>OFDC01001397.1_pt1 | contig 12941 bp, 19 predicted proteins | sample 1520941 | NCBI WGS metagenome assembly OFDC01 (sample SAMEA94258168, study PRJEB24077) | hot springs metagenome | biome: Aquatic biome; feature: Water | place: India | collected 2012-12-06 | depth 5 m | reverse complement strand
GCGCGGCCATGATCCCGAAGGCGCAATACATCGACCCGCCGCCGAAATCGCCGACGAGGTTCTGGGGCGGGGTGGCGGTCTCCCCCGCCTTGCCGACGGCGGAAAGCGCGCCGGTGATGGCGATGTAGTTGATGTCGTGCCCGGCGGCCTGTGCGAGCGGGCCGTCCTGCCCCCACCCGGTCATGCGGGCATAGACCAGCCGCGGGTTCGCCTCGAGCAGCACGTCCGGCCCCAGCCCCAGCCGCTCCATCACGCCGGGGCGAAAGCCCTCGATGAGGACATCGGCATTCGCGGCCGCAGCGCGCACCGCCGCCTTGCCATCCTCGCTCTTCAGGTCGACCGCCAGCCGGTGCCGCGCGCGTTCCACCACCGGGTTGCTTGGACTTGCCCCCGGCCGGTCGATCCGCACCACTTCCGCGCCCAGATCGGCGAGCAGCATCGCCACATGCGGCCCCGGCCCGATCCCGCTGAATTCAAGCACTCTGAGCCCTGCAAGCGGCCCTGACAGCTGGTTCATGTGTCTCTCCCTTTGCCCCAGCCATAAGCGCGGCGCGCGACCAAGAGCAAGCGTCAGCATCACCGCGGCCCCAAGGCGCGCCTTGGGCGCGCAAAGGCAAACTTGCTTGTGACGGGCCGGGCAGACATTAGTTGGACGCTCATGCGTAGTCTGACCCATCTTGAGCGGCTCGAAGCCGAAAGCATTCATATCTTCCGCGAAGTCGTGGCCGAGGCGGAAAACCCGGTCATGCTCTATTCGGTGGGCAAGGATAGCTCGGTCATGCTGCATCTGGCGCGCAAGGCCTTCTACCCTGCACCCCCGCCCTTCCCGATGCTGCATGTTGCCAGTGGGTGGGATTTCGCCGACCTCTTGGCGCACCGCGACCGTACGGTGCGCGAATATGGGCTCAAGCTGATCATCGCCCAGAATGAGGACGCCGAGGCGCAGGGCATAAACCCGTTCGACACCGGCAGCGCGCTCTATTCGCAGGCTCAGCTCACCGATCCCCTCAAGCGCGCGTTGACCGCGCACGGGTTCGATGCCGCCTTCGGTGGCGGGCGGCGCGATGAGGAAAAGGCGCGGGCGAAGGAGCGTATTTTCAGCTTCCGTAGCGCCGCACATCGCTGGGACCCCAAGAACCAGCGCCCCGAGCTGTGGAACCTCTACAACGCCAAGAAGGCCAAAGGGGAGAGCATCCGGGTGTTCCCGATCTCGAACTGGACCGAGCTCGACATCTGGCAATACATCGCGCTCGAGAAGATCGACATCGTGCCGCTCTACTTCAGCAAGCCTCGCCCCACGGTCGAGCGCGACGGGATGCTGCTGGTGGTCGATGATGACCGCTTCCGGCTCGAGCCCGGCGAGGAGCCCGTCACTCGCCCGGTGCGCTTCCGCACTTTGGGCTGCTACCCGCTCACGGGCGCAACCGAGAGCGAGGCGACCGAAATGAACGACATCATCCAGGAAATGCTGCTTGCCACCGGCTCGGAACGCCAAGGTCGCGCGATCGACAAGGGGCAATCGGCGAGTATGGAAGACAAGAAGCAGGAAGGTTACTTTTGATGGACGCGCCCTCCTCCTTCCAGACCGACAGCCTCATCGCCGAGGACATCGACGCCTACCTGAACGCGCACCAGCACAAGAGCCCAATCGATCACTGACTATCCGCTGCGCAATCAGACGATCCTGGCCATGGCAGGCTACGCCTTGTTGCTGCTCACCCGGGTTGCCACAGATCATCCGCGGAGAGAGCCATGATCGGACGGATCTTGTGGTATGTCGCGCTGGTCGGCATTGCGATCGTCACCACCGGTCTGCAAATCGACAAGCAAGCCGAGTCGAACGCAGCCCTAGCCAAAGTGGTGCCTGAACCGCTGCGCAACTTTGCGCAGACCCAAGTCACCCTGAATGCACTGGCCAGCGACGATGCCGATGCGGCGCTCGCCGAGGCGGTGCGTTTGGTGCGCCGCCGCCCCGTGCCAGCGGAGTATCTCACGCTCCTCGCTACCGCACAGGCCAAGGCGGGCAAGGCTGAGCAGGCTGCGATCACCATCCAGATCGCCGGTCAGCGCGGCTGGCGCGATCCGGCGGCGCAGGAAGCCACCTTACGTCTTGCTTTGGCTGCAGGCGACAAGGCCGAGGCCGCGCGGCGCTATGCTGCGTTGTTCCGGGGCGTGGCGACCCCAGACACGTTGCTGATCGACCTTGGCCAGCAGGTCCTGGATGAGCCGGGCGGGGCTGGGCGCTCGACCCTCGCCGGAGTTATTGCCGGCGCTGATCGCTGGCACACGATGTTCCTGCAACGCGGCGCCCGGGTGATGCCTGCTGATGCCTTCGCGGAAGTGGTGGTGACCGCTGCCGATGGGGGCGCGCGGTTCGAATGTGAGGCGCTGAAGATCGCGGCCGAAGGCGTGCGCCAGCGCGATGCGAGGGCCGCAACTCAGCTCGCGCCCGTGCTTCAGCAGAGCTGCCCGTCCTGAGTCCGCACGCGCGGGCGCTGTGTTTCGCAAGTTTACTGAAGCGTGCGGATGATGCCCGAGAAATCCGTGCCGGCATTGTCGGCGGCGAAAGCCTCGTAAATCGCGCGGGCGTGATCGCCGAGCGCGACCGTGGCCCCGACGCTCTCGGCCGCTGCTATCGCCAGTCTCAGATCCTTGAGCATCAGTCCGGCGGCAAATCCGCCCTGATAGTCGTTGTCGGCGGGGGTTGTGGGACCCACGCCGGGAACAGGGCAGTAAGTGGTCATCGACCAGTTCTGACCCGATGAGACACTGGCAATGTCGTAGAAGGTCTGCGGGTCGAGCCCGAGCTTCTCGGCCATGGTAAAGGCCTCGCAGGTGCCGATCATGTGGATCGCGAGCAGCATGTTGTTGCAGATCTTGGCCGCTTGGCCGGTGCCGGGACCGCCTGCGTGGATCACCGCCTTGCCCATCGCGGCAAGGATCGGCAGGGCGCGGGTGAAGGCTTCTTCGCTGCCGCCGACCATGAAGGTGAGCGTGCCACCAGCCGCCGCCGCGATCCCGCCAGAGACGGGGGCGTCGACCATCTGGTAGCCATGCGCTGCAGTGGCTTCGATAACTTCGCGCGCGGTGGCGACGTCGATGGTCGAACAGTCCATCATGATCGCGCCTTCAGGGGCATGGCCGATCACGTCGTCCCAATAGACCTGTTTGACGATAGCCCCGTTGGGCAGCATCGAGACGACCGCCTCGGCCCCGGCGCAGGCGTCCTTGGCGGTGGCGAAGGTCGCGCAACCCACCTCGCGCGCGGCGGCGAGCGCGGGTTCGGAAAGGTCGAAGGCGCGGACGTCATGGCCCGCCTTGACCAGATTGGCCGCCATCCCGCTGCCCATGTTGCCGAGGCCGATAAAGGCGATTTTCATGTCACTCTCCCATGCCCAAGGTAGCTCGCATGATCGTGATGCCTGCCACCATCCCGGATAAAAACACCCAAAAATGGGATTCAAGCTGCAGAAGCCAACTGAGGCCTGCACCGAAAGTGCCGCCGACACCCATATCGGAGAGCGACGCGATCTCCTTCTTGCTATCCTTCGTTCGCCACTTTGCCATTAGCAGCAAGAAGGCAGAGGCGACCGCGCCGAGGATGAGGCCGTTCACCGCCCCTTCCACTGCCCTTCGCGCTTTTCGATGAAGGCGGCCATGCCCTCCACCTTATCCTCGGAGGCGGTGAGGATCTGGAATATCCGGCGCTCGATGACCAGGCCCTGATCCAGCGTCATCTCGAATGCCGCGTTGACCATTTCCTTGTTCGCGATAGCGGCCATTGGCGGCATCGCGGCAATGGTTGCGGCGGTCTTGAGCGTCTCGGCAATCAGTTCCTCATGCGGCACCACGCGCGCGACAAGGTTGCTGCGTTCGGCCTCTTCAGCGCCCATCATCCGGCCCGTGAGACACATTTCCATCGCCTTCGACTTGCCGATCGCGCGGGTCAGCCGCTGCGACCCGCCCATGCCGGGGGCAACGCCCAGTTTGATCTCGGGCTGACCGAACTTCGCCTTGTCGCTGGCGATGATGAAGTCCGCCATCATGGCAACCTCGCACCCGCCGCCCAGCGCAAAGCCATTCACGGCCGCGATCCATGGCTTGCGGGTCTTCTTGACGATTTCGCTGGTCCAGGGGCTGAAGAAGTCGTCGAGATAGAAGTCCGCCGCCGGCTTCTCGCTCATTTCCTTGATGTCAGCGCCTGCGGCAAAGGCCTTGCCGCCGCTGCCGGTGAGGACCGCGCAGAGCTGGGTCGCGTCCGCCTGATAGGCAGCGAAGGCGCGGATCAGCTCTTCCAGCACCTTGGAATTGAGCGCATTCAACGCCTGCGGGCGGTTGATGGTGATCAGCGTGACGCCCTTGGTGCCCTGCGCGTTCGCCTCGGCGGTGATGGTTTGGTAGGTCATAGCGGTTTCCATTCCTCGCCATCCGGCAGGGGCGCGAAGATCGCGTCGAGCAATTCCTCGCTCACCTCTTCCGGGGTGGCCGGGTTCCATTTGGGATCATTGGTCTTGTCGACGATCACCGCGCGCACGCCCTCGGCAAAGTCGGGGCGGGTGAGCACCCGCGACGCGATGCGATATTCCATCCGCATATTGTCAGCGAAGTCGGTCAGGGCCGCGCTCTCCGCGAGTTGGCGAAGTGCGACCTTGCAGGTCTGCGGGCTCTTGGTGCCGAGCGTGTCGCGCTCCTTCACCGCCCAATCATCCCCCGCATCAATCGCGGCTTCGAGGCTGGCGAGGATGTCTTCGTAGCGGTCAGAGTGGAAATGCTTGATGATCTTGTCAGCATTGGCCTCGATCCGCGCCTTGGGCGGAGTGCCGACGGGCTCACTCAGGATGCCCGCGATCCGATCCGGGTGATCATGGATGCGGACCTTGATATCCTCCAGCATGTCGTGCGGCACGTAGTGGGTGGCAAGCCCGGTCCACAGGCATTCCGACCCATCAAGCCGCGCGCCAGTGAGCGCCAGAAACTGCCCGAGCCTGCCGCCGAGCCGCGAAAGATACCAACCGCCGCCGACGTCTGGGAACAGGCCGATCCCGGTTTCGGGCATGGCAAATCGGGTGTTCTCGGTCGCGACCCGGAACTTGGCCGGCTGCGAGATGCCCACCCCGCCGCCCATGGTGATTCCGTCCATGAAGGCAACGATCGGCTTTCCATAGGTGAACATTTGGTGGTTGAGCTGGTATTCATCGTGGAAGAACTTGCGTCCCTTTGTTCCGCCGTCGTTCAGCGCCGAATCCCGCAAAAAGGCGATGTCGCCGCCTGCGCAAAAGCCGCGCCCTTCGGCGTGATCGAGGATCACCGCCTTGATGCTGTCATCCGCCGCCCATGCGGTCAGCGCCGCGCTCATCGCGTGGCACATCTCCAGCGTCAGCGCGTGGAGTGCCTTGGGCCGGTTGAGGCTGATATGGCCGATCGGGCCTTTGGTGGAGATCAGGACGTCTTCGGTCATCAGGCCGGTTCTTTCGGTTCAATCAGATCCCAGCGATTGCCAAACGGATCGCTGAAGACGGCAACGGTGCCGTAGCGGTCATGGCGCGGTTGTTCCTCGAATGTGGCCCCCGCATCGACCAGCCGCCCATGGGTGCCTGCGAAATCATCGGTATGGACAAAAAAGCCCACGCGCCCTCCGGTCTGGTTACCGATCGCGGCTGACTGTTCAGGGGTGGTCGCCTTTGCCAGCAGTAGCCGCCCGCCATCCGCCCCGCCGACCACGACCCAGCGCTTGCCTTCGCCCAGATCGCTGTCTTCGACCAGATCGAAGCCGAGACCGCCGACAAAGAAGGCGATGGCCGCGTCGTAATCGGGCACCACCAGCGTTGTCATCGTGAAGCGCACGCTGGTCACTGGCGCAGCAGATCCCGGCCCACGACCATGCGCATGATCTGGTTGGTGCCCTCGAGGATCGAATGCACGCGCAGATCGCGCCAGAAGCGTTCGATCGGGTAATCCTGTAGGTAGCCATAGCCGCCGAACAGCTGCAACGCACGGTCGACCACGGCGCTGCCATTGTCGGTGGCGAGACGCTTGGCCATGGCGGAGAAGCGCGTCTTGTCGGGCGCGTTGTCGGTCACCTTGGCCGCCGCGAGGTAGAGCAGCGCGCGCGCCGCTTCGAGATCGGTCGCCATGTCGGCGAGCATGAACTGCGTGTTCTGGAACTCGGCCACAGCTTGGCCGAACTGGGTGCGTTCCTTGGTGTACTTGATCGCTTCGTCGAGGCAGCGCTGCGCGCCCCCGAGCGAGCAGGCACCGATATTCAGCCGCCCGCCATCCAGACCCATCATCGCAATGCGGAAGCCTTCGCCTTCGCCGCCGACGAGATTCTCGACCGGCACGCGCACGTCTTCAAGGATGAGCTGCGCGGTCGGCTGCGAGTGCCAGCCGAGCTTGCGCTCATTCGCGCCGAAGCTGACGCCGGGCATGTCCTTTTCGATGACGAGGCAGGAAATGCCCTTGGGCCCGTCCTCCCCGGTGCGCACCATCGCCACGTAGATTTCATTGGCGCCCGCGCCCGAGATGAACTGCTTGGTGCCATTAAGGATGAAGTGATCGCCATCGCGGCGCGCAATGGTGCGCAGCGCAGACGCATCGGACCCGCTCGACGGTTCGGTCAGGCAATAGCTGGCGATCTTCTCCATCGTGACGAGATCGGGGAGGTATTTCGCTTTCACCGCCTCCCCGCCAAAGCGGTCGATCATCCAGGCGGCCATGTTGTGGATCGAGATGAAGGCGCTGGTCGAAGGGCAGCCATAGGCCATCGCCTCCATGATCAGCGCCGCTTCCAGCCGCCCAAGGCCGATCCCGCCCGATTCTTCCGAGACATAGATCGCGCCGAAGCCCAGCTCGGCGCTTTCCTTAATGATGTCGCGGGGGAAGATGTGCTTTTCGTCCCACTCGGCAGCGTTGGGCGTGATCCGGTCAGCGGTGAAACGCTGCGCGACCTCGCGGATGGCGAGCTGATCGTCGGTGAGTTGGAATTGTCCGTGCATGGCCGGGTGCTCTAACCGGGTTCATAGCTTGAGAAAAGGGCTGGTGCGGTCGTGGACCTGGCGTATTTTTGTGAGTTCTCGCCATATTTGCGTAACCCGGATGCTGGCCTGATGCGTAACTTCGGCCATGACCCATTCCGGCACCCGTTTGATCCTTGTCTATAATGCCGATGGCGGCCTGCTCAACGCGGTGAAAGACGCGGTGCACAAGGTTGCCTCGCCCGCGACCTATCCCTGTTCGCTGTGCGCGCTGACCTATGGGTGGGTGGCGATGCGCGGGCGTTGGCGGCGGTTCCTGGCCAGCTTGCCGCACGAAAAAGTGTTCCACCACCGCGACGATTTCGCATTGGCCTTCCCCGGTCTTGCCGTAGCCTTGCCTGCCATCCTGCTGGTCGAGGGCGACGGGAAGCCGCGTGTTCTGGTAAGCGCGCCCGAACTCAATGCGCTGTCCGACCTCAAGGCGCTGATCGCGCTGGTGGAGGAGCGTCTCGTCTTGGTGCGCCTCGGCGTTCCGATCATTGTCTCGGCAACGGGCCAACGCGTTAACCCGCGATGAGCCTGCACTGATCGCCAGCGCCCGCCTGCGCTGCAGCGGCGAAGTCCTCGGCCGAAGGGGCGAGGCGGCGGATCAGGATCACGCCCTTGGCCGTTGGGCTGACCACCGCGTCTTGCTGGGGCGGGCTACCGGGCGGGAGCAGGGTAACGCTGACTGCTTTGCCGGTGCCGCGCAGCGTCGCAAAATTGTCGGTGCGCGCATCGAAGAAGGACAGCGACTGGTAGCCCGGCCACCTCGCCATGGTCAGCGCCACCCGCGTTGCCGGATTGCCGAAATCGTAACGGCACAGCGCATAATAGAGATCGGGTGATGAGCGCACCACGCTCTGCGTTTGCGGCGTCACCCGCTGCGGCGTGGTGAACGCGTGAAGCGCTACGCCCCGCGCTGCGAGCGCCGTCATGGCGCGGTCCATAATGACTGCGGGGGCAAAGTGCAGTGTCAGCGGGTGGACGCCCGCCGCGGTGGCCAGCAGCGCCAGCACGGGCCCGATCCAGCGCCTCATGCCGCACCCTCACAAGAAATGCGCTCGATCCGTGGCGGATCAAGTGCGGCGTTTGGGTTCGCCAGAAGCACGGCGCTTGGCATGTAGAGCCTGAGCGTCAGGTCGAACCTTTCCGCTCCCCGGCTGGAAATCCACAGTGTTTCGTCATCAGGCCGCTGCGGTGCAATCAGGGCCGCCCAAACGCCCTCGCCGGCCCGGCTCGCATCAATGCTGAGCGCGCCATCGGTGTTGGCGGGCAGCATGCTCTGCCCGTCGTAGAGCGTTACCGACCACCACCCCGCTGGCATGGGCCCGCCTGAGAGGCGATAATGGCAGCGATCGCTCAAGGGGGCTCCGGCATCGTCGGTGGTGCGGGTGAAATAGACCGCCTCGCTCTTGGCCAGCGCCAATAGGCCGTGCCGCGCGACCCGCGCCCGGGTGTAGGGATCGGCGGCCTCGGAGCCGATCGCGAAATCGCTGCGCCAACCGCCGACATCGACATTGCCGAAAGCAAGGCTGCGCCCCTCAGGCCACAGCCCCGCCAGCCATATAGCGCTGCCAATCCCGAGCAATGACCCGGCAACGACCCCGATAAGATAGCGCGGCGCCCCCCGCATCACTGGGCCACGACCGCTTCGGCTTCAATCTCGACCCGCCATTCCGGACGGGCGAGCCACGCCACTCCGGCCATGGTCGAGGCTGGCTTCGCCGCGCCGAAAAAGCGCGCATGGACGGCGCCGACCGCGTCCTGATCGGCCGGGTCGGTCAGCAACATCCGGGTGCGCACCACGTCTGCTGCGCTGCCCCCAAGCTCTTCAATGGCCGCCGCGATGATCGCGCAGCACCGCTCGGCCTGTTCCTTCGCTCCGCCCGGCGTGGTGCTCCCATCCGGCTCGACCGGGCCGGTTCCGGCGACAATAATGCGGTTGCCCTCGCGCACCGCGCGGGCAAAGCCGAAGGTCGTCTCGTAGGGGGAACCGGAGGTGGCGCGGAGCCGCCCATCTGCTGTGGCGCTCATCCGCAGGTGATCTTCACGATTTTCATGTTCTCGTCGTACTGCACATTCACGCGGTCCTGACGATAATCCATGGTCCAAGCCGCGTTGGGCGGGCCCCAGCGCAGGGCGCGGGCACCGGCATCCTTGAGGATCGCCTCGCCCATCGACTGGGTGGCGCTGTGACCGACATGATATTGCGCAGGCGCTGCGTTGCACATCATCGACGCGTCGCCGGGCACCGGCGGGGGCGGAACGGCCTCGGCGCGGTCAGGCGCGTCATCGCTGATATTGACCACGCAGCCTGCAAGGCCGAGCGCGGCACAACCCGTTACCGCAATCCGTGATGCCAACTGCCGCATAGATCTGACCCTCCCGCTTGACGACCGGCCTTATCTGGCCGCGGTGGGACGATATCAGCCGCGCGGCGCAAATCAAAGCATGGCAAATGCTGTTCGGCGCTTCAGCCGGTGTGCTTTTCCAGCTCGTCCCCGGTCACGGTCACGACGTGCAGCAGATTGGTCGACCCCGGCGTCCCGAACGGCACCCCGGCGAGCACGATCAGCTTGGCCCCGCCCTGCGCAAAGCCGTGGCGCAGCGCCATGCGGCGGCCCTTGCCGATCATCTCTTCAAAGCTGCCGATATCCTTGGTCGCGACCGCGTGCGCGCCCCACAGCAGCGCCAGCCGCCGCGCGGTGCGGGGGGAGGGCGTGAGCACCAGCATCGGCGTCCCGGGCCGCTCGCGCGCCACGCGCCGCGCGGTCGAGCCGCTGGAGGTGAACACTGTGATCGCGCTGATCGGCACGGTATCGGCGATGGTCATGCAGGCATGCGCCAGCGCATCGGACGTGGTCGCATCGGGCGGCGTGTCGAGAAACCGCACCCGCGCCTTGTAGCCCTCGTCGCGCTCTACCTGCACCGCGATGCGGTCCATCATCGCGACCGATTCCTCGGGCCATGCGCCCGCCGCGCTCTCGGCCGAGAGCATCACCGCATCGGCCCCATCATAGACCGCATTGGCGACGTCGGAGACTTCGGCGCGGGTCGGGGTCGGGCTCTCGATCATCGATTCGAGCATCTGGGTCGCCACGATCACCGGCTTGCCTGCCCGGCGGCTGGCGTTGACGATGCGCTTTTGCAGCGGCGGCACCTCATGCGGCTCGAGTTCCACGCCCAAGTCGCCGCGGGCGACCATGATCCCGTCGGCGAGTTCGATGATCGCATCGAGCCGGTGCACGGCTTGCGGCTTTTCGATCTTGGCGCAGATCGCGGTGCCGTGGGTGCCGATCAGCTTGCGGGCCTCGGCAATATCCTCGGGCCGCTGCACAAAGCTGAGCGCGATCCAGTCCGCGCCGTGTTCGGTGGCAAAGGCGAGGTCGCGGCGGTCCTTGTCGGTCATCGCCGGGATCGGCACTTCGGCATCGGGCACGTTCACGCCCTTGCGGTCCGAGATCACCCCGCCGACTTCGGCGCTGCACAGGATGCGGTTGTCGTCAGCTTCCAGCACCTTGAGCCGGATCTTGCCGTCGTTGATCAACAGCCGCTGGCCGCGCTGCATGATCCCGAACAGCTCGGGGTGCGGCAGACAAACGCGGGTCTCGTCGCCGGGGGTTTCATCGCGGTCGAGCACGAAGTGGCCCGAATGACGGATCACCGCCTGCCCGTCTTTGAAGCGCCCCACGCGCAGCTTCGGCCCCTGCAGATCGGCAAGGATCGCAATCGGCTTGGCAAACTGCTTTTCGAGCGCGCGGATGGCGGTGATGGCGGCTTCGTGATCGGCGTGGTCGCCATGGCTCATGTTGAGCCGGAAGGCATCCGCCCCGGCGCGCACCAGCCGCTCGAGCATCTCGGGCGAGCGGCTTGCGGGGCCGATGGTGGCGAGAATCTTGACCTTGCGGCCGCGCGGGTCGATCCGTGTCTGATCGCGTCGTGACATTGGCTAGCTATTCCTCGTTAGTCCGGCCTATGGCACGCTCGTTTTGCAACTCAAGGAAAAGCCGCGATGAATAGCAATGCCGATCCGATCGATGCGCTGGACGATGCACAGGCCGCCGCCGCCTTCCGCCGGCTGGTGCGCCACCTGCGCCATCGCCACGATGCGCAGAACATTGAATTGATGGGCCTCGCTGGCTTCTGCCGCAACTGCCTCGCCGACTGGATCCGCGAGGCGGGTTTCGACGGGGACAAGGAGGCGGCGCGCGAAGTGATCCACGGGATGCCGAGCGCGGCGTGGAAGGAACGCTTTCAGTCTCCCGCCACCGAGGAGCAACTGGCCCGGATGGCTGAGAGCATCGCGAAGAACGCACAGGAATAATTCGCACGGGCGGTTCTATCGCGGGACGCGGCTGGCTATCGCGGGGCCAACCGATTCTCATTCCATGGAGCTTCCCCGATGGCCGACAACGCCAATGCCACCGACGACCGCCTGCGCCTGCTGATCGAGCGCATCGAACGCCTCGAAGAGGAAAAGAAGGGCATCGCTGATGACATCCGCGATGTGTACGCCGAGGCCAAGGCGGTGGGTTACGACCCCAAGATCATGCGCCAGATCGTGCGCCTCAGGAAGATGAAGCCCGACGATCGCAGTGAGCAGGACATGCTGCTGGAGACCTACAAGAACGCGCTCGGGATGGCGTAAGGGGCGGCGCTGCGTGCGCGTGTCATTGAAATATCACCAACCTGTGTTATCTCGATAACACAGCAATAGGAGAACTCCGATGGCATCCCCCTGGAAAGACGCGCGCGGCGTTATCGTCAGCACCACCCCGACCCTCGAAGGGCGGCCTATCCAAGACTATCTCGGCATCGTCACAAGCGAAGTGATCGTGGGCGCGAACCTGTTCCGCGACCTGTTCGCGAATATCCGCGACATAGTCGGTGGGCGCTCGGGCTCCTATGAGCGCATTCTGGCCGACGCGCGGACGCAGGCGATCGAGGAATTGCAGGCCGAAGCCGCTGCGCGCGGCGCGAATGCGGTCGTGGGGATTGACCTTGATTACGAGGTGATCGGCGACACCGGATCGATGCTGATGGTCAGCGCCAGCGGAACGGCGGTGCGAATCTGAACCCCGCCGCGCTAGGCCATGATCATCCCCGCGCCGAACCACACCGTGTTGAACGCGCTGTGGTGGATCACGGCCGCCCCGAACCCTAGGCGCGTGCGGACATAGGCAAGTAACAGCCCGCCAATGGTCTGCGGCAGGACTACCAGGATACCGAACGGATTGGTCAGCGCCGCATGGTTGCCGAGGTGGACGAGGCCGAACAGCAGCGTGCTCCCCCACACGATCCAGTGGAACCGGCTTATGAACCACTCGGGAACCGCAGCGTCGCGCTTGCGCGTCAGGAACCAGTGGAGCAGCCCGGCGCACACGATCGCGATCACGACCAGGCCGAGCCAGCTGCCCTCCCCATCGGTCACGACGTAATTGACGATCAGGATCACCACCGCAACCACCACATAGACAACGAAGCGCAGCGCCGCGACCCGCCCCGATAGCCAGCTGCGGAACAGCAATTCCTCCAGCACCGGCGCGAGAAGCACGGGTGGGATCAGTTCCGCCAGAGAGGTCACCGGCGGTTCAGTCCGGGCGGGCAGGAACCCAGTGCGGCTGTTGATCGCTTCGAGCGCGAAATGCAGGAGCGAACAGGCGGTGAGGGTCAGCGCCACCAGCACCAGCAGGGCGGGTGCGGTCTGCCATCCCCACGCCATCGGCCGCGCGACGAACACCGGGCGCCGCACGAACCGCAGCGCGTCGACCACGCGCGCGCCCGGGGATAGCGCGGGCGCTCTTGCGTCAGGCGCGCCTGTGGGAGTAAGGCGCGCGCTCGCAATTCCAACATCCCCGGTGATATCGTCCATGGCAGGCCATTCCAAGTTCAAGAACATCATGCACCGCAAGGGTGCGCAGGACA
>OFDC01001396.1_pt1 | contig 12947 bp, 11 predicted proteins | sample 1520941 | NCBI WGS metagenome assembly OFDC01 (sample SAMEA94258168, study PRJEB24077) | hot springs metagenome | biome: Aquatic biome; feature: Water | place: India | collected 2012-12-06 | depth 5 m | reverse complement strand
CTGGTTTGGGTTGGTTGGCGTGGTTGCTGTCTGGTGACAGCAAATCAGAGCGGTCCTTAAGTTTAATTGAGTCCAACACGAGCAAATATGTAAAAGTTCTTAAATATTTAACCAAAATCGCAACGTTTTCTGCCAAATCATCATATTTGCGAATCGTTGGAAGTTTAAAAAAATGAATATATTATTTTTTATACTTTATTCTTTAAATTTTATAAACTTTCCAAATGATGAAAAATGGAATGTTTATACTTCTAAAGATAAAATTCCGCAAACACTAATAAAATCGCTTAACAATTTAACAAAAGAAAGGGTAAGATTTTGTAACCCAAATGAGGAATTTCAAGCAACAGATTTAATGACAAAGCGTAATTTATCTAAACGCCAATTGATTTTTACAGCCCAAAGAAAAGATAATTGGATATTAGTCTATAATCATGCAGGAAGAGGTTCTCATCAGCATTTCGTTGAATGTACTATTATCTCAAACAAAATCCTAAACCTCAAAATCGGCTCCCCTAAACAAAATATAGCTAATTTTAGTGATGCTCAAAGATTAATGGAATCAAATGAATTTGACTTTAACTATGTAGAGCTTTAAGCCTAACAACATAATCATAAATAATTTATGAACTTTTGATTTCAATCGACAAGCCCAAACCGCTGGGTTTTCAATTTTTCAAATGCATATTTTTTTTGGGTGACAGGACAGTTCTCTCCTACTTAATTCTCGGTTTTTCTGCTCTCAAAGTTGGCTTGCGACAAATCCTCTGATTGGTATTTTTGCCAACTTCTCTTCGATTTGCAAAGTTTTACCCAACTCATTTGCTTTTTAGATTTTTCCATGCTTATTTCGTTTAAGCAATTACATTTGTGGGTTGGGTTAGTTGGCGTGCCTGCTGTCCTTCGGACAGCATATTAGAGCGGTCGCAAAGTTATTCGAGTCCAACACGAGCAAGGGCGTAAACGCCTTAAAATCAACTAGTTAATCAAAATATAATCCCCAGCATCGCCCTTGCGAATCGTTGGAAGTACGGAAAAACTATATGACAAAACTCTCAAAAAAAGTTAAAATATTCTTCTTAATCATAGTAACTGCACTAAGCATTTGGCACTATTATTCTGGCATTTTTTGTAGATATACCACTTTTACAGCTCTTTACAATATTTCATTGAATAAATTTAAAATTGTATATTATGGAGAACAAGACGAGTTAGATAAATATTACGAACTTGCAGCACTAAAATATGGGATAAAATATCAAAGAATTGCTGGAAGTAATATTTCAACACCACTTAGAAATGGTGCTGAAAATTATAATAAAACCATGAGACAATGGCTATCAAATGATTTAGAAATAGCTTGGGAGTTTGATTTTTGTAGAGAGACTGAGAATATTTATTTTCAAAAAACAGGAAAACAGATTGATAAAAAATGCAGATTCTTTTTTGACAATTTGAAATGAATTAATATTCGATTATAACATTTTATATCAATAATTTAGAAATCGTATGCTTCTAAAATAGCTTTACAGCTTTAGCTCATAGACACTTCCGACGAGCTGAAACCGCTGGCTTTTCAATTATTCAAACGCATAGTTCTCTGTGGACAGGACAGCTTTTTGGCAGTTTTATTGTATTTTCTGCTCTCAAAGTGGGTTTGCGATTCCCATGATAAAAACAAGCTTATGCCGCCTTAAAATATTCATATTTTTCAAATGGCTTTTTTCGCCTTACTACGGCAAAGATTCTATGTGCCAATTTATTCCGTACTGCATTCAATACTGACATGGGATTTTTGCCTTCTGCCTTCTTTTTCTCGTAATATGCTTTTAATTCTGGGTCGTGTCTTACAGCACTCAAGGCTGATAAATGTAACAATAATTTTAAGGTATGATTACACATTTTTGATACTTTCGTTCGACCTCGTACGCTACTCCCTGATTCTTTTGGAAAAGGTACTACTCCGCAATAACAAGACAACTGGCGAGCATCTGTAAAGTTTGCAAATTCATTCGTATAAACTATCATCGCTACCGCTGTTCGTGTACCTACTCCAACTACAGATGTAATCAAATCATGTAGCTCTTTAAAATGCTCGTCGGTGGCGATTATTTCAGCAATTCTCGCCTCTATCTTGGCTATATCCTTCTCAAATCCAGCAATCGTATTTTTCATCAATGATTTATATTCTCCTGCCAAAGGCACACCCATATCTTCTTGCTCTTTCAAGGGTCGTAATAAGCCATTACGATGCTTTATCAAGCTCTCCCGTAACTTCATCATTGATTTCATTCGCTCCAATTTTACCCTCGTAGGTGCATATAACCGCACTTCTTTATAGTTTCTCCTCGCATAATTCGCTATCATCAATGAATCTTGTTTATCGGTTTTACCTCGTAAGATACCTGAAGAATTCTTGATGCGTAAAGCATTTTCTAACCATGTGTCGTAGCCGTATGCCGATAAGCAAGCTAACAAAGTATGGCAATATACGCCCGTACTTTCCATACAAAATAAACTCTGACTTGCTTCGACTCCTTTGCTCTCTAACCAAGCTAAGACTTCATCCCAGCCTTCGTGTGAATTAGGCGTTTCTATGTGATGGTGAAATGTGCGGTCTGTTAAACTTAAAACCGTCAAATCCCATGTCAATTTTGACACATCTACACCTACAAAAAAATCCCACTCCTTCGATTGATTTTCTACCTTTTTCATCGTATGTTTGTTTTGGAAAAATAAAAAAACCTGTAACTTTGAGATGTTCGGTGTCCTTGATAATGGTACGCTTTGCTACCCAAACTCCCATCTGAATCTCCTCAAAGCCGACTGGGGGGGAGTCCTTATCGCAAAATGAGTCTTTACTCAGACAAGCTTGGTTCACTCCCTCTCAGACAGGTAATATCTATCAAATTTAACACCTTTGTCAATTATCGCAAATTCTTGGTTTTGTACAACCTTTTTTTATCGCACAAATCTAAAGGACAGGAAATCTGCGAGGTAGTTTCGCAACTTTTTCTCAGAAACTCAAAATAGTTCTCCACTCATTTGTTTTTTTGTATTTTTCCGTGCAAATTTACTTCCAGCAATCAACTTCACTGGCTTGGGTTGGTTGGCGTGGTTGCCGTCTGGTGACGGCAAATCAGAGCGGTCGCAATGTTTTCTTGTCTCCAACACGGGCAAGTGCGTAAACGCCTTATTATTAATTATTTAATCAAATATAAACCCCAGCATCGCACTTGCGAATCGTTGGAACGGTTTTCTTCAATAAAGTCAATTTTCTTCAAAATTACTTGCATTTCATTCCTTTTGTACTTATATTTGTACAAATAATCGTACAAATATGATAACAGCAAATATTTCTGACTTTAGAAAAGATATTAAATCTTACCTCGATAAGGTTGTCCAAAATTTTGAAACTTTAATTATCAATCGTGGCAAAGATGAGGGAATCGTCGTTATGTCTTTAGAAGAATACAACTCGCTGATGGCTACTAATCATGAATTATCTTCTCGAAAAAATGAAAGTAGATTAGATTCTGCCATCGAAAAGTTTAAAAATGGTAAATCATTTACAAAAGACTTAATTGAGTCATAGAATATGAAATATATTTTTGTAGATGAATCTTGGGAAGATTATATTTATTGGCAAAATACAGATAAAAAGAAGGTAAAAAGAATTAATGAGCTTTTGAAAGATATTTCAAGAAATCCTTTTGACGGAATTGGTAAACCCGAACCATTAAAACATAAATATTCTGGATTTTGGTCTAGAAGAATTGATGATGAACATCGCTTAATTTACAGATATGAAAATGAGGAAATCCACATTTTAAAATGTCGATTTCATTATGACTAATGCTGTCATAATTATTTGCATTCTATGCTAAACCAACCTCCGACTCGCAAATATCACTAAGTTTTAAAAAATGTCAAACGCATAGTCAATTTCGACGTTTCCAATGCGTGGTATTTTCTCAAATTTACCTCCGAAAAATAAATTCTTTTGCTTTTCGATTTCTTTTTTCAGAACTTAGTATGCAGACTTGGTAAGCGACATTCAATTAGAGCAAATTCTACGCTTTTTAGTTCTCAGCACTCATATATCTTGGGGACAGTTTGAAGGCGTTGGCACTCAAAGTTTAGCAAGTCCAACACGAGCAAATATGTAAAAGTCCTTAATTTTTTAACCTAAATCCCCAATTATTCTGCAAAATCATCATATTTGCGAATCGTTGGAAAAATTTAAACGCAAGTATTTTCGTTTGCTTCTCCCCCACTTTTTTGGTGACATTTTTGATGCGAAAAGCTCATAAAATTACTCTCTAATTAACTTCAATTTGTCCAACTTTTTTAAATTTTAGCTTCATTTTTCAAGTTTCAGCTTAACCTCCGACGAACTAAATTCGCTAGTTTTTCAGCAATTTCAAACGCCTATTTTTTTGCGACGAGGCAGCACTCTCATACTCAATTCTTGGTTTTTCTGCTCTCAAAGTGGGTCAGCGACAAGTTCTCTGCGTGGTATGCTTGCCAACTTTTCTAAGTTTTGTAAAGTTTTATCCAGCTCATTTGCTTTTTTCTATTTTTCCATGCAAATTTACTTTCAGCAGCATATTTTGTGGGGTTAGGTTGGCTGGAACGGTTGGTGTCTTGGTACTGTAATAAAAACAAAATATTTTTATATAATTTTTTCAAGATTCAATTAGTTGTACCATATTTACTTCTTCAAGCACAGTTTCTAATGACTGATGCAGTGTAGCCTCCTGAGCTGGGGCTACTTCTTTCTTTGTTGATAACTCAAAGTTGCCGTCATAAGCTTCATCTTTTTTCCAAAGTGCATAAATAATGGTAAGTAATTTTCGTTGTACTGCTACATAGCCTTTCATTTTTATCTTTGTGGACTCATACACTCGTTCAAATAAATTAGCAAATGGTCGCTGTTCATACCGGACTACTTGTAGGGCTGACATATGTAAGGCTCTACGAATCCGACGATTTCCTCGTTTACTAATTCTTGTTTTACCTACCCGTTTACCACTCTGATTTTCAACTACATCATAGCCTGCATAACTCACTAACTGACGATGATTTTCAAATAAAACAAACTCATTCGTTTCTGCTATTAGATTTGCCACAGTCAGTAAACCGACTCCCTTTATTTGACAAATTTGTACTAATTTTCGCTTCCAATCTGCGTTTTCTTCAATTGTGGTTTTGATAAGACGTTGACATTCTAACAACTGTTTATCTATCTCTTTGAGCAACTTTTTAAGTTGTTTTTGAACCTCTTTTGATGTATACATCCCAAGTTCTAATGCTTGTAATTGATTACCTATTTGTGTCTTAAACTCCTGTAATTCAATCTGTTGACGTGTTAGTTGACGAAGTTTGTACATTGATTCACTGATGGGTGTCCAACTTGGTAAATGTTGCTGACAAACCATTGTTGACAATGCTTGTGAATCTACATTATCCGTCTTGGTCTTGATTCCCAAAGCCTTTACATAATATTTCGCTTTCTGTGGTAATATCACTATCACATAAGCAGAACGATGATGTAAAAATAAGGCTAACTGTTCATAGTAAACTCCTGTCGCTTCCATCAAATATTGAATGGGTAACGCTTCTTTACAATGCTTATCCACCCATTTAATGAATTCTATAAAGCCCTTTTGATGGTTCTTAAAACGACTTGTTCCACGTATTTTGATGCGTTGAGTCGAATCAATTAAACTTATACAAACATGAAATTCTTCTTTGCCCATGTCTATACCTACTCCATACTTTAATGATTTTTCCATTGTCGAACTTTTTAAGTTTTCAATTCTTTTTTACCATTAAACTTCCTATATTTGGCACATGATACTTGGTCGTGAACTTATCACGCCATTTGGTACTGTTCTATGTTAAAGAAGGATGATGAGTAGGGCTTACCCAAGACATCTATGTCGTTTTAAAAAAACGCATTTGCGACAAGGCAGCACTTTGGTTTATAATGTATATTTTTCTGCTCTCAAAGTTGGTCTTCGACAAGTTCTCTGTTTGGTATGTTTGCCAACCTTTCTTAGGTTCGCAAAGTTTTATCCAACGCATTTGCTTTTTTGTATTTTTTCATGCAAATTTACTTTCAGCAGCATAGTTCTTGGGTTGGCTTTTTGGCGTACCTGCCGTCTGTTGGACGGCTTATCAGAGCGGTCGCAAAGTTCATCAGCTCCAACACGAAGCATTATGTAAAGGCCTGACATTTAACAAATTAACTACAAAATTACTCCAAAACCATCACAATACTGGTCGTTGGAAATTTTTTAACGCAAGTCTTTTTGTTTACTCATCTCCCACTCTTTTTGCGACATTTTTAAGTCGGTAGATTTTTCTAAAAATTGTACTTTTCTACGTTAATTCTCGACAAAACCCTACGTTTTGCTTTCGCACGTTTTCGCTTTTTAGAGCATAAAACTTTATGACTTTTTTTCGGTTGATTTTTTAGTAATTTTCTCACAATTTTTGCTCTATTTTTGCCATTTTCGCTGTTTTTATCAAGTTTTTAAGGCTTTTGCGACGAGCAGAAACCGCTGGTTTTTTAGTTTTTCAAACGCATCGTTTTCGTCGGACAGGAAATCTGAAAGGTATTTTTTTCTGTTTTTCTGCTCTCAAAGTTGGCCTGCTACAGGTTCTCTGCTTGGTACGTTTGCCAATTTTTCTAAGTTTCCCAAAGTTTTTTCCAACTCATTTGCTTTTTAGATTTTTCCGTTCTTATTTCGTTTCAGCAATTACCTTTGTGGGTTGGGTTCGTTGGCGTGCGTAGCGTCTTGCGACGCTAAATCAGAGCGGTCGTAAAGTTTTCTTGGGTCCAACACGAGCAAGGACGCAAACGCTTGATATTCAACTTATTAATCTAAAAATCAAATCCCCAGCATCGCCCTTACGAATCGTTGGAAGGTGAAAACAAAAATACTCTATGAACATTCGTACTTTTTGGCTTTTTTTATTAAAAATTATTGGACTTTCAATGCTTTTCAAAATAGCAAACGTAATAACAATGATTAGTGCTTTCTTACCAAAATATGAGGGCAATGAAGTGGAGTATACAAATAATATTGTTGTTGGAACTATTATTCTAATTTTATACATCTTGGCAACATTCTTGATGATTTTTAGAACGGGTTGGATAATTGATACACTACACTTAAACAAGGATTTTACACAAGAAGATATTGATATTAATTTTAATCCAGAAATTGTCTACCGTATTGCATTAATTGTAATTGGGTCAATATCAATTTGGGAGTCATTTACAAAGTTATGTTTTGACTTGATTACGATTTTACAAAATGTGGATTTTCTTGATTCAAAAGAAACAATTTTTAACGCATTACATTTTCTGTTTGGGGGTATAATAATCTTTAAAAATGAAAGTATCGCCAAGTTTTTGTTTGACAAAGCAAAAAAATGACGAAAATTGACAGGTTTTAGTTTTTGGCAACAACACAAATGCGAAGTTTTCAAATGTAAGTTCTCAGCAAAATGTCAATCACCAAGTTACCGCCGACATTTTCAATGTTTGGTAGTTACTTAAATTTCACTCTGAACAATAAATTCTTTTGCTTTTCAATTTCTTTTTTCAGAACTTGGTATGCAAATTTGGTGTGCGACAGTCGATTAGAGCAGTTTCTACGCTTTTTTCTATCTTGGTTCTCATTTATCTTGGTGACATTTTGAAGGCGTTGGTACTCAAAGTTTAGCTCGTCCAACACGAACAAATATGTAAAAGTTCTTAATTTTTTAACCAAAATCCCCAACTATTCTACCAAATCATCATATTTGCGAATCGTTGGAAAAGCTACAACGTAAAATATTATACATTATTTAGACTTCCAAATGAAGATTATATACAATACGACGTTATTATTATTAATAGTATATTCATGTTTGGGGCAAACTGATAATTGTTCAAAAGTATACGGTCAAATAACTTCTGCTTGTTTAGGTGGTGAAGTTACCTTGAAGGCGAATACTTCAAAATCTAATGAGAATGCTTCTTTTACTTGGGTAACTCCAAAAGGTAAGGTCTTCAATAGTAAAGAGTTATTGCTTACTCAATTAAAAGCTGAAGATGATGGTGTATATAAGGTAATTGCCAAGTTTGCAGATGGTTGTAAAAATACAGACTCAAGCTATATCAATCTAAATATTATAAAGGAAGTTTTTTATAGTTTAAGTTCCACTTTCCCATTTTGTGAAGGAAATAATGTCGAACTACCATATATTTCCTCAAGACCTGGAATTGACCTAAGCAAAAATCAAATTACTTACAATTGGACAGGCCCTAATAATTATTCAAGTACCAACCCTACTCCTACTATTTTAAATTTTACTAAGGCTAAAAGTGGTTATTATACCCTTGAAGTTCAAGTAACAGGTTCTTGTAACTTGAAATCAAAGCAAAGAATTTATTTAGAACCTACAGAAAAAATGGAGGTTGGAATTACAGACAATTTAACAAATAAATGTTTTGGAGATAAAGTATTAATTGAAGCCAAAACTCTAAATTATTTTAATACCAATAATTCGTTTGTATGGCAAGGACCCAATAATTTTACGAGTAATAAATCTTTCATAGAAATAGATAATTTTAATGAAAAAAATGTAGGCACTTACTCGGTTACAGTAAAAACAGCAGGATGTCAAGAGAGTGCGATTGCCCAAAAAGATATTAGAATAAAGAAAGCTAAGAATCCATTAAATATCACTAAGTACCTTGGAAATCAGTTTTGTAAAGGTTCCAATTTTATGATTGGAGCAATTCAACAACCAACTGATATTTTTGGTGAAATAACTTGGAAAGGACCAAACAACTTTACTGCTAAAGGAAGTTCTATCAGTATTTTTGATTTTGATTCTAAAAAAGAGGGTACTTATTATGTAAGTGTAAACGTAAACAGATGTTCAGAGAAGTTTATTGATAGTATTTCCATTGCACTAATTAAGACTCCTAAACTATATTCAATAAATACTGACAGTGTCCTTTTTTGCGAAAATTCAATAACAATGTTTCCTCCCTACACATTGCCAAACTATAATCCAAACTCACAAGTTGGTGCCACTTTACCAGATGGAAAAATAACTTATGAGTGGAGTGGTCCAAATGGTTTTAAAAGTAATAATGAATCCTTCACTATTGCTAATTTTAATAAAACTAATGAAGGTGAATATAAAGTAACAATGACTTATTCAAACGGCTGTGAGGGTGTTTTAACAAAAAAATACTTTTTAAAACAACGCTCACTATCACTAAAATGGTCAGTAGACAGACTATGTAATGGAAATATTTTTTTTTCACCCTTGTTACAGTTAGGTTCCGTAAATACTTTTCACAGTTATAAAATATACGATGAAAATTTGAAAGAAGTTACAAATCCAATTCCAAAAGAAAGTACAGGGATATATACAATAGAATCTACATTTACTGGTCAATGCAACTCAAGAGATATTCAAAAAATTGATGTGAAGGAGGCTACTCCATTTAAGCTTATACTTCCAAATACGATAGAAAGTTGTGTTCGTTCATCAGTTAGTATTTTACCTTCTTTTAATGAAAGACATTCGGGAGGTTTTGGAGACGGAATTTATAGTATATACAATTTAAGTAATGGTTCGACAAGACTATACCTTAGTTGGGAATCTCCTAATGGAAGTGATTTAAAAAATTTGGGTGAAATATCAAATATTACTAAAAGTGATGAAGGTGTTTACAAAGTAACTGGAAAATTAGTGGGCGAATGTACGGGAACATTCTTTGCAGAAACGAAATTGATTGTTGATGAACAAAAACCAACAGTTGCATTTAATTATGAATTTGAAAATGATTTATTAGTTTTAAAAAATGAGACAAAAGGAAGAGTAACGGATTACTTTTGGAATATTGATAATTATTATCAAAGTAGTTTAGTAAATCCTTTGCCTATAACTTTAAAGTCTGACAAACCATACAAAATTACTTTAGAAGCTAGTAATGGTTGTGGAATTTCTTCAATTGCAAAAGACTTGAACTTAAAAATATTAGGAACTGAAATAGAAAATAAGATCAGTAAATTAGAAATTTTCCCTAACCCTGCACATGAAGAAGTTTTCATTAAAAACAATCTAAGAGAAGATATAAAAATAGTTGTTTTAAGCTCCGATGGGAAACAACTTAAAACAATAACTTCAAAGTCAAATGAATCAATAAAGCTTGATTTAAGGGGTTTTAATACTGGTATTTATTATTTCAAGTACATTGATGAAAATAACATTTTACATACTAATAAAGTGTTTATTATGAAATAACGAAGTGTTTTACAGAGATAACACTAACGAACATCTCCAAGTTTTCAACAATTTCAAACACATAATTCTCGGCGACATTTTTAATGCGTGGCGACCGTCGCACGATATTTACTCAAATTTCACTCAGATTATTAATTCATTTGCTTTCTAATTTCTTTTTTTGAACTTGGTACGCAGATTTGGTCAGCGACATTCGATTAGAGCAGTTTCTACGCTTTTTAGTCCTTAGCACTCATATATCTTGGGGACATTTTGAAGGCTTTAGCACTCAAAGTTTAGCTCGTCCAACACGAGAAAATATGTAAAAGTTCTTAAATTTTAAACCAAAATCACAACGTTTTCTGCAAAATCATCATATTTGCGAATCGTTATACGAAATGTTAGCTATTCTTCCCTCCTTTTCGCCTTATGCCAAAGATTATTGGAATGGAATTATAAGCACTAAAGATGGCGTTTAAAAAATATTAAAAAAAAGGCTTGGAAAACTGACCAAATAGTTACGTTTTTTTAGTGGAAAATGTACGATTTTCTTTTCGGCGGGAGACTATAAAAGTTCATATTCCTATATTGGGGTTGGATGGTTCTCAAATGCTCTTTTAGCGGAAAACTATCGAAGGTTTATCGTTTTTGGGCTGATTGTTGGGACTCAACTATATTATCAACAGGATAAACTTTTATTTACTTCTTTTTTTTGTTACTTGGGGTGCTTAGATTGCTCTGCTGTCACAAGCCGAACGTCAGCACCTTTTGTCAAAGATGCAAAGCGACAGGTGGAAAGAACTTCACGCTAAAAATCGTATAACTACCGCAAAACGAAAAGGGGCTGTAACATCTATCCTTTTTCACTTATTTTTAACCCCGCCCATCGTCTTGCTGTGGACGTTGGAAATTTTTAATATTACATACTCAATGTTCATTATTAGCTTCATACTTTTTTCAATTAGTGACTTATTAGTTAGTTCTTTCGTCTAACTACAAGTTAGAAATTTTTAATAAAATGAAATACTTAAAAATTACACATATTTTCATTTATGTCTTAACTGTTACGTTTTTTCAATGTACTCAAGTAAAAAATGTAAAGAGTATTATTGATTTAGCAACTTCTGTTATTGAGATAATAAATGCGTTTTCGGAATCTAATGTTAGTTTTACCAATAAAGTAAAAGAAACAACTGAACTAACATCAAAAACATTAAACTCAGGAGGTGATGTTAAGGAAGTTGCTATTTTTTGGGAAAAGTATTGGGAAGAAATAACAACTGATTATGGTAATTTAAACAATCAACTTTCGGTAATTAAAGATGAATCGTTAAAATACTTTGCTATTTTAGATGAAAATAATGCATTAATCGTTGACGCAAGTTTACGCCAGCAAGATTCACTCAAAACAGCTCAACTTAGACAAAGGTGGGATTTTGAATATCAAAAAGCATCTAATAGAATTGCAGAGATTGGTGTAATGATTACCAAAGGAAATGATTACAATATCATATTACGAAATACAGCAGGCAGAGCAGAAATTATCCAATCAATATCTGCATTAAACGACATTTCTTATCGTGCTGATTTATTAGCAACTGACATAAGAGTTTTTGCTATTAATGCTAAAGCAATTTTTCAACCCCAAATCTGATGATATGAAAACTCTAAAAAGCAGATGGCTTCTTATCTCAACTCTAATGTATTTATCAATTAGTTGTGTTCCCAAAGGTTTAACAATAAAAGAATATGGTTTTTTTCATGGAGTCCTTCATGGATTTACGATTATTCTCTCAGTGATTGGTAAAATATTTGGTAAAAATGATATTTATGCGACAAATAATTCAGGAATAATGTATGTTTTGGGTTTTTGTGGTGGCTTTTCAATATTTTTAGCATTACTATATTTTGTATACATATTTTTTACAGAAGAATAAACCTTCCGAGACGCAAAATTCGCTGGGTTTTTCAAATTATCAAACGCATATTTTTCGGCGGACAGGACAGTTCTCTCCTACTCAATTCTTGGTTTTTCTGCTCTCAAAGTGGGTTGGCGACAAATTCTCTGCATGATATGTGTGCCAACTTTTTCTCCGTAACTCAAAACATTTTGATACTCAATTGCTTTTTTAGATTTTTCCATGCAAATTTACTTTCAGCAAGCAAGTCGGTGGGTTGGGTTCGTTGGCGTGCTTGGTGTATTTCGACACCAAATTAGAGCGGTCGCAAAGTTCTGTTCTTCCAATACGAACAAACAGATAAAAGTTTGATAATCAACTAATTAGCTCAAAATACAAATCCAATATTCTCATTTGCGAATCGTTGGAAAAATATTCTCCTTTTATAATGGCAACATCAACAGTATTCTATATACAAAACACAAACTTTAACGATATTATTGAAAAAATTGAAATTTTATCCTACACACAGGCCATTTTTGGCCAAGAATTCTCAGATAAGAAAATGTTTGACTTTAAAGATTTTCCAACTTATTTGGCCTTAAATCAATCAGATAATGGGTGGGTTACTGTAATTCATAATAGTTTCAACTTTTTAGAAGATTGGGGTAGTAAAATTTCAAAAGAGTTCGCCTGCAAAGTAATTTTTACAATGGCACAATCTGTGTCTGACACTTATTATTTTGC
>OFDC01001392.1_pt1 | contig 12981 bp, 9 predicted proteins | sample 1520941 | NCBI WGS metagenome assembly OFDC01 (sample SAMEA94258168, study PRJEB24077) | hot springs metagenome | biome: Aquatic biome; feature: Water | place: India | collected 2012-12-06 | depth 5 m | reverse complement strand
CGCGGACCCGAACCTGCAAGACGTGCTGATGGCGGACCTGACGGCGGACAACGCCGCGCGCCTTTCCGGCATGGGTGCGCCCGTGACCGAGGGCAACCTTTACCTGATGCACCTGCTTGGCCCGTCGGACGCCGAAAAGGTGCTGCGGGCGGGGCCGGACACGCCGCTGGAAGGCCTGATCAACAAGGCTTCCATCGCTGCCAACCGCAGCATCATGGCGGGCAAGACGGCGGCGGATATCCGCGCCTTTGCCGCGCGCAAGATGGGCAGCGCGGGCGACGGCGGCGCGGGGCTGCACTTGAACCCGGCGCTGGACGCCGAAGCCGGGCTTCGCGCGCAGATGGACGCGGAGCTGGCAGCCGTGCGCGCCGAGGCCGAGCGGCTTGACGCCGAATTGCGCGGCCGGGGCGTGGATACCGAGGCGCTGGTGCGCGAGGCGGAAGCGGCGGACATGCGGGACGCGCAGCCGGTGCCGGTGGAGGACGTGGGGCCGGACGCTTTGCGGCGCCCGCTGGCAGAGCCGCGCGCGCCGCTGGAACGGCCAATTGTGCCCGCCGCACCCGCCGAAGTGCAGGCGCTGGCCAGCAAGCTGAAACCGCTGATCAACGACAAGGCGCGCGATATCAACGACCTTGAAGGCATCGCGGCCGAGCTGGGCGTGAGCGCCACGGACGTGCGCAATGCCATGCTGCAACTGGCGTGGGACAAGACGCTGGTGACGGTGCGCAAGAGCGATGGTGCGTTCATCCGCCGCAATGCCCCTTCGCGCGACCTGAGCCTGATCGAGTGGATCAAGCAGGGCGGCGGCATCTGGGATGGCGACGGGGTGAACTTCAAGGGCGGCGACCTTGCCGCCATGGGCCTGAACGATTGGTACAAGGGCGGGCCATTCCGCGACAAGAAGCCGATCATCCGCACGCCCGAGCAAGGCCCCGGCGACCGCAGCCCGGACAAGATTTTGCGCGCGGCGGTGGAGGCGGGATACTTCCCCGAACTGCGCGGCGCGCTGGACGCGGCCGGGCCGGACACGCTGGACACGAACGACCTGCTGCGGGCCATTGAAGCCGAGCTGCGCGGGCATGGCACGCGATACCCGGCGGGATCGCGCAGCTATGAGAAGACGGCGCAGGCAGGCGGCGCGCCCGCGCCCGCGCCGCGCGGGGACAATCCCTTTGGCTGGGATGCGGTGCTGGCGGACACCTTCGACGACTTGCGGATTGCCGCCGAAGGGCTGGGCATGGACGCCAGCCTGATCGACCAGGACATGGTTTTCTACGCGGCCGACCTTCGCCAGATGGACCCGCTTATGGAGCCGGGCGACCTGTTCAGCCGGGTGATCAACGACATTGCGGAGGCGAACCGCTGGGATGCCGTGGACGAAAGCGGCGATGTGGGGTATGAGGAACTTGACTATGCCTGGCCATACACCTCCGAGAATCCCGAACCTCGAAGCCAAGCTGGCGCAGCAGCGCCAGATCGCGGCGGACCCGAGAGTATCGGAAGCGACCCGCGAACGGGCGGGCCGAACGGCGGCGCTGATGGAGCAAATGGCCAAGGCACTCCCCCCGACCTAGCTGACATGCCGCCCGAGGAAGCCACGCGCTTTCTCGATCCCGCAGGTGACGCGGCCAAGACGCAAATCGACACGCTGGAGCATGATGCCTTGATGGCCATGCGCGCGGCGCAGACGGCCGCCGAAAGCCAGCTTGCCTACAATCGCATGTACGTTTCGCCGCAGACCGGCGAGGAAGCGGCGCGCCTGCTTTGGGATGCACAGGCGACGCCCGAAGAGATCGCGCAGTTTGCCGCCGGATGGGAAGCGGGCAAGCGTGGCGATGCCAAGCCAGCGAACGAAGATACGACCTTCTTCGAGGGCTGGCACGTGGGCGACCGGACCAAGACCTTGCTGGCGGAAGGCGTGCAGCCGATGCCGCGTGAACAGGCCGCGCTTGAAAATGGCGCGGCAAAAGAAGCGCCCATCGTTCGATTCCGTCGTGAAGCAAAAGCCATCGAATTGGCGTTGCCGCCAGTAGCTGATGGTTTCACGCGCCTGTGGCGCGGTGAGCGCGTGGGCGATACTGGCAAAGGACTGAATTACACCAACGACTTGCCTGGCATCGCGCTTCCGTTCCGCGAGGGATATGGCGGTGAGCTGGTTTATCTGGACGTTCCGACGGCCGACCTTGCCAAGTACGAAATGACGGGAGCGGCTGCACCGGGGGCGGAATTTCATCTGCCCGCTGACCTTGCGGCAACAAGCAAAATCGCGGCGGTTGATCCCAACATCAGGGCAAAGACGCGGCAGGAGCTGGACCTTGCGGCGCAGCAGCGCCTGGACGGTTCGCGCAAGACCGGCAAGGCGCAAGACCCGACCATGCCGGAGGGCCTGTTCGGCGGGCCGGTGGAACCCAGCTTCGACCTTGGCGACGGCGGGCCGCCGAAGACGATGATGGACTTGCTGGCCGAGCTGGACGCCGACGAGGCGGACAACGCAACGATCCGGAGCTGCATGGTGCCGAAACCGGGAGAAGGCGCATGACGATATCGACGTGCGTGGCGGGCCTTGTGGCGGAAGGGCGCATTCCGCAGGGCAAGGCGGCCGAGGCCGACCGGCTCTATGCCAAGCACTTCAACGTGCTGAAACACACGATGGGGCCGAGCGCGGCGGCGACCGAAGCGAGCGAGCGCGCGATTGCCGCGCTGGAGGCGCAGGCGATGCAGCGCAAGCGGCAAGTGCTGCTGCTGGCCAGGGCGCAGATGGACGTGACCGAGCGCCTGCAAGCCGCCGCGCCCATCGAGGCGGACGGGCGGCGCGGCCTGATCCCGCGCCAAGCCGCGTTTGAGGAAATGCGCGCGCTCGATGCCGACATGAACGCCATCGCCAAGGACGCGCACCGCATGATCGCGGGACTGCTGGCGAAGCACCATCGCGGGCTGTTTGGCCAAGTGCGCAACAAGACCGGCTTTGACGCCGTGCTGCGGGAGCTGTTTGGCGAAAGCACCGGAGACGATGGCGCCAAGGCGCTGGCGGACACGTGGACGCGCACCGCGGAATGGCTGCGCAGCCGGTTCAACGCGGCGGGCGGGGCCATCCCCAAGCTGGACACGTGGGGCATGCCGCAGTTTCACAACGCCGGGGCGGTGGTGACGGCGGGGCGCGAGGCATGGAAGGCCTTTGTTCGCCCCCGCATCGATCGCGCAAAAATGATCGATTGGGAAACCGGCCTGCCGATGACGGACGAGGCGCTGGACGATCTTCTGGGGCAAGTGTGGAGCAGCATTGCCACCAATGGCTGGGACCGGCGCAATCCCGGCGCGGTGGGGATCGGCAGCGTGGGCAACCAGCGCCAGGAACACCGCGTGCTGCACTTTGCCAGCGCCGACGATTGGCTGGCCTATCACAAGGAGTTTGGTGGCGGGGCCACGCCGCTGGACGTGATGCTGACGCATATCCGGGGCATGGCGCGCGACATTGCGGCGATGGAACGCATGGGGCCGAACCCCGACGCGACCTTGCGCGTGATGCAGGGCACGATGAGCAAGAACGGCAAGGAATGGCTGACGGACGGCGGGATGCTGCCCGAAGTGACGCGCTGGGACCGGTTCTTCAAGGGCACGCAGCTTCACCGGGCGGCGGGCAATGCCTTGAGCGCTTCGCGCCATCTGGACCGCATCTGGAATGAATACTCCGGCCGCAACGGCATTTCGGAGAACCCGCGCCTGAGCCTTGCCTTCGGCACGCTATCGGCCTTGCAGGTGGCGGCCAAGCTGGGCACCACGGCGCTGCGCACGGGCGGCGACGTGGGCACCTTGCTGAAGACGGCGAGCTTCAACGGGTTGCCGATCACGCGAATGGTGGGCGGCTACCTGAGCCGGATCGTGATCCAGAGCGAGGCAGACGCGATGCATGCGGCGCGCTTTGGCGTGCTGGCCGAGGATTGGACCCGGATCATGCACGGCGACTATCGCACGTCGGGCGAGGAAATCACCAGCGAAGTGGCGCGTCAGATGGCGGACACGGTGCTGCGGGCGAGCGTCCTCAACCGCCTATCCGACGCGGTGCGCAAGACCTTTGCCACGGAAATGTGGAACACTATCAGCATGGAGCGCGGCAAGGCCATGGCCGAGCTGGACCCGCACTTTGCGCGCATGCTGACCCGCAACGGGATCGACGCAGGCCGTTGGGACCAGCTCCGCGCCACGCCGCTGGAGAGCTACAAGGGGATGGACTGGATTTATCCCGACCGGATCGAGGACGAAGCCCTGCGCACCGCCGTGCTGGCGATGACGCACCGCGAAGGCCAGCACGCGCTGATCACCACCGATATCGATACGCGCGCGACGGTCAATGCGCTGGCCCCGCGCGGCCATATCGGCGGCGAGCTGGTGCGCAGCGCGTTCCTGTTCAAGCAATTTCCGCTGACGTTCATGAGCCTGCACGGGCGGCGCATGATGCAGCAAAGCACGCTGCCATCGAAGCTGGCCTATGGCTTCACCCTGCTGGCGGCGACGACGGCGGGCGCGGCGTTCTATCGCCAGATATGGAACCTTGCGATGTTCCGCGACCCGGAAGACATGACCGATCCCGGCTTCCTTGCCCGGTCTGCCTTCGATGGCGGCGGGCTTGGCATCTATGGCGATTTCATCAGGAGCAGCGAGAACCGCTTTGGGGGCGGATTCGGCGGTTCGCTGGTCGGCCCGCTGCTGGGGGGCACGGCGGGCAATGTGACCTCCACGCTAGTGGGCAACACCTCTGCCATGATCGACAGCGACCCGGAGACGGAAGCCATGTGGACCCGCGACCTGACCAATCTGGCCGTGCGCGAGACGCCGGGACTTTCGCTGTGGTACACGCGCACTGCGATGGACCGGCTGCTGATCGACCAGCTGCGCGAGTGGACCGACCCGGACTATGACCGCAAGATCACGGCCGCCTATCGCCGGGCGGAGAACGAAGGGACCAGCTACTGGGCCGGGCCGGGCGCGCTGACCGGAAGCGGACCACCTGTGCGCATGCCGGACCTGGGCAATGCCATCGGCATGCCGAGCGCGCCGGAGAACGTGGCGCGGCGAGAAGCGGCGGCGAATTGACCCTTCGACCCTTCGACAGGCTCAGGGTAAGCGGCAGGGTGAGCGGGTTCCCGCTCAATTGACGCCTATGGCGAATTAGGATAGGAGCCGGGCGAAGTTTCCGGCTCCCTTCCGATCCCCATCCATCCCGGCCCGCGCACCGAGGCGCATGGCCGCCAAGGTGGGCGACGCGCATGACGGTTCAAGCGACAGCCAGCGAGCTGATTTTCTATCCGGGCACCGCCATGGCGGCGCAGACGCTGACGAGCATCAGCTTCATCGACGCGGGCGAGCTTGAGGTTTGGGCCTTGGGCATCGGCACGAACGGGGCCGACGTGCTGCTTTCGCGCGATGTACACTATGCGATCACCGGGGACGGCACCAACGGGACGGCCAACATCGCCCCCCTAGCCGCGCGCGGGGCCAGCGAGCAATGGCTGGTGCAGCGCAAGACCGATGTGGTGCAGACCGATGTCTATCCGCCGCACCAGCCCATCCCCGCCAAGACGCTGGAAGGCGGGCTGGACCGCCTGACGCGCATTGCGCAGGAGCTGACGCGCGACGCCGGGCATGCGCTGCGGGTGCCACGCGGTGAAGACGGCTTGACACTGCCGGACAAGGCCGCGCGCGCGGGCAAGTTTCAGGCCTATGACGCCGATGGCAACCCAACGGCTGTGGCAGGCACCGACGCGGCAAGCGCTTCGGCAGGTTCGGCGGCGGCGAGCGCGAATACCGCGACCACACAGGCGGGCATTGCCACGGCGCAAGCCGTGATTGCGACTACGCAAGCCTCGACGGCCGCGATTGCGGCCGCTTTGGCCGCCACACAGGCCGGGGCCGTCGCCGCCGCGCTCAACAGCAGCAACGCGCCATTTGCCAATGCCTATGCCGCAACCCTTCCGAAGGGTGTCCTTTCTGTCACCATCGGCGGCGCGGCCATTACCGGAGCCACGCCGGGCGAATATCCCATCACCGGCACGGACGGTTCGATCACCGGCTATGCGCTGACCTTGGTTGTCACGTCGGCAACCGCAGCGTTTGTGCGTGTCGATGGCCAAGGGCTGGGCACCGGCACCACGCCGCCCACGCTTTCCAAGCCTGCGGGCGCAACGCTCCCTGCGGGGACGACCCTGACGGCGGTCGTGGGGAGCCTTATCCCCGACCAGCGGACCTACTGGGTGGCCTCTCCGGACAGTGCGCAGATCCAGTTGTATGGGAACAACGGCGGGTCGGTCGCTGCGGCACCGTTCGGGGGAACGCAAGTCGTCCTCTATGGCAAGGCCAGCATCGACGCGCTTGTTTCCAACCAGACCGAATGGGTGCCCAAGACGCTGACCTACACCAAGGGCCAGCGTGTCAAGACCGACGGCACGCTGGAAGCGAGCAACGGATATGCGATTTTTGGCTGCGCCATCGACAGCAGCGACCTGGCGCACCGGATCACGGTTTACACCATCGGTTCGGGCTTCCGCGTGGCCAGCTATTACAGCGACCCGACGGGTGCGGTCGGTTCGTACATCAGCAGCAGCGTGGAAACCGGCAACGTACTCCGCGACAAGCTGACGCTCACGCCGCCATCGAACGCCCGCTATGTGCGGATCAACTCGCAGGATTTCCCGAGCGCGAACTATGTCGTGCCGGTCTATGAAACGAGCCGCGCTATGGCCGTTTCGGCGCAAATTGGCGACACGCGGGGGCGGATGCTGACCGCCGCTGCGCTGGCCAATTTGCCGACCCCTAACTCCGGGCAGCGCCTTAATGCCGATGGGACTGTGTCTACAGCGGCCGGATATGGCAACGCGCTGGTGGTGCTGGCGGACGATACGACCTCGCTGGTGATCGATACCTATGTGATCGGCACCGGCAACCCCGCCATCGTATGGTACAGCGATGCGGCTGGCACCACCATGTTGCTGCCGGGTGTGCAGACCGGCGGGGCGAGCGCGACGCGGGTGCAAGCCACTTTGGCGCGGCCAGCGGGTGCCGTTTCGGCGCGCGTCTCATATTCAACGTCAAACCCTTATTCGATTTCGCGCATCCGGCGATGGTCGAGCGTCAACGACGTGCTGGCGGCGCAAGGGCTAGACAAAATTTCGGCTTCGCTGGTCGGCCCGGTCCGCCAGACGCCGAACGCGCCGGGCATCCTGCAGAGCCAGCGGATAGACCCGAACACTGGTGCGGTGGCAGCGGCGGCGGGCTATACCTGCGCGTTCTACGCCATCAGCGACCTGACAATCCCCGTCCTTGCCTCGGGCAGCGTGATCGGCACCGGGCGCTATCTGGCGACCTTCTATTCGGACACGGCGGGCACGGTCTATCTGGGCCAGCAGTTCCTCGGTGGTGCGGGCGCTGGAACGGCCTATGACAAGCAGGTGCTGACGATGCCTCCGGAAACGCGCTGCATCGGCATCAACGGTTCGACCGCCAACCCGCCGCAATTGTTCTTCAACACCGTGCCCGGCGACATCGTGGGCAAGATGGACGTGGTGGACCGCCTGAAATCGACCTGGGCGGGCAAGAACCTGACTACCGAAGGCGACAGCATCACCGCCAACAACAACTGGCAGGCTGCCCTCGTGCAGCGTCTCGGGATGAACGCGGCCTACACGAACACAGGTGTTGGGGGCACGCGCGTGGCCTATCGGTCCGGCTTTACCGATCAGGCGCAATGCATGTGCGATGACGCGCGGGTCAACGCCATCCCGGCAACGACCAATCTGCTAATCTTTATGGGCGGCACCAACGACCACGGGCAGAACATCCCGCTCGGTACACTGACGGCCTTCAACGTCCGCTCCGCGGGAAGTTTCGATCCCTATACCTTCTACGGCGCACTGGAGCTGACAGCCCTCAAGCACAAGACTCGCCTGCCAGCGAAACGCATTCTTTGGGCCGGGCAAACCTATACAGACAGGTCCGGTGCTGTTCCAAGCGGCTGGGCCAATGGCCTGATCAACACGCTCGGGCTCTCCGCATCAGATTACTCGGATGCTTGCGAGGCCGTGGCCCGCAAGTGGGGCATCCCGTTTATTCGGATGATCTCGGAGTGCGGGTGGGACAGCACGAACATCAGCAGCTTTGTCGGCTTGGGCGACGCGGGGGGTGTTTACATTCACCCGACCCAAGCGGGCGCGGACATCATATCAAACGTGTTCTTCGGCCGCATCCGCCAGATCGAGCCGATTGCCTGAGCGAACCTGACAACGGCGGCGTTACGGCCAAGATGAGAAAGGGCAAGATGATGATGAAGCGAATTTTGCATGCGCTGGTTTTTGCCGCGCTCGTGCTGGGCAGCGCGACGCCCGCCGTGGCCCAATCGGTCTATCCGACGCCGCAGGGCCGCATCACGGTGCCTGCCACGGTGCCTTTGCAGTGCAATGCGAGCGCCGCGCAATGCGTGCCCATAACCGCCGCCAATCCGCAGCCGGTGAGTGTGCAGGGCGCGCCGACCGTGGCGGGCACGGTGGCCAGCGGCGCGACGGACAGCGGGAACCCGGTGAAAGTCGGCGGGGTGAACCGCACTACGCTGCCGACGCTGACCGATGGCCAGCGCGGCGACCTGCAACTGGCCACCGATGGCTCCTTCCGCGCTCTGACCGTGGGCTATGGTGCGACGCCAGCGGACGGAAACAGCAACGCGTCGCTGGAAGTCGGGCCTACTGTTGTCGGCGCAGCGAACATCCGCCGCTGGGGCATGCTCCCGTATGTGTTCAACGGCACGACGTGGGATCGCCAGCGAGGTGATGTGAACGGCCTGACCGTTCAGCCGGGCCTCAGCACGACGTTTTGGTACTATGCCAGCGGCGCGACGCCGATCCTTTCCAACACAACCACGGCCGTGACGATCAAGACGGCCGCTGGCGCAAGCGTGCGCAATTATATCGATGCTTGCCAGCTCACCACGACGGCGTTCGGCGCAAGCGTGCCGCTGGCGCTGCGCGACGGCGCAGGGGGCACGGTGCGCTTTGCGCTGACGGTGCCCACGGCCGGTTTTCTTCAGCCAGTGCTGATCAACTTCTCGCCGCCTCTTCAGGGCACGGCAAACACGCTGTGGGAAGTGGTGACGACGACGGCGAACACGACCGGCACCGTCACCCTCAACTGCCAAGGCCATACCGGAGCCTGATGCGATGCCAGATAACCGCAACCTGACCGACGAGGACGTGAAGGCCATCGTCGAGAAGCTGAAGACCGATATCGCGCGCGATATCTATGCCGAGGCCGGGCGCGGCCTGTGGGCATGGGTGCGCAAGGCCTTCTTTACTCTGCTGATCGTGTTTGCCGTCTATTCGATTTCGGGCGGCAAGGTTGTGGTCAATCTGCCCGAGGTGCTGAAATGACGACGACAGCCGAGCTGCAAGCCATTGTCGGCGCGGCGACGGACGGGATATGGGGGCCGCGTTCCAAGGCGGCCCTCCTTTCCCGCTTTCGCAATCCGCAGGCCGCCTTGATCCAGCCCACGGACCTTGCCGGTGCGGCAACCGCCATTGGCTGCTCGATCCTCCAGATCACGGCCATCTGGAAAGTGGAATCGAACGGACGCGGCTTTGACGCGGCCGGGCGGCCGAAGATGCTCTACGAGCGGCACAAGTTCCATCGCTTCACGGGCGGCCGCTTTTCCCCCGCGCCGTTCAGCCAATCGGTCTATGGCGGCTATACCCGCGATGCAGACCGCAACGGTGTGCCCGATGCCTGGGACCGGCTTTCCGAAGCCATCGCCACGGGCATGGTCGATGCTGCGTTCATGTCTGCCAGCTGGGGCGCATTCCAGATCATGGGCGAATGGTGGGACGAGCTGGGCTATCAAAGCGCGGTGGACATGGCCTTGAGCACCGTGACCGGAGAGGCCGCGCAGCTCGATATGCTGGTGCGGTACATTCGCCATCATCGCCTTGAAGACGAAGTGAAAGCGATCACCAGCAACCCGGAATCCTGCCGCCGTTTCGCGGCCGCCTACAACGGGCCGCGCTATGAACGGAACAAGTATCACCAGAAGCTGGCCAAGGAAATCCGTGCATGACGCTTTTCAAGGAATGGCCTCCCCGTGACTGGAGGAAGCTGGCGGCGCTCGTCTTCTCTGTGGCGGGCGCTGCGTTCCTGACGGCGCTCGTCTGGTGGGGCATGGCGGCGCTGCTGCCTGACCGGGGATGGACCGTGGCAAGCGAAGGCAACCGGGCCACGACACTGCGCTGGGTGCTGTGGATTGCCATCGGCAGCGTGGGCGTGGTCCTGTTCGGGCTTGGCATGGCGATCAACCGCCGATCCCTGCAAGCCCAGTGGGGCGACAAGAAGGTGGGGATCGAGGGCGGCGACGGCGATGCACTGCCGCCGGATGCCGGACAGGATGCGGCCTGATGCCGCGCGCGGTGCTTCCGGTGGCGCGCCAGCTCCGCGCGCAGCGGCAAGTGGTGGCAGCGCAGGAGCGCGATGTGCGCGGCCAGGTGGGGCAGGTGGATAGCTTTGCCACGGCAATCAACAACAGCATTCCGGGCACGATCATAGCCACGCTGCAAGACGAGCTGGACGCGCGGCCGACATTCCCGTGAGAATGCGACTTATCCGGCAAACTTGGGCATAATCGCACCAGTTTTGCCGGTTAAGTTGCTGATTTTTCAGGATCGTTGCGAGACTTGCCGTTAGACGACGGGGCAATGAGCGCGCGCCTTTAAGCGCCGGTTTGGCCCGAGTCAAGGCGAGCAGACCCATTCCGGTGCCGTACTTGCTCCAGAGCCGCAGGAACGCTAGAGTGCATGTCAAGTACCTGCCGGGCATCCCCTTGGCGGGAAAACATAAGCGATTGGTAGACATGGCGGAATTCGATCCGCCGGCGCAGCAGCGCAAGACGCGGCCAGGCAAGCGGCGCGGACGCAAATCGGCGTCCCGCGGCAAGTCCAGGGGGGCCCGTCCGGCCTCTGCAGCGTCGGCCAGCACCCCTGCCGAGCCAGCCGCTCGGCCCGAGCCGAAGCTGGCAGCCAACCTGGCCATGAGCGCGCCCTCGCCTGTCGTTTCCGCACCGCCTCCGCCTGTCGAAACGCCGCGCACGCCTTGGCAGAAGGCGCTGCCGTTCCACCGCCAGGCCTATGCCGCGATCGATCTCGGCACCAACAACTGCCGCCTCCTTATCGCGCGGCCTTCGGGCGATCATTTCATGGTGATCGATGCGTTCAGCCGCGTCGTCCGCCTCGGCGAAGGGCTTGCGCAATCGGGCCGTCTGTCCGAAGCCGCGATGGACCGCGCGCTCGGCGCGCTCCACATCTGCGCCGACAAGCTGCGCAAGCGCGGCGTCCATCTCGCCCGCTCGGTCGCGACCGAAGCCTGCCGCCGCGCCACCAATGGCGAGGCCTTCATTGAGCGCGTCCACCGCGAGACGGGCATCCGGCTCAACATCATCACCGCCGAGGAAGAAGCCCGCCTCGCCGTGCTCGGCTGCCACATCCTGCTCGAACCCGGCTGCGGCCCGGCGATGATCTTCGATATCGGCGGCGGCTCGACCGAAATGGTGCTCGTCGATACCAGCGACGCGGTGCCGCGCATTCTCGATTGGCAATCGGTGCCCTGGGGCGTTGTCTCGCTCACCGAAAGCATCGGCGCCATCGAGCTCACCGCCGAAGCCCGCGCCGCCGCCTACAGGGAAATGCGCCGCCGCATCACCGAAGGCTTCGCGCGCTTTGCCGAACGCGTCGCCCCCGCGCGCGAAACCGCTGACCAGCAGGGCGGCCTCCGCCTGCTCGGGACCAGCGGCACGGTCACCACGCTCGCCAGCCTCCACCTCGGCCTGCCGCAATACGATCGCAGCGCGGTCGACGGCTTGATCGTGCCCACCGCCTCGATGCGCGAGATCAGCCAGCGCCTCGCCCACATCTCCCCGGCCGAGCGCGTCGCCGTGCCCTGCATCGGCCGCGAGCGCGCCGATCTGGTTGTCGCGGGCTGCGCAATCCTCGAGTCGATCTTCGACATCTGGCCCGCCGAGCGCCTCGGCATCGCCGATCGCGGCATCCGCGAAGGCATCCTGCGCAGCTTGATGGCAGCGGGCGGGCTGGGCGACCGGCGGGCTGCGGAAGCCAAGGGCGCCCAGGCATGAGTCCCAGGTCATGAGCAGAAGCGGCCGCGACCCGGGCACGCGGGTCAAGTCGGCGCGGGGCCGCACCGCCTCGTCCAACCGCTGGCTCGCACGCCAGCTCAACGATCCTTACGTCAAGCAGGCCAAGGCCGAAGGCTGGCGCAGCCGCGCCGCATTCAAGCTGATCGAACTCGACACCCGCTTCGGCCTGCTCAAGGGCGCGCGCCGCGTCGTCGATCTCGGCATCGCGCCGGGCGGCTGGGCACAAGTCGTGCGCAAGCAGGCCCCGCTGGCCGAAGTCGTCGGCATCGACCTGCTGCCGGTCGACCCCATTGAGGGCGTCACGATCTTCCAGATGGACTTCATGGCGGATGAAGCCCCCGCCGCGCTCACCGGCGCACTGGGCGGTGCGCCCGATCTCGTCATCTCGGACATGGCCGCCAACACCGTGGGTCATAAGGCGACCGACCATCTGCGCACGATGGGCCTCGTCGAAACCGCAGTCGATTTCGCGGTGCAGACGCTCGCGCCCGGCGGCGCCTTCGTCGCCAAGGTCTTCGCGGGCGGCACCGACGGCGACCTCCTCACCATCCTCAAGCGCAACTTCAGGACGGTGAAGCACGCCAAGCCCCCCGCCAGCCGCAAGGACTCCTCCGAGTGGTACGTGATCGCCCAAGGCTTCAAGGGGCGCGAGGAGGGGTAAAGTTTCCACAGGCAGGGTTTTGCGCGAATCGGGGCGAGCGCCCTAACGCGTCGGCAACCCTTTCTGACCGGAGATTTCTGACCATGGCCGAAGCCGCCGACGACCGCCTGCGCCTCCTGATCGAGCGCATCGAACGCCTCGAGGAAGA
>OFDC01001391.1_pt1 | contig 12987 bp, 16 predicted proteins | sample 1520941 | NCBI WGS metagenome assembly OFDC01 (sample SAMEA94258168, study PRJEB24077) | hot springs metagenome | biome: Aquatic biome; feature: Water | place: India | collected 2012-12-06 | depth 5 m | reverse complement strand
ATCTAATGTAGGCATAGTGTATATATAGATATGTTTAAGTAGTACAAATATAAAATAAATAATTCAGAATTAAAACGGAATAATACCGATATAATTCTGAATTATAATAATTTTGATTAGGAATCTTATTTTGCTACCAAAACGATTTTTGAACTCTTACTGGTTTTTCCAATAGCTATTTGAAAATCAATATTTTGATTTCCTTTGCCATAAGTAATGTAACGCCCTAAAATTCGATAATTTTTGAAATCTTTGTATTTCAGATTCACTTTATCGCCTGAAAGCAAAGTATCGGAATTGATGACAAATTTTGAGGATTGATTTGAAGAAAAGGTTAAAGAAAGTGTGGTGTTTTCATTGAGATTTTCAACTGGACGAACATAAAGTTCGACTGGCATGATATAGTCAAAATCGGCATTGGGATAAATGAAATCGTAGGCCGATGTGGCTACAAAATTGAAATCGCTACTCTGCTCGTTGGGATTTACGCCAACAGATTTACTACACGAAACGAGAAAACCGAGAAATAGTACACTTGAAATCTTGAAAATTGTCTTTTTCATATTGTTTTTAATTAATGTGGAAACGAAAACCGAGAAATGTTACACTACTAAATTTCTGATAATTGGATAAAATATTGATGTTTTGATGAACTCCTGCTACAAATGGACTATACTCAACTTCAAGCCCTGCCCCTACTCCGAGCAAAAAATCAGATTTTTGATTTAACTGATAAAGATTTTCAAGGCTTTGTTTTTCGTGGTTCAATGATTCATAACCAAAATTTACTCTTCCGATACCTCGCACATGGAAATCGTTCATAGCATTTGAGTAAAATCTAAAATCGGTCTTATAGGAAAAATAGAATTGTTGAACTGGAATTTGAATGGGTAAAGTGTTATTATTTTGAGCATTAAAAACCGATGCTGTTTTCTGATTATAATTCAAACTTAAAACATGAGCATTTCCTTTACGATTATACTTTCCTACTCCCATTTGTAGGCTAAAATTTGATTTAGATAAAAAAGGGGCATCATATCCACCTGCTGAAAGCTCGTAAAAGGTTTGTTTTTTTAGATGCACTTGGGCGTTCGCGAATTGGCAAGTCCCCAAAAACAAAAGAATCAAAAGATATTTCATGTTAGAAAGTTTTGGCTTTAGCAATTATCTTTGGAGAAATGGAAAATCTTAAATGTCGACCGCCGTTTTGTTCGTAAATCTCAAATTCAAACTCTTTATCGTCTGAAATTGTACGCAATGGCGTGGCCAGAGAAAATGTATTATTGGTCTTAGCTTTTAGTACATTATCAAGCGGAAATCTATCGGCAATTTTGAGTTCTTCTTCTTGGATTGTCATTCGCTTCAAAACCTCTTTGTCTTTGATATAGAGTTTTATAAAGTCAATCGAATAATCAATTTCAGAATCGTTTACTACCTCAATAGTAAAATACATCATGCCGTTATAGGTATAAACTCCCTTCAAAAAGGCACTGGTATTCTGATTTCTAACACCCGTATTTCTGACAAATGGTTTTAATGAAATGGATTTTTGCATCGAAAACTTAATTTCATTGGCAGATTGATTGAGAGCTGCAATTAGATAATTGCTTTTCAAAAACTGATTGATACCTAAATCTTTACTCGAAAGCACATCAGAACTAAGGTTATTACCAATATTGATATTCAAAATTTCGGGGTCTCGATTATAATTTGTCAGAAAGCTGTAAAGTCCACCGTCGGCAGTTAAAACGGTTAAATTGGTTTCTGAAAAGTGCTTATCAGTGTTGGCTTTTATTCTGAGAACATTGTTGAAGTTTTCAGTAATTTGAGCAATAACATTGGCTGTTCCTGCATCAACTTCTTTAATTTCTGAAGGAAAAATGACATGAACCGTCTTGATTTCAGAAACACCCAACGGATAACTCCCTTTGACAGATACTTTATCAATAGGCAAAACATACCGATTATGCTGGCTCACAAACTGGTGTTGTTCTGGGTTTGAAACTTTTGGTCCAGTACTTTGCCCTAAGCAAATTTGAGCTGTTAGTAGAAAAACTGCAATTCTAAACTTATTCTTCATTGATTGATGGATTGTTTGATAAATTTACTGACTTGAGTAAAACCTTGTAGTTAGGTTTGATGGTAACTTTCGGTGATTGAATCTTGCTTCTGAAATATCCTTTTGCTCCTTGCATCAAACTTTGGGTTGATTGCAAAGCGATTTGTGTTCCTACTTGTTTATGAATTGAGCCATCAGGTACAAACACACTCGTTCCGTTGAATGGACGAGTGGCTGCATCGGTTAATTCTCTCGATAAGACATTCTTTTCCTTCAAATTTGGTACATATAAACCCTGTTGGCCATCTAAATCGAAAACCGCAATCGAAATAGGATAAATTGCATTTTCAATACGCAGAGCAGAAACGCTAATAAATACTCGTTCTTCCGAAACTCGGCAAGTGCCGGAAATAAGTGTTCCGATAGGTAAAGACACTTTTTGGTCATTAGCTTGTAAAACTACATTTTGCAACAAACGGAGTTTTAGAATAGAACCATCTTGAATAGTAATTGCTTCGCCTTGTCCGTGAATAACTGCCGAAAAAGCATCATTATCTGTAAAATATTTACTTTTTTCGCTCTTTGAAAAGCCATAAAAACCTCCTTTTTTCCATTTCATCCCTATTGTATTGGTAGCTGTTTCGGGATGAATAGTAATTTCATTAGTTGTTGATATTGGTTTCTTCGTTTTCTGCGTAGAAATTTCTTTAGCTTGCATATTCAGTACTGGATTTGGCTGAGTAGCCACATTAGTATTGGCCTTTTCAAGATTTGATAAAACTAATTGAGCTGTGCGGTTATTAAATTCTTTTTCTTCTCGCTCTAAGCGTTCATCTTCCAATTCTTGCTTTGATTTTTTGTATAAAGGAGTATCAGAATTGGCTAAATATTGCTGACGTGAAAATTCTTGTTGCTGGCGTCTCTGAAAATCTTGATTTAGCTTCTCTTTCTTGCGTTGTGCTTCGGTTTTTGGAATATTTCGAGAATTAGAACTTACTTTTCTTGCATTTTTCACTTCTTGAAAGTCCGCTTCTTTGAGTTGCTCGTTGCTTTCTTTGGCATAACTTGGCTCTTTTCCTGTAATGGCCGTAAGTTCTTCCGTTCCACCACCATAAGTATTTAGCTCTGATGAAGAATGCTTGTATTTATCATCCTCCAACTTGGTATTTTTCGATTTGGGTGGTGTAAGTTCAGAAAGAGAATCAACATTTCTCTGAGGCTCTTCCTTGCTAAAAACGCCAAATGAATACATAATTAAGCCTGTGGCAAATAATATAAATCCACCGATAATTACTAAGGCATACTGTTTATTGCCCAATTTTCTTACACCTTGTTCATGCGGTAAGGGTACATTTACTTGATTTTCCATATCAGAAAATATAAAATGATAAAAGATTGATTGCTAAAACAAACAAGCCGAACAAAACCAAAATGTAGATAGTTTGCTGGCGATGAGCTTTATAGAAACGATTGAGCTTTTGAGCTAAAAACTTAGACTTATCAGTAATAAATCCATTAATTCGATTGCCCAATTGCTCTAATTCGTCTTGCCGATTAGGTTTATTTTTCATGAATAACTTTACTTTCTATCACTCTGAAATTTCGCATAAATAAACCATTCGGACTACGAAGACTCCGAGGTACATCTTCTAAAATGCAAGTAGTTGTCAAACTCTTTTCTGATTGAGATGTAGCTCGTGTTTGGGTTATGAATGAATAACAAGTGGCTTGGTAAGGATACACTTTGGTATTGACTACAACGGAGTCTATTTTTACTTTTTGGATTACATTTCCTTGAATCATATCATTATAGAAACCCCTTTCTTTCAAATCATCATAGAGTTTTTTTGCTGATTCATCGCACAAGAAAAATGCTTTGGCTATGTTAGCTTCTATTTCTTTGGCATCAGGCACAACCGTAAAAAATAACTCATGGAAACGGCCCACATGATAATTGATTTCGACTGGACGATTGGTTTGAATATTTCCTGCAATGGCTTCAAAATGTTCGTTTTTATTGACTAAATAAATCCGTTTTGAAAATTCTTTTGAGTATTTGTAAGATAAAACTAAAGCTGTAATTGCTATGATACTTAGGCTAACTAAAGCAATAATTGTGATGAGCTTCACCCTTCGAAAGTGAGCGTTAAGTTTAAATAATTCTTCCATTTAAAATATTATTTTTTTGAATAGATATGTATGGATGCCCCATTTTCGCTAAAAACAAAGGTGTTTTTAGTATTTTGAATATGGTTTTGATAAGAACGATACAAAATATAGGTTGTTAGTACAGTACACAAAACAATGATGCTAGCACAAGCCCCAACAAATAGCCGAAAGGCTTCAAATAGGTTATTTTTGAAATAGTTATTCATTGGCGGTTTACACTTTGAATTGATTTACTACTGCTCGACTCGGTGCTTTTTTTGATAGCATTTGTTGTAACTTTTCCTGTATTTTGAATGGTTCGAGTTGCACCTTGCACAATCGAACCTACACCACCTACATTGATTAACATAGCTGTCATGGAGGGAACTTGGATATAACCAATCAGTGAAAGAAATAAAAGCCCGATAAAAGCTAAACCTAAAAACTCAGGTTGTTGAGTTTCAACGCCCATTGTAGCCATTGCAGATTCGACATTATAGCTATTGATATAGGTATCACATAAATTGAAGGCAATAGAGCTATACATGGCTGCAACTGCAGGGAGTAATGCAAAATTGATATATTTGCCGAACCAATAAGCCAATGAAGAAGTAAAGCCAGGGAATATCGAAAGAGCAACGGTTATTGGAAAACCGATTCTTAATACGATTCGGAAAGCAATCGAGATAAGCAACAAGCAACATTCAGCAATCTGCATCAAACAGAGTAAAATAATTTGAATCACACTCAAAATCTGAAACTTAAATTCCTCCGAGAACTTATACATACCTATTTTGAAATCGACCATTACTTCACCAAAAAAGCCAGATTTATCTTCATTGAGATTGCTATTAAAAACGGCGGAATACTTTTCAGGATTTTTGCCAATTTCTTCCCATTTTTTTTCTACTAGCTTTTCAATTTTATCGGTTTGCTTCTGAACTTTGATGGCAATATTTTCATTCTGATTGTTTACTAAGCTCCTTACTTCTTCACCAAAACCATCAATAGCCGAACAAATTTGTGGCGAAAGTGGAATTAATAATAAAACAGCAAATGGTCTTAGAAACGGGAAAAAATCTATTTCTTGATTGTTGGCAATTTGAGTAATTAACTTCCCAAAAATGTAAACCAATGCCCCAATACCAGCAATCAATCGAACTTTGGGTTCAATCAAGTTCGCATAAGTTTGTGCTAAAGTGGCTTGATTAGTATATAAATCGAATATGATTTTAAAAATGCCTTCTCCCATAGTTTAATTTTCAGTTGGTGAATAAATGAATTTAGGTTTAATACATCCCTAATGATTGACATTCATCTAATCTGTATTTCTTTCTGAGCGTTTCAGAGAGTTTTTGCTCGATCATCATTTCACGAGCTTTGATTCTCATATAGGTCATAAACTCATCATTAGACACTTTTTTCCCACTTGGATTTATCCAGCATTGAATACTATCCTCTATAATTTGCGTAACGTTAGTATCTCCACCACCACCAATATTGGCATCACCACTCCCATTGATGGCATCAGTTATTTTACCGATAATTGAGAAAGCAGTAGTCGTGAATAAATCAATTTTAGGTGGTTTTACTTTGTAATCCCAACCTTCACCCAACAAAGCGGCAACGGCTTGTCCGTCCATTTTTTTCTCTGCTAATTGTAACTCATCTTGATAATTCTGCATCCTAACAGTACATAATTCTTGCATTTCTTTTATTTTCTTGGCTTGCTCTGAGGTATAAACTGAATCTAAAGCCGAAGTTTCTTTTTGATTATAATCATCGTCATAACCATTGCCGCCAATGTTTCCATTTACACCACCATAGCCAGTACCTTGTGAAGAACTGACCATTGAGTATAGTTTTGCCGTAGATTTTAGGTCGTTTCTATTGCCTGAACGCCTTAGAGAAAGGCTTTGAATATTCGTGAAATAGGTATTGAGTAGTTGTTCAAATTTACATACTCGTACATAGGTATCATTTAACCACTTCACCCGCTCAGCATCCGACATTTTTAAGACTCCCCCTGATTGAGTGGTTGAGCTTTTCATATCTTTCAAAATATCTGTTCCTACTTTCGATAATTTCGTAATATCCTGCACCATCAAACTATATTCAGTTGGATAAATATGTCCGTCTTTTGAAACTGCGGTAGAAAGTGAGGATATTTTTTGCGTACAGTTCTGAATTTTAGCGATTATTTCCTTTCCACGATGAAACTGCTGAACAGCTCCAGAAACTTTTTTAAGCTGCTCAATATTTTTAACCATTGTCTTAAACGATGGGTCTTGAAACAACTTCATCATTGTTGTAATTGCCGTATGAATGGGGTCATTAGTAATAAACTGCCCCCGAACCATGATGGGGAAGAAAGCCATTACTGATAAAATAATTATTGTTAATTTTTGAATTATCTTTTTCATATTCCTAATTGATTAGCGTTTGTTCAGCCCAAAGAATAGCAGCATCTTTTTGTGAAATATTTCTTTCTTCTGCAATTGCTTTGATTTTATCTACTTCGGTGGGTTCAGTTGTGTAAAGTGCGTAAGCATAGGGTGAAACTTCAACGCCATAAACTTTTAATTCTGAGCCTAATTTGATGGCTAATTCGTTGAAATTGTCTCTTTGAATGGGTAGTCGCTTATTGATGGAGAAAATTTGTGGTAAATGTTCGTCAGAGAGTTTGAACATCTGCAATACAAAATCTTGCTCGTTTTTGTAGTTTCTTAAATCTAAAAGAATCTTTATATCGGTATTCTGAATAATCGCATCTTTAATAATTTCCGACTTTTTCAAGTCCTCAATTTCTTGCGTTACTACGCCCAACGCCCCAAAATGTTTACGAACTGTCTTAAACGCCCAAAGTAAAAAGTTAGCAAAGAAATGATTGGATACGGCTCGCCATGCTTCTTCGATAACCAACATCTTTAGGGTGCCTTTCACACCCATCAACTTTGTAACGTAAGTATTGGTAATCACCAGCGTAATAACTGGCAACAAAATGGGGTCGTCTTTAATATTATCCAGTTCATAAACTACAAATGGCTCTTGCGAAAAATCTACATTTTCTTTTGAGTTCAGTAGATAGCCATATTCCCCATCGGCATAGAACGGTTTTAGAACAAACAAAAACTGTTCGAGGTCAAACTCTTTGCCATTTCTACCACCTAATTCCTCAAAAATCTTGTTGAAAGAATCTCTGATGTATTCGTAGAATGTATCAAAACAGGGGTAAATCGCTGAATTTTTCTGCAAATACTTGTAATATTCCGTTACCATTGCCAATAGTGTTACTTCTTCACTTTTTGTAATGGCGTCTCCTGAGTTTTTATACAGTACCGAAAGTAAATCAACAATTACCTGCTTAAACTCTTGCTCTAATTTCAATCTATCATCGAGTGGGTCGAATTCCATATAAAATGGGTTCAAACGAATTGGATTTTCGGTAGTATGAGTAAGGTACTTCCCACCTAAAATCTCTGCCAAACGTTTGTAGGAGTGACCAATATCAATGATGGTAATATGAGAGCCACTCATCAGTAAATAGTAAATCATATTATTCATCGTGAATGATTTACCACTTCCAGAAGGACCAATAACTGTAAAGTTTCTGTTAAAAATAAGCTTTTTCTTTAGTGGGTCAAAAAATAAATCAACAATTCTGGGCGTACCAAAACGGTCGGTTAACAACATTCCGCCATTTTGCCAAGCACTTTGTTTGTAATTGGTTTCCACATTCCAGAGAGCCAACGCATTATCTAATAAGCAAGTAGCAAAGTTATCTTTGCCCAACTCAACAGCATTGGCAGGAATACACGACCAAAATAGTTGCTCGGCATGTGTTGTGGCCATCTTTGAAATGAAACCAGTATTTTGAATGGCCGAAGAAACTTCGTTTTTATACTGTTCTAACACCTGTTTTGATTCATGGAAAATCTGAATATTAAAATGAGCATGCACTGCTAAACTGGCACCAGTTGTGAGCGAATCAACCATCATCGTTTTCTGCTCGACCGAATAGATGTTATCTCTACTCCATCTCGAAAATGAATAGGCTTTTTTTGCATCGGCCATCATTTTTGTTTTCAACTCGTTCTGTTTTGGAATATAAATTACCTGATTATAAACGTGGTTGAATTGCAAATTCAATCCAAAAGCCAAGCCGTAACTGGCTGGCATTTTTGTTCGGTCGGTTGAGTAATCTCGATAGGAAACGACTGAAGGAAGCTCGTGCGGATATTGTTCTAAATCATTGATAACAAAGGTGTAACTCTGCTTATTGCCTACCCGAAATATGCCATCGTTTGAACTCAAATCATACAAATTCTTATCATTGAAAGCCAAAGAAAAATAATAGTTTAACAAACCTTCAGACTGTTTAGTACCAACAAAATCTTCTCGTTTTAATAAACTAACTGTAAGAATCTTGGATTGATTGAGCGACGCCTGAAAAGATTTAACCTTTTGCCAAAATGCTGCAATGGTTTCCTGCTCTGTAACCTCTTTGGGAATAAGATGCCGACGAAAAATAGCAGATGCCAAACTATCTCGTTTCAAAGGATTTGAACTTGGCAAAATGACATAAATAAAAGCCTTATGATGCGTAAAAGCTCTATCCTTGAATTGGAGTTCGTTTTTAGCAATGATGAAATCATTAGATACATTATAACTCAAATCAGGCTCATATTTATCCTCAATGAAAAAGTCTTGTTTGTGTACCAAGTAACCTTCGCCCAAATTCTTAACTGCTTGAAGCAAAGCATCAAAACAAAGCTGATAGTTATGTTCCGATACACAAAATATTTCGGGAAACTTTACCTCAAAAGCCACTGCTATATCAGCATTTTTTGTGTAGATGATACCTTTATTATCAATAGTTGCAATGGGCTGTATTTCTTCAACTGTTCTTACCTTTGTCATTTTTTCTTGTTTCTATCAATTGATAGAAAGGTTTGTTGTGTAGTAAAAAATTGGGTTTTCTGTGAACGTGCTGTTGATGAATATGTCCCCACTTTCCGTGTTTATCCATCAGTATCTTGATATACATATAAGCCCCAACCCCAGCTGCTACACTAAATAAAATTAGTAGAAAACTGGAAAAGCCAATTATGTAGAGAAAAAAGGTTAGGAACAATAACCCTAAGACTACCCCCACTAATAAATAAAAATACCGGCCTTTGAAACCTTTAAATTCGATTTCATCATCGACACCTTTAATAACTTTCTGAATCATTTTACAAAATAGCTTCGATGAGATAACCGAAGAAAAATAAGAATATCAAAGCACCTAACCATTTATAGAGTAGGTCAATTACATCTTCACCGCCGATATACTTTTGGTAAATCTTAACTACAGAAAAGATTGATATACCCACTCCGATAACCAATGATCCATTATGGGCTTCGATTGCTACACTCTCAGCCCCTGCCGTTGGATTTACACCCTTATAAGCTCCACCAACAATGTAGTAACCCACCGCCCAGAATATGACTTGCACGAAACCTAAACCAAATAACCAGGCTAGTATTAAAGGAATTACATCTTCTCCCCTACCCCATTTTTGGTAAATTTTAAATCCACCAACCACACCAGCGGCCGCTGTGGCAAACAATGCCGTATTTTTAACTAATTGAAAGAGCGTGTTCATTGCTAAAAACTTATGGGTTGATATTCGCCAAATGATTGTTGAGTAATGTAACCTCTCAGAAATTGTATGATAAAAAAGCATAGAATAATTCCACCCCACCAACGAAAAATAAGCGGTAATACTTCTTCTTCTCCCATTTGCCAGCGATGATAAATTTTATAGCTAGCCACTAAAGCCATCAAGAATAGAATCACCAAGACAAATGAATGTATCTTTCCAATATTCCTATGAACAGGCGATGTTATGTAGGTATCAGCACCTATGGCGTTGGTATTCCCTTTATGCAAGTTTACTTGTGCCAAACATGCACTTATGGAAATAATAAAAATGAGGAATAACTTTTTCACTTATACCAATTAAATAAACATTGCTCGCAATACAGTATTAGCAATTAGTAAAAATAGACATGAACCAAACCACCCTGCAGCGGATTGCATCACATTGTCTTTACCCTGTTGCCAATTTACATATACTCTAAATGCACCTACCATTCCAAGTATAATGGCAACAATATAAATGACAGTCGTAACTGGGTCAATGTATTCCTGTAATCCTCCTGTAAGTTCGCCTAAAGCATTTGCTCCTGCTTCAATACCCTGAGTTTGTGCCAATAATGGACTTGAAACAAGAAGTCCAAAAGCTGTGTAAATTCTTAATTTTAAGTACTTCATTATATTATTTAGTTTTCAATTTTAATTTGACAAAACAAATATTGCAATTTTTGAGAAATATATTATCATAATTTACAATTATTTTTCACCATTTACATAAAAAAAGCAATCAAACTTATTATTTGGATATATTTTATTGATTCAATTGCATAAATTAACTATATTGCGATATGAATATCGGAGAGAATATACAAAACTTACGAGTAGCAAAGGGACTACTACAAGCTGACATCGCTGAAAGAATAGGTATGGATAAATCTACCTACTCAAGAATAGAGAAAAAAGGTAATAAAATTGACTTTGAAGAAATTTTAAAAATTTCAAAGGCTTTAGATGTTACTGTTTTCGAACTTATTACAGCAACGAAAGATGATAAAACTCTCCAACTTGAATCAAAGCTCTCGGAAATCGAAAATGAGTTACAACAAACAGAGAGAGAAAAGTCTTTGATTATCACCAATTGTTTGGACTTTATAAATTCATCGGTGGAACATAAGTTTTGTGATAGCTACTTCAAATTGTTCAAACAAAAAAAGGTATTTGAAGATCTAGTTTATACCGAACTCCAGCAAATTTATGAGAATGATTTGTGCAATGACTATACAGTCTTTTTTGCACTTAAAAAGGGTTTGGTCGCCAACCCTTCCCTAAATAATATCCACAAGAATTATTTAAACTACATTGACGACCAAATTAAAAATAATCACAGGAAATTTTCAGATTTTATCAAGATTAACAATTTTCTACCCTAGATCTGAAATATTCATCCAATGCATCCACAAAATTAGTATCGGGAGCTATTCCCCTTTGAGTAAATGAGTGAAGCACTTCTTTGAGTAATTTTGGATTTTGATAAAGGGGATTCTTATGGTAGAAATCGTCAGAAATGATATTATTTTCTGATTCGTTAAGCGACTCTAAAAAACTAAAATAGTATTTAATTCTGTTGATTTTAGCATTTTTGAATGGACTTAGTTTTTTTAAATAATGTTGTGTACTCATTTGTTTAATAAAGAATTTGATACAGCTAAAAGCTATTCATTAGATTCACGACTATAGCATGAGTTTAAGCAAAAAAAATAACGTCAATTGCTCTTTCAAATTGTAAAAAAAGCGATTTAAACGATATAAATTAAAAATAATTAGATAAAAATTTATTAATATTGGTAAAATTTGAGATTTTTGTTCTCATTTTATGCCAATATTATGTCCACAATCGAAACAACAGCCAAAGAAAAAGAATTTTCGTCAAGCATTTTTTACCTACTCTTATTTACGGCCATAGGCATCATTTCACTTGATACCATTTGGAAGTTTCAAGGCAACATTCATGGTCTTTTATCTACCAAACTTCAAAAGGCATTTCAATTCTTCATCCAGCTTTTGCATAAACTTCAAGGCAAATCACAATTGTTCGATAGTAAATTACTGCTTTGTTTTCTCTTGCTTATTTATGTGTTTATCTGCTTGGTCAGTAAAAATAAAGCTAACTTAAAAGCCAATAAAACCACCGCCAATGTCAATTTAGTCGTTGGGGTTTGTTGTTGGCTTATTAGCTACACTCAGAATTATTTTCAAATTACAAACTCCGTCCTCTCGATTGGGTTTTACTTCATACCGTTAATTCTCTCAATGGTTTTCATCATCAAAGGCGGTTTGATATTCAATTCGATGGTAAGCGTACCCGAAAATGATTTATTCAATGAGCTGAACGAACAATTTCCGCAAAATGCCAAGAATCTTGAAAATGAATATTCCGTTGGTTTCAAAACCCAATATATGTTTCGCAACGAATGGAAAGAGGGTTTTATACCTGTCATAAACCCACAACGAGCGGTTTTGGTGGCTGGCTCTCAGGGTTCGGGCAAAACCTACTCGGTGCTGATTCCTGCACTTTGGCAATCTATCTACAAAGGCTACTGTGGAGTCATTTACGATTTCAAGTTTCCCGATTTATCTATCGAGGCATACAATGCTTATATCAAAGCCATTGCCAATAATCCAAGAGTTTTCACACACAAAGAAAGCTCTACTCCTATCATTCCTAAATTTGTAGTCATTGATTTTGAAAATCTGAAATACTCCAATCGTTGCAATCCATTCAATCACACTTATTTGAGTAGTATTGATGATGTGGCTCAGTTATCAAAAACGCTGCTGTATAACATCAACAAAACATGGATAAAGAAAGAAGGTGATTTTTGGGTTAGCTCTGCCATTAATTATCTGACTTGTGCCATTTGGTTCTTAAAAATCATGGAAAAAGAATACCCACAGTTGGGAGAAATTTGTGATTTACCCCACGCTATCGAACTGATTAATAAAGACCCTGTTACAGTATTTAACATCATTGAGCGTTACCCCGAACTTGATACTTACAGCTCCATGTTTACGCTGGCTATCCGTAGCCAAGCAACTAAACAACTATCGGGTCAGATTTCCAGCGTACAAACGGCACTGG
>OFDC01001390.1_pt1 | contig 12992 bp, 10 predicted proteins | sample 1520941 | NCBI WGS metagenome assembly OFDC01 (sample SAMEA94258168, study PRJEB24077) | hot springs metagenome | biome: Aquatic biome; feature: Water | place: India | collected 2012-12-06 | depth 5 m | reverse complement strand
CGCACCGACCGCGCGCCCGGCCACCGGGGCCGCCGCGCCGTCCAGCCAGCTGTGCCGGGAGAACGCCTTGCGCACGGCGCGGACGAGCTCCGCGTGGTCGACCGCGCCGGCGACCGAGATGACGGTGTTGGCGGGCACGTAGTGGAGGCGGTAGAAGTCGAGGATCTGCTCCGGAGTCATCGCCTCGATCGACGCCTCCGTGCCGGCGATCGGGCGGCCGAGCGGAGTGCCCGGGCCCCAGGCGAGCTCGGCGAGGAGGTTCTGCACGACGTCGTCCGGGTCGTCGTCGTGCATCGCGATCTCGTCGAGGATGACATCGCGCTCTGCGTCCACGTCGTGCTGCTCGATGAGCGAGCCGGTGACCATGTCGCCAAGGACGTCGACCGCCAGGGGCAGGTCGTCGGAGAGCACCCGTGCGTGGAAGCAGGTGTACTCCTTCGCGGTGAAGGCGTTGAACTCGCCTCCGACCGCGTCGAGCGCGATCGAGATGTCGAGCGCGCTGCGCTCGGAGGTCCCCTTGAAGAGCAGGTGCTCGAGGAAGTGCGAGGCGCCGTGGGTCGCGGCGTCCTCGTCGCGCGAGCCGACCCCGATCCACACGCCGATCGACGACGAGCGGGCACCGGTCATCTGCTCGGTGACGATGCGCAGCCCAGAGGCCAGCTGCGTGTGGCGGACCACGGACGTCACCTGGCCGGCGTCGTCGCGGACCGTCTCGATGGTCCGGGTGGAGGTGCGGGAGACGGCCGACGGCCGGTCAGCGTGCTGCTGACCGGCCGTCGTCGTCGTACGAGCCTTGCTCACGCGTCCTCGGACTCCACAGCCTCTGCGGTGTCGTTGTCGCCGTCGGCGTCGCCGGCGGCGTCCTCGAGGACCGGGATCAGCGACAGCTTGCCGCGGTCGTCGATCTCGGCGATCTCGACCTGGAGCTTCTGGCCGACCGAGACGACGTCCTCGACGGTGTCGACGCGCTTGCCACCGGCCAGGCCGCGCAGCTTGCTGATGTGCAGCAGACCGTCCTTACCCGGCATCAGCGCGATGAACGCGCCGAAGTTGGTCGTCTTCACGACCGTGCCGAGGTAGCGCTCGCCGATCTCCGGCATGGTCGGGTTGGCGATCGCGTTGACCGCCTGACGAGCGGCCTCGGCCGCCTCGCCGTTGGTCGCACCGATGTAGACCGTGCCGTCGTCCTCGATGGACAGGGTCGCGCCGGTGTCGTCCTGGATCTGGTTGATCACCTTGCCCTTGGGCCCGATGACCTCGCCGATCTTGTCGACCGGCACCTTGACGGTGATGATCCGCGGAGCGTGGATCGACATCTCCTCCGGAGCGTCGATCGCCTCGCCCATGACCTCGAGGATCGCCAGACGGGCGTCGCGGGCCTGGTTGAGGGCCTTCGCGAGGACCTCGGCCGGGATGCCGTCGAGCTTGGTGTCGAGCTGGAGCGCGGTGACGAACTCCTTGGTGCCGGCGACCTTGAAGTCCATGTCGCCGAAGGCGTCCTCGGCGCCGAGGATGTCGGTCAGCGCGACGTACTCGAGCTTGCCGTCGACCTCGCCGGAGATGAGGCCCATCGCGATGCCCGCGACCGACGCCTTCAGCGGCACGCCGGCCTGCAGCAGCGCCAGCGTGGACGCGCAGACGGAGCCCATCGACGTGGAGCCGTTGGATCCCATGCACTCCGAGATCTGGCGGATCGCGTAGGGGAACTCCTCGCGGCTCGGCAGCACGGGCAGCAGCGCGCGGCGGGCGAGCGCTCCGTGGCCGATCTCGCGACGCTTCGGCGAGCCGACCCGACCGGTCTCACCGGTGGAGAACGGCGCGAAGACGTACTTGTGCATGTAGCGACGGTGCTTCTCCGGGGAGAGCGTGTCGAGCTGCTGCTCCATCTTGAGCATGTCGAGGGTGGTGACGCCCAGGATCTGGGTCTCGCCACGCTCGAACAGCGCGGAGCCGTGCACGCGCGGGACCACGTCGACCTCGGCGTGCAGCGGACGGATGTCGGCCAGGCCGCGACCGTCGATGCGGATCTTGTCGCGCAGCACGCGCTCGCGGACGACGGCCTTGCTGACCGAGCGGAAGGCCGCGCCGATCTCCTTCTCGCGACCCTCGAACTGGCCGGCGATCTTCTCGAGCAGGCCGGCCTTCAGCTCGTCGGTACGGGCCTCGCGCTCCTGCTTGTCGCCGATCGACATCGCGCCGACGAGGTCGTCCTTCGCAGCGGCCTCGACCGCGGCGTAGACGTCGTCCTCGTAGTCGAGGAAGACCGGGAACTCCTGGACGGGCTTGGCGGCCACGTTGGCCAGCTCGACCTGGGCCTCGACCAGCTGCTTGATGAACGGCTTCGAGGCGTCGAGGCCGGCGGCGACGACGGCCTCGGTGGGCGCCTGGGCGCCGTTGGCGACCTTGGTGAAGGAGTCCTCGGTGGCCTCGGCCTCGACCATCATGATCGCGACGTCGCCGGTCTCGGTGACGCGACCCGCGACCACCATGTCGAAGACGGCGTCCTCGAGCTGGCTGTGGGTCGGGAACGCGACCCACTGGCCGTCGATGAGCGCGACGCGGGTGGCGCCGACCGGGCCGGAGAACGGCAGACCGGAGAGCTGGGTCGACAGCGACGCGGCGTTGATCGCCAGGACGTCGTAGGGGGTGTCGGGGTTGAGCGCCATCACGGTGATGACGACCTGGACCTCGTTGCGCAGACCCTTCTTGAAGGTCGGGCGCAGCGGCCGGTCGATGAGACGGCAGGTGAGGATGGCGTCCTCGCCCGGGCGACCCTCGCTGCGGAAGAACGAGCCGGGGATCTTGCCCGCGGCGTACATCCGCTCCTCGACGTCGATCGTCAGGGGGAAGAAGTCGAAGTGGTCCTTGGGGTGCTTGCCGGCCGTGGTGGCCGAGAGCAGCATCGTGTCGTCGTCGAGGTAGGCGCTGACGGAGCCGGCGGCCTGGCGGGCCAGGAGGCCCGTCTCGAACTTGACGGTACGGGTGCCGAACTTGCCGTTATCGAGAACGGTCTCGACGGCAGAGATGACGGGTTCAGACAAAGTGTTCTCTTATTCCTACGTGCGGGACGCGCTGCCCCGCGGCAATGGACTTGTTGACGAGAGCCACAGTAGCGAGCACGGCGCGCAAATGCAGAACGGGCGACCCCGAAGGGTCACCCGTTCAACAGTCATTTCCGTCGCTCGGCGCGTGCGGCTCCAAGGCGCGGGCCCGAAGGCGGCCTTGGAGCGAAGCGGGCCGTCGAGGGCCCGCCGACGCCGCGGACGCTCCGCAGGAGCGCAGATCAGCGGCGCAGACCGAGGCGCTCGACGATGGAGCGGTACCGCTCGATCTCGGTCTTCTTGAGGTAGTTCAGCAGACGACGGCGCTGACCGACGAGGAGCAGCAGACCACGACGGCTGTGGTGGTCGTGCTTGTGCTTCTTGAGGTGGTCGGTCAGGTGGCTGATGCGGTGGCTCAGCAGTGCGATCTGCACCTCGGGCGAACCGGTGTCACCCTCGGTCGTGCCGTACTCGGCGATGATCTTCTTCTTGGTCTCAGCGTCGGTTCCGACTGCCATGGGTTCTCCTCGTTCGCTCGTTGCGCGGCGCTCCAGCCTGGAATCCTGGGGCACTCTCGATCCGCGGCCGATCTGACGGCGGTGTTCGTGCGACCGGGCAGACCCCGACCGCAACCGAAGAAGGCTAGCAGCGGGAGTCAGACCGCCACGAATCGTGACTCCCTCGGTCATGGCGCTGCCGGTGTGCGCGTGTGACGATGCAGGGATGGTGGAGCAGCGGATCGGCGTGTGCAACCTGTGCGAGGCCGTCTGCGGGCTCCTTCTCACGGTCGAGGACGGCCGGGTGACCGGCGCCCGCGGCAATCCTGACGACCCGCTCTCCCGTGGGCACATCTGCCCGAAGGGCGTCGCGATCGGCGACGTCCACGCCGACCCCGACCGGTTGCGCCGGCCGGTCCGGCGGATCGGGCGCGGCCCCGACGCGCGCTGGGAGGAGATCTCCTGGGACGACGCCCTGGACCTCGTCGCCGACGGCATCGCCGGCACCATCAACGCCCACGGCGACGACGCCCTCGCGCTCTACCTCGGCAACCCCAACGCCCACAGCCTGGGCGCGCTGACCCATGGGCTGGCGGTCGTCCAGTCGTTCCGCACGCGCAACAAGTTCAGTGCGACGTCGGTCGACCAGCTCCCCCACCAGCTCATCGGCCACCTCCTCTACGGCCACCAGCTGCTCCTGCCCGTGCCCGACATCGACCGGACGTCGTACTTCCTCGTGCTCGGCGCGAACCCGATGGCGTCCAACGGATCCCTGATGACCGTCCCGGACTTCCCGGGCCGGCTCCGCGAGCTGCGCGAGAGGGGCGGGCGGATGGTCGTGCTCGACCCGCGTCGCACCGAGACGGCGAAGGTCGCCGACGAGCACCACTTCGTCCGGCCGGGCACGGACGCGTGGGTGCTGCTCGCGATGATCCGCACGCTCTTCGCGGAGGGCCTGACCCGCCCCCCGTCGTACGTCGACGGGCTGGCCGACGTCGAGCGCGCGGTCAGCGACTTCACCCCTGAGGCCGCCCAGCGGGCCAGCGGGGTGCCCGCGGAGGTTGTCGTGCGCCTGACGCGGGAGCTCGCTGCTGCCGACGGCGCGGCGGTCTACGGACGGATGGGCGTGTCCACCCAGGAGTTCGGCCTGGTCTGCCAGTGGGCGGTGCAGCTGCTCAACCTGCTCACCGGCAACACCGACCGCGTCGGCGGCGCGATGCTCACCTCCCCGGCGATCGACGCCGTGGGGCGGGGGCTGCTGGGTCGGGGGCACTACGACCGCTTCCGCTCCCGGGTGAGACAAGCGCCGGAGTTCGGCGGCGAGCTGCCCGTCTCCGTGCTGCGCGAGGAGATCGAGACACCGGGCGAGGGTCAGGTGCGCGCCCTGCTGACGGTGGCCGGCAATCCTGTGCTCTCGACGCCCGACGGGGGCGCGCTCGACCGCTCCCTGGAGGGGCTCGACTTCTGTGCGGCGGTCGACATCTACCTCAACGAGACGACCCGGCACGCCGACGTGATCCTGCCTCCGACCACCCTGCTCGAGCGCGACCACTACGACCTGCCGTTCCACGTGCTCGCGGTGCGCGACACCGCCCGGTTCACGCCGGCGGTGTTCGAGAAGGACGCCGACCAGCGCCACGACTGGCAGATCTTCGCCGAGCTCCACCGGCGGGTGAGCCGCCGCCTCGATCGCAAGCCGCCCCTGCGGAGGCGTCTGCTCACCCAGGCCCGGCTCCGGCTGAGCCCGACGTTCATCGTCGGGATGCTGCTGCGCACGGGTCGCTCCGGGGTCACCCTCACCGACCTGCGCCAGCACCCCGAGGGCGTCGACATCGGCGCGCTCCGCCCGGGCCAGCTGCCGGGCCGACTCTTCACCCGCGACAAGCGCATCCAGGCCCTGCCGCCCCTCGTTGCCGGCGACCTCGACCGGCTGCGGCGCCAGGAGGTGCCGGTCGGTGACGAGCTCCTGCTCATCGGACGTCGGCACCAGCGCGACTGCAACTCGTGGATGCACAACACCGAGCGCCTCACCCGCGGCAAGCCTCGCCACCACCTGCTCATGCACCCGGCGGACCTCGACGCGCGCGGGCTCGTCGACGGCGCCTCGGTCACCGTGACGTCCCGTGTGGGCAAGGTCGTGGTCGAGGTCAGGGCCACCGAGGACGTCATGCCCGGCGTCGTCTCGCTCCCCCACGGCTACGGCCACCAGCGCGACGGGGTCCGCCTCGGCGTGGCCTCGACCGTCGCGGGCGTGTCCATCAACGACCTGACGGACCCCGACCGCCTCGACGTGTCCGGCAATGCGGCCCTGTCCGGCGTGCCGGTCACCGTCTCGGTCTCCTAGGGGCGTCATGGACCTCGAGGTGCCCCCGGGCCCCGGCCTGCCCGCGGGCCTGGTCATCCCCGACACCGAGCTCGTCGAGCGGTTCTCCCGGTCCCCGGGCCCCGGGGGTCAGTCGGTCAACACCACCGACAGCAGGGTCGAGCTGGTCTGGGATCCCGCCGCCTCGACGGTGCTCGACGAGCACCAGCGGGCGCGGGTGCTCGCCAGGGCCGACGGACCGGTCGTCGCGGTCGCCCACGAGCACCGCTCCCAGTACCGCAACCGCATGGCCGCCAGGGAGCGACTGGCCGCGCGGGTGCGGGAGCTCCTGGCCCCGCCACCCCCGTCCCGTCGTCCCACGAAGTCGACCCGGGGGTCGAAGGAGCGCCGGCTCGACGCCAAGCGCCAGCGCGGTCGCACCAAGCAGCTCCGGGGGCGGGTCGAGGACTGAGCGCCGTCAGGCGACCGTGACCGGGTGCCGCACCACCGCGTCGAAGAAGTAGCCGTTGGGGTTGAACGCCGCCACGTCGGGCTGGGTGCGGCCGCGCAGGTCGGTCGCCCGGGCCAGCAGCGTGTGGGCGCCGGGTCTCGGCGCGCGCCAGGTGTGGGCCCACTGCGTCCACCCGTGTCCGTGGGTACGACGACCGCCGCCGCGGATCCTTCCGGGCTCGGGGCGCAGGCGGGCCGGCGACCAGGTCGCTCCGCCGTCGGTGCTGACGTCGACCCGGGCGATGGGAGCCGCGCCCGACCACGAGCGGCCGGTCAGCTCGATCTTGCGGTCCGCGCGCAGCTGGGCGTTCCAGGGCAGCTCCCAGGCGGAGCGCACGGGGTTGGTGCTGAGCGGGCCGCCGATGTTGTACCACTGCGTGTTCCAGGGCGAGGTGAGCTCGGTCGTGGAGACCTCCAGCGAGCCCAGCCACTTGATGCTCGCGATCCCGACCCATCCGGGGAGCACCAGGCGCAGGGGGTAGCCGTGGTCGGGCAGCAGCGGCTCGCCGTTCGCGCCCCAGGCGAGCAGGGCGTCGTCCAGGGCCTTGCTGATCGGGAAGGGTCGGCGTACGCGCCCGTGGTTGACGCCCTTGTCGACGTACTCGGGGTCGAGACCGGCCGCCTGCACCGAGACGGCGTCGGGACGCAGGCCTGCCCACTCGAGCACGTCGCGCAGGCGGACGCCCTGCCAGGTGACGGAGCCGACGGCACCGAGCGCCCACTGCGTGCCGGAGGCCCGCTGGCCCTGCTGGGTCTCGAAGAAGCTGCGGCCGTTGCCGGTGCACTCGTGGACCGAGGTGACCTCGACGTGCTCGAAGCGGCGGCGCAGCTCGTCCAGTCCGATCGAGACGCCCGCCGGGTCGCGCAGTCCGTCGCCGGAGAGGCGCAGCGCGTAGGTGTCGGGGTCGATCGTCGGCGTCTGCGTGTGGTTGCGGACGAAGAGGCGCGCCTGGGGTGTCAGGTAGCGGCCGGGCTCCACCGAGTCCCACCGCATCTCGGCGTTGGTGCCGAAGTCCGTGAACCACGCGCCGGGCAGCGCCTTGAGGATGGCGGGCGCCCCTGCGACGGCCCGCCCCGCGAGCAGTCCGACCTGCGCGGCGCCGGCGGTGGCCAGCCCGGCGAGCGGCAGTCCCAGCAACGTCCTGCGGCGAAGTCCGTTCTCCGTCATGCCCGGGAGACTAACACGACTTACTTACTATTCTTAGGAGCCGTTTCCGACGACGCCATCATCCCCGCCCAGGTCGCCGAGGTCCTGGCCGCCGTGCCGCAGCCAGCGGTACGCCACCCGTGCGCTCACCGCCCGCTCCAGCTCGTGGATCACGACGGAGAAGAACTGCCGCCGGTAGAGCTCGTCGGTCACGGCGTACACGGTGAAGTAGAGACCGCTGAACGCGGCGAGGAAGACCGAGACCCGGAGCAGCTCCAGGCTCAGCCGCTCCCCCGCGACCTCCCCGAGCGGGCCGTCGATCGGGTGCAAGGTGCCGCCCGTCCAGGTGCTCACCACCGACGGCTCCATCGCGACGACCCCGAAGACGATGAAGAACGCGAAGACGGCGAGGGCGAGCAGCAGCACCTGCACCGCCTGCGCGACCAGGAGGACCAGCACCAGGTTGGCCTTCTGCAGGCCGCGGACCTCGGCGTCGACGGCGCCGACCCGGTCCACCCGGGCCGCGAGGTGCCGGGCAGCGTCCTCGAGCGGCGTCCCCACGCAGGCGTCGACGAGCTGCTGCGCCTCGACCTCCTCGTCGACGTCGTCGAGCTCCTCGGGCAGTCGCGTGAGCAGGAATCCGACCGCCAGCGCCGCGAAGAGCAGCACGGTCACCCACAGCACGCCGCCGTCGAGGCTGGCCGCGACCTGCCACACCTCGGCGTTGATGAAGAGGAAGGTGATGAAGAGCAGGAGGAGCGGGAGGGCACGGGTCACCAGCGGCAGCACCAGCCCGAGCGAGCGGAAGGTGCGCCGCACCGCCCAGCCCACGATGATCCAGGCCCGCAGCGTCGTGACGGCGTACGCCGCCAGGACGACGCCCAGGACGGTGAGCCCGGCCCCGACACCCGTCGCGGCGCCCAGCCAGGCGCCGGTCAGGACTCCGGCGACCAGGCCCACGAGCACCGCAGCGGCGAAGACGGCCACGAGCCGTGGCCGGCTCAGCCCGCGAGCGACCTCCTCACGCAGGTCGTCGACGAAGTAGGGCAGGCCGTGGTCGACGAACCATCGCTCGGCGGCGGTGATCTCGTCGGGCGCTGCAGCGCGAGCCACGTCAGCCCGCGAGGATCGCGCGGGCGCGGGACACGTCGTCGGACATGGCCTCGAGCAGCGCCTCGATCGAGTCGAAGCGCACCATGCCGCGCAGGCGCTCGACGAAGGAGACCTCGACCTCGCGTCCGTAGAGCGCCAGGTCGGTGCGGTCCAGGACGTAGGACTCCACGCGTCGCTCCCGCTCGCCCGCGAAGGTCGGGTTGGTGCCCACGCTGATCGCCGCGGGGTACGACGTCCCGGCGTCCGGCCCGTCCAGCACGGTCAGCCGGCCGGCGTACACGCCGTCGGCGGGCGCCGCCGCGCCGGGACGGACCGGGACGTTGGCGGTGGGGTACCCGAGCTCCCGTCCGCGCTTGTCGCCCTCGACGACGACGCCACGGGTGGCGAACTCACGACCGAGCGCCTCGGCGGCCCCGGTCACGTCGCCGGCGGCGAGGCAGGTGCGGACGTAGGTGGAGGACCAGACCTGGGGACCGCCGTCGAGGGTGATCTCCTCGAGCACGAAGTCGTGCTCCTCGCCGGCCGCGCGCAGCAGGTTGCAGTCACCGGCGGCGCGGTTGCCGAAGCGGAAGTTCGCGCCCACCACGACCGCGCGGGCGTGCAGCGTCTCGACGAGGATGCGGTCGATGAACTCCTGCGGCGTCCAGGCCGCGATCTCGCGGGAGAACGGGATGACCAGCACGTCGTCCACACCGGCCTCGGCCAGCAGCCGCAGCCGCTCCTCGATGGTGGTCAGCGTCGCCGGCGCGTGCTCGGGCCGGAGCACCGCGATCGGGTGCGGGTCGAAGGTCACCGCCACCACGCCGTCGAGCGGGGTGTCGGAGCCGACCTCGGCGGCGACCTCATGGGCGCGTCGTACGACGTGCTGGTGCCCCAGGTGCATGCCGTCGAAGTTGCCGATGGTCACCACCGTGCGGCCGAGATCGCTCGGCACCTCGGAGAAGTCGCGCCACACTCGCACGGCGGCAACTCTCCCACACGCCGGCACGAGGACCGGAACCAGCCTGGCGGCGTCAGCCGACGAACACAGCGGCCGGACGCGCCGTGCCGCCCTGCGCCTGGTAGAGCGCGAGGAACTCGCCGTCCGGCGCGAACACCGCTGTCAGGGTGTCGATGTCCAGCGGGAGCGCCCGGCCGTAGCGGACGGCCTGGGCCTGGTCCTCGTCCAGGTCGAGGACCGGGAAGGAGGCGCGTGCCGCGGTGGCGAGCGGAGTCAGGGTGAGGTGGTCGAGGTCGGTGTTGGCCGTCTCCAGCGTGAAGGCGCCGACGGAGTGCCGCCGCAGGCTGGTCAGGTGCCCGCCGACGCCCAGCGCGGCGCCGAGGTCACGGGCGATGGCCCGGATGTAGGTGCCGCTCGAGCAGGCGACGCGGATCTCCAGGTCCAGGAAGTCGTCCTCGGTCCGGAAGTCTCCGGCCGTGAGCTCCCGGATGGTGACGATGCGGGCCTTGAGCTCGACCGTCTCGCCGGCCCGGGCGCGGGCGTAGGCACGCTTGCCGTCGACCTTGACGGCCGACACCGTCGACGGCACCTGCTGGATCTCGCCCTCGAAGGCGGCCAGGGCGGCGCGCACCTCGGCCTCGCCCAGGTGGGCGGCCCGGGCCGTCGCGGTGACCTCGCCCTCGGCGTCGTCGGTCGTCGTCGTCGCGCCGAGCCGGACCGTGGCCGAGTAGGTCTTCTCGGTCAGCATCAGGTGGCCGAGCAGCCGCGTGGCGCGCTCGACGCCGAGCACCAGCACGCCGGTCGCCATCGGGTCGAGGGTGCCGGCGTGGCCGACCTTGCGGGTTCCGAGCGCGCGACGCACCCGGGCCACGACGTCGTGCGACGTCATCCCGGCCGGCTTGTCGACGACGACGAGGCCGGAGTCCACCATCAGGCGTCGTCGTCCTCGTCGTCCGCGAGGTCGTCCTCGAGGTCCTCGTCGGAGGCCTCGCGCGGCTTCTTGTACGGGTCGGCCTCACCGGCCGGCTCCGCGCCGGCCCGCGCAGCGGCGAGGGCGGCGTCGGCCTCCCGCGCCCTGGCGAGCACCTCGTCGAGCTGACGGGCGGACTCGGGGATGCCGTCGAACTTGAAGGCCAGGCTGGGGACGGTGCGCATGCCGAGCTGCTTGCCGACCTCGGAGCGCAGCACGCCCTTGGCGGACTCCAGCGCGGCGGCGGTGTCCTGCTGGTCGGCGTCCTCGCCGAGCACCGTGTAGTAGATGGTGGCGTTCTGGGCGTCGCCGGTCATCCGGACCTCGGTGATGGTCACGAAACCCAGGCGCGGGTCCTTGATCCGCCGCTCGAGCATCTCGGCGACGACCACCTGGATGCGGTCGGCGATCTTGCGTACGCGGGGGCTGGCCATGAGTCAGTTCCTATCAGACGAGTTCGTGGTCCGGACGGCCTGCGGCCACCGGGGACGGCTGTGCCGCCCGCCCCTGCTTCGGGACGGGCGGCACAGCGGGGTCGATCTCCAGCGCGTCAGGCGCGTGGGATCTCCTTCATCTCGAAGGCCTCGACGATGTCGCCCTCCTTGATGTCCTGGAAGTTCCGCAGCACGAGACCGCACTCGAAGCCTTCCCGGACCTCGGACGCGTCGTCCTTCTCGCGCTTGAGCGAGGCCAGGTCGAGGTTGTCCGCCACCACGGCGCCGTCCCGGAGGATGCGCACCTTGGCGTTGCGGCGGATGACACCGCTGGTGACCATGCAGCCGGCGATGTTGCCGATCTTGGAGCTGCGGAAGATCGCACGGATCTCCGCCTGGCCCAGGGTCGACTCCTCGTACTCCGGCTTGAGCATGCCCTTGAGGGCCGCCTCGATCTCCTCGATCGCCTGGTAGATGACCGAGTAGTAGCGGATCTCGACGCCCTCCTTGTCGGCCATCTGACCCGCCTTGCCCTGGGGCCGGACGTTGAAGCCGATGATGATCGCGTCGGACGCGGCCGCCAGGTCGACGTTGGTCTCGGTGATCGCACCGACACCGCGGTCGATGACGCGGAGGCTGACCTCCTCGCCCACGTCGATCTGCGCCAGGGCGTCCTCGAGGGCCTCGACCGATCCGGACACGTCGCCCTTGAGGATGAGGTTGAGCTCCTGGACCCCGCCCTTCTCCATGGAGGCCATGAAGTCCTCGAGGGTACGACGCACGCGGCGCTTGGCCTGCATGGCAGCACGCTCGCGGGCCTCGCGCTTCTCGGCGATCTGGCGGGCCATCCGGTCGTCGTCGACGACGAGGAAGTTCTGACCGGCGCCGGGGACGGCGGTCAGACCGAGGACCATCGCGGGACGCGACGGGTCGGCCTCCTCGATGTTGTCGCCGTGCTCGTCGAGCATCGCGCGGACACGGCCGTAGGCCGGGCCGGCGACGATCGAGTCGCCCACGCGGAGGGTTCCGCGCTGGACCAGGATCGTGGCGACCGGACCGCGACCGCGGTCGAGGTGCGCCTCGATGACCAGACCCTGAGCGTCCTGGACCGGGTTGGCGCGCAGGTCGAGCGACGCGTCAGCGGTCAGCACGATCGCCTCGAGCAGCTTGTCGAGGTTCAGGCCGGCCTTGGCGGAGACGTCGACGAACATCGCGTCGCCGCCGTACTCCTCGGGCACCAGGCCGTACTCGGAGAGCTGGCCCCGCACCTTGGTCGGGTCGGCCGACTCCTTGTCGATCTTGTTGACCGCGACCACGATCGGCACGCCGGCGGCGCGGGCGTGGTTGAGCGCCTCGACCGTCTGCGGCATCACGCCGTCGTCGGCCGCGACCACCAGCACCGCGATGTCGGTCGCCTGGGCACCACGGGCACGCATCGAGGTGAACGCCTCGTGACCCGGGGTGTCGATGAAGGTGATCCGGCGGTCGTTGCCGTCGACCTCCGTGTGGACCTGGTAGGCACCGATGTGCTGGGTGATGCCACCGGCCTCGCCCGCCACGACGTTGGCGTCGCGGAGCGCGTCGAGGAGCTTGGTCTTTCCGTGGTCGACGTGACCCATGACGGTCACGACCGGCGGGCGGATGACGAGGTCCTCCTCGCCGCCCTCGTCGGCACCGAACTCGAGGTCGAAGGTCTCGAGCAGCTCGCGGTCCTCGTCCTCCGGGGACACGATCTCGACGACGTAGTTGAGCTCGTCACCGAGCAGCTCCAGCGTCTCGTCGCCCACCGACTGGGTGGCCGTGACCATCTCGCCGAGGTGGAACAGCATCTGCACGAGCGACGCAGCGTCGACGCCGATCTTGTCGGCGAAGTCGGTCAGCGAGCAGCCACGGGCGAGACGGATCGTCTCGCCGTTGCCCTTGCGGACCCGCATGCCGCCGATCGTCGGGGCCTCCATGGCCTCGAACTCCTGGCGACGGGCGCGCTTCGACTTGCGACCGCGGCGCGCGGGGCCGCCGGGGCGACCGAAGGCACCCT
>OFDC01001389.1_pt1 | contig 12992 bp, 9 predicted proteins | sample 1520941 | NCBI WGS metagenome assembly OFDC01 (sample SAMEA94258168, study PRJEB24077) | hot springs metagenome | biome: Aquatic biome; feature: Water | place: India | collected 2012-12-06 | depth 5 m | reverse complement strand
AATGTCTTACCAGTTAAGTTACTGCGTACTCGCAATTTAGTCTTAACTTAACTGTGGAATGTAAGACATTGAATATAGTGAGATGAGTATAGCAAAACTCATCGCATTTAACAATTGCCTTATATCCACCGCCTGAAGTCGGTGGTTTTACGGCAATAGAGGATAAAAAGTAGCACGATTGACTTTGGCGCAATCCAAAATTGCTTGGATAGTGATATCGTTGTACTCCTGCTCGGACAACAACATAATAAAGGCTTCACGGATAACTTTATGGGTTTTGACAACACGTAAATCAGGTGACTTGTTACGACTTAAAGTCATGCGCAAATGCTTCCTTATTAAAAAAATTTATCAATGGCTTTAACATTTTAAAATTTTTATCCATACAAATAGCTAAAAATTGTTGCTTAAACACTTACTTTGTTTAATATTGTTGGTTTCGCAATTTGATATTTTTTTTTAAAATAACCGCTGCCGATCACTAGGTAGTAATGTAGCTATCCTTTAGTTATCCTAATATTTTGTGTCTTATTGTAAATATTGCGACAACAATGTCGCATTTATTTTATAATATTTTTTCAAAGATTCCCTATTTTTTATGAGGTTGGTATGAGATACCCAGTGTGGTTCATGGTGTCATTAGCGAGTTGTAGCTTATTAATCGGGTGTAATAAGTCAGACACAGCTGCCCAGCAACAAAGTGGCGGCGGTGCAGCAGGTGCACAGGCGCAAATGCCACCCACGATAGTCAATGTAAAACCTGTAACATTCCAAACGATTCCACTTACCAAAGAGTTATCAGGTAAAGTTGTCGCCTATCAAGAAGCCACCGTTAAGCCGCAAGTATCAGGTATTATTGAACGCCGGTTGTTTCGTGAAGGCACTTTTGTCAAACAAAATCAGCCGTTATATCAAATCAATAATGATAGCTACTCCAGTGCACTTGCCGCTAGTCGCGCAAGCCTTGACCAAAGCCTTGCTAATGTCAATACCGCAAAAGCCAACTATAACGACGCCTTAGCGCGGCTAGAAACTCGCCAAGCCGAACTTGCGCTGGCTCAAACCAATTTAAACCGTCTAAAACAGCTACGTGGTACTGAAGCTATCTCCAGTCAAGAATATGACCAAGGGGCAACCGCCGTGCGTACCGCTCAAGCAGCGGTTAAAAATGCGCAGGCGCAAGTCGGGGTGGCACAAGCCAATATTGATGCCGCCCAAGCAGCGGCTCGCGCCGCACAGCAATCAGTGAATAGCAATCAGCTCACCGTGAGCCGTACTGTGGTTAAAGCGCCTATCAGTGGTATCACCAGTCGCTCAAATGTCAATGTCGGTGCGCTTGTCACTGCGGACACGACGCAGATGGTAACCGTCTCGCAACTCAATCCAATTTATGTCGATATCAGTCAATCATTTGCCGAGTTATTGGCGCTTCGTCAGCAATTTGCGGCTGGTAAACTTAGCACACCGCGTACCACACAGGTTCAGTTAGAGCTCGCCGATGGCTCAACCTACCCGATGGTGGGGCAACTTCGCTTTGAAGAAGCTAAAGTGGATAGTACCACAGGCACGGTCAATCTGCGCGCGGTATTTAGCAATGATAACTTTGTGCTGTTGCCAGGGATGATGGTAAATGCCCAGTTGATTCAAGGTATTATCAACAATGCTGTATTATTGCCACAAAGTGCCATTAATCGTACAGCCAAAGGTGAATCAACCGTTTATATAGTTGACGCCAATAATAAAATCCAAGTACGCCCAGTTACGGTTCAAGGTACCCACCAAGGTCAATGGATTGTCACTAGCGGTCTAAAACAAGGTGAGCAAGTGGTGATGGTTGGCGGCGCCAAAGTCAAACCAGGTCAGCAAGTCAAAGCCATGCCATATGTGGCGTCTACATCAGCCTCAACCGCGGTACCGACCAATGCTTCTACCACGACGACTACCAAGACGACCGTAACAAATAGCTCAACTACCGCCAAAACTGCGCAACCATAAGCACGGGAGATATCATGTCACGTTTTTTTATTGATAGACCCATCTTTGCTTGGGTGATTGTCATGCTCATCATGCTGATGGGTATCTTGGCACTTTTTAAATTACCGATTGAGCAGTACCCACGTATTGCCCCACCTACCATTAGTATCTCAGCAACCTACCCAGGTGCCTCTGCCCAAACCATTGAGGACTCTGTCACGCAGGTGATTGAACAAAAAATGAAAGGGCTTGATGGATTGATGTATATGTCCTCAAGTTCATCATCAAGTGGTTCTGCGCAAATTACCTTAACCTTTGAAAATGGTACAAATCCTGATACAGCGCAAGTCCAAGTCCAAAACAAACTGCAATCTGCCATGAGTTCGCTGCCAGAGATGGTGCAGCGCATGGGGGTCAACGTCAATAAGTCCACGAGTGGCTTCTTGATGGTACTGGCTATGACATCCGAAGATGGCAGTATGGATCGTACCGATATTGCCGATTATCTCAACTCCAACGTGGTCGACCAGCTCAGCCGTGTCGATGGTGTGGGTAACGTCAATGTGTTTGGCTCTGCGTATGCCATGCGTATTTGGTTAGACCCTGACAAACTTCGCACCTATGGGTTAATACCCTCGGATATCACCAGCGCAATTCAAGCGCAAAACGCGCAAGTATCAGCCGGTCAGCTAGGACAAATGCCGACTGACGAAGCCCGTCAAGCCATTAATGCCACAGTGACTGTCCAAAGTTACTTACAAACCCCAGAGCAATTTCGTAATATTTTACTTAAAAGTAATACAAATGGCGCGAAAATTCGCTTGGGTGATGTCGCCAAAGTGGAAATTGGTAGTGAAAGCTACAGCCAAATTGCCCGCTACAATGGCAAAGATGCGGCAGGTATCGGTATCTCACTGTCATCTGGCGCCAATGCTTTAAACACACGTGATGCCGTAGAAGCCAAACTTAAAGAGCTTGAACCTAATTTTCCTGCGGGCTTAAAAGCCTCAGTTGCCTATGACACCACGCCATTTGTACGTTTGTCGATTGAGGAAGTGGTCAGAACACTTGCTGAAGCGATTGCGCTGGTATTTTTAGTGATGTTCTTGTTTTTACAAAGCTGGCGCGCAACGATTATTCCTACGTTGGCAGTACCTGTGGTAATACTGGGTACGTTTGGTATTTTGTACGCATTTGGCTATACCATCAATGTGTTGACGCTGTTTGCCATGGTGTTATCCATCGGTCTATTAGTCGATGACGCGATTGTCGTGGTCGAAAACGTTGAGCGTTTGCTGGAAGAAAATCCAGACATGACGCCACTGGAAGCCACCCGTGAATCGATGCGCGAAATCAGTAAAGTGGTGATTGGTATTGCCTTGATTTTGTCGGCTGTCTTTTTACCGATGGCATTCTTTGGCGGCTCAACTGGGGTGATTTATCGACAGTTCTCAGTGACGCTTATCAGCAGCATGGTACTATCTGCCCTAGTTGCCTTGATTTTCACCCCTGCCCTATGTGCGACTATCCTCAAACGCACTAAAGCCCATGACAAACACAGCGAGCATCAGACCGGTTTCTTTGGCGCATTTAATCGCATGTTTATGCGTCTTAGTGAAGGCTATGAAAAATTTGTGGGTCGCAGTATCAAAATGCGCTGGCTGTATATGATTCCTTATGCGTTGGTGATTGTGGCATTGGTGTTCTTATTTACCCGTATTCCAAGTTCATTTATTCCCGAAGAAGACCAAGGTGTGCTGTTGACATTGGTGCAACTGCCTGCCGGTAGTACCCAAAATCAAACGCAAGCGGTTATCGAAAAGGTCAACGCCTATTATAAAACCCAAGAAAAAGACCTTGTGCAGTCTGTATTTACGGTCAATGGCTTTAGTTTTGCCGGTCAAGGGCAAAACATGGGATTGGCATTTATCCGCTTAAAAGATTGGGATGAGCGCCCGGGTAAAGAAAATACCGCACAATCGATTGCCAAACGCGCCATGGGTTATTTTATGACCCAAGTCAATGAAGCCCAAGTATATGCCATTTCACCGCCTGCTATTCAAGGTTTGGGTACGGCAACGGGTTTTGATTTACAGCTACAAGACTCCGGCAACTTAGGTCACGAAGGCTTGCTGCAAGCCCGTAACATGCTACTGGGCATGGCGGCGCAAAATAAACAAGTCAGTGGCGTGCGTCCAAATGGACAAGAAGATTCACCCCAATATAAAGTCAACGTCAATTATGATGCTGCTGCGGCTATGGGTGTCGCACCGAGCCTGATTAACAGTGTTCTTAGTACCGCTTGGGGTAGTAGCTACGTCAATGACTTTATGGATCGTGGTCGTATCAAAAAAGTGTATATGCAAGGTGAAGCTGAGAGCCGTACCACCCCAGAGGATATCAACAAATGGTATGTACGTAACAGTGACAATCAGATGGTTCCGTTTAGCTCATTTGCTACCGGTGAATGGCAGTATGGCTCGCCGACCCTTACGCGTTACAACAGTTTGTCATCAATGAACTTGCAAGGTAACGCAGCGCCGGGATTTAGTACCGGTCAAGCGATGGCAGCAATGGAGCAAATGATTGCCAAACTGCCAAAAGGCATCAGTTACGAATGGACAGGTTTATCCTTAGAAGAGAAAAAATCTGGCGCCCAAGCACCTATGCTGTACGCCATTTCGATTTTAGTGGTGTTCTTATGTTTAGCTGCGCTGTATGAAAGCTGGTCCATTCCCTTTGCAGTGTTGCTTGTTGTGCCACTTGGGGTTTTAGGTGCTGCGCTGTTTACCGGTTTACGTGGGCTTTCAAACGATATTTATCTGCAAGTGGGTCTGCTGACCGTTGTGGGTTTATCTGCCAAAAATGCGATTTTGATTATTGAATTTGCCAAAGAACGGCAAGATTTGGGATATAGTCTATATGACTCGGTTACTGTCGCTGCGCGCCAACGCTTACGCCCGATTATTATGACATCATTGGCGTTTGGTATTGGTGTGGTACCCTTATTCTTGGCAACAGGCGCAGGCTCAGGTAGCCAAAATGCGATTGGTACGAGTGTGTTAGGCGGTGTGGTCAGTGCAACTATCCTAGGGGTGTTCTTTATCCCAATGTTCTATGTGTGGATACGCTCACTGATTAAAGGTAACAAACCGCACAACCCCAATGACGGCAATAATGGTGACTTAGAGCCCGTATCACCTTACTCACCTAATGCCGCTGAACCTGTCGCTGTCACTCAGCCAACACAGGTGAGTATCTATAAGCCTGATGGCGGTTCACCATCAAACCATCAATAAGACATAAATGGGTAAACATTTTACCCATTTAATCTTTTACAATAACAAACACATTATGTTGATACAGGTAAGTTATATGGATTCTACCTTTCGCCTAGTACCCCTGACCGCTATAGTAGCCACCCTACTATCGCTCAGCGCTTGTCAAACCATTCCAAAAGCCAAAACTGAGCCTGTCGTAGCACAGCCGCATATCGCAATTAATCAGCCTTATGAAACCTATGACAGTCAGACCGTCAGCGGCACCAGTCAGCCGAGTATCGCGGCTCAGCGTTGGCAGGATTTTTATAGCGATGCCAAGCTAAAACAACTGATTCAATTGGGGTTAGACAACAACAAAGACATCAGTGCCACGATTTTGGCGATTCAAAAAGCCCGCGCGCAGTATCAAATTCGAGACATCGCCGATGTGCCTACTATCAATTCATCTGCCAATGTAAATCGTGCAGGTGATTTTAAGGGCAATGCTGCCAACACTTATAATGTTGGACTAGCCATGTCAAGTTACGAGTTTGACTTTTGGGGACGTATTGCGAGCCTCAAAGATGCCGCCTTACAAAACTATCTTGCCACCACTGCTGCCAAAGATGCCGCGCAAATTAGCTTGATTAGTAACATTGCACAAAGCTATGTGGCATACAGCTATAATTTGGCACAACTGCAACTTGCCAAACAAACCTTAGCCACGCGCCAAGATTCACTTCGCATTAACCAGCTGCGTTTTAAAGCAGGTCTTGATTCGCAGCTAAGTAGCGTACAAGCACAAGCGGCGGTTGAAGCTGCCAAAGTGGCTATCGCCCAAGCACAAACCAATTTGTTGACCAACCAAAATGCCCTGCGCTACCTAGTAGGCGCCCCTGTGGATAATAGCCTGCTACCCGCTGCGGGCATTAGTAGCATCACCAATAATCGTATTTTTGGCACGGGCTTACCCAGTGATTTGTTATTGTATCGTCCTGATTTGCGCCAAGCGGAATATAACTTAAAAGCCGCAGGCGCAAATATTAACGCCGCGCGCGCGGCGTTTTATCCAACCATTAGCCTATCGGGCAAGGTGGGTGCTGCCAGTTCAAGCTTAGGCGATTTGTTTAAAACAGGCGCATTTAGCTGGGGTTTTGGACCGAGCGTGAGCTTACCAATTTTTGATGCAGGTCTACGTAAAGCCAACTACCAAGTGAGTGAAATCGAGCAACAACAAGCGCTAAATACTTATGAAAAAGCAATTCAAACCGCTTTTAAAGAAGTCAATGACGTATTTGCCAATCGCGCAACGTTAAATCAGCAATTGACCGCGTACAACCAATCGCTTGCTGCCAACCAAAAATACTATCAAATTGTTCAAGCCCGCTTCAAAGCAGGTTTAGACAATTATTTGGGCGTATTAGATGCGCAGCGTTCGATTTACAGTAGCCAACAAAATATCCTAAATACCAAGCAGTCGCAATTACTCAGTCAAATTCAGCTATACCAAGTTTTAGGTGGCGGGGTGAGTCGCGATGTGCCGCTCGAAACACCCATAGAAAAACATACAAATTTCAGCACCAAGTTGTCACAGGTTGCCAATAATGCCCAGCAAAAAATTACTGATGTAGCCCATCAGCCTGCCCAAGTGACTACTAAAACCACCACTACAACGACTACCACAACCACCGTCCAACCCTAATACATTAGAGCTCACGCCTTCTTAGATTAGGTATAAGCTGTTATAGTAAAAAAACCACATCACTGTGGGTTTTTTACTATAAATGGCTGTTTTAAAACGCATAACTGGCGATGCCATGCGCGATGAGTTTTCCTTCATCATTGACCAACATCATCCGCGTGGTGCAGCCTTTGCGTCCCATACGCATCACTTCGGCTGTGACCATAAACTCATGACCGCGCCCAGGGGCTAGATAATCAACACGCAAATCGACGGTTGCCATGCGTTTGATTTTTTTGGTCTGCTCTTCAAATGTGCCTTGGTCACGACGATAGATTTCAAGCATCCCTTCAAGCCCGCCAATGGTATCTAATAGCGTCGCCGTCATACCGCCATGCAAAATCTCAAAATTTGGATTGCCGATGAGGGCGGGGTTGGACTTGACCTTACCATATACTTTGCCATCTTCATAATGATAGGTAGTAAAGGTATGCGCAACAAATGGGCTTTGCGACATGATGTTAGCGAGCTGCTGCCCTAGCACATCAATACTAGGTTTGCTGATGGCGTGATGCTCACTGTCTTCATTGAGCTGCAGTTGCGACTCGTTTGCCAAATCAGAATGCTCGTCATTTTCTTTAGACATTATGTCAGTCATATTATTGCTGTCAGTCGATGACTGAGCGGCTAATTGATTGGCATTTACAGGGTTTAAACTCACGGCGCCCTCCATGCGTAAGTAGATTGTGGTAAGATAGCTTTTTAAAAAATTATCATTCTAGCAAATTTTGCTTATTTATCCTTATACAATTTCTGCGTTACTTGATAACGTTATTTGATAATAAGCTTCACTCGATAACAAGAGGTTTTTATGAGTTATATTTTTAACCGTTCATTCCCCAATACTCGCTTACGTCGCCTACGTTACAACGATAATATCCGCGCCATGGTGCAAGAAACCAGCATTGAACCCAAGCATCTGATTGCGCCCGTGTTTGTCATTGAGGGTAAACAGCAGCGCCAAGCCGTGTTAAGCATGCCAGGGGTTGAGCGTTTGAGCGTGGACTTGCTAATCGAGTATGCTAAGCAACTACTTAGTCTCGGCGTCACCACCATTGATTTATTCCCTGTCATTAACCCAAGCCTTAAATCGCTACAGGCTGAACACGCCTATGATGAGAACGGTCTTGCCTGCACTGCTATCAAAGCAATTAAAGACGCCTTACCTGAGATGGTGGTGATGACTGATGTGGCGCTCGACCCGTATACCAGTCATGGTCAAGACGGTATTGTCGACGACAATGGCTACGTGCTCAATGACATCACCGTTGACATCCTCGCCAAACAAGCCCTGAGCCATGCCCGTGCAGGCGCGGATATCATCTCACCAAGCGATATGATGGATGGTCGTATTGCCGCGCTTCGTCAAGCATTGGATGGAGAAAATTTTATTAATACCGCCATTATGGCGTATTCTGCCAAATACGCGTCTGCGTATTATGGACCGTTTCGTGATGCCGTTGGCAGCGCAGGCAACCTTAAAGGCGGACACAAAAAACAATACCAAATGGATTTTGGTAATCGCGCCGAAGCCCTGCATGAAGTCGCCCTCGACATCCAAGAAGGCGCTGACATGGTAATGGTAAAACCAGGTCAGCCTTATCTTGATTTGGTACGCGAGGTCAAAGACACGTTTGGCGTGCCAACTTATGCCTATCAAGTATCAGGTGAATATGCCATGCACATGGCAGCGATACAAAACGGCTGGTTAAGCGAGGACGTTATTTTGGAATCACTGTTAGGGTTTCGCCGTGCAGGTGCCGACGGCATCTTAACTTATTTTGCAATGACAGCCGCCAAGCAGCTCAATCAATAACGTTGTAAAGTTTGATTAAAACTAAAGGCGACACTGGCTTATCAATCCGTGTCGCTTTTTTTTATGTTACATTTATTAACTTAAAAGCATCGAGCGCGCTAACGAGTCTGATAAAAAGTTACTTAATGTGATAGAGAATAACAAAGCTGCTAACTTTTATTATTTTTTTACCCATTTATTTACTAAATATAAACTTAGTTAATCAGTCAATTTCATGCACAATAAGTTAAAGTAAAGAAGCTAAAGCAAAAATATTAATTCTTATTTACCTATTTACCTTACCGGTATTCACTAAGTTTACTAATTCTGGACGCGCCATTTTTAGCGTTTTGCAATAATTGATTACTTTTTGGCATTATATTTTTAAAAAAATAAGCAGATAATGGGGTTCATAACAAATAAAAGACGAGAGTGGTATCTGCTAGCTGATTAATGGAGGATAAGATGATGCGTAATGAACCAATTTCCAATAGTTCGATTGCTAATAGCCCAATCAAAAACGCCATGATGGCAGTGGCTATGATGTTATTTTTGGCACTCAGCTTTAAACTGTCAAGCGATTTGACAATGGATACCCAGCCATCGATAAGTCCGACTGACGCGGTCGTTAGTACCTTAAATCAGCCGGGCCAACAGGTGGTATTGTCTACCCCTAATTAACCTACCCATAATTAACCTATTTTTATCAATTTAATAAATAGACCATACGATTAATAAAATATGCAATGAATAAAAGATGCGCTGTGGCATCTTTTTTTTATGGCAGTCATTGACGACCACTGGGTTATCAATTGTTGCACCGATTATTTCTCAAAATTTTACCGCCAACTATGTCCTTATCTTTTGCGCTTTAGACTATAATAGTCGATTGTCCATTTTTTACTGAGCAACTTTTATTAACGGTGGAAGCGACTATGAGCCAATTAAACCCTCGCCAACAAGAAGCCATGCAATATGTCTCTGGACCCTTGCTGGTACTGGCAGGTGCAGGTTCGGGTAAGACATCGGTGATTACCCGTAAAATCGCTTATCTGATTGAAGAATGCCAAATGCCAGCCGAGCGTATTACCGCGGTCACCTTTACCAATAAAGCGGCTCGCGAGATGAAAGCCCGTGTGCAAAAATTATTACCAAGTGACAAAACCAAAGGCTTAACTGTCTCGACTTTTCACCAATTTGGCTTGCAGTTTTTACGTTACGAGTTATTGCATACGCCGCTTAAAGGCAATTTTTCCATCATGGATGCTGAAGATAGCAAGCGGCTGTTGATGGATTTGATGGTACGTGACAACATGAGTGGTGCCGAGAGCCGCGAATTGGTCGGTAAAGCCATCAAAATGATATCCGATTGGAAAAATGACCTTATCCCGCCTGAAAAAGCAGCAGATACGCTCACCGACCCTGAAGATATGCTATTTGCAACGCTGTATCAACTCTACGAGCGTAACCTACGTGCCTATAATGCGGTGGATTTTGATGACTTAATTGTGATGCCGACACGGCTGTTGCAACAAAACACCCAAGTACGTGATAAATGGCAAAATCGCATACGCTATCTATTGGTAGATGAATACCAAGACACCAATACCGCGCAATATGAATTGATTAAACTGCTAGTTGGCGTGCAGCCGCGTTTTACGGTGGTGGGGGATGATGACCAATCCATCTATGCATGGCGTGGGGCAAAACCTGAAAACATGGCACTGCTGCAAGAGGATTTTCCCAAATTAAAAGTGGTTAAGCTTGAGCAAAACTATCGCTCTACGTCGCGTATTTTGCACGCTGCCAACTCAGTGATTACCAATAATGAGCATTTATTTGAAAAAAAATTATGGTCAGATAAAGGGCATGGCGAGCTGATTCGCATCATCAATTGTCGTAACGATGATGATGAAGCAGAGCGCGTTGCCAAAGAAATCATCACTCACAAACTTCGCAATGCCAATGAATGGCAAGATTATGCGGTACTGTATCGTAGTAACTTTCAGGCGCGGATGTTAGAAGCCCAGCTACGTCAGCTGCAAATTCCTTATAAGTTATCGGGCGGCACGTCGTTTTTTGCCCGTAGCGAAATCAAAGACATTATGAGCTATTTGCGTTTGATTCTAAATCCTGAAGACGACAGTGCCTTTTTACGCATTATCAATACCCCAAAACGTGGGCTTGGACCTGCCAGCCTTGAAAAGCTCGGACTATTTGCCCAAGAACACCAAGTCTCACTATTGATGGCAAGTGGTCATAGTGGACTGACGCATGTGTTACCCAAAAAAGCCAGTGGCGAGCTTAAGGAATTTGCTGATTTTATCGAGCGTTACACCCAAGCGCTATACCAGCATCCCGACCCTGTGCCGTTGGTCAAGCAAATGATTGATGAAACTGGCTATATCGATTTGGTACGAAGCGAAGCAAAAACTCCCCAGCAAGAAAAAATTCGTATTGATAATATCGAGACCCTTTACGCCAGTATCCAAAACCTCATTAACCGCGCCGATGATGACAATGATCGCACTATTGATGCAGTTATTCGTAAGCTTGTGTTACTTGATATGCTAGAGCAGCAGCAGGAAGAGGAAAATACCAACAAAGTCAATCTGATGACGCTACACGCCGCTAAAGGGCTTGAGTTTGATTATGTCTATATCATGGGACTTGAAGAAGAACTATTACCGCATAAAAACTCCATTATTGCTGAATCCATCGAAGAAGAACGACGTTTGATGTATGTGGGAATTACCCGTGCCCGTAAAGAGCTGACCATGACGCTGGCTGCCCAGCGCCGTGCAGGGGGTCAAATGAAAACCACCACCCCTAGCCGATTTATCGACGAATTGCCGACAGAACATATCGATGCCCCTGGCATGAAAAAATCAGCGGCAGCCCACCAACCCAAGAAAACCGCAGAGGATTATTTGGCCAATATCCAGGCGTTACTCAAAAGCAAAGCCGCCAAATAAATAATTGATAAAAAGAAGGCGTAGCGGAAAGGGCTTAAAAAAAAGGGCAAAAAAGGTAACTTTAAGCCCTTTTTTATTGCAAAACAGCCTGTATGACAAAGATTTGATCCAAATACCCACGTAAATGTAACTAAATATTTCTCAAAAAATAGGTATTTGATAGGAGATGTAACAAAAAATTTCAAATAGGTAGCTTAGTTACCTTTTTGGCAAATTTCATTTCATAACTTAACGTCCGACCTGTCAAACATAGACAGTAATCTAAATTTATTTTGCTATGATGGCTTTAACAAAACAAGCAGGGCAATAGCTAGTTGATTAATTAGGGTGAACTAATAACGCTGAGTAGCTACTAATTACATAGCTAATATTCAAATGAACTTAACTAAAATTTTACATCGCTTGTTGTGATACTTTTCAAAAAACTTCTAAAGGAGAAGACGATGAAAACTTTAAATAAAACCCTTTTAGCTTTAATTGCAGGTACAGTTGTCACTGCAGGTGCAAATGCTGCACTTTACCAAACCAATACCGTGGGTTACGCAGGTCAACCCTATGTGGGTATCAAAGCGGGTCAATTTAATACTGATGCTGACCGTGTTGATGCTGACAACCAAACCGCTTATGGTGTGTATGCAGGCTATAACTTTACCCCTAACTTTGGTGCAGAAGTTGAATATGTAGATTCTTCAAAAGAAGATTTAAAATATAGCGGTACGAAAGTAGGTGAAATTAGCACTAACACCGCAGGTTTATATGGTACTTATAAATACCAATTTCCAGCATCGAATGTTTATGCCAAAGGTAAATTAGGTATTGCGCAAACCCAAGTTGATTTTGGTAATGATAAATATGATAAGTCAGGCGTTGCAGGTGGTGTTGGTTTAGGTTATAACCTTTCACCAAATGCCTCTATCGAAGCAGAATATACGCGTCTGCCTTCAGTTGACGTAACAAATAATGTTTCAGTTGATACAGACTTAGTCACTGTCGGTGCTCACTATAAATTCTAATTGAATTAATAGATGAATACTGGATATCAATACAAAAGAGTAGCTTATGGCTGCTCTTTTTTTGGTTGTTTTTTTAATTTCTTTTTTCGGTTAAGAAAACTTACTTTGGTATTCGCTCAGTATCGTGCCATTTAGGTTTATAATATAGTGGTTTTTTTACATTTTTTTATAAATTTAACCTCTGCACACGACAAAAAATCAGCACCAACCAATTTTCATGGGTTTGGGGGTTAA
>OFDC01001388.1_pt1 | contig 13006 bp, 9 predicted proteins | sample 1520941 | NCBI WGS metagenome assembly OFDC01 (sample SAMEA94258168, study PRJEB24077) | hot springs metagenome | biome: Aquatic biome; feature: Water | place: India | collected 2012-12-06 | depth 5 m | reverse complement strand
TTCAGGGGACGCCGATGCCCATCGTGTTCCTGTGCGAGGACAACGGGATCGGCATTTCGACCAAGACGCCGATGGGCTGGATCGAGGCGAACTGGTCCACGCGGGCGGGGCTGCACTACATCCAGTGCGATGGCTGCGATCTGGCCGATGCGTGGCGCGGGGCGAGCGAGGCGGTCGAATATGCGCGGCGCTATCGGAGGCCCGTGTTCCTGCATATGAAGACGGTGCGGCTCTATGGCCATGCCGGGAACGATGTGCAGGGCGTGTACCTCAGCAAGGAGGAAATCGCGGCGGACAATGCGCGCGATCCCTTGCTGGCAAGTGCAGCCTTGCTGATCGAGGAAGGCGTGATGAGCGCGGCCGATGTGCGGCGCGAGTACGACGCCATCGAGGCGCAATTGCTGCGGCAGGTGGAGCTGGCGATTCTGCGCCCGAAGCTCCCTGATGCGGCGGCGGTGATGGCGAGCATCGTGCCGCCGAAGCGTGTCGGCGTGGAGCGGCCGCTGGCGAGCGCCGAGGCGCGGGCGGCAATCTTCGCGGACGAGGCGGCGGTGATGGAGAAGCCGCAGCATATGGCGCGGCTCATCTCGTGGGCCATGGCGGACCTGCTGCTGCAATATCCCAATGCGATCGTTTGCGGCGAGGACGTGGGGCCGAAAGGCGGCGTCTACAATGCGACGGCGCGGCTCCATGCGCGGTTCGGTTCGGCGCGGGTGATCAATACCTTGCTCGATGAGCAGGCCATTCTGGGGCTTGCCATCGGCGCAGCGCACAACGGGCTGCTGCCGATGCCGGAGATCCAGTTCCTGGCCTACGTCCACAATGCCGAGGACCAGATCCGGGGCGAGGCGGCGACTTTGTCGTTCTTCTCGAACGGGCAATATACCAACCCGATGGTCGTGCGGATCGCGGGCCTGCCTTATCAGAAGGGCTTTGGCGGGCACTTCCACAACGACAACAGCCTGGCCGTGTTCCGCGACATTCCGGGGCTGGTCATCGCGGTGCCGTCTTGCGGGCGCGAGGCGGTGCTGATGCTGCGCGAATGCGTGCGGCTGGCGCATGAAGAGCAGCGCGTCGTGATCTTCGTCGAGCCGATTGCGCTCTACATGACGCGCGATCTGCATGCCGAGGGGGATGGGCTGTGGACATCGGTCTATGAGGCGCCGGGCCAAGCCGAGATTCGCGTCGGCGAGATCGGGGTGCATGGAGAGGGCACGGACCTTGCCATCGTCACCTATGGCAACGGGGTGTACCTTTCGCTGCAGGCGCAGAAGCTGCTGGCGGAGCAGGGCGTCAACGTGCGGGTGATCGACTTGCGCTGGATCGCGCCGCTGGCGGAGGATGCGCTGCTGGAAGCGGTTGCGCCGTGCGGACGGGTGCTGGTGGTGGACGAGTGCCGCGAGACGGGTTCGCAGAGCGAGGCGCTGCTGGCGCTCATGGCCTTGCGCGCGCCGGACAAGGCGCTCGGCGTGCTGGCGGCGACGGACAGTTTCATCCCGCTGGCGCGCGCGGCGACGCATACACTGCCGAGCCGGGACGGGATTGTCGCCAAGGCGCTGGAGATGGTGCGTGGCTAAGGAAGCCGTCGTCGTCGTGTGCCCGGGGCGGGGCACGTATAACGCGCCGGAGCTGGGCTATCTGGCGCGGCATCATGCCGGATCGCCGTGGCTGGCGCATTTCGACGGCGTGCGGGGCGCGGCGGGGAAGCCGACGCTGAGCGAGCTCGACGGCGCCAAGAAGTTTGATGCGAAGCTCCATCCGCGCGGGGATGTGGCGGCGCCGCTGATCCATGCCTGTGCCTATCTGGATTTTCTCAGCCTTGATCGCGAGCGGTTCGAGGTTGTCGCGGTCACCGGCAATTCGATGGGCTGGTATACGGCGCTGGCCTGTGCGGGGGCGGTTTCGGGCGAGCATGGCTTTGCCATTGCCGATGCAATGGGGGTGAACTCGCAGAAGCATGAGCCCGGCGGGCAGGCGGTGATCGTGATGGCGGGCGAGGACTGGCGGGTCGACCCCGCGACCGGGCGCGCGGTGGAAGCAGCCTGCGCGCGAGTGGGCGTTTTGCCTTCGATCCGGCTGGGCGGGATGCTGGTGGCGGCGGGGCCGGAGCGCGCGCTCGATGCCTTGAATGCAGCGCTGCCGCCCTTGCCGCGTGCGCCGCTGCGGCTGGCTGGGCATGGGCCGTTCCACACGCCTTTGATGCAGGCGAGTGCGGATGCGGCGCGCGCGTCGCTGCCGGCGGACTGGTTCGGCGCGCCGCAAGTGCCGCTGATCGACGGGCGCGGCAAGGTGTGGCGGCAGTTCGAGACCGATGCGGCGGAGCTGTGGGACTATACTTTCGGGCACCAGATCCTGGAGGCCTATGACTTCACCGCCGCGATCACCGTGGCGCTGAGGGAGTTTGCACCGGATCGGATCGTGCTGCTGGGGCCGGGCGAAACGCCGGGCGGCGCGATCGGGCAAGCGATTGTTGCGCATCGCTGGCTGGACATTGACAGCAAATCCGTGTTTTCACGTAGGCAGGAAGAGGATCCGTTTCTCGTCGCGATGGGCCGCGAAGCCCAGCGGCGGCTTGTCGCCATCTGACCCATGAGGCCTCTCGTGAGCCAGCCGTCCGTCCTGTTCGTGTGCCTTGGCAATATCTGCCGCTCGCCGCTCGCCGAGGCCGCTTTGCGGGCCGAGGCCGTTGCTGCCGGTCTCGCGGTGACCATCGATTCGGCCGGAACCGGGGGCTGGCATGCCGGTGATCCGCCAGACCGCCGCGCGATTGCCGAGGCGGCCCGGCATGGGATCGACATTTCGGGCTATCGCGCGCGGCAGGTGCGACGCGAAGACTTCCGCCGCTTCGGCCATATCTATGCGCTCGATCAGCAGAACTTGCGCGATCTGAAGCGGATCGAGCCAAAAGGGTTCATGGGCCGCCCGCTCGCAGGTCCCAATGCGCGGCTGAGCCTGCTGATGGACCTTGTGCCGGGCCGCGAAGGGACGGCGGTGATCGATCCCTATGGCGGGAGCGAGGAGGATTTCGCGGTGACCTGGGCGGACGTGACCGCGGCGGCGCAGGCGATCGTCAGCCGGCTGCGCTGACCCGCCGCTCCGCATCGAGCAGGGCGCGCTTGCGCTCAAGCCCCCAGCGATAGCCGCCGAGGCTGCCATCGGCGCGCAAGGCGCGGTGGCAGGGGATGAGCACGGCGATGCGATTGGCCGCGCAGGCCGAGGCGGCGGCGCGGATGGCGCGGGGCTTGCCGGCGCCTTCGGCGAGTTCGCTGTAGCTCACCACGGCACCCGGCCTGACCGACATCAGGAAGCGCCAGACGCTGATCTGGAAGGCGGTGCCGCGCAGATCGAGCGGGAGATCGGGGCGCGGGGCGGCCTGTTCGAGATGGGCGGCAAGTGCGGCCATCCACGCATCGAGCGGAGCGGCGGCGGCGAGTGACGCGGGGAGCAGATGGGCCTTGGGGAACTCGGCGGCAAGCTGGGCGAGGAGGGCCGCTTCGTCGGTGCCGAACTGGACAAAGCAGACACCGCGCGCCGTGGCGGCACGCCCAGCCAGCTCGGGTACCACGGGTTCCCCGCGGCGGTGTGCACCTCGCGCAACGAGGTGGTCTGTCACGGGATCCCCTCTGCCGCTGTGCGATTGCGCGACGGCGACATCGTCAACGTCGACGTGACGACGAAGCTCGGGGGCTTTCACGGCGACTGCTCGGCGACCTTCACGGTGGGCGCGGTGGACCCCGAGGCGCGGCACCTGGTGGAGACCGCGCGGGCGTGTCGAGACGCCGGGGTCGCGGTGATTCGCGACGGCGCGCGGCTCGGTGACATCGGCGCGGCGGTGGAGGAGGTCGCGCGGCGCGCGGGGTGCGCCGTGGTGCGGGAGTACGGCGGGCACGGCATCGGGCGGGTGATGCACGCGCCGCCGCACGTCTCGCACGTGGGCGCGCGGGGCGCGGGGATGCGCCTGCGCGCGGGCATGGCGCTCACGGTGGAGCCCATGATCAACCTCGGCGGGTGCGACGTGCGGCTGTTGCCCGACGGGTGGACGGTGGTCACGGCCGACGGTCGCTGGAGCGCGCAGTTCGAGCACACGGTGCTGGTGACCGAGCAGGGGCACGAGGTGCTGACCCTGCTGCGAGAGGGTCAGCCCGGCGGGTCGTAGATGCGGCGCACGTCGGCGCCGCCCACGAAGGCGTAGGAGCCCGCGGCGCCGTAGCCGTAGATCACCACGCCGAAGGGCTGATCACCCCCGAGGCGGTGTACGCCCACGGTGAGGGCGCAGCGGCGGGTCTCCCAGGTGATCCCGGCGAGCTCGCCCGCGGGCTCGATGGTGCACGAGAGCAGCTCGTTGCCGTCGATGGAGATCGACGCGCCGGGGCGGGTGATGAGCACCGCCCAGCTCTGGGTCCACGAGCCGGGGGCGAGGATCACGTAGTCCTGACGGAACTGGTCCACGGGGGGAAAGACGGTGAGCGACGGGTCGCCGAGGGCAGGGCCCTGGACGTACTGGTTGCTCACCAGGATCTGTCCCACGAGCACGGGGTGGTCGGCGTTCACCACGACGTTGTCCTGCGTCCAGGTGGTGCGGACCTCTCCGGGCTGCAGGGTGAAGCGGTCGAAGGGCGGGCGCAGGGTGGTGGTCACCGTGGCGGGCTCCGCGGCGCCCACGAAGCGGATCACGTCGGGCTCGCGAAAGCCTCCCGTGGAGCGCACCGGGCTGCGCGGGATGACGTAGCGCGTGCCCACCGACTCCAGGGGGAACATCTGGTCCTCGAGGTGATCGAGGCAGCAGGTGTCGCCGCGCTCCCAGCCCGGGGGCGTGGGGACCTCGAGGGACCCGGGGGCGCCCGTCGACTCCACCCCCGAGAACACCGCGACGGGCTCGCTGGCCACCACCGAGGTGCCGCTGAGGTCGGCCATGCCGTTGGGGTTGTCTTGCAGGGTGCCGTCGTCGGTCTCGAGGTTGAGCACGTCGAAGGGGCCGAGGGTGACGTCGATCTCGCCGCCCGGGAGCGTGCGCGCCACGGGGGCGTTGCCGCGGATGCGCCACGTGGGACGCACCCGCACGCGGGTGTTCTCGCGCACGCCGACGATGGTCACGTACGACCGGTCGATGATGTCGCCGAGGATCCGCACCGGGTGCCCCGCGGGCCAGCCCACCGCGCGGTACACCCGGCCGAGCGAGGTGGCGGGGAGCAGCAGCGAGGCGTCGTTGGAGAACGAGTTCGAGAAGGTGTTGTACTGGTAGACCAGAATCGGCGCCGACGCGCGGATGCGAAACGCGTTCGACGAGAGGCACGTGCCCGGCGCGGCGTAGTCGTTGGGGCGCGCGCCGCAATCCAGCTCGCGGGTGGGGAGGATCACCGGACGGAGGTCCCCGGGGCGCACCGTGAGCGAGGCGATGGTCATGGGCGTCGCGGGCTGTCCCACGGGCGCGGTGTTGATCTCGATGGTGATCCGCGCGGGCACCGTGCCGACGTTCGACAGCGCGACGCCCCACGGGGCGCTCGCGGGGTCGTTGAAGCCGTCCTGCTGGTCGAGGTCCACCGCCCAGAACTCACAGCCCACGTTGGACGGCTGGTTCGCCGCCACCTGACACGACGAGACGCACGCCCCGTCGCGGCAGACGTATCCCTCGGCGGTGTTGCACGCCTCGGCGAGCTCCGTGAGCATCCCGTCGGGGCCGCAGCGGTGCACCGCGTCGCCCACGCAGGTCGCGCGGTTGGGCTCGCACACGGCGCAGCCGCGGTTGGGCACGCACGCCCGGTCGCACACCTGCGGGGTGCTCACGCCCCCGTCTCTCGCGCAGGGGGTGAACGTGAGCCCGGTGCACGTGCCGCACGCGGCGCCCGCGTCGAGGGTGGCGTCGATCGCGCGGCCGGCGTCGTCGGTGAAGGCGCGCCGGGGCGTCTCGGCGCACCCCCCGAGGCCGAGGGCGCCCGCGAGGAGCGCGGGGATGATCGATGGGTGGCGGAGGGTCACGTCGGTGCTCCCGACGGCGATGAGGCGGCCAACGGGCGCGGGTGTCAATCCCGCGGGCCGACGCGAGTCGCTCGGCGCTACTGGCAGAGCCCGAGGTCGCAGCGGTTCTCGCAGCACTCGCTGGTCTGCGTGCAGCGCTGCAACCGCCGCAGGCACATCGCCTGGCGGCAGGTGCCGTTGCCGCACACGCCCGAGCAGCAGTGGCTGCCCGTGGTGCAGGCGCCGTTGATCGGGCTGCACGTGGTCTCGCAGCGCCCGCCGGTGCAGCGCTGGTTGCAGCAGTCGACCTGGGTGGTGCACGCGGCGCCGGGCTCGACGCAGGCGCGCGCGCAGCGGGAGTCGAAGCCGCAGCGGTTGCCCGCGCAGCACGCGGCGTTGTTGAGGCAGAACCCGGTCTCTCCCGCGCACGCGACCTGACGGCAGATGCCCATCGAGCAGCTGCGGCTGCAGCACTCGCCGTCGGCCGCGCAGGTCGCGCCCTCGCGCCCGCAGGTGGAGGCCGTGCGGCACACGCCGCTGGTGCACATGAGCCCGTCGCAGCATCCCGCGCCGCAGGCCTGGCCCAGCGTCGAGCAGGTGACCGGGGCCTGGCACGACCCGCTCACGCACGAGAGCCCGGTGCAGCAGCCGCTGCCGCAGGGTTGCCCGCGCTCGGCGCAGGTCGGGGGCGTCTGGCAGGTGCCGCTGGTGCACATGAGTCCGGCGCAGCATCCCGCGCCGCAGGGTTGTCCGGCGCTCGCGCAGGTCGTCGCGGCCTCGCAGACGCCCGCGTTGCAGCGGCTGCCCGCGCAGCACTCGCCGTCGTACACGCAGCGGCTCCCGGCGCTGCGACACCCGCAGACCCCGCTGTTGCAGAGCATGTAGCCGCAGCAGTCGAGGGAGCTCACGCACGACTGCCCGCCGGCGCTGCAGCACACGCGGTTGGAGGGCGAGGGCTGGCAGTCGAGCCCCGCGCAGCACTGCCCCTCGCCGGTGCACGCGGTGCGTCGCGCGAGGCACATGACCACGTCGGGGCGGTCGGTGGCCGTGACCACGTCGGGGAGGGGGGTGACGACGTCGGGGCGATCCATCGCGACCACCACGTCGGGGAGCACGGTGACCACGTCGGGGCTGTCCATCGCGACCACCACGTCGAGGGGGGACGCGGGGACGTCGGGGGTGGCCGCGGGGACGTCGAGGGTGGCCGCGGGGACGTCGGGGGTGACCGCGGGGACGTCGGCGTCGTCGGTGACCGCGGAGCCGTCGCGGGTGACGCTCGCGTCGACGAGGGACGCGTCGGGGCCGGGCGTCGGAGGACCGCCCACCGCGGTGGGGTTGCAGGCCGTGAAGGCGAGGGACGCGACGATCGCGCGGAGAGCGGGGCGAAGCATGGCGTTCGATACCGCCCCGCGAGGCCGCGGGGCAACAAACGTGGACGCGGCGTGGGCGCGCGTCACCAGCCCATGGGCGACGCGGGCGCGGGTTCGCTCGCGGACATCGTCCCGCGACCGAGCTGCCCGTTGCTGTTGCCGCCCCAGCAGAGCAAGGCCCCCGACGCACGGGTCACGCAGGTGAAGTCGGATCCGCCCGTGACCCGCGCGGCGTCGGTGATGGACGGAACGTCCACGGGCGCAAGGCGATCGGTGGTGGTGCCGTCGCCGAGCTGCCCGCGGAGGTTCGCGCCCCAGCACCGCAGCGCCCCCGTGCGACGCGCCGCGCAGGTGTGCGAGAGACCGCCGCCGACGGCCGCGGCGTCGGTGATGCCGTTCACGGGCACGGGCGTGGGGCGGTTCATCGTGGTGCCGTCGCCGAGCTGACCGCCCGCGTTGGCGCCCCAGCAGACCACCGCGCCGGTGGCGCGCACCGCGCAGGTGTGGTTGCTCCCCGCGCCGAGGAACACCGCGTCGGTGAGCCCGCTGACCATGACCCCGCGGTTGCTGTCGCGCATGCCGCCGTCCCCGAGCTGCCCGAGGGTGCCCGCGCCCCAGCACAGGACCGCGCCGTTGCTGCGTCGCGCGCAGGTGTGGTTGAGCCCCGCGACGATCTGCGCGAGGTCGGTGGCGCCGGCGATGGGCACGGGGAAGGCGCGCTGCGCGTTGGTGCCGTCGCCCACCTGACCGTTCATGTTGGCGCCCCAGCAGAGCGCGGCGCCCGTGCGGAGCAGCGCGCAGGAGTGCGATCCCCCCACGGCGACGGCGCTGGCCTCGGTGATGCCGTTGGCGCGCACGGGGGTGGCGCTGGTGATGAGGTCCATGCCGTTGCCGAGTTGTCCCGAGCGGCCCGAGGCCCAGCACCACACGCTGCCGTCGGACTTCGCCGCGCACCCGTGGAACGACGACAGCGCCACGTCGCTGACCTCGGTGAGGGCGGTGACCACCGTGGGGGCGTTGCGGGTCATGGTGGTCCCGTCGCCGAGCTGTCGGTCGTTGTTGTTGCCCCAGCAGCGCAGCGAGCCGTCGGCGCGCCGCGCGCACACGGACTGGTTCACCGCGCTCACCCGCGTGCCCATGCCGTCGCCGACGCCCATGGGGTTCGTGGGGGTGCAGGGCATGCCCGTGGGCATCCCGCTGCCCGTGAAGGTGTAGTGCAGCGCCACGCCGCGCTCGCCCACGGCCCACACGTCGTTCGCGGCGAAGCCCCACAGCCGCGAGAGGCGGGTGTTCACGCCGCTGGCGACGGCCGTCCACGTCGCGCCGTCGAAGTGCGCGAGGGCGCCTTCTTCGCCCGCGGCCCAGACGTCTCCCGGGCCCGAGCCCCAGACCGCGCGGAGGTCGGCGGTGGTGCCCGTGAGCGCGTCGCGAAAGGCGGTGCCGTCCCAGCGGCGGGTGACGGTGTTGCCCACGATCCACACGTTGCTGGGGGAGGATCCCCACACGCCGAAGTAGGCGCCCGCGAACGACAGCGCGGTGTCTCTCCAGGCGGTGCCGTCCCACCGGAGCACGCGGGTGCCCACGGCCCAGACGTCGTTGGGCGCGAAGGCCCAGACGTCGTAAAGCTCTGTGCCCGTGGGGATCCCGTTGGAGCGATCGACCCACCGCGCGCCGTCCCACTGGATCGCGCGCCCGCCTCCCACGCCCCACACGTTGTCGGCCGCGGACCCGCGGAGGGAGACGATCTGCAGCCCCATCGCGGGGAGCGGGATGCTGGTCACGGCGTTTCCGTTGACCCGATACATCTCTCCGCGCGGGGCCTCGCCCCCGCCGTTGGTCCCGACGATGCCCGCGGCAAAGGTGCTGCTGGCGTCGAAGCCGCCGATGGCGGTGAGCCGCAGGGTCATCACGTTCATCCCGCTCATGCGCTCGAACTCGAACATGGGTCCGGCGGCCCACGCGCTGCCGTTGCCCCGTCGCACGGTGGTGTCGGCGAGGGCGAAGAGCGCGTCGCGCTGCGCGCCGAAGAGGCCCACGAAGTCGGCCTCGGTGCCGCTGGTCGTGCGCGCCCAGGTGCCCGGCACCATCCCGGGCGTGCACGGCGCGCCGCCGTCGGCGGGGGGCACGGTGGTGCCGCTGTCGACGGGGAGGGAGGAGCCGTCGCGTCGGGGCCCCGCGTCGGTGCGGGCGTTGGCGCCCGCGTCGCTCCCGTCGACCGTGTCGATGGGGGAGGGGGCACAGGCGGCGAGGGAGAGCAGGAGCGCGAGGGAGCGGGCGAGCGGGTTCATGGCGCGCGGATGATGGCACGCACGGGGTGGCGGGCCCATCGGGTCGGGCGAGACGGTGAGCGGGGCGCGGGGAGAGGCCGTCTGCGGGGGGAGAGGCGCACGCTTGACGCGCGGTGTGCGATGAGGCTTTCTTTCGACGCGTGGGCGTGAGGCGTGAGACCCGTGTGACCCGTGTGACCCTCGGGGGATCAGCGATCCAGCGGGCTCACGACGCCGAGCGGGCCGCGGTCGAGGATGTGCGTGTAGACCATGGTGGTCCGCACGTCCTTGTGACCGAGCAGGGTCTGGATCGTGCGGATGTCGGTCCCCGCTTCGAGCAGGTGCGTCGCGAAGCTGTGTCGAAGGGTGTGACAGGTGGCTCGCCGGTCGATCCCTGCGGCCACGGCGGCCTCGCGGATGGACTTCTGGAGCGCCGTCTCGTGGAGGTGGTAGCGCACCGTGCGCCCCGTCGCGGGGTCGATGCAGGGGCGCGAGGCCGGGAAGAGGTACTGCCACGCGAGGCTCGTGGCGGCGGCGGGCATCTTCACGCGGAGCGCGTAGGGGAGGTCGACCTCGCCGCGTCCTGCGGCGCGTTCGGCGACGTGCAGGCGACGCACGGTCTCGAGCTGCGCGACGAGCCCTTCGCGGGCGACGCTGGGGAGCAGCGCCGCGCGGTCGTGCGCGCCCTTGCCGCGGCGCACGGTGATCTGGTGACGATCGAGGTCGATGTCCTTCACGCGGAGCGAGAGGGCCTCTTGAACGCGAAGCCCCGCGCCGTAGAGGAGCTGCCCCAGCAGAAGGAAGGGCGGCTCGAGGCGATCGAGCAGCGCGACCACGTCGCGGCGGGAGAGCACGTTGGGGAGATGCTGGGGGCGCTGCGCGCGCTCGAGCCCTTCGAGCGCGGGCATCTCGAGCTGGAGGACCTTGCGGTAGAGGAACACCAGTGCGCAGAGCGCCTGGTTCTGCGTCGAGGCGGAGGCGCGGCGGTGGACCGCGAGATCGTTGAGGAAGGCCGTCACCTCCGCGGCGCCCATCTCCCGCGGGTGCCGACGACCGTGATAGCGCACGAACTCGCGGACCCAGTGGATGTACGCCTCCTCGGTGCGTCGCGCGTAGTGAAGTCTGCGGATCGTGATCGAGACGGCTTCGGTCAGGGTCATCGTGGGGCTCCTCGCGGTCCGCGGTGGGCGCGGCGCCCGACGTTCTCGGGAAATGTCCGCGGTCGGTTGCCTGGCCCGCCCTCGAAACTCCAGAACCAACCGGCGAAGGCTCCAGGCAGCGGTCGATGGCGGGCCGCGACAACGCCGCGCGCGTCGCGTAGCGGCTGCGTAGTGCGCCGATCGTGGATTCCGGGATTACGCAGCGACTGCCGAACGACGGCCCTTACGCGCGTACGCAGCGGCGGGCGTCCCAATGCTATGTTGGGCAGCGTGAGGTCGATCGTTCGGGTGCTCGGGCTGGTCCTCATCGCGCTGGCGGTGGGGTGTGCGGGGGGCGGCGCGATCCCGAGGTCGCAATCGGCGTGGGGCACGCTTGGCGCCGAGCACTGGGGCGCCCGGCCGCTGCCAACGGGGTACCTCTGCCCGAATCCAGAGGCGACGTGGGCGATGCGCTTGGTGCACAACCTCGGCGTGCTGCGCTTCGAACGCCCGCAGCAGCAAGCGTGCGCCGCGGCGGTGATGGAGGTGCGCGAGAGCAGCCCGGCTGTCGGAACGAGTGCAATCTGCGGTTGGCCCTACCGGCGACTCTCCGTTATCGCACCTCCCGCCTCTGCGGAGCTCGCGAACCTGCTCGAACGCGCACTCGTCAGCGAGCGGCCGTCCGACTCGTACCCTGCCGACGCGCTCTGCGAATTCGGTCATCTCGACTTGTGGGAGGCAACGACGCGCGCTGCGCGGGAGCCGGAATCCGCGGCGGCGCAGGCGCAACGACGGCACGACCTCTTGCTCCAGCTGATCTATGGGGAGGCGCATGAGAGGCACTCCGCCCGAGACGCGCTCGCCTTGCGCATCCGCCGTCTCGAGGAGCGGCTGGCGTCGGCGGCGCACACTTGCGAAGGCGAACCAACCCTCGTCGCCCGGCTCTCGGTTGCGATGATCGAGGCAAGCGCGTTGCTGCTCTCGATGGGGGACCAGGCCTTCGAGGTGCATGCTCCCCTCATCAGCAACGAGCACATCGCCGACCTGTTCGACATCGATCGAACGTCAACAAATTTTGGTGACCCCCGGATCATTCGCCGGATGAGCCTGCTTTCCGCCACGAAGACGCTCGTCGCACCGCTCTGTGTGCACCAGCTTCGCGTAGCAGCCGTGATGCGCGCGTCGCACGCCGTGCCAGCGGCGCCGGATTCTGGCTGGAACCTCGCCGCGATCGTGAGCGCCGACGATGGCCATGAGCTCTCCGAACTCCAGGCGCGGCTCGTCCGCGGCGAACCAGTGGGCCACGAAGTGCTCGAAGACGCGGCACTCGGCCTCGACGCACTGGCCACGGCGATCGATCAGATCATCTTGCGGGCGCAGCCCATCGCAGCGCAGGTCTCCGCCGCGCAGCGCGCGCAAGGTAGACCCTGGCTGGGCTTCGCGGTCACGATGGGCGGGCTCGGACTGATCGACACAGACGGACTGCGCTCGGCGAGCGACGCGTTGCGTGCCGTCGGCGCGGACGGATTGCCTTCCGAACGGCGCCGGGCGCGCGCCGAGCAGATCGGTCGCCTGCTCGACGTGCAATCGACGGACGGGCGGAGCTACTCGCGAACGGTCGAGACCGCGATGAGGACTGTCCGCGCGTCGCTCGCCGCGCTGTTCGATCGGACCGGCGATGCAACTGGCCTGGCCGCGCTGCTCGGGTGGGTGGCCGCGCGCCACGCAGCGCCGCTTGGGGGAAGCGCACGCGCCTACGAATGGTTCGAGCATTTCGCCGGAGTCGCGGCGCAGCGGCTGCAACGCGACCTACCCGCGATTCTGGCGGACGAGGCCGCCTACCGCGCGGTGGCCGCGACGCGCGATGGCCCCACCAGCGCGGCGCTCGCCGAATTCGACCAGTCCGGCCTCTGTCGCGCTGCGCTCGCGCTCTACCCGCAGGGCGCGGTGCCCGCCGAGGTCATGCAGCGTTGCCCGGCGCGGCTCCTGCGCTCACCGGGCAGCTCCGACTCGCGCGACTCAAGTGTGCCGTTCGCGCTGCTCGCGGGGTTGCCATGGCGACAACGCCGTTGCCTCGCGTCCGGTTGGCAGTGAACATCCTGGGAGCGAAGACCGCAGTTGACATTCTCTCCTGAAATAGCCCAACAAGCCGGTGCTGCCGACCGCTCCCTATCGGCTCGATGCAGACCCACTGGACCCACTGCGGCGGCAGACCGGCAGGCCGTTGGGCGGATTCACTCGGATGCTCCTCGCCCATTGCTTCCCGACCCGGACT
>OFDC01001386.1_pt1 | contig 13017 bp, 10 predicted proteins | sample 1520941 | NCBI WGS metagenome assembly OFDC01 (sample SAMEA94258168, study PRJEB24077) | hot springs metagenome | biome: Aquatic biome; feature: Water | place: India | collected 2012-12-06 | depth 5 m | reverse complement strand
TGACCTCGTCATTGCGAACGACGCGCTCTCCCATCTGAGCTACGGCCCCGTTCCCAGTCTTCAACCGCCCGTTCATGCCCCATCAGGGCCGGGCGAGCGCGCGCATTAGCTGCAAGCGCGCGGGCTTGCAACGCCAGATTTTCGCCCACACGGTCGCCGTGCCTTACTGGCCCTAGGCGCGTGGCGGTGCTTCGGTGATCGGCTGCACCACCGGCTGCGATGTCACGCCTTCTGTGACCGGGATCACCGGCACGGCAACGCCGGTTTCAGGGTCAATGACGGTCTGCACCGCCATCTCCGGCACCCGGACCCCGCTAACGCGCGCCTCCTGCACCGCGACCCATCCCGGCTGCGATGCCCCATACAGCGCACCCCACTTGGCGTCCCATTCCGCTGAGGCCTGCTGATAGACCTCGTATTCGTGGAAGAACTCCTCGAACGGCACCATCAGCCCGTCAAAATTGGCGCGGGCGAAGGCGAGCGGGTCGGTCGGCGGAGCGGCCAGGGCGCGGTTCGACATATCCAGCGCCGCGCGGCAGAACCCGGCGCGGGCAGCCGGCAGCGCGAAGAAATTATAAACCTGCGTGGTGTAGCCATCGCGCGCCACCATGGCATCGCGGCGCACCCGGTGGCGGGCGTTGAAGCCTTGCTCAATCCGGTCGTTGACCGCCTTGAGCGACTTTGCACCGCGGGAGAGGAACTGCCGATAGCCTTCGAGGATCGGCTCGTATTCCGGTGAAAGGCAATTGAGCGCCGCGACGTTCCAGGCCGAGCGCAGGTTCCAGACCAGCTGATCATCGCTCAGGTTGCTGTTGATCGTCACGCGGCGTCCATCCGGGCCGCGCGCGGGGATATCCATCACATAATGCGCCCCGCCGGGCGGCAGCGGACGATAGGGCACCGCTTCGACCACAGCCGGCGGAGGAGGAGGCGGCGGCGGCGGCGGGGGCAGCGGGGTGGTGCTGCAAGCCCCGACCAGCGCGGAGCCGACCGCAAGGGCGGTGATCTTCAAGCCGAACGGGGTCTGCCACGCGCGCGCTGCGGGGACAGCCGGTTCGGCCAGCAATGGTGTCTGTTCGGGGGCGGCGGTCATGATGATGTGAACCTCTCGTACGACCGTAGGGGACGGTCGCTCTCGGCATTCCGGTTGTCCGGACTATCACACCGAGGATAGTCTCAGATAGCGATAAAGCAAATGCCCGGAGCCTTGGAAAAGGCCCCGGGCATGTGCGACTTCAACATCTGTGTTGTGCGCAAGGCCTTGCGCCTGAAACACTGTTCGTGCCGATTACTCGCGGTTGCCGAGGAAATTCAGCAGGAACATGAACATGTTGATAAAGTCGAGATAGAGGCTCAGCGCGCCCATGATCACGGCCTTGCCCATGAACGAGGTGCCGCGCAGCTGCTCGTACTGCATCTTCAGCCGCTGCGTGTCATAGGCGGTGAGACCCGCAAAGATCAGTACGCCCAGCCCGCTGATAACAAACGCCATCGCGCTCGACTGCAGGAACAGGTTGACGAGGCTCGCGATGATCAGGCCGATCACCCCCATGATCAGGAAGCTGCCGAAACCGGTCAGGTCCTTCTTGGTGGTATAACCCCACAGGCTCAGGCCCGCAAAGGCCCCAGCCGTGGCGAAGAAGGTCACCGCGATCGATTCTCCGGTGAAGACCAGGAAGATCGTCGACAGCGACAGGCCCATCACCGTGGCATAGGCCCAGAACAGGATGTTAAGCGTGCTCTGGCTCATCTTGTGGAGGCCGAAGCTCATCGCCAGCACGAAGCCGAGCGGGGCGAGCATCACCACCCACATCAGCGGGCTGCCAGCCATCGCGGCGGCAAAGCCGCTGCTGGCGGCCACCAGCGCCACGATCCCGGTCAGCAGCACAGCCGAGGCCATGTAGTTGTAGATCTTGAGCATGTACGAACGCAGGCCCTCGTCATAGCTCACGCGGCCGGCGACATCGCCCCCGGCGCGGGGCACGGAGCCCAGGCGCTGCGCATTGCGCGAGGTGTCTTTCCAGTCAGCCATTGTGAAACCCTTAGCCTTTCCATGTCGAAGCGCGGAAACGCCCGCGCTCTCAATGTGGGGAATATCGGTGTTTCGCCCACGCTTTTCAAGCGAAACCGGATTGCAATCGGCGCAATTCGTTCAGATTAACAGATGTTAATATTAACCGCCCTGCGAGAGCGCCGCCCCTTTGTCGCGCGTGGCGCGCAGGGTCGCGGTGAGCAGGCGGCGCAATGCCGCGTCGTCATCGAGCACATTGAGCCCTTCGCGGGTCATGCCGCCGGGGCTGGCGACCCGGTCAGCAAGGACAGCGGGGCTGACATCAGCCGCCGCCGCGAGCGCCGCCGCCCCCTCCACCGTGGCGAGCGCGAGCCGTGCTGCGGTCGCTTGATCGAGCCCGAGATCAACTGCGGCCCCTGCCAGTGCATCGATGAAGCGATAGACAAAGCCCGGCCCCGATCCTGCGAGCGCGGTGACCAGATCGAACTGCGCCTCGCCCTCAAGCCACACCGCACTGCCGAGCAAATCGAACAGCGCAAACACTGCGTCCCGTTCGCCTGCTTTGAGCCCGCACTCGGTGAGAATCACCGGCGATTTGCCAATCGCTGCCGCAAGGTTGGGCATCACCCTGACATGGGCGGCGGCCTGCGGAAACGCCGCCGCAAGCTGCGCGCAGGTGATCCCCGCGAGCAGCGAGCACACCGTCACACTCCCGGTCAGCGCCTGCAAGCCGGGGCCGAGCGCGCCCAATTGCTGCGGCTTGAAGCCCAGCAGAACCGCGTCATGACCGCCCGCCGCCGCCTCATCCGCGCTGCGATAAAGGGTCACGCCCGCAGGGGCCGCGGCCAACGCGGGATCGAGCACCGCGAAGTGCCCCGGATCCTCCCCCGCACCTAGCCACCCGGCCAGCATCGCCCCGCCCATATTGCCGCAGCCGATGATGAGAAGCTGGTTGATCATTACAATAACCCCGTTCGGGCTGAGCTTGTCGAAGGGTTGCCCTTCCCCTTCGAAATCAGAGCTAGAAGAAAGTGCAGGGCTTCGACAAGCTCAGCCCGAACGGGGTGTGGGCTTGGGCATGGACTTCGCCTAGGCCTCGCCCGCTGCGTCAACCATGGCTGCATCGAGCGCCGCGCGCGGCGACTTGTCTCCCCACAGCACAAACTGGAACGCGGGGTAGAACCGGTCGCATTCGTCAATCGCGCATTCGACCAGCGCCTGTGCCATATCGAGGCTCAGCCGCCCGTCATCTCCCAGCAGCGCGCCGTGGCGGTAGAGCAGCACATCGCCGTTCGACCAGATATCGAAATGCCCCAGCCACATCTGTTCATTGACGAGGCACAGCAGTTCATAGGCCGCCGCGCGCTTATCGTCGGTCACGCGGATATCGGGCAGGCACAGGAACTGGAGCACGCTGTCTTCGGGCCGCCAAATTGCGCGCAGCTGATAATTGGCCCAGCTGCCCTGCACTTCGCCGCTCATTTCGTCATCCGAGACCATCTCGCACGGCCAGCCGCGCGCTTCGAACAGGCTGACGAGCATTTCCACGGGGGCGGCATCATCCTCGGATGAATATTCCATCACGCGGGGCCTCACGGCATATCCACCCGGCAAGCGGGCCAAGGGAAGGAGCGGCGGGGTGCGTGCGAAACCATCGCTGGCACGAATGGACTCGCAAGGCCCGGCTTGGCAATGCAGCAGCGGCGAGTGGCTGGGGAGAACCGGACAGAGCTGTGCAAAGCCTGTGCAAAGAAAATCGGGACGCGCCGAAATATTTTACTTAAGAATTTGAATTTCTTCGCCTTCAGGGCTGACATAGAGGAAGCTGTCGAGCCCCTTGGCCTTGAGATCGCGGACCAGGGCCTGCGCTTTGTCGCGGTTGTCGACCGGGCCTGCCAGCAGCCGATTGGCCGCGCCCCAGCGGGTGGTGTGCGGCTTGAGCTTGCCCAGCGCATCGCCCCCCGACTTGGCAATGCGGCGCCAATCGAACGCGAGCGCCTTCACGTCCTTGCCGGTTGCCACCTGCACCCACACCCGGCTGGGATGGACCGGCTTGGGCGGCTCCTTGGGCTTGGGCTTTTCTTCGGGCGGTGCCTCGCGCTTGACGGTGATCCGGCTGAGATCGACGGCATCGCCGCTGACGCGAGCCGAAGGCAATTCGCCCGTGCTGAGATCAGCGAAGGCGTCCGCCACTCGAACCGGCGGCGATGGCGGCGGAGGCGGAGGAGCAGGTGTCGGCGCAGGCGCGAGTTCAGGTGCGGGTGCTGGTTGAGGGGCGAGCGTCGTGACCGGCGGTGACACCTCCACCGCAGGAACGGCCGGGCTGGCTGCTGCCAGGCGCGTCGGCTCCCGCTGCGGCGCAAGCTCGGTAGCGGGCGCGGTGCGCGAGCCCAGCGGCGGGCCGGACGGCGAAAGCCTGCTGTCAGCCCGCTCTTCACTGGCAAATCGCGCCAGCCGCGCGTCCTCCCGCCCGATATCCGCCGCCCGCGGAAAGATGCCGAGGTTGGCGGCTGCGGCCTGCTGAGACGCGGTCAGGCGCGACATATAGGCAAGATAGGGCACCAGCCGGACCGACAGATCGCGTGGCATCACCTGCTCGGTGATCACCCCTGCCCGGTCAGCATCGCCGAGGATCGCCAGACCAAAGGCGCGCGCGCGCAGGGCCGCCGAATCGCGCTGGTCCAGCAGGGGGCGTAAGGTGTCCTCAAACTTCGCCCGGCTCCCGGAAATCGCATAGCTGATCGCCAGCCGGCGACGCGCCTCGCTATGGGCGGGATCGAGTGACAGCGCCTTGAGATAGGCGGCCTGGGCACGTTCCTGATCGCCGTCCAGATCGAAGGCGAGACCCTGATCGGTCAATACCTCGCGCTCGGGCACGCCACCTGCCAAAGCGCGCTCAAACTGACCCAGAGCCTCCTCCGCCCGGCCCGAGCGCAGATAGACCTGCGCGAGACCTTGAGCCACGAGCGGGTGCGCCGGATCGACATCGTCAGCCCGGCCCAAGAAGCCGACTGCGGCTTCCAGATCATCCACCCCGATGGCCGCCATGCCCGCTTCGATCAGCGCGTCGCGATCTTGCGGCATCGTGGCAAGCGCCACGAGCGCGCGGTTGAGGCGCTGCACCTCGGGTGACGGCAGGGGCTGCACCACGGCTTGGGACATCACGTCCTGCGCGGCGACACTGAGCGGCAGACCGCCCAGTGCGGTCGCCACAAGCGCACCTGCGGCGCAAACAGAAGATCGGGATGTCATAGGCGCTGATCTAGCTCGCCAAACAGCCGCGCCAAGCCCACGCCGGAACCGGCTGCGTCCAATGGCATCGCTGGTGCGCCGGGCTGCCCGGCCAAGCGCACCGCATCGCTGTTACTGGTTATTCTGCCGGCCCAGAAAGCGCGGGATGCTGAGCGCAGGGCCATCATCATCGCCGTCGTCATCATCCTCGTCGCGGGCGGTGCTGCGGGACAGGTTGGCCATGCGTTCAAACAGGGTGTTGCCACCTCCGCTTGCACCGCCACCGCCAGCGCCGCCGCGGCCAGCATCTTCACCCGCGCCGCTCAGCAGCGGACGTCGCCGCCCACCGCCCAGCCGGGCCTCCACCGGACGATTCTCCGCCGCCAGCCGATCAGCGCTCGCCAGCAGATCGTCCTGCGCCGGGCCGCTGGGTTCAGGGGCATCGCCAGAAATGGCGTAGTCGCTGCCGAGATCGAGAGCGTCTTCCTCATCATCTTCTGCGCCCCGAAGACCGGCGAGCGGATCGACGATCCCGTCGACATCGTCCTCATATTCATCATCATAGCTGTCCCCGGCCTGCATCCCGGTCAGCTCAAAAGGTTGCGCCGCGGCATAATCGTCGGCGGACGAGGCGGGATATTCATCCTCGTCCTCTTCATTGTCAAATTCGCCCTCCTCGACGTCGCTGTAGACGGGCGCTGCCATTGCGGGAGGGGTGAGGTCGAGGACGGGCATCGGCGCAGCAGGTGCCGCCATAATGGGCGCGGCTTCTTCTTCCTCCTCATCCTCGGGGGGAAGTGCGACCAGACCTTCATCTTCGGACAATTCCAGCACCGGACGCTTGGGCGCACGGGCTGCGGCCAGTCCGACCGGCTGCGGCCGCGGCATGGCACCAACAGCGCCCTGCTCGATCCCGGTGGCCACCACCGAGACGCGGATCTTGCCCTTGAGGTCGGGGTTGAAGGCGCTGCCCCAGATGATGTTCGCATCTTCATCCACCAGCTCGCGGATGTGGTTGGCTGCCTCGTCCACCTCGAGCAGGCGCATGTCCTCGCCGCCGATGATCGAGATGATGACGCCCTTGGCGCCGGCCATGCTGACACCGTCGAGCAGCGGGTTGGCGATCGCCTGTTCGGCGGCATCGAGCGCGCGGTTCTCGCCCTCGCCCTCGCCGGTGCCCATCATCGCCTTCCCCATCTCACTCATGACCGAGCGCACGTCGGCAAAGTCGAGGTTGATGAGGCCTGGCATCACCATCAGATCGGTGATCGAGCGCACGCCCTGCTGCAGCACTTCGTCAGCAAGCTGGAAGGCTTCCTTGAAGGTGGTTTCCGCCTTGGCGACGAGGAACAGGTTCTGGTTGGGGATGACGATCAGGGTATCGACGTGCCTCTGCAGCTCCTCGATCCCGGCCTCGGCGGCGCGCATCCGGCGGGTGCCTTCGAACAGGAACGGCTTGGTCACGACGCCCACGGTCAGCACGCCCATGCGGCGCGCAGCCTCGGCAATCACGGGCGCAGCGCCGGTGCCGGTGCCCCCGCCCATCCCGGCGGCGATGAAGCACATGTTGACGCCTTCGAGCGCCTTTTCAATCTCGAGAACGGTTTCCTCAGCCGCAGCCTTGCCAACCTCGGGCCGCGCCCCAGCGCCAAGGCCGCCGGTGATGTCTGGGCCAAGCTGGATGCGCCGTTCGGCAGGAGAGGTGCTGAGCGCCTGCGCATCGGTGTTCGCGACGATGAACTCGACGCCCTCGATCTCGGCATCGATCATGTTTGCGATGGCGTTGCCGCCCGCCCCGCCGATCCCGATCACGGTGATCCGCGGACGCAGATCGTCGATCGCCGCAGGTCCGATATTGATGCTCATCTGCCTATCCTCCAGACACGGGAAGCTGAATTTCTAATACAGCTCCCCGCCTTATCGCGTTAGTGACACATTCGCAGGTCACATTTGATAGCGGCAAAGCCCTTATCCACAGTGCTCGGTTAAGGAATTCCGCTGCAACACCCAAAGGTGACGTCATCCGGCGCACCTCAGAAATATTCCCGCAGCGCGCGCGCAAACCGCTGGAACAGCGCCAGCGGTCCGGTTTCGCGCGAAAACCCGCGATAGACCCCGCCGCGTCCGGTGCCCACAGAGCGGATATCGACCGGGTCTTCCGCAGCATAGAGACACAGGCCCGCCAGCGTTGCAAAGCCGGGCGCCAGATGCGCCTCGGGCATGGCGGCCAATTGTGGCGGACGTCCCAGCCGCACGGGCATACCGAGCGCGCCCTGCATGAAATCGGCCATCCCCGCCAGCTCCGCCCCGCCCCCGGTCAGCACCACCTGCCCGGCCCGCGGGCCGGAAAAGCCCATCACTTTGAGGGCCTTGCCGATCTCGCCCGTCAGGATCGCCAGCTGCTGCGTGACCACGCTGACGAGTTCTGCGCGCACAATCCGGTTCTTGTCATCCGCCCCCCGAGCCACAGGACCCGCAGGCACGCCATCGGGCGCTTCGCTGGGGCCGTTCACCGGGATCAACTCGCGGTGATCCGCCGGACTCGCCACCGCTGAACCAGCGACGCATTTCAGACGCTCGGCCTGTGAGCGGCGAATGCCGAAACTGCTGGCAATGGCATCGGTGATATCCGCGGACCCCATCGGCACCGCCTTGAGCCCAAGCAGCATCCCGCCGGCAAACAGCGCCACATTGGTCACATCCGCGCCGATCTCGACCAGCGCCACGCCCAGCTCGCGTTCTTCGACGGTCAGGCAGGCATGGCCCGCCGCCAGCGGCGCTGCCACCACGCCTTCGACCTCAAGATGCGCGTTCTGCACAGCCTCGGTCAGGTTACGGACCGGCGCGCCATCGGCCAGCATCACGTGAATATCGACCCCGAGCCGCTCTGCATGGAGCCCACGCGGATTGGCCACGCCGTGCGCGCCGTCGAGTGTGTAATGCGCAGGCTGCGCATGGAGCACGGTGCGCCCGTCAGGCTGGATCATGTCGCGGGCGTGGAGCAGCAGTTGCTCGACATCCTCATCCTCGATCCGCCGCCCGCCGATCTCGATATCGACCGAGACCACCTGACTGGCGAGCCCGGCCCCGGCGCAGGCGATCCACACGCTGCGGACATTGGTGCCCGCGGCCTTTTCCGCGCGCTCCACCGCATCGCGGATGGCAAAGGTCGCGGCGGCCATGTCGGTCACATAACCGCGCTTGATCCCGGCGCTGGCACGGTGGCCCGAGCCGAGCACTTCCAGATCGCCGCTCTCGGTCTCGCCCATGATCATGGCCGATGTGCGGAACGAGCCAATGTTGACCGCCGCAAAAGTACGCGCCAGCCGCCGCTGCGATGCTGCCTTCGAGGCCATTAGAGCATCCCCCCTGCCGCCGTCGCGACCGATGCGGGCGTAGCCAGTTCACTCTCCGGAAGACGCATATAGAGCCGCGGCGGGGTGCGCATATCGAAGGCCAGCACCTTGCCGCCGATCAGGCGGTTCTGCCCATCGAGCCGTGCGAACTTGACCAACGCGGTCGCCGCTTCAACCTCGCCCTCGGGCAGGGCGAGCAATTGCCCGGTCTTGAAGGTGAGGTTCCAACGGCGGTTGCCGACCCACTCCGCCGCCTCGACCTGCGGGGCGAGCGCGGGCGCGGCGGCGAGCAATTGGTCAAATCCGCGCGCCTGCTGCGCCGCGCCCGGCCCGGCAAGGCGCAACATGCCCTTGGCCTTGGCAGGCGACACCGGCTCCAGCTCGACCCCGGTGGCATCGATCAGCACCAGCCGGTCCGCCTTTTCCAGCACCGCATGCGGCGTGCGCTCGACAATGTCGATCGCCAGCGTGTGCGGCAGCTGAATCGAGACGCGCGCGTCCTTGACCCAGGGAAGCGTCATCAGCTCGGCGCGCAGGGCCGCAGCATCCACTTCGGGCATGGCGCGGGTGCGTTGGGAGAGGACGCGGGCATAGACCAGCTGCTCGTCCATCCGCTTCGTGCCCGTGACGCGCACGTGGCGCACTTCGAACCCGGCATCGGCCGCAATCATCGCCACCTGCGCCTGCGCGAGCGCGGGAAGCCCGGCGAGGCTGGCGATCACGAAGGCGATCCCCACGCTCCCGCCGATGATCATGGCGAGCCAGATGCGGCTCCATTGTTCCTCGGTGAAGGGCAAGACGCCCATCGCTTTGTCGACAAAGCCGCTGGCCTTACCCTGCGCCCGGCGCGCGGTGACCGCGCGGTTCTGCGCCTTGGCGGCGCGGCGGACCCCGGTGGCGGAGTTACGCCGGATCTGCTGTGCCATGCTGCCCTCCTTTCGCCTGCTTTGCTGCGTGAACCCGCAATGCTTCTGCTACCAGCATCTCGACCAGATCGGCATAAGGAATGCCCCGGCCCGCCGCCTGTTCGGGAACAAGGCTGAGCGGGGTCATGCCCGGCTGAGTATTGGTTTCGAGCACGAACAGCCCGGCCTCGCCCGCTTCATCGTCCCAGCGGAAGTCGGTGCGGCTGGTGCCGTGGCAGCCGAGCACCTGATGCGCCTTGACCGCATATTCCTCGCACAGCGCGGTGATGGCGGGCGGGAGCTGCGCGGGGAAGATATGCTCGGTGCGCCCGGCGGTGTACTTGTTCTCGAAATCGTAAAAGCCATTGGCGACCACCAACTCGGTCACGCCCAAGGCGCGGGGGCCTTCCGGGCCATCGAGCACAGCGGCGGTCAATTCGCGGCCCTTGATGAAGGGTTCGGCGAGGAGTTCGGCGAATTCCTGCCACGGGCCCTTGGCATCGGGCGAGATCGGATTGCCGACATTGCTGTCCGCGGTAACGATGGCGACGCCTACCGATGATCCCTCGTTCACGGGCTTGAGCACATAGGGGCGCGGCAGCGGATCGCGCTCGAACAGCTCCGCGCGCGACACGATCCGCCCGCCGGGCATGGGGATGCCATGCGGCACCAGCGCCTGCTTCGTTAGCTGCTTGTCGATCGCGATCACCGAGGTGGCGAGGCCCGAATGGGTATAGGGCAGGCCCATCAGGTCAAGCATCCCCTGCACCGAGCCATCCTCACCCGGCACGCCGTGGAGTGCGTTGAACACGACATCGGGCTTGGCCTCGGCGAGGCGCAGCGCAACATCGCGGTCCATGTCGATACGGGTGACGCGGTGGCCCTTGCTCTCCAGCGCATCGGCCACACCCGCACCGCTGGTGAGCGAGACGGGGCGTTCATTGGCCCAGCCGCCCATCAGGACAGCGACGTGGAGAGGCTTGTCAAACATAACCGAATTCCGTTCGGGCTGAGCTTGTCGAAGCCCTGCACTTCTTCTTCGAGCGCTGGCCCCAAAAGTAAGGCAGCCCTTCGACAAGCTCAGGGCGAACGGGTGTGGGGGTGTATCTCACGGCCGTCCCACTCTTTGAATTTCCCAATCGAGGCTCACGCCGGTCGCGGCGTAGACCTTGTCGCGCACCATTTCCCCCAGCCCTTCGATATCGGCGCTGGTGGCGTTACCGGTGTTGATGAGGAAATTGGTGTGCTTCTCGCTGACCTGCGCGCCGCCGAGCGTCAGGCCACGGCATCCGGCGCGGTCGACCAGTTCCCACGCCTTTTGGCCTTCGGGATTCTTGAAGGTCGATCCCCCGGTCTTGGTGCGCAGGGGCTGCGAAGCCTCGCGCGCGGCGGCGATGCGGTCCATCTCTGCGCCGATGGCGGCCGGGTCGCCGGGGTGCCCGTGGAACCGGGCCGAAACCACGATTGCCCCGTCGGGCAGCGCCGAGTGGCGGTAGCCGTAGTCGAGTTCAGCGGCGGTGAGCGTCACAAACGCGCCGTCGGGCAGGATCACCGCGCAATCGACCAGCACATCGGCGACCTCACGCCCATAGGCACCGCCGTTCATGCGCACGAAGCCGCCAACCGTGCCGGGAATGCCGCGCAGGAATTCGAGCCCCGCAATCCCATTGTCGCGCGCGATCGAAGCCACCAGAATCCCGCTCGCCCCGCCGCCGCAGGTGAGTTCGTTTGTCCCCGTCAGCTCCACCCCGGCAAAGGCCTTGCCAAGCCGCACCACAATCCCCGGCACCCCGCCATCGCGCACAATCATGTTCGAGCCGAGGCCAAGCGCCATCACCGGGATTTCCCCGCCGAGGCGTTCAAGGAAGGTCTTGAGATCATCAAGATCGGACGGTTCGAACAGCCAGTCGGCAGGGCCCCCGGTTTTGAACCAGGTATAGGGCGCCAGCGGAGCCTTGCAGGTGAGCTTGCCGCGGAGGCCTTCCAAGGGCACCGGCGCGCTCACCCCGCCCTCGACTGCGCAGGTCGGGGCTGAACCATTATCGTAGTGGTAGCTGTCGCCCGGCTGGATCATGCCGCCGCGCCCTCGCGCTTGGACGTGATGGCCGGCGCGAGGCCCGCGGCCCAGCGGGTGATATCCCCCGCGCCGAGGCACACGACCATGTCGCCGGGTTCGATCTCTCCCGCAAGGGTATCCGCTAGCGCTTCGGCCCCGGCAATCTCGCGCGCCGCCCGGTGCCCGCGCGCCTTCATCCCAGCGACCAATGCAGCGTGATCGACCCCGGGGATCGGCTCCTCGCCCGCCGGGTAAACCGGAGCGACATAGGCGATATCGGCATCATCAAAGCAGGACTGGAACTCGTCCATCAGATCATTGAGGCGGCTGTAGCGGTGCGGCTGGGCCACCGCGATCACGCGGCCATCCGTGCCCGCCACCGCCTCGCGCGCAGCGCTGAGCACGGCGCGGATTTCGACCGGGTGGTGGGCGTAATCGTCGATCACCGTCACCGCGCCGCCGCGCAATGCCACCGAGCCGACCTTGGTAAAGCGCCGCCGTACCCCGCCGAAGCGGGCAAAGCCAGTGCGGATCACCTCGTCCGAGCAGCCCATCTCGATCGCCACGGCGATGGCTGCGAGCGCGTTCTGGACATTGTGGCGGCCCGGCATCGGCAGGTGCACACCCTCGATCCGGCGATCTTCCGCACCGCGCTGGCGCACGATCACGTCAAAGCTGTTCCCGCCCTCAGCCGAGCGGACATTCACCCCGCAGATATCGGCCTGGAGCGAGAAGCCATAGGTCACGACCTTGCGATCCCGCACCGCGCCGATCACCGCCTGCACCACCGGATGATCAACGCACAGCACCGCCGCGCCGTAGAAGGGGACATTGTGGATGAACTCCACAAAGGCCCGCTTCACACCGTCGAAATCGCCGTAGTGATCCAAGTGCTCGGGATCGATATTGGTGACGACCGCGATGGTGCCATCGAGGCGCAGGAAACTGCCGTCGCTCTCGTCGGCTTCCACGACCATCCAGTCGCTGTCCCCAAGGCGGGCGTTGGAGCCATATTGCTCGATGATCCCGCCATTGATGACCGTCGGGTCGATCCCGCCTGCATCGAGCAGGGTGGCGATCATCGAGGTGGTGGTGGTCTTGCCGTGGGTGCCCGCCACCGCGACGGTGGACTTCAGCCGCATCAGCTCGGCCAGCATCTCCGCGCGGCGCACCACCGGGACACGGGCTTCCAAGGCTGCGGCAACTTCGGGGTTGGTGCGGCGCACCGCTGTCGAGGTGACGACCACCGCGACGCCTTCGACGTTGTCGGCCTTGTGGCCCACGTGCACGGTGATCCCGCGCGCGCGCAGCCGCTCGACACTCGCGCCCTCGGCGATATCGGAGCCCTGCACGCTGTAGCCGAGATTGTGCATCACCTCGGCAATGCCCGACATGCCGATCCCGCCGATGCCGACGAAGTGGATGGTGCCGATATCGGTTGCAACGCCCTTCATGCTT
>OFDC01001384.1_pt1 | contig 13020 bp, 14 predicted proteins | sample 1520941 | NCBI WGS metagenome assembly OFDC01 (sample SAMEA94258168, study PRJEB24077) | hot springs metagenome | biome: Aquatic biome; feature: Water | place: India | collected 2012-12-06 | depth 5 m | reverse complement strand
GGCGGACCACGCGCGGTTGTTGCGGATCAGGGGGTCGATGCTGCACATGCTGCTGGTCCTTTGCGGCGCCGCGCGCTCAGCGGCCCTTCCACACCGGCTTGCGCTTCTCGGCGAAGGCGCGCGGGCCTTCCTGCGCATCCTCGCTGGCATAGGCCGCGCGGTAGATGTTGTGGGCCAGCGCCATGCCGGCGTCGGTGGCGGTATAGCCCATCCACTGCTGCAGCCACAGCGGCAGCAGCACCACATTGCCGAAGAACAGGCCATAGCCCACCGACAGCGCCGCCGTGCCCATGACGAAGTTGCGCCGCGCAAACAGCCGCAGGTTGACGATGGGATGCGGTTCGGTCAGCTCCCAGACCAGGAAGAAGGCCAGGCCCACGCCCAGCGCCGCCAGGCTGCAGACCAGCACGGCACCCGCCGCCACGTCCTTGGTCAGGCCGATGGCGGGGTGGATTGCGGGGTGCAGGTGGTCGGCCAGGGCCTCGATGGCGGTCAGATAGAGGGGCGTCTCCTCGGCGCCGTCCTCGATGACGCGGGCGAACAGGGCGTCGCCGAAATCCTCCAGCACCGCCAGGCCGTTGGGCGCGTCCAAGGCCGGGATTTCAGGCGCGGACAGACCCAGCGACTTCAGATGGGCGGCGACGGCGGCGAAGGCCTCGATCCGACCGGCCGAAAGGCGGGCGACGGCGTTCCAGCCTGCGGCGTGACGCTGCTCGGGCGTCCAGGCCGGATCGGCGGGCGGGCTCTCGGCGGCGGGCGCCTGGTCCATCAGCATCAGGGTGGGGCCGCCCGGCGGGGTCAGCCGTTCGTAGCGCCGCGTCGAGGCGTCGCCCGGCAGAGGCGCGCGCGCAGCCTCGGCCAGGCCGGCGGCGGCCAGGAAGTCGAGGCGAAGCTGTTCGCGATCAGAGACGGACATGGTCGATCAGGTCTTCCCACCGGCCTACGCCGGAAACGGTCGCAACACGGCCGTCGCCGTGTTCGGAAATCTCAATGACAAGGCGGTCGGGCCCCAAGAACCGGCCCGGATCCTCGCCCAGCCGCTCGGGCCATTCAATGAGGGCGCAGCCCTCGTCCAGGGCCTCGTCCAGGCCGATCTCGAACGCCTCTTCCGGCCGGGTCAGGCGATAGAGGTCGAAATGGGCGACGGGCAGGTCGGATTCATAGAACTGGACCAGGGTGAAGGTGGGGCTCGGCACCTCCTCGTCCGGCGTGGTCAGGGCGCGGATCAGGCCGCGCGCCAGGGTGGACTTGCCCATGCCCAGCGGCCCGTACAGCAGCAGGCTGTCGCCCGGCGCCAGAAGGGGGGCGATGACTTGGCCCAGACGGGTGGTGGCCTCGGCGTCGGCGAGCTGGATCTTCATGGGAACACCGCGTCGGGATCGGCGGCCAGGGTGCGTTCGGTGAAATGTTTCAGGGCCAGGGTGGCGCGGGCGGCGTCCACGTCCAGCCGTTCGGGCGGGATAGGCTTGGCGACCACGATCCTGAACGTCTTGCCCGCCTTGTTCAGCAGTTCGTGGAACAGGGTCACGTCGCGCAGCTCCTGCGAGACCTTGTCGAACAGATGGAACAGCCGGCTGTAGGGGCCTGTGACGTGCATCGGAACGACCGGCGCCCCGTATTTGCGGGCGAGAGAGGCGGCGGTGGGCGCCCACTCGGGGTCGGTCAGCAGGCCGTCGGCGCCGACGCGGGCCAGCCGCCCGGCGGGGAACATGACCACGCACCGTTCGGCCTCGAAGGCCGCCTTGGCGGCGTTCAGCGTCGCGCGGGTCTTCTCGCGGGTGCGTTTGTCGTGAACCCATTCGACCGGGATCACCGTCTCGGCCAGGCGCGGCGAGACGCGCAGGGCGTCGGCGTTGGCGAAGAAGACCGCGTCGGGACGGCGCCGTTTGACGGCGTCATAGACCGCGACCCCGTCGGCTATGCCGGTCGGATGGTTGGCGACGACGACGCACCGGCCCGTCGCGGGCAGGTGGTCCAGAGGGGACGCCGTCACCTTCAGCCGAAGCAGGTCCGACACATAGTCCAGGCTCTCGGAGCCCGAGCGGTCACGCACCGCGTCGGCCATCCGCACGGCCGCCTTGTAGTTCAAGATCGAATAGAGCAGCGGGCGCACCGCCGGCCACAGCGGCGAGGCGGTCAGACGGGGCGCACGCTCGGCGATCAGCACATCGACGATGTGGGGCGAGCGGCGGACGGGAAGGGCGGCGGAATTCATGGACGACCGCTTGTCGCCGGTTCGGCGAAAGGGAGCAAGCCTACCAGAGCCGGGCCACGCCGAAGCCGTCGAACAGGGTTTCGTTCGAGACCAGGGTCAGGTCGTTGAGCAGGCCCTGGGCGATCAGCAGCCGGTCGAATGGGTCGCGGTGCTCGCCCGCCATCCGACCGGCCAGGCTGGCTTCGCGCCAGCTCACGGGGAGTTCGGCGAACCCCTCTCGACGCATGACGTCCGCAAACTGCTCGGCCAGGGCGTGGGCGTTCGGCAGCTTGCCGATGCGAAACTTGATCGCGATCTCGATGGCCGACACGCTGCTGACGAAGACGGCGTCAGCGTTCCGGATGGCGTCGTCGGCTGCGCCCGACAGCCGTTCGTCGTCCCAAACCCACCACATCAGGGCGTGGGTATCGAGCAGGAGGTTCAATCTCCCCGGCCCTCCCAGAGGCGGAGTTCCTCTTCGGGCAGCGGATCAAAAAAGCTCTCGTCGAAACGCCCCATGCCCTTCAGCCGACCTCGCCTGCGCTCAGGTTTCGCCGGCTCGAACGACACGATCCGCACCGCCGGCTTGTCGCCGCGGGCGATCACCACCTCTTCGCCGCGTTCGGCGGCGGCGATCAGTTTGGAAAGATGAGTCTTGGCGTAGTGGACGGTGACAGTGGTCATCTGCCGCTCCTTGGTCCAACCATCTTAGCTAAGTCGTCCGCGCGCAGCAACTTTCGCCCGGCGAACGAGGGTGCTACGCCTCGCCGCTGCAAGCTTTGCGAGGACTGCTTCATGCGCCACCGTTCCCTCCTGTTCGCCGCCTGCGCGGCCGTCGCCTTCTCGGGCGCCCTGATGAGCGCCGCTCCGGCCCTGGCCCAGGTTCCGCCCGCCCCGGTTCCGGCGCCGGCCGCGACGCCTGACGCCTTCACCTATCAGGACATGATCTCGGCCAACCGGCTGGGCGATCCGCAGGTGTCGCCGGACGGCCGTTACGTCGTCTATTCGGTGACGACGACGGATGTGGAGGCGAACCGCCGCAGCGGCAGCCTGTGGATATTGGACCTGGAAACGCCGGACGCCGCGCCGCGCCGGCTGGCCATTTCGGACCAGGGCGCCAACACCGCCCGCTGGGGCGCCGACGGCAATCTGTATTTCCTGTCGGGCAAGTCGGGGACCAGCCAGGTGTGGCGCGTCGCCTCGCCGACGGCCGCGCCGGTGCAGGTGACCAATCTGCCGCTGGACGTGAACGCCTATCGGATCAGTCCCTCGGGCGACAAGGTGGCGGTGTCTCTGGCCGTCTATCCGGACGCGGCCGACCTGAACGCCTCGGTCGAGATGGGCAAGGCCGTGGCAGAGCGGAAGTCGACCGGCCAGGTCTATGACCGGATGTTCGTGCGCCATTGGGACACGTGGAATGACCACACCCAGAACCACCTGTTCGTCCAGTCGATCGGCCGCAACGGCCAGGCGACCGGCAATCCGGTCTGGGTCACCAAGGGCTTCGACGGCGACACCCCGTCCAAGCCGTTCGGCGACGAAAGCGACTTCGTCTTCACCCCGGCCGGCGACTCCATCGTCTTTTCGGCGCGTCTGGCCGGCAAGAGCGAGCCGTGGAGCACCAATTTCGACCTGTGGAAGACCAACGGCCTGAGCGGGGACGGGACCTTCACCAATCTGACCCAGGACAATCCGGCCTGGGACGCGGGCCCGGTGTTTTCGCCGGACGGCCGCACCCTGGCCTATCGCGCCATGGCGCGTCCGGGTTTTGAGGCCGATCGTTATCAGATCGTGCTGATGGACGTTCAGTCGGGCCAGAAGCGCGAGATCGCCTCGAACTGGGATCGTTCGGCCGACACCTTGCAATGGTCGCGCGACGGCCAGACGCTTTATACGACCGCCGGCGACGTCGGCTCGACCAGGCTGTTCGCGGTGGATACGCGCAACGGGGTCGTCACCCCGGTCACCGGACCCGGCCATGTCTCGGCCTTCCAGCAGACGCCGTCGGGCTTCGTCTTCGCCCAGGACAGTCTGAAGTCGCCCAGCGATCTGTATTTCAAGACCTATCTGGGTCGTGAAACGCCGCGTCGCCTGACCCAGGCCAATCCGGCCCTGGAGGCCAAGGCCTTCGGGGACTACGAGCAGTTCAGCTTCCCCGGCTGGAACAATGAGACGGTCCACGGCTATGTCATCAAGCCGGTCGGCTATGTCGAGGGTCGCAAATATCCGGTCGCCTTCCTGATCCACGGCGGCCCCCAGGGCTCGTTCGGCGACAGCTGGTCCTATCGCTGGAATCCCGAAACCTACGCCGGCGCCGGCTATGCGGTGGTGATGATCGATTTCCACGGCTCGACCGGCTACGGCCAGGCCTTCACCGACGCCATCAGCCAGCACTGGGGCGACCGGCCGCTGGAGGACCTTCAGAAGGGCTGGGCGGCGGCTCAAGCGAAGTACGCCTTCCTGGACGGCGCCAACGCCTGCGCCCTGGGGGCCTCCTACGGCGGCTATATGATCAACTGGATCGCCGGCAACTGGTCGGACGCCTTCAAGTGCCTGGTCAATCACGACGGGGTCTTCGACACCTTCGGCATGGGCTATTCGACCGAGGAGCTGTGGTTCACCGAGTGGGAATATGGCGGCACGCCGTGGGACAGGCCGGAGGGCTATCAGAAGTTCAACCCGGCCAACCATGTCGAGAACTGGAAGACGCCGATGCTGGTGGTCCAGGGCGATCTGGACTTCCGCATTCCGACGGCTCAGGGCCTGTCCACCTTCACCGCCCTGCAACGCCGCGGCATCGACAGCCGCCTGATCGTCTTCCCGAACGAGAACCACTGGGTGCTGAAGCCGGCCAACAGCCTGCAATGGCACAATGAGGTGTTCGGCTGGCTGAACAAACACCTGGCCCCCGCCCAATAGGGGCGGTGCGCCGGAACGACGCAGGAACGACGAAGGGGCGCAGCCGCAAAGGCCGCGCCCCTTTTTTAAGGCGCGGCGGGGTTAGAGGCCGGCGCGGTCCTGGGTCGAGGAGACCAGCCGCTCATACTGCCGTTCGGTCATGCAACGGGGCGCGGCCCAATGTTCGCCCGCCCGGCGCGCGGCCATGGCGTCCTCCGCCGTGACGAAGACGGGGGCGGCGCCGAACTCGCGCTGATAGGCGCGCCGGGTGGCGGCGTCGGTTTCACAGATCATCACCGGCTGGACGGCAGAGCTGCGCGTCTGAGCGCGGTCGAGCTCGGCGCGAACGGCCTGAAGACGGGGCTTATCCTGCGTTTCGGGCTGGGTTTGGGCGTGCGCCAGACCGGGCGCGATCAAGGCGGCGGCGATCAGGGCGGGGGTGATCAAACGGGTCATCGGGCATCCTCCTACGGCCTGAATTAAAGTCAGGACTCGGACCAAATATGCGCGCATTTTCTACAATGTAAAGCTATTGCGAAAAATATGCGGTAAACGGACCAATATCGAGGCGGATGAGGCGGGCCCGAAAGGGGCGGCGGCGCCAAAACCGCCTTGGGGCGTTGTCTCTGCTTCTGGAGCCCCGGCCCTTGCCCAAGATGTTGAACTGGAACGCCTTAAGGACGCGGATCGGCGCGGGCGCCGCCTCGGCCAAGGCGCGCGCCGTCCAGGGGCGCGACTGGATCAGGCGCAATGATCCCGTCTACGCCGCCGTGCGCCGCCCGGGACCTGCCGAATGGTGGGCCGGCGGCCTGACCCTGTTTCTGATCGCCGTCGTCCTGATCTTTCTGGCCTGGTTCGACTGGAACCGGCTGAGGGGACCGATCGGCCGTTGGGCCTCGGCGGAATATCACCGCGACATCGCCATCGACGGCGATCTGAATGTTCATCTCTTCAGCTGGACCCCCTCGGTCAGGGTCCAGGGACTGAAGATCGGCGGCCCGGACTGGGCGCGCGATCGCGATACGGCCCGGATCGACACGATCGAGGCCTCGGTGCGGTTACGGCGCCTGCTGGCGGGTCAGGTCGAAATGCCCCTGCTGCGCTTCACCCGGCCCCAGGTGGTGCTGATCGCCGCCGAAGACGGCCGCAAGAGCTGGGCTTTGAACGCCGACCGCGCCGACGACGGCCAAGGCATGAAACTGCCGGTGATCCAGAAGCTGGTCATCACCGACGGGCGTCTGGTGTTCGAAGAGCGGCGGCGCAAGATGACCCTGGACGCGGCCGTCGATGCGCACGAGGGCGCGGACGGCGACGCGGGCTTCCTCCTGCAAGGCGAAGGGACGGTCAACCGGTCGCCTCTGACGCTGCGCATCGAAGGCGGGCCCTTCATCAATATTCGCCGCGACCGGCCCTATCGCTTCAAGGCCCGGATGGCGGGAGCGGGCTCCAGCCTGACCGCCACGGGCGCCGTCACCCGGCCCTTCGACCTGGGTCGGTTCGACGCGACCCTGACGTTGGAGGGGCGCGATCTGGCGGACCTCTATCTGCTGACGGGCCTGACCCTGCCCAATACGCCCCCCTATCGGCTGAGCGGCGCCCTGAAGCGGAACGAGGCCGTCTGGACCTTCAACGACTTCGACGGCCGGGTGGGGGCGTCGGACCTGTCCGGCGACCTGCGGGTCCAGGGCGGCGGCCGGCTGCGGGTCGAGGCCGAACTGGCGTCGCGTCGACTGGACATCGACGACCTGGCGGCCGTCCTGGGGGCGCGGACCGTCACCAATGCGCGCGGAACCGAGACGGAGGCGCCGGTGGCGAAGGGCGGAAAACTGCTGCCGGACGCGCCCCTCCAGACCGAACGGCTGCGCCAGATGGACGGACATCTGACCTATCGCGCCGCTGCGGTTAAGGCCAATGAGCTGGACGTGCGGGCCGTGAACCTGGGCGCCGAGCTGAAGGACGGGATCTTGAACCTCGATCCGATCAGCTTCGACTTCAATCGCGGGGCGCTGAACGGGACGGCGCGGATCGACGCCACCCAGGCGCGGCCCTACAGCCGGGTCGACCTACGGCTGAGCGGCTATCCTCTTGAGTCCATCGTGCCCGCCCGGAACGGCGCGCCGCCGCTGACGGGTCGCGCCCTGGGCCGCGCCCGACTGGAGGGACCGGGCGCCTCGGTCCACCAGTTCGCCGCCTCGTCCAAGGGCACGATCAGCCTGGTCGTGCCGGACGGGCGGATGCGGGCCGCCTTCGCCGAACTGTTGGGCATCAACGCCAGCGCGGGTCTGTTGAAGCTGCTGAGCGGAGATCAGTCGACCGCCCAGATCCGCTGCGCCGTCGCCGATTTCAACGTCAGCGGCGGGACGGCCACCGCCAAGACCCTGGTCATCGACACCGATGTGGTGCTGGCTCAGGGCGGGGGGACGATCGACCTTGGGCAGGAGACGCTGAACCTGCGGATCGACGGCGAGTCCAAGAAGCCGCGTCTGCTGCGGGTCTGGGCGCCCATCACCGTACAGGGGCCGCTGACGGCGCCCCGCGTCGGGGTGGACGTCGGCGCCGTGGCGAGCCAGGGCGGCTTGGCCGGCCTCCTGGCCACGGTGGCGGCGCCGGTGACGGCCCTGTTCGCCTTCGTCGATCCTGGTCTGGCGGAGGATGCCAACTGCGGCCAGCTGATCGCCGGCGCGCGATAGGGCCTTCCGGAAAAGAGTCTCGACGGTGTGAGCCGATCCGCCTCGTCGGGCGTATTGAGGTCCATGGATCGGATCAGATGACGCGCCGGGGCCTTTTCGCGCCCGCCCTGGGACTGGTGGCGGCGGCCTGTTCGCCCCTGAGCTCCCCGGCGCTTTCGCCGCTCGGCCTGTTGAACAGCCTGGGGCCGCGGGATGCCGGCGCGCGTCGCGTGGCGCGCGACCTGCCTTACGGCGACGACCCGCGCCAGCGCATGGACCTCTATGCGCCCAAGGCGCCGGGTCCCCATCCGGTCCTGGTCTTCTTCTATGGCGGGGGCTGGGATTCGGGGTCGCGCGACCTGTATGGCTGGGCGGCGCAGGCCCTGGCGGCCCAGGGGTTCGTCGTCGCCCTGCCGGACTATCGTCTGGTTCCGCAGGTGGTCTTTCCCGCCTTCGTTCAGGACGCCGCCGCCGCGACGGCTGCAGCGGCCGAGGCGGCGGCGGACCACGGCGGGGAGCCTCGCCGCCTGGGCGTGCTGGGCCATTCGGCGGGCGCCTATCTGGCGATGATGATCACCCTGGATCGGCGCTATATGGCGGCGGTCGAGCGGCCGGACCTGATCCGGGCCGCGGCCGGTCTGGCGGGACCTTACGACTTTCTGCCCTTCGATGTGGCGGCGTCCCGCAACGCCTTCGGCCGGGCGCCCGATCCGACCCTGACCCAGCCGATCACCTTCGTCCGCCCCGACGCTCCGCCGATCTGGCTGGGCCACGGCACGGCGGACGTCGTGGTCCATGACGAGGACACCCGCCTGCTGCACGCGCGCCAGCGCGCCGTCGGCGGCCGGTCTGAGGCCAAGCTCTATCCCGGCCTGGATCACGCCGATCTGGTGGCGAGCTTCTCGCCCCTGTTTCGCGCCAAGGCCCCGGTTTTGAAGGATGTGACCGGATTCCTGCGACGCGCCTTGGACCGGGACGACGAAACACTTGCTTAAGCACAAAAGCATCTTTTCAACACTGCGACTTAGTGGCAAAAGCCTTCGCAGGTCGAACCTGTATCGTACCTCGATCTTCCACGGCCTGTTCCGAACCTGGCTGGCTCCGACGCGGCGACGCGCCGAACCTGACTGGCTCCGGTACAGGCCGTGCAGTGTCGGCCCGGCGTAATCGCCGCCCCGATCGCGCCGCAGAGGCGACCCTTCCACATCACAGGTCCGGCCGTCCGGCACGCGCCTAACGGCGGCGATCGTTCCGGCGCGTCTGCTATTCGACACCCGGAAACATCGGCCGGCAGGTCCGGTTACCTCCGCATCCCAATCAAGGAGCGGATGTATGGCTGTGATGACAGACGACGTCTGGCGCGAGGTGTTCGTGACCGGACTGAAGAACGCCCATGGGGTCGAACATCAGGCCCTGGCCCTGATGGACCGGCAGATCGAACGCGCCAAGAACTTCACCGAGGTCGCCGATCAGCTGACGGCGCACCGGGCCGAGACCGAACAGCAGATCACCCGGCTGGAACAGCTGCTGGGACAGTTTGACGAGACGCCTTCCGGCCTGAAGGACGCCGCCCTTTCGCTGGGCGGATCAATGGCGGCCATGGGCCATGTCTTCGCCGAGGACGAGATCCTGAAGAACGCCTTCGCCAACTTCGCCTTCGAGAACTATGAGGCGGCCGTTTACAAGGGGCTGATCCTCCTGGCCCGGCACGGTGATTACTCCGCAGCCCTCGATCCGCTTACCGCGACCCTGGAGGAGGAGCAGCGGATGGCCCGCTGGGTCGATGAGAGCCTGCCGACCCTGACCGAGAAATATCTGCGTCTGAAACGCGACGGCGAAAACCCCAGCCGTTGATCGGCTACGCAATCAAGGATTGACCCATGTTCATGCACAACAAGAAGCTGATGTATACGGTGCGGGTGGCGGAGCCGAATCCCGGCCTGGCCACCCTGATGCTGGAGCAGTTCGGCGGGCCGCAGGGCGAGCTGGCGGCGGCCATGCGCTACTTCACCCAGGGCCTGGCCGACGAGGACGTCAATCGGCGCGACATGCTGATGGACATCGCGACAGAGGAACTGAGCCATCTGGAAGTCATCGGCTCCATCGTCGCTATGTTGAACCGCGGCGCCAAGGGCAAGCTGGCCGAGGCGGCCGAGGAAGAGGCGGATCTCTACGCCAGCATGACCTCTGGCGGAGACAGCCACACCATGTCGATCCTCTATGGCGGCGGCACGGCCCTGGTGAACTCGTCCGGCGTGCCGTGGACGGCCGCCTATATCGACTCCATCGGCGATCCGGCCTGCGACCTGCGCTCCAACATCGCCGCCGAGGCGCGGGCCAAGATCGTCTATGAGCGGCTGATCAACGTCACCGACGATCCGGGCGTCAAGGACGCCCTGTCCTTCCTGATGACGCGCGAAGTGGCGCACCAGAAGTCGTTCGAAAAGGCGCTCTACGCCATCCCCGCCAACTTCCCGCCCGGCAAGATCCCCGGCCGGCCGGAGTTCGCCGACAAATATTACAACATGTCCCAAGGCGAGGGCGACGCCTCCGGTCCCTGGAACGAGGGCGAGCAGTGGGAGGTGGTGTCCGATCGCGAGATGCAGATGGCGGTGGACGGCGGCGACGGCCACGCCACGGTCGAGATGGACGCCAAGGCGGGCAAGGCGGTGGAAGCCTTCATGAGCCGGACCATGTCGGACCCCGAGTCCGACCCCGTGACCGGCGCGGACCTGGGCGCAGGGGCGGGCGCAGGTCGGACGACCCCGATCAAAGACTGAAGAGACGAGAAGAGAGACGGCGGGCGCGGCTGCGGCGGCGTCCGCCGGATCTGATCTTTGGTGCGGGTGGTCGGGCTCGAACCGACACTCCTCTCGGAACTGGATTTTGAGTCCAGCGCGTCTACCAATTCCACCACACCCGCACAGGCGCGAAGGCACCGCTCCTATACCGGCCTCGGCGGCAATTCAACCGCGTCGGCGTCGGCCCCCCGTCAAGCGGCGGGCGGCGCCGCGACCTCCACATGGGCGTCGGTCCCGCCGGCGAGGATGCGTTTGGCGCGAATGTAGATTTCGACGCGCTGCATGACGATCAGCCCCATGGCGAAGACCAGGAAGGCGTCGGTCACGGCCATTGCGTTCAGATGCCACTGGGCCGCATGACCTTCGATCAGGTCGCGCAGGGCCGTGCGGCCCGCGAACAGGGCGACCAGCAGGATCAGCCCCAGGGGCGAGGCCTGAGCCATGAGGCTGCCGTCCGGCTCCTTTTCGATGGCCACGGTCTTGCCGCGATACCAGCCGGCCAAGCCCCCCAACAGTCCGCCCAAGGCCAGGATCGCCCAGCCGGCGGGGCCGAACGGCGCGTGGACCGCGCCGGGCGCCTGGGTCGAACCCCAAAGGCCAAGCGCGATCAGCGGCAGGACCACCGCAGGCGTCACCCAGATGAACTTCAGCTTCAGCGGCCGCCGCCGCCGGTTCCGCAGCAGGACAAGCGCCAGGACGGCCGGGAAGACCAGAAGCGGAATCAGTTTTTCAGGCGGCATGTCGTTCTCCGGGCCTCCCCCCCGGAAGCCGACGTGGGGCAGCCTACACCCGTCAGGACCCGGCCGGAAGCGGGGCCACCGTCTGTTCGATGGCACCGAAGATGGAGCGGTGATGATCGTCCAGCATTTCGATCCGCACCGTGTCGCCGTGGGTCAGGAAGGGGGTTTCGGGCGCGCCGCGCAGGATCCACCCCCGGATCACCTCGCGCTCCTCGGGCGTGAGGCGCATGTGCTGCGCGTCGCGCACGTAGCACTCGGGCAGGAAGTACAACAGGCTCGCCGCGGGATCCCCCGGCCGCACGCGGTACGACACGCGGCCGGTGAAGCGATCGGTGTAGTCGCAGACCTCGATCCAGCGGCTCAGCACGGGCACGTTCACCAGCGCGCGGTAGGCGCCCATCGTGTCGCGCAGGACGAAGGCCGAGCCCGTGCGGTCGGCCCCGTGGCACTCGCTGCACCGCGGCCGGAGGATGGTCTCGTAGATCTCCCCGAAGCTCCGTCGGGGCGCGTCCACGGGGAGGGCGGCGTCGGTGACGTCGGCCGCCGACGCGTCCACGACATCGGCCGCGAGGACGTCTCGTGCGACGACGTCTGCGGCGGCCGCGACATCGGTGGGGTTCACCCGGTCGAGGGCGACGGGCGTGTCCGCGGCGACCGTCGGCGCGTCAACGGGTGGCGCGTCGGTGTCGACGACCGCGATGTCGTGGAGGGCGCTGTCCGCGGCGGACGCGTCGGGGGCGGGGGTCGGCGTCGCGCCGCACGCGGCGAGCAGCGCGGCGACGAGCGGGAGCAGGCATGCACGGGTCATCGCCGGGGGAGTGGCCACCCCCGCGACGGTCCGTCACGACGGCGGAGAGAATCAGCCGAGGGTGCGGCCGAAGAAGCGCAGGGTGCGGTCCCAGGCGAGCTGCGCCCACGCGGGGTCGTACTGCGTCGCCGCGATGCGCCCGGCGCCCACGGCGGTCTCGTTCGCGAACGCGTGGTGGGCGAGGTAGCGATGGAACTCCAACGAGACGCCGCCCTCGCGGAGCTTCGCCTCCAGCGCGTCGACCTTGTCGATGGTGAAGAACTGGTCCTGCGTGCCCCAGTGCCCGAGCACGGGCGCGGTGAACTTCGCGGGGTCGAGGTACTCCAGCGGCGGGAGGCCGTACCACACGGCGCCCGCGTCGATCTCGGGCGCGAAGTTCAGCGCGAGCAGGGAGAGGGCGCCGCCCATGCAGAAGCCCGTGACGCCCACCTTCGCGCTGTCGCGCTTGAGGAACTGCACGGCCCCGCGCACGTCCTGGGAGGCCGCGTCGCCGAAGTTCAGCCCGGTCATGAGGTGGTGGGCCTCCTCCTGCTCCACGGTGAGCTTGCCGCGGTAGAGGTCCGGCACGAGCGCGCGAAAGCCCGCGCCCGCGAGGCGATCGGCGACGCCGCGGATCTGCGCGTTGAGCCCCCACCACTCCTGGATCACCACCACCCCGGGCGCCCCCGCGGGCTGCGCGGGCTCCGCGAGGTATCCCTGCACCGTCTGTCCATCGGGCCGCTCGAACGAGACCATCGATCCCATCACACGCTCCTGGGCGCCGGGAGAACCACCGACGCGCGGGCGCTTGGATGCCACGAGAGCCCCGTCGAGCGCCATCACCCCGACGCGGCGGTCACGCCCGGTAGAGCCTTGAACGGGAGGGAGCTTCGCGGTTGGTGGCCCCCATCCCCGTCCCTTCCCCCGCCTC
>OFDC01001383.1_pt1 | contig 13025 bp, 10 predicted proteins | sample 1520941 | NCBI WGS metagenome assembly OFDC01 (sample SAMEA94258168, study PRJEB24077) | hot springs metagenome | biome: Aquatic biome; feature: Water | place: India | collected 2012-12-06 | depth 5 m | reverse complement strand
GGCCGCAGGAGGCCTGGCCGGCGCTGCTGCACGAGCAGGTGCGCACCCTGCTGCGGGCGCAGGACAGCCAGGCCACCGTGGGATCGGGCTTCCTCGTCACCGACGAGGGCCACCTCATCACCAACTACCACGTGGTCAGCACCTACGCGCTCGACCCGGACCGCTACCGCCTCGTCTACCGCACTGCCGACGGCGGCACGGGCGCGCTGCAGGTCGTCGACATCGACGTCGTGCACGACCTGGCCCTGCTGAAGCCGATGCAGCCGCAGGCCTTCGCCGGACGCGGCCGGCTCACCTTCCGGCCGCTCACGCAGCCGCTGTCGCGCGGCGAGCGACTGTTCGCGCTCGGCAACCCGCTGGACGTCGGCTTCGCGGTCGCCGAGGGCAGCTACAACGGGCTGGTGGAGCGCAACTTCCTGCCCACGATCTTCTTCGGCGGCTCGCTCAGTGGCGGCATGAGCGGCGGCCCCGCGCTGGATGCGCGCGGGCGCGTCATCGGGATCAACGTCGCCACGCGCCGCGACGGCGAGCAGATCAGCTTCCTCGTGCCGGCGGCGCCGGCCATGGCCCTGCTCGAACGCAGTCGCTCCGCCGCGCCGCTGCCGCTGCCGGCCTACCCGCAGATCACCCGCCAGATGCTCGCCCACCAGGAGGCGCTGACGCGCGCCTTCGTCGCGCTGCCCTGGCGCGACCCCGGCCATGCGCGCTACACCATCCCGGTGCCGCGGGAGGATTTCCTGCGCTGCTGGGGCCGCAGCACCCCGCCGGACTCGCGGGGGCTGGAGTTCGAGCGCTCCGACTGCGACATGACCAGCCGGATCTACATCACCGCCGGGCTGTACTCGGGCTGGGTGAGCGTGCGGCACGAGGCCTACGACGGCCGCCGGCTGGGGGTGCTGCGCTTCGCCCAGCGCTACTCGGCGAGCTTCCGCAACGAGTTCTTCGGCGGCGACAACCTGTTCCTCACCGCGCCGCAGTGCCATGAGCGCTTCGTGGACCGGCGCGGGCTGCCGTTGCGGGCGGTGGTGTGCCTGCGCGCGCACAAGAAGCTGGTCGGGCTGTACGAGGTGTCGGTGCTGGTGGCCACGCTGGACCAGTCCATGGCCGGCGTGCAGGGCCGCTTCAACGCCCACGGGGTGAGTTTCGACAACGCGCTGGTGCTGGCCCAGCATTACCTGAACGGCTTCGGATGGACGAATCCCGGCACCGCCTCGCCCTGATCGAGCTGCTCGAGCGCGACGGACGCGTGCGCCGCAGCGTCGAGGTGCGCCGCTGGCCGGTGACCCTCGGCCGCGGGCTGGACTGCGACATCGTGCTGGAGGACCCGCACGTGGCGGCACGCCATGTCGTGCTGCAGCCCGATGCCGAAGGCCTGCTGCACCTGACCGTCGGAGCGACGCGCAACGGGGTCCAGGTGGGGCCCCGCACGGCGGTGGAAGGCGAGAGCGTGCCGGTGCCTCGCCATGGCGAAGCCTGGCAGATCGGCGCCACCCGCCTGCGGGTGCGGCTGCCCGACGACGAGGTCGAGGCCGAGCGGCCGCTGGACCTGGGCGCCACGGGGGCGAGGGTGTGGACCACCCTGCTGGCCGCACTGGCGCTGTGGGGGCTGGTGCTGGCGCTGCACGCGGTGGACCTGGACCCGGGCTCCTCGCTCAACGAGTGGCTGGTGCCGCTGATCGGCGTGCCGGCCGCGGCGGCCGGGTGGTCGCTCGCCTGGGCCAGCGCGAGCCGCATCTTCCAGCACCGCTTCGAGTTCTGGGCCCACTTCGCGGTGCTGGTCAAAGGTGGCCTGGCCTATGTCGGCGCCGGCCTGTTGCTGCCCCTGTTGGCCTTCATGCTGTCGTGGGAGTGGCTGTCGCGGATCACCCCGGCGGTGCAGGCGCTGATCGCCGCCGCCACGGTGCTGCGCCACGCGATGCTGGCCGCTCCGGTGCGATCCCTGTGGCTCGTCGCCGGCATTGGCGGGGTCACCCTGCTGGCCGGCTTGGTCATGGGCACGCTGAATTACCAGCGCAGCGGCCGTGTCTTCGCCGAGCTCTACCTCGCCACCCTGCCGCCACCGGTGTTCCGCCTGGCGCCCGGCGTGACCCCCAAAGAGTTCGCCGGCGAGGTGCGTGAGTTGCAGCAGGGGCTGCAGCGAGAGGTGGCGCGCGAGACGGACTGATCTCGATGGCTTCCGGCTCAGGGTTTACCCCTGAGTGGCGCTCATCCTAGGCGAACGACCCTAAGAAACCGAGGGGCGGGGGCTGTCCAAGCGCGCCGAAGTCTGCAAAATAGAACGATCGTTCGTTTCTTTTTGCAGTCCCCTCGTGGCCGATTTCGACCCGTCCCATCCGCTTCGCAAGTCCGTGGCCCGCAGCACGCTGCAAAAGGGCCAGCAGACGCGCGCGGTCATCCTGGATGCGGCCCTCGGCCTGGCCTCCAGCATGGGGCTGGAGGGCCTGTCGATCGGCGCGCTCGCCGAGGTCACGCAGATGAGCAAGTCGGGCGTCTTCGCCCACTTCGGCTCGCGCGAGGAACTGCAGATCTCCGTCATCCGCGAGTACCACCGCAAGTTCGAGGAAGAGATCTTCTTTCCCGCCATCCGCGAGCCCCGCGGCCTGCCGCGCCTGCGGGCGCTGTTCGAGCGCTGGGTGCGGCGGGTGTCGGTGGAGATCGACTCCGGCTGCATCTACATCAGCGGCGCGGTGGAGTTCGACGACCGGCCCGGCCCGGTGCGTGACGCCCTGGCGGACATGGTCAAGGCCTGGCATGCCGCGCTGGAGCGCGCCATCCGCATCGCCATCGACGAAGGCCACCTGCGCGCCGACACCGACGCCCTGCAGATGCTCTTCGAGATCCACGGGCTGATCCTGGCGCTGCACCACGACGCCCGCTTCCTGCGGCTGCCCGGGGCGACCGACCGCGCACGCCGCGGCTTCGAACGGGTGGTGTCCGACTACGCCACGCCCGCCGCCGCTGTCTCCTCCCCCGCGACCGCCGTCCGCGCGCGTCGCTGATCGATTCCACCGCGAACCCCCCGACACAGGAGTCCCGTCATGCCTCAATACAACCCTCCCCTGCGTGACATGCAGTTCGTCCTCCACGAGATGATGAACGTGGCCGAGACGCTCCAGGCCATGCCCAAGCATGCGGACGTCGACGTCGACACCATCAATGCGGTGCTGGAGGAGGGCGGCAAGTTCGCCTCGCAGGTCCTGTTCCCGCTCAACCAGGTCGGCGACCGCGAGGGCTGCACGCTGGACAAGGCGACGCACGAGGTCAAGGCCCCCACCGGCTTCAAGGAAGCGTACAAGCAGTACGTCGAGGGCGGCTGGCCTGCGCTGAGCTGCGACCCCGAGTTCGGCGGCCAGGGCCTGCCCATCGTGGTGAACCAGTGCTTCTACGAGATGCTCAACTCGGCCAACCAGGCCTGGACGATGTATCCCGGGCTGTCGCACGGCGCCTACGAGGCCCTGCACGCGCACGGCACCGAGGAGCAGAAGCGCCTGTACCTGCCCAAGCTCACCAGCGGCGAATGGACCGGCACCATGTGCCTGACCGAGCCGCATTGCGGCACCGACCTCGGCCTGCTGCGCACCAAGGCCGAGCCGCAGCCCGACGGCAGCTACAAGCTGACGGGCGCGAAGATCTTCATCTCGGCCGGCGAGCACGACCTGGCCGAGAACATCGTGCACCTGGTGCTGGCCCGCCTGCCCGACGCGCCTGCGGGGAGCAAGGGCATCTCGCTGTTCGTGGTGCCGAAGTTCCTGCCGAATGCCGACGGCACGCTGGGCGCGCGCAACCCGATCTTCTGCGCCGGCCTGGAGCACAAGATGGGCATCCACGGCAACGCCACCGCGCAGATCGTGATGGAAGGCGCCGTGGGCACGCTGGTGGGCGAGCCGCACAAGGGCCTGGCGGCGATGTTCGTGATGATGAACGCCGCCCGCCTGGGCGTGGGCATGCAGAGCCTGGGCCTGACCGAGGTGGCCTACCAGAACGCCGTCGCCTACGCGAAGGATCGGCTGCAGATGCGCGCGCTGTCCGGCCCGAAGTCGCCCGACAAGCCGGCCGACCCCATCATCGTGCACCCCGACGTGCGCAAGATGCTGCTGACCGCGCGCGCCTTCGCCGAAGGCGGGCGGGCGCTGGCCATCCACACCGCGCTGCTGATCGACAAGGAGCTGTCGTCGGATGACGAGGAGGAGCGCAAGGCCGCTGCCGACGAGGTGGCGCTGCTGACCCCCATCGTCAAGGCCTTCCTCACCGACAACGGCTGGATCGCCACCTCGCACTGCATGCAGGTGTTCGGCGGCCACGGCTACATCGCCGAGTGGGGCATGGAGCAGTTCGTGCGCGACGCGCGCATCAACATGATCTACGAGGGCACCAACACCATCCAGTCGCTGGACCTGCTGGGCCGCAAGGTGCTGCAGGACAACGGCAGGAAGCTCAAGCAGTTCGGCAAGCGCATCGCCGAGTTCGTCGAGGAAGAGGGCGTCAACGAGCAGATGCAGGAGTTCGTCAACCCGCTGGCCGACCTGGGCGACAAGGTGACCAAGCTGACCACCGAATTGGGCATGAAGGCCATGGGCAATGCCGACGAGGTGGGCGCCGCCGCGGTGGACTATCTTCGCGTGGTGGGCCACCTGGTGTTCGCCCACCTGTTCGCCCAGCAGGCCAAGGTGGCGCTGGCCCGGCAGGGCTCGGGGGATCCGTTCTACACCGCCAAGCTGGCCACCATCCGCTTCTACTTCGCCAAGCTGCTGCCCGAGACCGCCTCGCTGATCCGCAGCGCGCGCGCCGGCCTGCAGCCGCTGATGGCGATGGACGAGGCGCTGTTCTGATCCGCCGGGCCGCACGTCGGCCCTTCATCCACCCTTGGGGAGCGAGACGAGCATGAAGAAGAACATCCCGCTGATCGCCGCGCTGCTGCTGGCCGCCGCCGGCGCCGCCATGGCGCAGGCCACGCCGGTGGGCCTGTGGAAGACCATCGACGACGAGACCAAGAAGGAGCGCTCGCACGTGCGCATCGTGGAAGCCAATGGCGTGCTCAACGGTCGCATCGAGCGGCTGAGCGACCCGTCCAAGGCCGACGCGAAGTGCGACCAGTGCACCGACGAGCGCAAGGGCCAGCCCATCGTCGGCATGACCATCCTGCGCAACGTGAAGAAGGACGAGGAGCGCGCCGACCTGTGGGCCGGCGGGGACATCCTCGATCCGAACAACGGCAAGGTCTACAAGGTGCGGCTGAAGCCCGTCGACGGCGGACAGCGGCTGGAGGTGCGCGGCTTCGTCGGCATGCCGATGCTGGGGCGCACGCAGACCTGGGTGCGCGTCGAGTGACGACCGCGACCGCCAGGCCAATGAATTCAACCGGAGCTCAACACATGAGTCGATTCCAAGTCCGCAAGGTGGCCGTGCTCGGCGCCGGCGTGATGGGCGCGCAGATCGCCGCCCATCTGGTCAACGTCAAGGTGCCCGTGGTCCTGTTCGACCTGCCGGCCAAGGAAGGTGCGAAGAACGGCATCGTCACCAAGGCGATCGACGGGCTGAAGAAGCTCAAGCCGTCGCCGCTGGGGGTGGCCGAGGACGCCGCACTGATCCAGGCGGCGAACTACGAAGAGCACCTGGAGCAGCTGCGCGAGTGCGACCTCGTCATCGAGGCCATCGCCGAGCGCATGGACTGGAAGCTCGACCTGTACCAGAAGATCGCGCCCTTCATCGCGCCGCACGCGATCGTGGCGTCCAACACCTCGGGCCTGAGCATCACGAAGCTGAGCGAGGCGCTGCCCGAAGCGTTGAAGCCGCGCTTTTGCGGCATCCACTTCTTCAACCCGCCGCGGTACATGGTCCTGGTGGAGCTGATCCCCACCCCGACCACCGACGCGCAGATCCTCGACCAGCTCGAGACCTTCGTGACCACCAGCGTCGGCAAGGGCGTGGTGCGCGCCAAGGACACGCCCAACTTCATCGCCAACCGCATCGGCATCGCCGGCATGCTGGCCACGATGATCGAGGCCGAGAAGTTCGGCCTGAGCGTGGACGTGGTCGACGACCTCACCGGCAAGAAGATGGGGCGCGCCTCCAGCGGCACCTTCCGCACGGCCGACGTGGTGGGCCTGGACACGATGGCCCACGTCATCAAGACGATGCAGGACACCCTGCAGGCCGACCCGTTCTATCCAAACTTCGCCACGCCGAAGGTGCTGGGCGCGCTGATCGAGAAGGGCGCGCTGGGCCAGAAGGCCGGTGCCGGCTTCTACAGGAAGCAGGGCAAGGACATCCTGCGCCTGGACCCGGCCACCGGCGAGTACGTGCCCGCCGGCAAGAAGGGTGACGAGATCGTCGCGCGCATGCTCAAGAAGGCGCCGGCCGACCGGCTGAAGCTGCTGCGCGAATCGAGCAACCCGCAGGCGCAGTTCCTGTGGAGCATCCTGCGCGACGGCTTCCACTATGCCGCGGTGCACCTGAAGGACATCGCCCGGAGCGCGCGCGAGGTCGACCTGGCCATGCGCTGGGGATTCGGCATGAGCCAGGGTCCGTTCGAGCTGTGGCAGGCGGCCGGGTGGAAGAACGTGGCGCAGTGGATCAAGGAAGACATCGAGGCGGGCAAGGCGCTGTCGAGCGAACCGTTGCCCGCGTGGGTGTTCGACGGTCGGGAGGGTGTCCACACCGCCGAGGGTTCGTGGAGCGCCAGCGAGAACCGCTACGTGCCGCGCAGCACGCTGGCCGTCTACCAGCGCCAGCATTTCCCGGAAAGCGTGGCCGGGCTGGGCGCCGACGCGCTGAAGGCCGGCACGGAGGTGTTCCGCAACGAGCACGTGCGGGTGTGGACGCTGGACGGCGAGGTGCTGATCGCCACCATCACCTCCAAGATGCACCTCATCGGCCCGACCGTCGGCGAAGGCCTGATCAAGGCGCTGGAATTGGCGGAGGCCGGCTACCAGGGCCTGGTCATCTGGTCGCCCGACGACATCTTCTCCGCCGGGGCGAACCTGGAAGAGGTGATGCCGATCTTCATGAAGTCCGGCGTGCCCGGCATCGTGGCCGAGGCGCAGAAGCTGCAGGACGCGCTGCTGCGCATCCGCTATGCCAGCGTGCCGGTGGTCGCGGCGATGCGCGGTCTCGCCCTGGGCGGTGGCTGCGAGCTGGCGGTGCATTGCGCCAAGCGCGTGGCCGCGATGGAAACCTACGTCGGCCTGGTCGAGGTCGGCGTCGGGCTGATCCCGGGCGGCGGCGGCCTGACCTACATCGCGCGCCGTGCGGCGGAGAACGCCCAGTCGGCGCCGGGGACGGACCTGCTGGCCTTCGCCAAGGAAGGCTTCACCGCGGCGGCCATGGCCAAGGTGGGCACCAGCGCGCTGGAAAGCCGCAAGCTGGGCTACCTGCTGGACAGCGACGTGATCGTGCCGAACAAGGACGAGCTGCTGTTCGTCGCCATCAACGAGGCCAAGGCGCTCGCTGCCTCCGGCTGGCGCGCGCCGCACAAGCGCCTGTTCCCGGTGGCCGGCCGCTCGGCCATCGCGACCATTCAGGCGCAGCTGGTGGGCATGCGCGACGGCGGCTTCATCAGCCAGCACGACTTCCACATCGGCAGCCTGATCGCCGACGTGGTGTGCGGCGGCGAGGTCGAAGCCGGCTCGATGGTGAGCGAGGAGTACCTGATGGCCCTGGAGCGCAAGCACTTCGCGGCGCTGCTGGGACACCCCAAGACGCAGGAGCGCATCATGGGCATGCTGCAGACCGGCAAACCTGTGCGCAACTGAGTTCGGCTACTGCGCGACCCTCATGCGTCGTTGGCCGGATGCTCGGGATCCTCACGTACCTCCAGTACGCTCCGGTCCCTGCGCTCCGCCCGCCTAGCCTGAGGGCCGCTCGCTACGCCTCACAGTGCCTCCGATTCAGATTGATGACTGCTCACAGGAGACTTTGATGAGCAAGCAAGTTCAAGACGCGTACATCGTCGCGGCCACCCGCACCCCGATCGGCAAGTCCGGCCGCGGGGTCTTCAAGAACACCCGCCCGGACGACCTGCTGGTTGCCGCGCTGCGCGGTGCGCTGGCCCAGGTGCCCAACCTCGATCCGAAGGCGATCGAGGACGCCATCGTGGGCTGCTCGTTCCCCGAGGCCGAGCAGGGCATGAACGTGGCGCGCGTCGGCGCGCTGCTGGCCGGGCTGCCCCACACGGTGGGCGGCGTCACCGTCAACCGCTTCTGCGCCTCCGGCCTGACAGCGGTGCAGATGGCCGCCGACCGCATCCGCGTCGGCGAGGCCGACGTGATGATCGCCGGCGGTTGCGAGTCGATGAGCATGGTGCCGATGAGCGGCAACAAGCCCTCGTTCAACCCGCAGGTGTTCGCCCGCGACGAGAACGTCGGCATCGCCTACGGCATGGGCCTGACCGCCGAGAAGGTGGCGCAGCAGTGGAAGGTGAGCCGCGAGGCGCAGGACGCCTTCGCGCTGGAATCGCACCGCCGCGCACTGGCCGCCATCGCCTCCGGCGAGCTGCGCGACAGCATCACGCCGGTGGAGGTGGTCGAGCGCTTCCCGAACCTGGCCACCGGCGAGATCAGCGTGAAGACCCGCACCGTCGACACCGACGAGGGCCCGCGCCCCGACACCTCGCTCGAAGGCCTGGCCAAGCTCAAGCCGGTGTTCGCCGCCAAGGGCAGCGTCACCGCCGGCAACAGCTCGCAGACCAGCGACGGCGCCGGTGCGCTCATCCTCGCCAGCGAGAAGGCGGTCCGGCAGTTCGACCTGAAGCCCCTGGCGCGCTTCGTCAGCTTCGCCTCGCGCGGCGTGCCGCCGGAAATCATGGGCATCGGCCCCATCGAGGCCATCCCCGCGGCCCTGAAGTACGCGGGCCTGAAGCTCGACGACCTCGGCTTCATCGAGCTCAACGAGGCCTTCGCGGCCCAGGCCCTGGCCGTGATCGACAGCGTGGGGCTGAACCGCGAGGCGGTGAACCCCTACGGCGGCGCCATCGCCCTCGGCCACCCGCTGGGGGCCACCGGCGCCATCCGCAGTGCGCAGCTCATCCACGCCATGAAGCGCCACAACAAGAAGTACGGCATGGTGACGATGTGCGTGGGCACCGGCCAGGGCGCGGCGGGCATCTTCGAATTGATCTAGCGACCCCCCGGAGCGCCTCACGGCGCTCCCCCCTGGAAGGGGGGCGCCGCCAGCGGCCCGGCAAAGCCGGATCCGCGGCGGCCGCTGGGCTTCCACTGTGGTTTGCAACGAGGGTGCCGCTCCGGCGAACCTGGAAGGAGACATCCATGACCATCAAGACCGCCATCGTCGACGGTGTCGCCACCGTCGAGATCGCCCGCCCCGAGAAGAAGAACGCCATCACCATGGCGATGTACCAGTCGATGGCCGACGCCATCCTGGACGCGCAGCTCGACGGCAGCGTGCGCAGCGTGCTGATCACCGGCCAGCCCGGCATCTTCACCTCCGGCAACGACCTGGAGGACTTCATGCAGCGCCCGCCCCAGGGCATGGACTCGCCGGTGTTCAAGTTCATGCAGGCGCTCGTCCAGTGCGACAAGCCGGTGATCGCCGCGGTCACCGGGGCGGCCATCGGCATCGGCACGACGATGCTGCTGCATTGCGATCTGGTCTACGTCTCCGACGAGGCGCGCCTGGCCATGCCTTTCGTCAGCCTGGGCCTGGTGCCGGAGTTCGCCTCCAGCCTCATCGTGCCGCGGCTGATGGGGCATGTGAAGGCGGCCGAGAAGCTGATGCTGGGCGACCCGATCCTGCCGTCCGAAGCGGTGGAGTGGGGCATCGCCAACGCGGTGCTGCCGGCCGGCGAGGTGCTGCCGCACGCCCGTCGCGTGGCCGAGCGCTTCAACCAGCTGCCGCCCGGCGCCGTGAAGGACAGCAAGCGGCTGATGAAGCAGGCGATGAACGAGTCGCTGATGCCGACCATCGAGCGCGAAGCCGCGCTGTTCGGCCAGCGCCTGCGCAGCCCCGAGGCGCGCGAGGCCTTCCAGGCCTTCTTCGAGAAGCGCCGTCCCGACTTCTCGAAGTTCTGAGGCTGCGAGCCAGGATCACCCCGTGACGCTGGCGCTGAAGATCGCCCTGGGCCCGCTGCTGCTGGCGCAAGGCCGGTGGACGCGCTGGCGCACGCCGGTGCTGCCGGAGGCTGAAGGCGAGCGCGAAGGCGCCTGCGGCGAGGGTGAGACGCTGCGCCTGCTGCTCGTCGGCGATTCGTCCGCCGCCGGCGTCGGGGTGGAGCGGCAGGAGGTGGCGCTGGCCGGTTTTCTGTCGCGCGAGCTGGCAGCCGCTGCCGGTCTCTGCGTGCAGTGGCGGCTGGTGGCACGGTCGGGCGCCACCACGGCGCAAGCGCTGCAGCTGCTGAAGGACCACGCGCCGATGCAGGCGGACCTGGCGGTGGCGGTGCTGGGTGTCAACGACGTGGTCGATCAGGTGCCGGTGTCCCGTGCCGTTGCGGCCCGGGCCGCGCTGACCGACTGGCTGCTCACCGAGACCGGGGCGGCGCATGTGGTGCATGCGGCCTTGCCGCCCATGCACCGCTTTCCGGCGCTGCCTCAGCCGCTGCGCGCGGTGATGGGCGCCGACGCGCGCCGTCACGACCGTGCGTTGAAGGCGTGGTGCGAGACACGCGAGGATGCGTCCTATGCGTGGATGGGGATCGAACTGGGGCCGCAGGTGATGGCGCGGGATGGGTTCCATCCGGCCGAGGCGGTGTATCGGCATTGCGCCGAGGTGCTGGCGCGGCACGCGGCACAGCGACTGCGGCGCGGGTGAAATTCCCGACCGAGTGGACGGCGGGCAGGCCCCTGTCCGCCAGGACATGGGAGGCTGCAACCGGGGAGCGAAGGCACATCGTCCCGATGGGACAGACCCTCGAAGCGGGTCGGGGGCAGCGCTTCTCAGCGCACGGATCGGGATCCGGGTTCCCCGGTTCGGATCAGGAGCCTGCCTGCGGGGCGGTCTTCACGCGGCCGGGGGCCTCGATCACCCTCGGCTGCCCCTGCTTGTCGATCGCCACATACGTCAGGCTCGCCTCCGTCACCTTCACCACCTGCGGATCGATGGGGTTGCGCTCGGCGTACACCTCGACATGCACGGTCACCGAGGTGCGGCCCACGCGCGTGACCTTGGCGTAGAAGCTCAGCAGGTCGCCGATGGACACCGGCTGCTTGAAGATGAACTCGTTGACCGCCACCGTGGCGATGCGGCCCTTGGCGATGCGGTAGGGCAGCACCGAGCCGGCCATGTCCACCTGGGCCATGATCCAGCCGCCGAAGATGTCGCCGTTGGCATTCGCGTCGGCCGGCAGCGGCATCACCCGCAGCACGAGTTCCCGGTCCTGCGGCAAACTGACCTTGGCGGCGGGGGCGCTTGTGTTGGACGTCATCGTCGCTACCTGTTCCTGATCGGGGGAAAGAAGCCCCGGATTTTCCTCCACCGCGCCTCGCCCGCGCGGTCTCCGTCACTGTTCGAGCCACTTCCATGCGCCGCATGTCCTCGGGCCCGCCGGCCCCCGCCGACCCGCCGGGCACGCCCCGATCGGACTGGTCCACCCTGAAGAAGCTGCTGCCCTTCCTCTGGCAGTACCGCGTGCGCGTGGTGCTGGCGCTGGGCTTCCTGGTCGCCGCCAAGGTCGCCAACGTCGGCGTGCCGCTGCTGCTGAAGGAACTGGTCGACGCCATGACCGTGCCGGTCGGCGACCCGCGCGCGCTGCTGGTGGTGCCGGTGGGGCTGCTGCTGGCCTACGGTGCGCTGAGGCTGTCGACCACCCTGTTCACCGAGCTGCGCGAGCTCATCTTCGCCAAGGCCACCGAGGGGGCGGCGCGCAGCATCTCGCTGCAGGCCTTCCGCCACCTGCACGCGCTGAGCCTGCGATTCCACCTGGAGCGCCAGACCGGCGGCATGACGCGCGACATCGAGCGCGGCACGCGGGCGGTGCAGTCGCTGTTCTCGTACTCGCTCTACAGCATCATCCCCACGCTGATCGAGGTCACGCTGGTGCTCTCGCTGCTGGCCATCAAGTTCGACATGGCGTTTGCGTGGATCACGCTGGCCGCGCTGGCGGTCGGCGACATTCCGGCTTCGCCCGCGCACGAACGCCTCGCGGAGCGCATCGCGGCCACCCTGCCCGGCCTGCTCGGTCCGGTAGGCGTGGATTTCGTCGACACCGACGACGGCCCGGTGGTGGTGGAAATCAATCCGCGCATGAGCACCTCGGCCTGTGCGCTGCGCGACGCCACAGGCATCAATCTGATCGCGGCAACGCTGGACGCCCTGCGGCGCGGCCGCCTGCCCCAGCCCGCCACCCCGCGGCCGCAGCGCATCGTGCTGGCCCCTGCACGGGAGGCGGCATGAGCGCCGTGCGCATCGGCTGGGACATCGGCGGCGCCCATGTGAAGGCGGCGCGGGTAATCGACGGACAGGTGAGCGGCGTGGTGCAGGTGGCCTGCCCGCTGTGGCAGGGTCTGGACAGGCTGGATGCCGCCGTCGCCGAAGTGCTGTCGGTGCTGGGCGAGGCGCCGCAGCATGCGATCACCATGACCGGCGAAATGACCGACCTGTTCGCCTCGCGCGCCGACGGCGTGGCCGGCATCGCGCAGCGCATGCGCACGCGTCTGCGCGGCGACATCGCGCTGTACGCCGGCCGCGCCGGCTGGGCGGCGGTCGAGAGCGCGCACGCCCACGCAGACGACATCGCCTCGGCCAACTGGCTGGCCACCGCGGCCTGGATCGCCACCCGGCTGCCCCAGGCACTGCTGGCCGACATCGGCAGCACCACCAGCGATCTCATCGTCATCGACGGGGGCGTGGCCACCGCCAGCCGCACCGACGCCGATCGTCTGATCAGCGGCGAACTGGTCTATGCCGGCGTCGTCCGCACGCCGCTGATGGCGCTGGCTTCCGCCATCGAATTCCGCGGCCGGCGGCACCGGCTGATGGCCGAATACTTCGCCACCAGTGCCGACGTGTGGCGTCTGCTGGGCGAACTGCCGGACCATGCCGACCAGTATCCGGCGGCCGACGGTGGCGCCAAGACA
>OFDC01001382.1_pt1 | contig 13027 bp, 16 predicted proteins | sample 1520941 | NCBI WGS metagenome assembly OFDC01 (sample SAMEA94258168, study PRJEB24077) | hot springs metagenome | biome: Aquatic biome; feature: Water | place: India | collected 2012-12-06 | depth 5 m | reverse complement strand
CCAGTGCCGTTTGTACGCTGGAAATCTGACCCGATAGTTGTTTAGTTGCTTGGCTGCGGATAGCAAGCGTAAACATGGAGCTGTATGTATCGAGTTCGGGGTATCGCTCGATGATGTTAAACACCGTAACAGGGTCTTTATTAATCAGTTCGATTGCGTGGGGTAAATCACAGATTTCGCCCAATTGTGGGTATTCTTTTTCCATGATTTTTAAAAACCAAATGGCACAAGTCAGATAATTGATGGCAGAACTTACCCAAAAATCTCCTTCTTTCTTTATCCACGTTTTATTGATATTATACAGCAACGTTTTTGATAACTGAGCCACATCATCAATGCTACTCAAATAAGTGTGATTAAATGGATTGCAACGATTAGAGTATTTCAGATTTTCAAAGTCAATGACTACAAATTTGGGAATAATAGGAGTGGGGCTTTCTTTGCGTGAGAAAACTCGTGGATTATTGGCAATTGCTTTGATGTAAGCGTTGTATGCCTCAATAGATAAATCTGGAAACTTGAAATCATAAATGACTCCGCAGTAGCCTTTATAAATAGATTGCCAAAGTGCAGGAATCAGCACCGAATAAGTTTTCCCCGAACCCTGAGAACCAGCCACCAAAACCGCACGTTGTGGGTTTATGACAGGTATAAACCCTTCTTTCCATTCATTCCGAAACATATATTGAGTTTTGAAACCAACGGAATATTCGTTTTCAAGATTCTTGGCATTTTGCGGGAATTGCTCGTTTAGTTCATTGAATAAATCATTTTCGGGTACACTTACCATCGAATTAAATATCAAACCGCCTTTGATGATAAATACCATTGACAGAACTAACGGTATAAAGTAAAGCCCAATTGAGAGGACGGAGTTTGTAATTTGAGAATAATTCTGAGAGTAGCTAATAAGCCAACAACAAACCCCAAATATTAGATTGACATTGGCGGTGGTTTTACTGGCTTTTAGGTTGGCTTTGTTTTTACTGACCAAGCAGATAAATACATAGATGAGTAAAAGAAAACATATCAATAATTTACTATCAAGCAAATGTGATTTGCCTTGAAGTTTGTGTAAAAGCTGAATGAAGAATTGAAATGCCTTTTGAAGTTTGTAGGATAAAAGACTGTGAATAATGTCTTGAAATTTCCAAATTGTATCAAGTGAAATAATGGCTATTGCCGTAAAAAGGAGTAGGTAAAAAATGCTGGATGAAAATTCTTTTTCTTTAGCTGTGGTTTCGAGAGTGGACATTATATGATATTTTTGAGAACAAAAATCTCATATTTTGGGATTAAAAAGAATTTTTCTGCTATTTTTTTTAAATCATATCGTTTAAATCGCTTTTTTTACAATCTCAAATAGTATTAGGCGTTATCATTTTAGCCTTATAGATTATTTATAGCCATTACATTTAGTTCTTTTAGCTGTACCATCCCATTTAATTGACACACATGATTTCACAGAAGTACCTAAGAAAATTAAGCCCATTGAAGAGTGCCAAAATTCAAAAAATTACGTTTTATTATCAATTTTTGAATACGCTTTCAGACACCGAGAATCAGAGTATTTCCGACGATTTTTATCAAAACCATCCCCTTTTCACAAATCAAAAATTACTTAAAGAAATTCTTCAATCGTTCAAAGAAAAAGAAATTGCACCTGATACCAACTTTGTTGAAGCCTTAGATGATTACTTCCGAGTTAAGGTAGAAAATTGCTAATTCGGATAAAATCAGAGAACTTTTTACCATTACTTTTTATTTGGTCGTCAATGTAATTGAGGTAATTTTTATGAATGTTATTGAGCGTTACATTGGCGACTAAACCCTTTTTTAAGGCATAAAACACCGTATAATCGTTGCATAGGTCGTTTTCATACACTTGTTGAAGCTCCGAATAGAGGATGTCTTCAAAGACCTTCTTTTGTCCAAAAAGTTTATAGTAGCTGCTGCAAAACTTATGCTCAACGGAAGAATTAATGAAGTCTAAACAGTTGGTGATAATCAAAGATTTTTCACGTTCTGTTTGTTGAAGCTCGTTTTCGACTTCTGTAAGTCTGGTTTCGAGTTGCTGCGTTTTTTCATCTTTCGATAAAGAGATTAACTCAAAAACCGAAACATCCAAAATCTTAGAGATTTTTAGAATGTCTTCAAAGTCTATCTTATTGCCGCTTTTCTCTCTTCGGGCATAGGTAGATTTATCCATGCCCAGTTTTTCTGCTACATCAGCTTGTAGCAAACCTCTTTCTTGTCTTAGGGTTACAATATTTTCACTTATGTTCATAATGCAATATAGTCGAATTGTCTTGCAAAATCAAGACAATTTGAAGAAAATAAGACAATAATTGTCTTGAAATGATTATTTGATAAAATAAAAATCAAAAAATGATATTTATAAAATCAAAAAATGAGATATTTGTCGCTGTAATTTTAAAAATAAACATAACTCTTAAAAATGAAACGTATAAAATTTCAACTTTCCGCCGCTTTAGGATTGATGACAACTCCATTTTTTAGCTATGCACAACCTGGAGGCATTGAAGCAGGAGCAAGTGCATTAGATGATTTAACAGCAGGGCTTCAAGATTACATCGACCCAGTAACCACTGTCATTTACATCATTGCCATTATGCTCGGTTTGGTCGGGGCATTTAGAGTGTATGTTAATTGGCAACAAGGCAAGGATAACGTCATGCAAACTGCCGCAGGCTGGTTCGGGTCGTGCTTGTTTCTGCTAATTGCAAATACTGTTCTACGTGCAATGTTTATTTGATTTCAAGAAGATGAAACAACTGTTTTTCACTTTTACGCTTTCAATAAATGTTTGCTTTGCTCAGGTCAATCTACACAAAAGCAATGCGAATGCTTTAGGTGCTGATGCTTATATCACAACACCAATTCACCAAAACATTGGTAAAATACATGCTTTTGCATTGACGATTCTATTCTTGATGGCTTTGGTTGCCACCTATAAAATTTATCATCGCTGGCAAATGGGTGAAGAAGAAGTGTTGCCGCTTATTTATCGTTGGTGGGGTGGCATAATCCTGTGCTTTTTTATCATACAATTTTTGAGAGGTTACATTACCCAACAATCTTTTGGAGAATATCAACCCATTAGTTTTTAGAAATGAATACACTTTATCAATTAGTAAAAAATACAGCTTTGTTTGCCACTGCTGCCGCAGGTGTTGTGGGTGGGTTCAAAATATACCAAAAATGGGGTAGGGGCGAAGAAGTAATTCCCTTGATACTGGCTTGGTTATTTGGTTTGGGCTTTGTACAAGTCATATTCTGGGCGGTGGGGTACTACATTGTTGGTGGAGCTTATAAAGGTGTAAGTCCATCGGTAGGGGCTGAGAGCGTAGCAATCGAAGCTCATAATGGAGCATTGGTTATCGGAGTGGGTATTTCAATATTTTCTGTTGTAAAGATTTACCAAAAGTATATCGGCGGTGAAGATGTTATCGACCTACTTTATAAATGGTTAGGTGCTTTGATATTCTTGTTTTTCTTCGGTTATCTCATAGAAGCTATTTTATAATATGATTCAGAAAGTTATCAAAGGAGTCGATGATGAAATCGAGTTTAAAGGCTTCAAAGGGCGGTATTTTTATCTATTGGCTGGAGTAATCTTAGGCTTATTATTCCTGACCTTTTTTCTCTATATGATTGGTTTTTCAAGTTTCCTGCTAATCTTTTTTAGTGTGATTGCGGGAGTTGGGGCATATATGTATATCAAAATACTGATGGATAAAAATGGAAAATGGGGACATATTCATCAACAGCACATTCACAGAAAACCTAATTTTTTACTACACAACAAACCATTCTATAAATTGATAGGAACACAAGAAAATGGCAAAAGTAAGAACAGTTGAAGAAATCCAACCCATCGCAACAATTGATAATAAAGGGATTATCTATACCAAAAACGCTGACATAGCGGTGGCGTTTGAAGTTACATTCCCCGAAATATTTTGTGTATCGGAGCATAACTACCAGCTTTGTTTTGATGCTTTGCTGCAAGGTGTCAAGAATTTAGGCGAAGGTTATCTAATTCACAAACAGGATTTTTTCATTGAGGATAAGTATGAGCCTGATTTGAGCTATAATGTGTCAAATGATTTCATTATTGCCAAAAACGAACTTCAATTCAAGGATAGAGCTTTTACTAATCACAAGGCGTTTATTTATGTCATATTACCAAGTTCAAATCCTTTGAAACGAGATAGTTTGGCATCAGCAATTTTTCGTCGGCATCTTGTCCCCAAAGATGTTATAGACCAAGAAACCATTGCTGCATTTTGGCAAAAGGTTAAATCTTTTCAAGCATCTCTCAATCAATCCAAGATTCTTACGGTCAGTTTATTGAAACGAGAAGATTTTGTAGGCAGTAAACAATCTGAAGGTTTGCTCAATTACTACTTTTCTTTGGCTTTCGATGATAAGAATTTGTATGATTTGAGTTCTAACGATGGCATATTTCGGGTAGGCAATAAGCAGAGTTACACGTTTGTTATCAATGATTTAGAACAATACCCGCACGAGCTTCCTTCGGTGGTTTCTTATCGAGATTACTCAACTGACCGTACTAAAATGCCAGCCAGTTACGGCTTGGCTTTTGGCTTGAATTTACAATTCAACCATGTTTATAATCAAGTCATTTACATTCCGAAACAGAATGATTTGAAAACAAAAATGATGGCTGATGCAAAAAAGGCCTATTCATTTTCGAGATGGAGCAGAGATAATACCTATTCGGTCGAGCAAAAAACGATGATGGTTGATTCGCTCACAACGGGTGCAAGTTTAGCTGTTCATGCTCATTTCAATATTCAGATTTTCCATGAGTCGAAACTGGTGTTAGAACAGTATAAAAACGAAGTTTCTTCGGCCATTCAAAATACTGGTTTCATTGCAAAAATGGCAACGACCCACGCCGAGCAGTTGTTTTGGTCATGTATTCCTGCCAACGCTGTAGAATTGGGCAAAGATAACTTTGCTACCTGCTTACTGGATAATGCGTTGGCTCTTTGGAATGTAGAAACCAATTACAAACAAAGTGTTTGGCAAAACGGTGGAATGTTGCTAACCGACCGTTTTGGTACACCCAGAATTGTTGATTTGTTTTTTGACCCACTCAAACGGAAACTCATTTTTAACCGAAACTTTACGGTTATCGGCCCTTCGGGAAGTGGTAAATCATTTACGATGAATAATATGATTTACTATTTGTTAATGAGCGGTTCACACATTACCATCATTGATATTGGTCATTCTTACAAACGATTAGCTGAAATTTTAGGTGGAAAATACCTTACTCACACTACCGAAAATCCCATTCGTTTGAACCCGTTTTACATGGAATTCGACCCGCTCGATGATAGATTGAAATTAGAGCAAGAATTTAAGCAGGTAATTGTTGATTTGCTTTCGGTGCTATATAAAAACTCAGGTGATGCCATTACGAAAAGTGAAGAAGTAACGCTTTTAGCAATGGTAACGGAATATTACAAGTATTTGCAAAAAACTCCAACGATTTACCCTTGTTTTGATACATTCTACGAATATATCAGAGATTCTTTCAAAAAGATTTTTGAAGAATTAGGCGGTAGAAATGGCAAAGAGTTCGACCTCGAACAGTTTTTATTTGTACTAAAACCGTTCTACGCCGATGGTGAATATGGGTATCTACTGAACTCTAGGGAAAATGTAGATTTTTCGCAAGAGCCGTTTGTGGTCTATGAATTGGATAATATTAAAGACGACCCCATTTTGTTGCCTGTAATCACACTTGTCATCACAAATACCTATGTTACAAAATTGATGGGCGTGAAAGGTACATTAAAAATGTTGGTAATCGAGGAAGCATGGAGAGCAGTATCCAATCATTTTTTTGCTAACTTTTTGCTGTGGGCATTCAAAACGGTTCGTAAGCACTTTGGTGCGTTGGGTGTAGTAACGCAAGAAATCGAGGATTTGAAAAAATCAGAAATCATCAAAGATGCTATTATTCAGAATACCGATATAAAGATTCTTTTAGATTTAAGAAACTACAAAAACGAGCAAGATTTTGTATTACAGATGTTCAAACTTTCCGATGAACATTTACCACAAATTTTCTCCATCAATAAGCGATTACCCATTCAAAGAGGCAATTTTAATGAATTAGCTATCAAATTAGGCTCTGAATTAAAAGTTTATGGAGTCGAAGTTTCACCTTATGCTTACGCCCTTTACACAACCGAACCAACGGAAGTAGATAAAATCAAGGCGATAGCAGAAGAGAGAAATATTTCACAAAAAGATGCTGCCATTCTTTGGGCTGAACAAACATTAATCAATTAGGAACATGAAAAAGTCAATTCAAAAATTAACTATCACTATTTTATCGGTAACGGTTATGTTACCCATCATGGTTCGTGGGCAGTTTATTACCAATGACCCTATACATACGGCCATTACAACAATGATGAAGTTGTTTCAAGACCCATCGTTTAAGACAATGGTTAAAAATATTGAGCAGCTAAAAAAAGTTTCGGGAGCTGTGCAGCAGTTTCATCGTGGAAAAGAAATTATTACCAAAATTCAGAACTGTACACAGAAAATATCCTCACTTTCTACGGCAGTTTCAAAAGATGGACATATTTATCCAACCGAATATAGTCTGATGGTGCAGGATATTACAAAGCTATCAAAAGTAGGAACAGATATTCTGAAAGATATGAAAAGCTCAACCACCCAAGCAGGAGGAGTCTTAAAAATGTCTGATGCTGAGAGAGTGAAATGGTTAAATGAAACGTATGTACGAGTTTGTAAATTTGAACAGCTACTCAATACTTATTTCACTAATATTCAAAGTCTTTCTTTGAGACGTTCGGGTAATCGGAACGACCTAAAATCTACGGCAAAACTATATTCGATGGTCAGTTCTTCACAAGGCACGGGCTATGGTGGCGTAAATGGAAACATTGGTGGCAATGGCTATGACGATGATTATAATCAAAAAGAAACGTCGGCTTTAGATTCAGCTTATACCTCCGAGCAGGCCAAGAAATTAAAGGAAATGCAAGAATTATGCACGGTAAGAATGCAAAATTACCAAGATGAATTACAGTTAGCAGAAAGAAAAATGGATGGTCAAGCCGTAGCCGCTTTGTTGGGTGAAGGTTGGGATTATAAAGTAAAACCATCTAAAATTGATTTATTTACGACTACTGCTTTTTCGATTGTTGGTAAAATCACCGATGCCATCAATGGCAGCGGTGATGCAAACATTGGCGGTGGGGGTGATACAAACGTTACACAAAAAATCGAAGATAGCATTCAATGTTGGATAAATCCAAGTGGGAAAAAGGTCTCAAATGATGAGTTTTTGACTTATATGAGAATCAAAGCTCGTGAAATGATAATCGAACAAAAACTCTCGGAAACGCTCAGAAAGAAATACAAATTAGATGAATGTCAATCTTTGGGAATGTATTAAACCCTAAAATCTAATTATTCACTCAATCAGTCATTCATCAATTCAAAATTAAACTATGGGCGAAGGCATTTTCAAAATCATATTCGATTTATATACCAACCAAGCCAGCATAGCACAAACGTATGCGAATTTGATTGAACCAAAAGTTCGACTTATTGCGGGTATTGGAGCGTTGGTTTACATTTTCGGCAAGTTGATTACTCAAATTGCAAACAATCAAGAAATAGATTTTTTTCCATTTCTAAGACCATTTGCGGTTTTGCTCTTAATTCCTCTTTCACCACAAATTTGCTCGGCCATTGATGGTTTTGGCGAAGAAGTAAGGAGTTTAGTAAACAATCAGAATGAAAACATTGCCACCAAAGTACAAAAGCAAACCGATAAAATAGAAAAGTTGGTAGAGAAGAAATGGGAAGAAATTGGCAAAAACCCCGAAAAGTATGCAGCCGTTTTTAATAGCAATCTCAATGAAGATAAATCTGGTTTTTTCGGTGAAGTAATGGTCGATTTCAAGATTGGAATGTATAAGTTTTCGGAAGAGTTCAAGTTTCAGATTTTAAGTGTGATTCAAAGTATTTTACTCTGTTTGATGCAGATTGCCGAATGCTGCTTACTTCTTATCTCGATTGGTTTCCGAATCGTATTAAGAATCGGTTTTCCAATAACAGTTGCTCTCTCAATATTTCCAGGCTTTACATCTTCGTTGGCTTACTGGTTTGGCAAATACATCAACTTTGCATTGCTCCCAGCCGTTGCGGCCATGTATAGCTCCATCGCCTTCAATTTGTGTGATACTTATATCAATAGCTATGATGTTGAATCTGCAATGGCAACGATGGGCGTAGAAACCCAACAACCTGAGTTTTTAGGTTTAGCTTTTATCGGACTTCTTTTTCTATCACTCATTGGGTACATACAAGTACCCTCTATGACTGCCATGTTAATCAATGTCGGTGGCGTTGGCTCGATTGTACAAGGAGCAACCCGAACCATTCAAAATACAGGAAAAGTTACGACCAATGCCATCAAAAAAAGCACGGAGTCGAGCAGTAGTAAATCAATCCAAAGTGTAAATCGCCAATGAATAACTATTTCAAAAATAACCTATTTGAAGCCTTTCGGCTATTTGTTGGGGTTTGTGCCAGCATCATTGTTTTATGCACAGTTCTAACGACCTATATTTTGTATCGTTCTTATCAAAACTATACCCAAAACACTAAAAATACCTTTGTTTTTAGCGAAAACGGAGCATCCATACACATCTATTCAAAAAAATAATATTTCAAATGGAGGAATTATTTAAACTCAATGCTCACTTTCGCAGGGTGAAGCTCATCACAATTATTGCCTTAGTTAGCCTAAGTATCATATCAATTACAGCATTATCCCTGTCTTACAAACACTCAAAAGAGTTTTCAAAACGCATTTATTTAATCAATAAAAACGAACATTTTGAAGCCATTGCAGGAAACATTCAAACCAATCGTCCTGTCGAAATCAATTATCATGTGAGCCGTTTCCATGAGTTGTTTTTTACGGTTGTGCCTGATGCCCAAGAGATAGAAGCCAATATTGCTAAGGCATTTTTCTTGTGCGATGAATCAGCCAAAAAACTCTATGATGATTTGAAAGAAAGAGGTTTCTACAATGATATGATTCAGGGAAATGTAATCCAAAAAGTAAAAATAGACTCCGTAGTTGTCAATACCAAAGAGTATCCTTACCAAGCCACGTGTTATTCAATCGTAACCCAAACACGTGCCACTTCACAATCGGAGAAAAGTTTGACAACTACTTGTATTTTAGAAGATGTACCTCGGAGTCTTCGTAGTCCGAATGGTTTATTTATGCGGAGTTTCAGAGTGATAGAAAGCAAAGTTATTCATGAAAAATAAACCCATTCGGCAAGACGAATTAGAGCAATTAGGCAGTCAAATTAACGACTCTGTTTCCAATAAGTCTCAGTTTTTAGCTGAAAAGCTCAATCGTTTTTATCAATCCCATCGCCAGCAAACCATCTTTATTTTGGTGTTATTTGGCTTGTTTGTTTTAGCAATCAATCTCTTATCCTTTTATATTTTCTGATATGGAAAATCAAGTAAATGTTCCCTTACCGCATGAGCAAAGCGTAAGGAAATTAGGCAATAAACAGTACGCCTTAGTAATTATCGGCGGACTTATTCTATTTGCCACAGGCTTAATTATGTATTCGTTTGGCGTTTTTAGCAAGGAAGAGCCTCAGAAAAATGTCGATTCTCTTTCCGAACTTACACCGCCAGAATCGAAAAATACCAAGTTGGAAGATGATAAATACAAACATTCATCATCCGAACTCAATTCTTACGGAGGTGGAACGGAAGAACTAACTGCCATTACAGGAAAAGAGCCAAGTTATGCCAAAGAAAGTAATGAACAACTCAACGAAGCAGACTTTCAAGAAGTGAAAAATGCAAGAAAATCAAGTTCCAGTAGTCGAAATATTCCGAAAACTGAAGCACAACGCAAGAAAGAGAAGCTAAACCAAGATTTTCAGAGAAGGCAACAACAAGAATTTTCACGTCAGCAATATTTAGCCAATTCTAATACACCTTTATACAAAAAATCAAAGCAAGAATTGGCTGATGAACGATTGGAACGAGAAGAAAAGGAGTTTAATAATCGCACAGCTCAATTAGTTTTATCTAATCTTGAAAAGGCAAATACCAATGTGCCTACTCAGCCAAATCCATTGCTGAATACGCCAGCTAAAGATGTTTCTATACAACAAACGAAGAAACCAATAGCAACAACCGATGAAATTAGTATCCACCCCGAAACAGCCACCAACACAATCGGGATGAAATGGAAGAAAGGCGGTTTCTATGGCTTTTCAAAGAACGAAAAAAGTAAATATTTCACCGATAACGATGCTTTTTCAGCAGTTATTCACGGACAAGGCGAAGCAACTACTATTCAAGATGGTTCTATACTAAAACTCCGTTTGTTGCAAAATGTAGTTCTACAAGCCAACGAGCAAAAGGTTACTTTACCTATCGGTACACTTATTTCTGGCACTTGCCGAGTTTCTGAAGAACGTGTATTTATTACTGTTTCTGCCCTTCGTATTGAAAATGCAATTTATCCTATTTCTATTGCCGTCTTCGATTTAGATGGCCAACAGGGTTTATATGTACCAAATTTGAAAGAAAAGAATGTCTTATCGAGAGAATTAACTGATGCAGCCACTCGACCTTTCAACGGAACGAGTGTATTTGTTCCTGATGGTTCAATCCAAAAGCAAGTAGGAACTCAAATCGCTTTGCAATCGACCCAAAGTTTGATGCAAGGAGCAAAAGGATATTTCAGAAGCAAGATTCAATCTCCCAAAGTTACAATCAAACCCAACTACAAAGTTTTACTCAAGTCGGTCAATTTATCAAATTCCAATCCATCAATCAATGAAGAATAATTTTAGTGTAGCTGCTTTTTTATTGGCAGCTCAATTTTGCTTCGGGCAAAGTGCCGAACCAAAAGTATCTAATCCTGAGCAGCATCAGTTTGTGAGTCAGCATAATCGGTATGTTTTGCCCATTGATAAAGTCTCTGTCAAAGGAAGTTATCCGCTGGGTGTTTCTGAAATCAAGACAATTCATGTCATTTTTCCTTCGGAAATTAAAGAAGTTGATGCTGGAACGGCCAATGTAATTGCTCAAATCACTGAAAACTTCAACAATGTTTTGAGAATAAAAGCCAATACGGATAAGCATTTCTCAGAAACGAACCTTACAGTTTTAACCGCCGACGGTGGACTTTACAGCTTTCTGACAAATTATAACCGTGACCCCGAAATTTTAAACATCAATATCGGTAATAACCTGAGTTCGGATGTGCTTTCAAGTAAAGATTTAGGTATCAATCAGTTTTTAAAAAGCAATTACCTCATTGCAGCTCTCAATCAATCTGCCAATGAAATTAAGTTTTCGATGCAAAAATCAATTTCATTGAAGCCATTTGTCAGAAATACAGGTGTTAGAAATCAAAATACCAGTGCTTTTTTGAAAGGCGTTTACACCTATAATGGCATGATGTATTTTACGATTGAGATAGTTAACGATTCTGAAATTGATTATTCGATTGATTTTATAAAACTCTACATCAAAGACAAAGAGGTTTTGAAACGAATGACTATCCAAGAAGAAGAACTCAAAATTGCCGATAGATTTCCGCTCGATAATGTACTAAAGGCTAAGACCAATAATATATTTTCTCTGGCCACACCGTTGCGTACAATTTCAGACGATAAAGAGTTTGAATTTGAGATTTACGAACAAAACGGCGGTCGTCATCTAAGATTTTCCATTTCTCCAAAGATAATTGCAATAGTCAAAACTCTCTAATATGAAATATCTTTCGATTCTTTTGTTTTTGGGGACTTGCCAATTCGCAAATGCCCAAGTACATCTAAAAAAGCAAACCTTTTACGAGCTTTCAGCGGGTGGATATGATAAGCCCTTTTTATCCAAGTCAAATTTGAGTTTACAAATGGGAGTAGGAAAGTATAATCGCAAAGGTAATGCCCATGTTTTAGGCTTGAATTATAATCAGAAAACAGCATCTGTTTTTAATGCTCAAAACAATAACACTTTACCCATTCAAATTCCAGTTCAACAATTCTATTTTTCTTACAAGACAGATTTTAGAATTTGCTCAAATGCCATGAATGATTTTCATGTGCGAGGTATCGGACGAGTAAATTTTGGTTATGAATCATTGAACCACGAAAAGCAAAGCCTTGAAAATTTGTATCAGTTAAATCAAAAATCTGATTTTTTGCTCGGAGTAGGGGTGGGGCTTGAAGTGGAATATAGTCCATTTGTAGCTGGAGTACATCAAAACATCAATATTTTATCCAATTATCAAAAATTTAGTAGTGTAACATTTCTCGGTTTTCGTTTCCACATTAATTAAAAGCAACATGAAAAAGACAATTTTTAAGATTTCAAGTGTACTATTTCTCGGTTTTCTCGTTTCGTGTAGCAAATCTGTTGATGTAAATCCCAACGAGCAGAGCAGCGATTTCAATTTTGTAGCCACATCGGCCTATGATTTCATTTATCCCAACGCAGATTTTGATTATATCATGCCAGTCGAACTGTATGTTCGCCCAGTTGAAACGCTCAATGAAAACACCACACTTTCTCTAACGTTTAATTCAAATCAATCCTCAAAATTTGTCATTAACTCCGATACTTTGCTTTCTGGCGATAAAGTGAATCTGAAATACAAAGATTTCAAAAATTATCGAGTTTTGGGGCGTTATATTACCTATGGAAAAGGAAATCAAAATATTGATTTTCAAATTGCAATTGGAAAAACCAGCAAGAGTTCAAAAATCGTTTTGGTAGCAAAATAGTATCTTAACTTTATTTTATCATAATTCAGATTTATATCGGTATTATTCCGTTTTAATTCTGAATTATTTGTTTTATATTTGTACTACCTAAACATATCTATATATACACTATGCCTACATTAGATAGAAGTACATTCAAATAT
>OFDC01001380.1_pt1 | contig 13045 bp, 10 predicted proteins | sample 1520941 | NCBI WGS metagenome assembly OFDC01 (sample SAMEA94258168, study PRJEB24077) | hot springs metagenome | biome: Aquatic biome; feature: Water | place: India | collected 2012-12-06 | depth 5 m | reverse complement strand
GATGGACGCCCAGCAGCATGGCGAGGTTCCCCGTCACCATCAGCCGCTGGATGTGATGGGCGTAGGCGTGGTCATGGGCCGCGCGGACGGTGTCGGCGACGCATGCCATGTCGGTCTGGCCGGTCCAGTAGAACCAAGGCAGCTTGCCGTCGGCGTCCAGGGCGTTGCGCTGGGCGTATTCGGGCATCTTCAGCCAGTAGATGCCGCGCACGAACTCGCGCCAGCCGATGATCTGGCGGATGAAGCCCTCGACCGCGTTCAAGGGCGCGCGGCCCTCGCGCCAGGCGGCCTCGGCGCGACGGCAGATATCCAGCGGGTCCAGGAGGCCGATGTTCAGGGCCGGCGAGATCAGCGAATGCCACAGGAACGGCCGCTGCCACGTCATGGCGTCCTGCCAGTCGCCGAAGCTGGGCAGCATGTCGGCGATGAAGTGGTCGAGGATCGCGGTCGCCTCGTCCGGATTGGTCGGCCAGCCAAAGCCCGTCGTCGCGCCGAAATGGTCGTCGAAGCCGCGCGAGACCTGCTCCAGCACCGCCTGCGTGGTCGGGTTGGGCGGGATGCGCAGGCGCTCGGGCGGACGCAGGCCGGGCGGCAGCTTGCGGCGGTTCTCGGCGTCGAAGTTCCAGCGCCCCCCTGCCGGCTGGTCGCCGTCCATCAGCAGACCCGTCTTGCGGCGCATCTCGCGGTAGAAGAACTCCATCCGCAGCTCGCGCCGGCCCTCGGCCCAGGCGGCGAACTGGGCGCGCGCACAGAGAAAGCGGTCGTCCTCGCGGGTCTCCATCGGCACGGGCAGGTCGAGGCCGAGGAGGTGGCTTTCCAAACCCCATTTGCCACAGGCGGTGCGGACCACGCGGTCAAAGCCGCCGGCCTCCAGCGCGCGGCGCAACTCGCCGCCGATCGAGCCGGTGTTGGCGGGGTCTTCCAGCGTCACATAGCAAACATTGAAGCCGCGCAAGCGCAGGCGCTCGGCGAACTGGCGCATGGCCGACCAGACGAGAACGAGCTTCTGCTTGTGGTGCTTCCAGGCGGTGGCTTCGACCCGGCTCTCGACCATCAGCACCTGGTCGCGCGACAGGTCCGCATCCGCCAGGGCCGAAAGATTGTCGGACAGCTGGTCGCCCAGCACCAGACGCAGGGCGCCAGCCATGTCGAAAACGCTCTAGAGCTTGACGAAGGGCGCGAGCAGCTTGCCCAGGCGACCCGGCAGCTGGATCTGGCCGTCCAGCGCCGCGACGCACAGGCACGGTTTGCTGGAGACCACGCGCGGCTGGTGCAGCACGCTGGGGTCGGCCTCCTCGAAGTCGCCTTCGCCGAACACGCCATCCTCGGTCTCGTAGGCGCCCTCGATCACGCAGGTCAGCTCGACGCCGCCATGGGTGTGGCGCGGCGTGGACTGGCCCGGCGCGATCTTCAGCAAGATGACGCGGCAGTCGCCGTCGCGCGGGCCCAGCACGTCGCGCACCCGCACGCCGGGACCCAGCCAGCGCCAGGGGCCCAGCTCGAAGCCGCGCAGCGGGGCGGGCAGGGTGGGGTCAGTCTTGTCCTGGCGCACGGTCGGTTCCTGGGGCGCGGGCGCATCCAAGAGGGCCAGGGTCTTGTCGAGCGCACCAGCGTCCAGGGCGCTGGGCTCCTGATCTTCCAGCACACCACCACCGACGGCTTGGGCGAGATCCGCCCAGGCGCGGGTCTCGGGACGCAGCGCCAGGTGCGTGGCCACGACCACCGCCTCAGGCGCGCTCAGGGTGCCGGCGCCAAAGGCCAGCAGGCGCTCTTCACTGGGTTGACGACGCAGGCTCACGACGCGGCCCCCGCCTCGCGCTCGATAAAGGCGCGCAGTTTCATCATGCCAAAGCGGATACGCGCCTTGACCGTACCGAGCGGCACGCCCAGGGCCTCCGAAATCTGACTGTGGGTCTGTTCCTGGAAGAAAGCCATTTCGATTGCTTGGGACTGGTCGGGATTGAGGGTCTGCATCGCGGAGCGGACGATCTGGGCGTCCTGCATGCCGCTGAGGATCGCATCGGGTTGAGGGGGCTCTTCAGCACCGAGATTGAGGTCCACGGCGTAGAGGGCGGAGGATCCGCGCCGCAGGCTGTCGATGCGCAGGTTGCGGGCGATGGTGAAGATCCAGGCCGCCGCCGAGGCGCGCTTGGGATCGAAATAGTGCGCCTTGCGCCAGACCGCGAGCATGACCTCCTGGGCCAGCTCCTCGGCCGCCGACGGGGTGGAGCCGCTGCGCACCAGCAGGGTCTTCACTCGGGGGGCGTAGTGCGCGAACAACTCGGCGAACGCGGCGCGGTCCTGCGTCTGCGCGATCCGCGTAATCAACGCGCCGCCGTCGCACTGAGCAGCGTTCACGCGTGCGCCGCCACGAGTTCGAGTTTCTGCATGTCCTGTCGCATACATGCCCCTTATACGCAGGCTCGACGGGAACGGATGACTCAAGTTCCGCGTTGGCCATGTTTTTTTGCTATGAGGTCGCATGGACCTCGGCGGGCTGGTGTTTGGATGGCGGACGGCGGTGCTCAGCGTCGCGGCGGCGATCATCCTGCCGATCGCCCTGGCGCTGTTGGCCCAGCTGACAAACCGCGCCGCCAACCGCTTTCTCGCCCTGATGCTGCTGGTTCTGGCTGGCGTGTTCACGCCCTGGCTGATCGGCTTTGCGGGCTTCTATGACCGCTGGCGGTGGCTGACCTTCCTGCCCGTGGCGGTTCCGTTGCTGGGGCCGCCGTTGCTCTGGCTTTACGTGACCGCCCTGGCGCGCGGCCGCGCGCCCGAGCGCTATCGGCTCCACCTGCTGCCGGGACTGATCCAGTTCGCCTGGTTATTCGCGAGCTTCCTCCTGCCGCTGCCGGCCAAACTGCGGTGGGCGGATTTCACCGGCCAGGCCTCGAACCTGATCTTCTCGCTGGCGCTGATCGCCAGTTTCGCAGCGTATGGCTTGACTAGCTGGCGCGAGCTGGAAGCCTACCGCGCCGCGCTGGCCCTGACGCGCAGCGACGATGGCCGCTTCGCCGCCCGCTGGCTGAGCCGGGCCCTGGCCGCCGGTGGCGTTCTGGCCGGTGTCTGGACGCTCTACGCGGTTTGGGACCTCGTGAGCCCGCTCGGCTACACAGGGCTGATGGGGCTCTATGCGGCCCTGGCGGCCATCGCTGTCTATCTGGCGATCGAGGGGTGGCGGAACGCGGCCATGCCGTTCCCGCCGATCGAGTCAACGGTTGAGCCGCCACCCGAGCCTGAGCGCGACTGGACGCTCCAGGGCGGCGCCTGGCTGGAGCGCATCCGTGCCGAGGGCTGGCATCGGCAGCCGGACCTGTCGCTGCATCGCGCCGCGCGGCTGCTCGGCACCAACACCGCCTATCTGTCGCGAGCCTTTAACCAGGGTCTGGGCCAGAACTTCTCGCGCGCCGTCAATCGCCTGCGGTGCGAGGAGGTGGCCGACGGGATGGCCCGCCGTCCAGACGCGCAGATCCTGGACCTGGCGCTGGAGGCCGGGTTCAGCTCGAAGGCCAGTTTCAACCGCGCCTTCCAGGACCGCTTCGCCATGACGCCCCAAGCGATGCGACGCGACGTGCGACGTCTCAAAGCCTGAATTTCGACGCGCCTTGCGGGTTCTGAGACGCCAAATGCGGCGCTTGCGGCCAAGCTGCAGATCTCGCAGCTGGAGCTCTTCATGTCGCTTGTTCTTGATCGCCGTCGCCTGATCGCCGGGCTGGCCTTCGCGCCGCTCGCCGCGCCTTCCGACCTGCCCGCCGATGCGCTGGCCGAGGATGTGCGCCTGCTGCGCCAGGCTTATGAGGCGCTGCATCCCGGCCTGCTGCGCTACAACACGCCGGATGAGATGACGGCGCGGTTCGACCGCTTGCAGAACGCCGGGCGCGTGAGCCTGGAGCGGTTCTATCTGGACCTCTCGCGGCTGCTGACCACGATCCGCTGCGGCCACACCTACGCCAACTTCTACAATCAGCGCGCGCCGATCCGGGCGGCGCTGTTCGAGCGCGCCGATCGCGTGCCGTTGCAGTTCGTCTGGCTGGGTCAGCGCATGGTGGCCACCGCCGATCCGTGGGGTCTGGGCGTCAAGCCGGGCGACGAGATCGTCAGTCTCAACGGCGTCGCGGCCGGGCGGATTCTGCAGAGCCTGTTGACGGTGGCGCGGGCGGACGGCGGCAATGACGGCAAGCGCCGCGCCTTGATGTCGGTCCAGGCGGTGGACAGCTACGAGAGCTTCGACATCTTCTATCCGCTGCTGTTCGGGTCGCGCGCCCGCCACACGGCGGTGGTCGAGGGGGCGGATGGTCGCCGTCGGACGCTGGTCGCGCCGGCGGTGACGCTGGAGCAGCGCCGCGCGCTGCGTCCGCCCAAGATCGACGCACGCGACGACACGCCGCTCTGGACGATGCGCCGAGAGGGCGACGCGGCGATCCTGAGCATGCCGGGGTGGGGGCTCTATAACTCCAAGTGGGACTGGCGCGGCTGGCTGGACCAGCAGATCGACGCTCTGATCGCCGACAATGTCCCGCGCCTGGTCATCGACATCCGCGACAACGAGGGCGGCCTGGACTGCGGCGACGCGGTGATCGCCCGCCTGATCGACGCGCCGGTGCGCAAGGACTTCCGGCGTCGCCTGACCCGATACCGCCAGATCCCCGAGGCCCTGCGGCCTCATCTCGACACCTGGGACCGCAGCTTCGACGACTGGGGCGAGGACGCCCAGCCCTTCGACAAGCGCTTTTTCACGTTGAAGCAGGGCGACGACGAGGGGGCGGTGATCGCACCCATGGGCCCGCGGTATCGCGGCCAGGTGCGGGTGCTGATCGGCCCGCAGAACAGCTCGGCGACCTTCCAGTTTGCGCAGATCATGCAGCGGGAGCGGCTGGGCGTGCTGGTCGGCGAGGCGACGGGAGGCAACCAGCGCGGCATCAACGGCGGCGCCTTTTACTTCCTGAGGCTGCCGCGTACGGGCGTCGAGGTGGACCTGCCGCTGATCGGGACCTTCCCGCTGACGCCTCAGCCCGACGCCGGGATGACGCCCGATATCGCGGCCCCGAGAACCCGGGAAACCCTGGCCAGGGGTTCGGATCCCGCGATGGTCGCCGGCTTGGCGTGAGGTTTCGCCGGTCAGCGCTTGCCGCGCTTGGCCTGGATTTCCTCGGGCGTCAGCTTGCGGATCTCGGTGACCGGATAGCGCTGGGGCGCGCCGAAATCGCTGGGCACGATGATCGTGGCGTCCATCCCGGCGCACACCCACGATCCGCCCCGCGCCTGGATGCCCAGGTTCATGGTCCAGTCGATGTCGGGCGAGGGGGCGAACAGGGTCAGCCGATAGACGTTTCGGGGGCTGACCGAGACGTCGACGGTGCGATCGTCGACGACGTTGAAGCCGTTGACGTCTGAGGCGCGGAAGCAGGCGCGTTCGGCTTTGGGTTCCGCCGCCTGGCTCGGCCCGGCGACCAGCAACGCGCAGAGCGCGGCGGATACGGTCAGGATACGCATGGCGTTCACTCCAAAAAAGGGGCCCCAGACAGCACAAGTCTGGCCTCGGAGCGTGGCCGCCTCAAGGCGTGACCTGCACGGACCTGACGGTCCGCGTTAGAGCGTCTTGAGCAGCCGGTTGGCGAAAAACACCCCGATCAGGCCAAGGCCGCAGGCCAGGTACGCGCCATTGGCCAGGAACTGGGCCCAGGCGATGTCGAGCTTGGCGAACGACTTTACCAGCAGCAGCGAGATGCTGCCGATATAGCCGAACGAGTCGGCGACATAGATCAGGAACCCGGCGGTGCCGATCTTGCCCGTGGCGGCGATCATGCGGTCGAACAGCATGGCGTTGAACGGCGTGTAGCCCATGTAGAGGCCTGCTCCGGCCAGCACCATCCACCAGACCGGGCCCAGGAGCTGCATCTGGAAGGCCAGGGTCGAGGCGCCCAGCAGCGCAAAGCCCAGGGCGACGAAGCCGAGATTGAACGCCACCGCCCGGCGGTTGTCCTTGACCCCCATCAGGGCGGCCAAGCCGACCAGCACGATCGCCGCGACGGGCAGCTCGGACAGGGTGAAGATCGCGGCCGCGTTCTTGAAGCCCAGCTCGGCCCAGATCTCGGCCGAGAAGTTGTCGCGGAAGTCGCGCAGGGCCGTCAGGATCATGTAGACCGCGATCAGCAGGATCAGGGCGGGAGCGTGGGCGGCGAACAGGGCCGCGCGGTCCTTGGCGTTCATCGGCGCGCGCTTGACCCGCTCGGCCTCGTCGGCGGGAGTTGGCGGGGGCAGTTGCGCCAGAGCCAGCACCGCCACCAGCATCAGCGGCGCGAAGATCAGGCCCGAGACGAACGGCATCCAGGTCTCGCCGACGCCCGCCAGCAGCAGCATCTTGCCGACCGACTTGGCCACGCCCGACGACAGGATGAAGCTGGCGCACAGCATCGCGCCCAGGACCTCGGTCAGGCGTCGCCCCTCCAGGAAGCCGAACACCAGGCCCCAGATCATGCCTAGGCACAGGCCGTTGAGGTACATCGCCATCGGCCCGATCACCGTGGGCAGGGTTCCAAACAGCAGCAGCGCCATCTCGGCGCCGAAGATCAGGGTCAGGATCGTCGCGGCGCGCCGGCCGGCGGGCATCTCGGAGATCACCTTGACGCCGATGAACTTGGCGGTGGCGTAGCCGGCGACCTGGGCGATCACGAGGGCGATCTTGAAATCGAACGCGAACGGCCAGCCGTCCGGCTGCGCGTACGCGGCGGCCGTGAACGGCTTGCGGTAGCCGAACATGGCGAAGTAGACCGCGAACGACGCCAGCCCTCCGTAAAGCGCGAACAGCCAGGGCGGCGCTGAGGCGAGAAAACGCGTCATGGCGCTGGGGGCCTCGCGATCAGTCGCTTTGGTCGCTGAGTCCGTCATGCCTAGCCTTTGTCCGTGCACGCTGACAATGAGCTAGCCTGCTTCGTTCGCAAGGGACAATCGACCTTCCTACTGGTCTCTGAAACAGGTACAGGTTGAGTATCTCGAAGTGATCTGGCGCCTCAAAAAGCGCCGCAGCGCGACGGATTGTCGCAGGCGCGAAGTATAGCGAGGATGTTGAGGATTGTTGCGCGATGACGGTGTGATGCCAACGCCGTTTGCTCAAGACATTGACGCCTTGAAGGCCAGTGAGGCGTTTTTCCGTCTCTTGACCGAACGCGCGGGTGACATGATCAGCCGCCACAGGTTGACCGGCCAGGACCATTACCTGTCGCCGGCTGTCGAGCGGGTCACGGGATGGACCCCGGCGGAAGTGCTCGAGGCTGGCTTCGAGGCGTTCTATCACCCCGAAGACGTCAAGTTGGTGCGCGCCGCCTACAGGCAGATGCTTGCCGGCGAACCCCATTGCAGCGTGCAGTACCGAAGCCGCGCCAAGGATGGGCGCTACATCTGGCTTGAGAGCCACCTGCGCCTTGTTCGCGATGACGACGGCGCGCCCTTGGAAGTGGTGGCTGTCACCCGCGACATCGACGATCGGATCCGCCTGGAAGACGAGGCGCGGCAGGCGCGCGAGGCCACGCGTGAGATCCAGCAACGCGCCATGCTGGCCGAGCAGGTGGCCCAGGTCGCCTTCTGGCGGGTGGATCTGCTGACCAACGACGTCCAACTGTCGCCGCGTCTCCGTGAAATCTACGGCTGGGACAAGGATCAAGTCGTCTCGCTGGGCGAGGTTCTGAGCCGGTTCCATCCGGAGGACCGCCCCGCCGCGCGCGCCTGGGTCGCCGAGCATATTCGCACCGGCGAGCCGTCCCGCAATCGCATGGACCGCATCGTCCGGCTCGACGGCGAGGTCCGGCATATCGTCGGCAGTTTCGAGTTCGACTTCGACGACGACGGGCGCCCGATCGCGATGTCGGGCACCACGGTCGACGTCACAGACCTTGTGGCCGCCCAGCAGAGTTTGGCCAAGACCGAGTCGCGCTTCCAGGATCTGGCCAAGGCCACGCGCGACATCGTCATCGAGGTTGACAGGCGCGGCAATATTCTCTTCGTCAGCGCGGCGGTCGAAGCCGTGCTGGGCTACACCGAAGCCGAACTGCTCGGGCGCAAGGCCGCGAAGCTCACCCATCCTGACGACCTGCCGGGTCTCGTCAAAGGGTTCGGCAAGGTGTTGGCCGACCCGGGCGCCGTACCGACCACGCTGGAAGCGCGGGCGCTGCACAAGGACGGTCACTGGATCTGGCTGCAGGGCCGCCCGGTGTTTGACCGCGTGGCGGGGCGTATCGAGGGCGTTCTGCGCGACATCGACGCCTACAAGCACGCCCGCGACGAGTTGGCCGCCGAGCAGGCAAGGGCCGAGCAGGCGCTGGAGGCCCGGTCCGCCTTCCTCGCCAACATGAGCCACGAACTGCGGACGCCGCTGACGGCGGTGATCGGGTTCGCCGCCCTGGTCGAAGGACTCGATGATCTGCCGGAACAGGCGCGCGACTATGTCGGGCGGATCTCCACGGCGGGCAAGGCGCTGCTCTCAGTCATCAACGACGTCCTGGAGATGTCGAAGCTGGAAACGGGGCAGGTGCAGGCGCATCTAGCGCCCTGCGCCCTGGCGCCGCTCCTGGACGACACGGTCCGGATGTTCGCCCTGCACGCGGCCGAGAAAAACCTTCAGATCGGCGTACGCATGGTCGATCCGCCGCCACGCGTCCTGATGATCGATCCCGATCGCGTGCGGCAGGTGTTGATCAACCTGATCGGCAACGCCATCCGCTACACTGACAGCGGCTCAATCACGGTCGAGGTGATCTGGCGCGGCGAGCTGGAAGAGCTGTTCGTGGCGGTCAAGGACACCGGCATCGGCATCGATCCGGCCGATCAGGCGCACCTCTTCAAGCGCTTCTCCCAGATCGAGTCCTCGCGCGCCCGCTCGCGGGGGGGCTCGGGGCTGGGTCTGGTCATCAGCAAGGGGCTCGTCGAGGCCATGGGCGGGCGCATCGGCGCCAGCAGCAAGCTCGGCGAGGGCAGCACCTTCTGGTTTGCGATTCCCGCCTCGGCCCCGCTGCGGGATGAAGAGGCCGGCCCGGAGCCCGAGCCCTTGTTCGAGCCGGTGCGCTCTGGCGGACGCATCCTGCTGGCTGATGACAACGCGCTCAATCGCGAGATGACACGGGCGATCCTCGGAGTGTTCGACGCCGAAGTGGTCGAGGCGCGCGATGGTCAGCAGGCGGTCGAGGCTGCGCGCGAACAGGCCTTCGACCTGATCCTGATGGATATCCGCATGCCCGTGCTGGACGGGCTGGACGCCACCCGCGCCATCCGCGCCGAGCCGGGCCCTAACCAGAGCGCGCCGATCCTGGCCTTCTCAGCCGATATGGACTTCCAGCTGTCGGACATCTTTGACGGGCTGGTTCGCAAGCCGATCACCGCCGCCCAGCTGATCCAGGCCGTCGCCGGCGCGCAGCGCTCGGTCGCGATCTGAGCTCAGCCCAAACAAAAACGCCCCCCGCTGAGCGGAGGGCGTTTTCGATGTCTTCGGCGGGAGCCTGGCCTTAAGCGGCCTTGACCAGCGACTTGGTCAGGATGCCGATGGCGGCTTCGCGGTCGATGCGCTCGATGGCGGCGACTTCACGGGCCATGCGGTCGAGAGCCGATTCATAAAGCTGGCGTTCCGAATACGACTGCTCCGGCTGGTTCTCGGCGCGGTGCAGGTCGCGGACCACTTCGGCGATCGAGATCAGGTCGCCCGAGTTGATCTTGGCTTCGTACTCCTGGGCGCGGCGCGACCACATGGTGCGCTTCACGCGGGCGCGGCCCTTCAGGGTGGTCAGCGCCTGGCTCACCGTGCCGCCTTCGGCCAGCGGACGCAGGCCGGCCGTCTTGGCCTTCTTGGTCGGGACGCGCAGGGTCATTTTTTCGTGGTCGAAGGTGATGACGTAAACCTCGAGCGACATGCCGGCCACTTCCTGGGTCTCGATCGCCTGAATGCTGCCCACGCCGTGCGCGGGATAAACGACGTGATCGCCGACCGAGAATTCCAGACCAGTCTTGCTCATGTTCGTCCTCTTCAATACGGACCCGCGGGGTCCGAACGCCGTCATTCCCAAACCAAAAGCGACAGGTTCCCACTCCGCGGAATACGGGACGCGGGGCTATGCCTGTCAGGATTTGGAATAGACCTCTAAGACACCCTTCGCCTTCGATCGGGCGGGCCGGTTCAAATGGGTTTTCTGAAACGGCTTCTTCGACAAGACGGACCGTCGCGAACGAGCGCGGCTGTCACGTCGTCGAAGACAATAGCATAAAATTAAGCCCCTTGAAAGGGTTGCGTCCGCGCGCGGAGAGACGCCGCCAAGCTTTCGCACGGCGGTCAGGCTCGGGGCTTGAGAAATCGCGTTGGGATCAGGAGCCCTTGCCGGGCTTTTCGCTGAAGTACTTCTCGTACTTGCCCGTCTCGCGCTCGAAATCCTCGCGGTCGGCGGGCGGCTCGCCCTTGACCGTGATGTTCGGCCAGACCTTGGCGTAGTCGGCGTTGATCTTCAGCCACTTGCCGTCGGCCTCGTCCTCGGTGTCGGGCTTGATCGCGTCGACCGGGCACTCCGGCTCGCAGACGCCGCAGTCGATGCATTCGTCCGGGTTGATGACGAGGAAGTTCTCGCCCTCGTAGAAGCAATCGACCGGACACACCTCCACACAGTCCATGAACTTGCAGCGGACGCAGGCGTCGGTGACGATGTAGGTCATCGAAAACTCGGTTGAGATCGGGCGGAGTTCGGCGGGCGCGTTTTCGAAGTCTGGCGGCCGCTTGTCAATGCGGCTTCCTCCCGTATTGGCTCAGGAATTCTGATCCGCTCGCCAGAGGGCGCGCATTTCTGAGTCTGTGGCCAACCTGCGTCACGCCGTCACCGCGACATTCGGTTACCCCGGCGAAAACCATTTCTTATTGAACGAACGGAATTATGCCGCTCGGGAAACGCCCAATAAAAACAACGTCGGGAATCCGACTTTATGAAGATTGAAGCCTTGGCTGTCCGACGAGACGTGAAGGTCGAAGACGGTAACCGCGCCCTGGGGAGGGCGCGTGCGCGTGCGTTCGGCGAGTTCATCAGAGAAATTCCCTTCGCCGCGGCGTTGCTGGATCGAGACCTGTCACTGATCGCGGTGAGCCGTGATTGGGCGGGACAAGGCATTGCGCCGGGGCTCTTGATTGGCGCCGATGCGACCGCCGGTGGCCTCGTGGCGTCTGAAGACGCGGCCGCCCTGCTCGCCTGCGCCGAAGAGGGGTTGGCCTTCTCGCGCTATCTGCCGGTGACGGACGAGGCGGGCGTCGAGCGGGTCTGGCGCACCGAGTTCAGCGCCTGCCGCGACGGCGAGGAGACCTATGCGGTGATGGTCACCGCGCGCGACGTCACCGGCTACGCCGAAAGCGTTCTGCGCGCCGAGCGTGATCGCCAGCGCCTGACCATGGCGCTGGAGCTCGATGATCTGCTGGTCCGCGAATACGACCTGCGCACCCGGCAGACCTTCTTTTCGGGCCACGCGCCCGAGCTGCAGAAGTACTGCACCTTCAAGGAGGACCTGCTCGAGATCGTCCATCCCGAAGACCGCCAGCGCTGCGCCGACCTGGTGGCCAGTCGAAAGGTGGGCGAGGCGAAGGTCTTCGAGTTCAAGCTCAAGCGCGACGACGGCGTCGAGACCTGGGTGCGTTCGGTCGGCAAGGTGTTCGTCGGCCAGGACGGCCAGCCCGAAAAGCTGGTCAACCTGTTCAAGGACATCACCGATCGCCGTCGCCAGACCGAGGCGATCGAGACCCTGGCGTTCAAGGACCCGCTGACCGGCCTGCCCAACCGGACCCTGTTCCAGCACCGCTTCCAGGAAGCGGTGTCGGCGTCAGAAACGCTGGGCGAGATGTTCGGCCTGATCATGATCGACGTCGATCACTTCAAGGACATCAACGACACCCTGGGCCACGACGCCGGCGATGCTTTGCTCAAGCGCCTGGCGGGCATGCTGCAGCACGCCTTCCGGGCCGGCGACACGGTGGCGCGCCTGGGCGGTGACGAGTTTGCGGTGATCCTGCGCGGCCTGCACAGCGAGAGCGACATGATCCGGCCGATCGAGGCGCTGCAGGACCTGTTGCGGCGTCCGATCCAGCATGGCGGGCGCAGCTTCACCGCCAGCGCCAGCATTGGCGCGGCCCTGCACGGCGATCCGGACGCCGATCCGGCCCACATGATCAAGAACGCCGACATCGCCCTATATCGGGCCAAGGAGGCCGGGCGGAACCGCAGCATCCTGTTCGAGCCCTCCATGCGCTCCGAGGTCGAGCAGCGCCTGGAGCTGTTGCGCGATGTCCGCGCGGCCCTGACGGAGAACGAATTCACCCTCTACTATCAACCGGTCGTCGACATCCGGGAGAACCGGGTCGCGGGCTTCGAGGCGCTGATGCGCTGGGCGCATCCGGAACAGGGCGTGCTGACCCCGGCGCGGTTCATGGCGGCGTTCGAGGATCAGGACCTTTCGCTGAAGCTGGGCGACGTCGCCTTCGAGTCGGCGCTGAAGCAGATGCGCGCCTGGCTCGACGAGGGGGTCGATTTCGGCCGTGTGGCCGTGAACATCAGCTCGGCCCAGTTCCGGTCGGGCCGCCTGGCCGAGGAGATCCAGGACCGGCTCGTCCGCTGGAACGTGCCGTGCGAGCGCCTGACGATCGAAGTCACTGAGAACGTCTATATGGGCTGGGGCTCGGACCTGGTCAGCGACACCGTGCGCCGCCTGCACGAGGCCGGCGTGATGATCGCGCTCGACGACTTCGGCACTGGTTACGCCAGCCTCGCCAATCTGCGCCAGTTCCCGATCGACCGCCTGAAGATCGACAAGTCCTTCGTCCAGAACGGCGAGGACGCGGCCATCGTGAAGGCTGTTATCACCCTGGGCACGTCCATGGGCATGAAGGTGGTGGCCGAGGGCGTCGAGGACGCCGAACAGCTGCGAGCCCTGGCCAGCTATGGCTGCGACCAGATCCAGGGCTACCACTTCGGCCGCCCGATGCCGGCCAGCGAAGTGGCGGGGTTCCTGAGGGGGTTTGGGGGAGTTGACTAAGATG
>OFDC01001378.1_pt1 | contig 13050 bp, 11 predicted proteins | sample 1520941 | NCBI WGS metagenome assembly OFDC01 (sample SAMEA94258168, study PRJEB24077) | hot springs metagenome | biome: Aquatic biome; feature: Water | place: India | collected 2012-12-06 | depth 5 m | reverse complement strand
GTGTACAAGTTGCCTTATATCCACCGCCTAAAGTCGGTGGTTTTACGGCAACGGAGGATAAAAAAACCGCAAGGTGATGCGGTTTCAGTCAGCTTTTTAATCAGCAGTTGAGTCACGCCAAATTTATCAGCACTAACCCCAAAATCAGCCAGTGCCAAGGCTCAATTTGCATATCCCCACCTTGATTTTTAGTATACCAAACCCATTATGCAAGATTATGAATTTAAAAACAAATGCCGTCATTTAACCCGCCATCTTTGTCACATTATGCACTATCATCGGCTATCAACTGCTTGACTACGCAGACCGCTAACTGTGGTTAATGATTGCACAAAGAGGCGTTTTTTCCTATAGTGGTCAATGACCCTTTCATCTCTAGAGTCCCAAAAAATACGATGAGCCTTGATGCCCTCAAACTGAGTAACCAGTTATGTTTTCCCATTTATTCACTGTCAAAAAGTATCACTAACCACTATCGTCCCCTGCTAAAAGCCTTGGATTTGACCTACCCACAGTACCTTGTCATGCTGGTGCTATGGGAAAAAAGTCCACAAACTGTCGGCACATTGGGTGATTTTTTAGACCTAGATACTGGCACCCTGACGCCTTTATTAAAGCGTCTTGAAAGCAAAGGCTTTGTGCAGCGTGAACGTGCTACAAAAGACGAACGGGTGGTACAGATATCGCTCACTGCCAAAGGGGATGCCCTAAAACTCCAAGCTGCGTCCATTCCCAGTGCTATGTTGGCTGCCATGCAGTTAGATGACGAAGCAATAGATCTGCTACAGCAAGTAGCACAAAAACTCTGCCCGACTCATACAGAGGTGTGTACCCACAATATATCACCCAAAAATCCTTAAACAAATTTTCATCTTTAAGCGCTATCTGCCTACGTCTTTTCATGATATCGTTAGATTAAGCATTTTTAGTCATTTGTTATTAGTTTGTATGCAGCGTGTGAGAATTTGATTACCGTGCCTAGTCACTGAAAATTATATTGTGTAAAATATAATTTTTTAAAACTTAAATATTAAAACCTAAATATTAAAACCTAAATGCTATGGCAAATGTTGTAACGCCTATCGCCGATTTTTTTCATTCACGCAAGTTAAGTATTCAAAAAAGGTACTCTTATGAAAATTTTTTATAAAACTCCAACTGCTACCTCAACCGGTGGCCGCTCAGGTCACGTTGCATTAGAAGATGGTTCACTGAGCTTTGATTTACAAACCCCTGAGCAAAATAGCACAGGCGTCAACCCAGAAAAATTATTTGCCATGGGTTATGCCGCTTGTTTTGACAATGCCTTGACTCATGTGGCACAGCGCATGAAGCTAGAAGGCGTCAGCTCAAAAACCTCAGCAGTGGTTGGGCTTGGCATGAATAGCCAAGGCGGTTATGCGCTTGACATCGATTTGTATATTGAACTTAGCGGCGTCAGCGAAGAACAAGCGAAAGCCTTGGTTGAGAAGACGGACAAAGTCTGCCCGTATTCCAATGCCGTGCGTGGCAATGTCGACGTACGTCTGCATACCCAAGTAGTCGCATAATCAATTTAACATAATTTCCATTGCAAGCAGCGTGCTCAACTGTCAAAGACCCATTTGGGCACATTTATTGTTTTGTTGAGCAAATTGAAAACTACCCAAGCGTTGTAACAGCCAATGACAAAATTGGTAACATCGAGCTTGAAAAACTTGGGCAATAATCTTTATCACTATATTGCTTTATCACTACTATATTAGGAATATTTCATGTCACTGATTGAAAATTTACAATGGCGCCATGCCGTCAAAGCCTTTGACCCAAACCAAAGCGTGAGTCAAGAAAATATCGACAAAATCATCGAAGCCGCCCGACTGGCGCCCACCTCATCGGGATTGCAGCCCTTTAAAGTTATCGTGGTCAAAAACCAAGCCATCAAGGCGCAGCTAGTGGCGGGTGCGCTCAATCCTGACTGCATGAAAGAATGTTCTCACGTGCTTGTTTTTGCAGGTTGGCAGGATTATAGCGCCGAAAAAATTGATAGCGTGTATGACATGACCACAGATGAGCGTGGCTTACCTAGAGGGCGTTTTGATAGCTATACTTCCATGCTCAAAGCAAGTGTGGCTAAAAAAAGCGCAGATGAAAACTTTGAACATATCGCTCGCCAAGCTTACATTGGCTTGGGACTTGCGTTGGCACAGGCAGCAGAGCTTAAAGTAGACAGTTGCCCTGCCGAAGGCTTTGATCCTAAGCTGATTGACGAGGTATTAGGTTTAGAGAAATTGGGGCTAAAAAGTATCGTAATCATGTACGTGGGTGTTGCAGATCCAGCACGTGATTGGATTGCGCCTATGGCAAAAGTACGCGTAGCCACTGAAGATTTTGTTATTGAATACAATTAATTCATCAAGTATCAAAAAAACCCTCTCAATAAACTATTTAGAGGGTTTTTTTGCGCCAATAGGTTTACTATTTATTGACAGCGAACCGGTAGATTGACAATACCAACCACCGGTACGCCATTTTTGGTAAAGGGGTTAAATTTGCCGCTCTTAGCCTGCATAGACAGTTGTCTATCGACTCTGACATTGCCGGTCGATTTGGCTAAAGTGACGCTGGTTGGATTGCCTTGTTTGTCCACCGTATAGCGAATAATCGCCGTCAATGCGCCGTTTTCGAGGTCTTCACTACGACAGCTAAAGCTAGGTTGCCGTCGCCAACTTGCTTGTCCTGCCGAAAAGCTCACAGGTGAATTATTTTGCGCTTGCTCGGCTTCTTTATCCTTGTCGGCTTGTTGTTGTTTTGCCTTTTCGGCTTTCGCCCTAGCTTCATCCGCTTGTCTGGCTTTGGCATCAGCTAGCGCTTTTTGACGATCCATTTCTGCTTGTTTGCGCTCACGTTGTTGTTGTTCAATTAATTGATTTTCCAACGCTTTTTGCCGTGCAAGGATTTGTTGTCGCTGCAATTCTTGTTGCCGTTCCAATTCTTGTTGTTGTTTTTGCGCTTGTTCGGCTCGCTCATTGGCGAGGGCAAGTTGCCTTGCCATGACAATGTTTTGGTCAACTTGTGGCGGCTTAACGATAGGATTTTCTGCTGGTTTCGACAGTTCGGGTAATGGTTTAATCGGTTGTTCTACAGGTTTTTTAGCAATCGGTTGAGTAATCGGTTTTTCAACCGTTTTCTCGATAGGCTTGCTGATGGGTTTTGCTATCGGCTTTTCTTTTGGTTTTTCTGCTAGTTTTTCTTTTGGCTTTTCGACGGGTTTGGGTAGTTGTTTTATCGGTTTTGGCTCGGCTGTCACCACCATCTCTTTAGGCTTGTCTGCGGCAGGTGGTGGCGCGATGAAGCTAATTTCTAACGGTGGCGTGACGTTGGGCGGTTTGATATCAGGCGTTGCCATATTTGCCAAGCTAATCGCTACGATACCGTGTAAGCTCAATACGCCAATCAGTGCCAACGTGCCCGACTTTTTATCGAATATGGTACTAATATCGTTTGAGAAATGGGCTTGACTAAAGTTAGCGTGACGTTGGATAGGCATAGTTATAGGGCTGTATATTTAGGAAAAGTCTCAAAATCGCTGTATTATAGTGTGAATGATAATCTTTATCAATATCCTAAATGAGATTAATTCTTGTTTATAAAAATTAATGATAATTATTATCATCAATGCTATGATTTGCTATTTTAAAACTTTGACCTTGGGCAAATCATGCTAACCACCCAATCGCTTACCGTCATACGCCAACAAAAAACCCTCTTACACAACATCAATGTCACCATTGATAAGGGAAAAATCTATGCCTTAATTGGGCATAATGGTTCGGGGAAATCGACACTGATTAAAGCTTTGGCAGGGGAAACACCCCCCACTAGCGGACAGATTTTATTACAGGATTTTGCTGACAAATCAATCTTTGATTTACCGCCAAAAACCTTCGCACAGCAAGTCGCCTATTTACCGCAAAAATTGCCTGATGCCAGTCAATTTACCGTTGCCGAACTGGTGATGTTAGGGCGATACCCTTATCAAAAATGGCTACAAAAGCCTACACCACAAGACCATACTAAGGTGCGTGAAGCAATAGCGCTGACCCAAGTCACCCCGTTTGCCGAGCAATCAGTGGCAACGCTATCTGGGGGAGAGCGCGCTAGGGCGTGGCTTGCCATGTGTATCGCCCAAGATACGCCCTATCTGCTACTTGATGAACCACTTGCCCCGCTCGATATCGTCTATCAAGTTGAAATACTGCGTCTCATTCGTGATTTGGCACGGCAGAAAAACAAGGCGATTGTGATTATTATTCATGATATTAATCTTGCGGCACAGTTTTGCGATGAGTTTATTGCGTTAAAAAACGGCAAGCTTTGTCATGTGGGTGATATCGCCAGTACCATGCAACCGCAAGTGCTTGACCAGATTTTTGGTATCAATTTGCATTTATTAAGTCACCCAGTCACCGGAAATAAAGTGGCGGTGGTGTGATGAGAGCTTTTTGCTTGTTGCTTGTTTTGCTTTTTTTGACGGCTTGCCAGCCTCAGCGGGATTTAAAGCTTGAAGCGCCGCCTACAGATGCTCACACCGTCAAAGTCATCACCCCTGATTGGGCGGTGGCTTCGACGCTCACTGCCCTAGGCTATCCACCGATTGCCACAGGCGATACCAAAAGCTACCGTGAATGGGTGGGCACGCCCTCGCTGCCAAGCGATATTATCGATATTGGGGAGCGATTCACCCCAAATTTTGAACGGCTTGCCCAACTTACCTCAGCTTCTAACAATATCGTGATTATCGATAATGATTTTTATGCCCACCTAAGACCTGCTTACGGCAACACCCCCCATAAGTCGGTGAGTTTTATGTCAAAAAACGCGATAGCGACTTGGCAGGACTATGCCGAACCGACTCTTCAGCTAGGTGAAATTATTCATCAGCCGCAACGCGCCCAGCGATTTTTAACCCAGTCAAAAAAACAGCTTGGCGAGCTTGGTACGACATTTCGCCAAAAGTATCCCCACATCAAAAAAATTGCGGTGGTGCAGTTTGCCGATAGCAATAATTTGCGGATTTATACCAACAATAGCCTGTTTCGACCGACATTTGAGGTGATGGGGTTAAATTTGATTACCCTTGAAGATCAGATGGGTAAAGGCAATCTTTGGGGATTTAATTCGCTGGCATTGAGTGATTTGGCAAAACTTGATGATGATACCTGTTTGGTAGTGGTTGAGCCGTTTAGTCCTATGCTACGTCAAGAATTAGCCAAAAATTTGCTGTGGCAGCGGCTAGGCTATGGCGCAAGGGCTGAAAATAGCCGCTGTATGGCCGTATTACCGCCGATTTGGCTGTATGGCGGCGTGTCCTCTATGGTGATATTTGGCGAGCGATTAAATCAGGCTCATTGGTTAGGGGGCAAGGCGCATGGGTAATAAAACTAGGCTACAACATAACCAGCGAATTACCAAGCCCTTTAATGCCCCTGCCTGTTGGTTTTTTATTGGCTTATTGTCGCTGGTTTTAATGACCACGGCTTTAGTTTTTAAAACTACTTGGCATGATGCCTTGGGGTTATTATTCGCCCGTTCACAGTCGCTAACTTTAGCGCAAATGGTGGCGCAGTTACAAATTTTGCCGACTATGTTAGTGGCGATATTTGCCGGCGGATTACTGGGCGTAGTCAGTGTCTTGCTACAACAATTGGTCAAAAATACCCTTGCTTCAGACAGTACGCTTGCGGTAGGGACAGGGGCACAATTGGCTTTATTGATTGTGACGCTGTTTTTTCCCAGTTTTGGCTTGTATGGTAGCTTTTGGGTGGCATTTGTTGGCGCATTGCTGAGTATGGGCTTGGTGTTTGCGATTGCTGCCAACAGTCGTATGAATCCTGTGGTGCTCATTTTGGGTGGTTTGGTGGTCAATATTTTGTTTTCTGCTATTTCCTCACTGTTGATGATTTTTTTCTCAGAAAGGGTAATGGGGGTCATGGCATGGGAAAGCGGTAACTTAACCCAAACCAGTTGGCAAAATAGCCAGTTTTTTGTGCTAATGAGCCTAATCTTGCCCGTTATCTTGTTGTTTTTGGTCAAACCTTTAACCATCATGAGCCTTGATGAACGCCAAGCCAAAGCCTTGGGAGTGCCTGTGGCTGCCGTGCGTATGCTGGTAGTAACCCTTGTTGCGGTAGTCACGGCAAGCGTTGTAAGCCGCGTGGGCGTTTTAAGTTTTGTCGGCTTGGCTGCGGCAAGTGTCGTTAATGTAGTAGCGATTCGCCCGATTGGGCAACGCTTAATGGCAGGATTTGCCTTTGGGGCGATGTTGTTGTGGCTGACCAATAACATTGTGATGCTGCTGTCACCCTGGTTCAAACCATTACTTAATATGATGCTGCCTGTGGGATCGGTCACAGGGATATTAGGTGCCGGGTTGATTATTTGGTTGGTCATTCGACAAAGTAAACAGCCCATGATTGCCGAACAAAGCCCTAGCCTGTTGGTCGGCAAACGCCGATATTTTGGTGGCGGTTTTTGGGCGGTTGCGGTAGGGTTGTTGCTACTTGTGACGCTAGGTGTATTACATATTTCCCCTGATGCGATGGGCAGTTTTGGGTGGCATACAGAGGCAAGTTTTATCGAAAATTTTCGCCTACCGCGTACGCTATCGGCAATGGCAACAGGTCTGATGCTGGCTACCGCAGGGGTGCTATTACAAAACTTGACGCGCAATCCGATGGCAAGTCCTGAAGTCCTGGGCATCAGCTCAGGTGCGGCATTGGGGGTGGTATTGGTGTTCGTGCTTAGTCCAGTGATATTAGGCACACTGGGACTGGCAACTGATTCTGTTTGGGCATTGGGATTGCCGTTATTGGGCGGACTGTTAGGTGCGGCTTTGGTGTTACTGTTGGTTTTGTGGCTTGCTCGTCGGCTATCCTCAAGTTACTTGTTACTCGTGGGTGTGGCGATTTCTGCATTGATGGGTGGTATTTTAACTTTAATCAAACTGTCAGGCGACCCTCGCTTACAAGCGATGCTCAATTGGCTATCGGGTACAACCTATCATGCTTATCCCATGACAGCGTGGGCATTGATGGTCATTGGTATTGTGTTATTTTTGCTCAGTTTTTTGCTACTAAAGCCGCTTAGGGTGATTAGCCTAGATGAAACGATGGCTCGCAGTTTGGGCGTATCAGTAAAACGTAGCGAAATACTGATTTTTAGTCTTGTAGCAGTGTTAAGCACTGTTTCGACATTGGCGGTTGGACCGCTAAGTTTTATTGGATTGATGACGCCGCATTTAGCCAAGACAATCGGGGCAGTGCAGTTACCTCACCAATTAGCCTTATCAGCGCTACTGGGCGCGGGACTGATGCTGATTGCTGATTGGGTGGGACGTTATGCGGTTTTTCCCTATGAAATACCTGCGGGTACAATCGCTTCCATCGTAGGCGGTTTATATTTTTTATGGTTGATGAAAGGTATGAAAAATTAAAAAGATAACTTCTTTGGTTACCCTATCATTACTTATTGTAAATAGAAATAATAATTGTTATCATTCGCAAAAATGTTTTCTCTATTGTCTCTGGAGTGATTGAATATGCGTTTATCCCTATTATCTTTAGCAGTGCGCTCGTCTTTGGCAGCAAGTACGATTGGCTTATTATCGACCGCGGCGATGGCAGAAGAAGCAAATACCACGGATGCTGCCACAGAAACCTTACTCGATGAAATCGTGGTGACTGCAAGTGCGGATGCGTCAAAAACTGGTTTGTCGCCAGCCTATCAAGGTGGGCAAGTCGCTACAGGTAGCCGTATCGGTATTTTGGGTAATAAATCAATCATGGAAACGCCTTTTTCGACCACGGCCTATACCAATGACTTTATTTTAAATAAACAAGCAGATTCTGTTGGCGATATCCTAAAAAAAGATTCAACAGTGCGTGTGGCGCGTGGTTTTGGTAACTTTCAAGAAGCTTATCTGATTCGCGGATTTGTCACCAACTCTGACGATACCATGATGAACGGCTTATACGGCATTATGCCCCGTCAATATATCGCAAGTGAGCTATTTGAGCGGGTCGAAGTACAACGTGGCGCGAGTACCTTCCTAAATGGCATGGCGCCTGGGGGTAGTAATAAAGGGGGCACAGTCAATTTGCTGCCAAAGCGTGCCACTCAAACGCCGATTCGTAAAGTCACTATCAGCAGCGAAAATGCCGAAAATGGGAAAATTGCCCTAGACGTGGGACAACGGTTTGGCGCAAACCAAGCGTATGGTGTGCGTGCCAATGTCGCCTATCAAGACGGCGGTACAGCAATCGATAATGAAAAAGCCAAATTGGGTTTGGTCGGTTTGGGCTTAGATTATCGCCAAGATAACATGCGGTTATCGGCAGATTTGGGTTATCAAAATAACGAACTGCAAAAAACACGCACCAATGTCACCTTGTCAGGTTTGACCCGTGTACCCAATGCCGCTGATGCCAAAAGCAACTGGGCGCAACCCTGGAGTTATTCAAATGAAAAAGATGTGTTTGGTACATTACGGGCTGAATATGACCTTAGCCCAAATTTGACTGCGTATGGCGCGTATGGCTTTCGTCATGGCGAAGAAGAAAACTCGCTTGCTAATTTGACGGTCACTAATCTAAATGGCGATGGCACCACCTACCGCTTTGACAATGCCCGTGAGGACGACATCAACACAGGCGAAATCGGTATCCGGGGTAAACTGACCACAGGCAAAATCAACCATAACTGGGTAGTGTCTGGCAATATCTATAAAGCACAGATAAAAGCACCTTATCAATTTGATTGGCAAAACACGCTGACGACCAATTTATATCACCCAACCTCGTACGCCAAACCCAGCTGGTCAGCGGCGGCGTTAGCAGGTGGCGATATCGACAATCCTACCAAGACAGGCGAAACCACGCTCACCAGTGTGGCATTGGCAGACACCCTAGCCTTCATGGATGATAAACTTCAAGTGACCTTGGGGGCAAGACACCAAACCATTGAAGATGAAAGTTTTAACCCCACCACCCAAGCCAGTAATGGCAAATATAAAGAAAGTAAAACCACGCCTGCGTTTGCCATATTATATCGCCCAACTGATGAATGGTCAGTCTTTGCTAACTATATGCAAAGCCTCAGCAAAGGCGAAACTGCCCCTCTCACTACCACCATCGATGGCGTAGCAACTGAGCTGACCAATGCAGGTCAAGCCATGTCACCGTACGTCACCAAACAAAGCGAAATCGGCGTGAAATACGACCGCGGCGTTATCGGCGCAGGTCTCACCGCTTTTCAAACCAACAAGCCGCGTTATACTACTGTTGATACTACCTTTGAAGCATATGGCAAAAACCAACATAAAGGCATTGAGCTCAATGTATATGGACAACCCACCGCCAATATGCGAGTGCTAGGCGGCGTTACCTTCCTTGATACCGAGCAAAAAGACACCGGTAGCGATGCCACTGAAGGTAAGCAAGTTATCGGTGCAGCAAAAAACCTGTTAAATCTAGGGCTGGAATATGATTTACCCCAAGTAGACGGCTTAACCTTAACAGGCGATGTCATCCATACCGGCAAACGTTACGCCAATGATGCCAATACCCTAACAGTCGATGGCTACACCACTGTGGATTTGGGCGCAAGATATAAAACCCAACTTGCGGGTAAAGCAGTCACGCTCAAAGGGGTGATTGCTAACGTCACCGATAAAGACTACTGGTCATCGGTGGGCGGTTATGAAAATACGGCAGGTGACAACGGTGCAGGCTATCTTACCTTAGGTGAGCCACGCACATTGAAGCTGTCAGCGACCTTTGATTTTTAATTTTACCCATTGCTATCGTTTGCCATCGGATAAAGCTTGCTTTGTCCGATTTTTATTTGAGACTGGCTAAAAAATAAAAGCTAAACAGGAAATACATGTTCCCTACTACCATGCCCCTTATGAGCCTCATCTGGCAACAGCACCGCTTTGCCTTTATCAAAGTCATCTTGCTCAATCTGCTTAATGCCTTGGTGAATGTCGCTATTATCGCCTTTATTAACCGTTTTTTAATCTCAGCAGTCGGCACTGATAATCCCCTTTTAGGCAGTTGGCAGATATTAGCGGTGTTTTTGCTAGCGATTATGGGTTTATTAGCGACAACGTTGATGTCACAGCTTGCCTTGACCCAGTTAGGGCATCGCTTTGTGTTTGAATTGCGTTCGCAACTGATAAAACGTATCTTAGACACTTCAATCGCCCAAGTTGAAAAAATCGGTAGTGCCAAGCTGTTAGCCAGCTTAACTACCGATGTGCAGTCGATTACCGTGGCGTTTGTACGCCTGCCTGAGCTGGTGCAAGGGGTGATTATTTGCACGGCGACCGCGGTTTATTTGGGGTTTTTATCTCTGCCAATGCTACTTGTGGTCATGGGGTGTATTACGCTGACCATTTTTATCAGCAGTAAACTCGTTGGTCATGTGTATGCCCATTTAGCCACATTACGAGAGATCAATGACGCACTGTATCAAGATTATCAAGCAGTGATTGATGGAAGAAAAGAACTTGCCTTAAATCGTGAACGTGCCAACCGCCTATTTACCAATGATTATCAACGCCACGCAAGCGACTATTTCAACCATATTGTCAAAGCCGATACTTTTCATCTGTCAGCCGTAAGCTGGTCAAATATTATGATGTTTGCCGTAATTGGGGTGATTTATGCCCTAGCAAATATTTATCATTGGGTAGATACCGCCACCGCCACTACGTTTGCCCTCACCGTATTATTTATCCAGTCGCCTCTACTGATGGCGATTGGGGCATTTCCCACCGTGCAAACGGCTAAAGTTGCTTTGGAAAAAATACAATCATTACAGCTTGCCGACTATAGCCCAAATTTTGATACCCAAATTTTAACCCCCAATTGGCAAGTCATTACTTTTAAAAATATAAATTATCACTATGACAATAGCGCAAATTTTGGCTTAAAACATATCAACTTTACGTTAAAACGCGGCGAAGTGGTGTTCTTAATTGGCGCCAATGGTAGCGGAAAATCGACACTTGCCAAGCTCATTACAGGGTTATATCAGCCTAAATTTGCGGAAAACACCGGTATTTTTATCGATAATCAGCGTATCGCCTCAGAACATTACCCCCATTATCGCCAGTTATTTTCAGCGATTTATAGCGATTTTTATCTGTTTAACACTGTGATGGGAACTGCACAAAATGCGCCCAATGCTGAGTTAATCGATAATTGGCTTGATATCTTAGCCATCAAAGAAAAAGTCAGCGTCACCGATAACCAACTTAGCGCCACCGAACTTTCGCAAGGGCAGCGCAAACGCCTTGCCATGCTGCTTGCTGTCGCCGAAGAAAAGTCTATTTTACTGCTTGATGAATGGGCTGCTGACCAAGACCCTGCCTATCGCCGTGTGTTTTATCACCATATTATTCCCATGTTGCAAAAAATGGGCAAAACGCTTTTTATTATTAGTCATGATGACAGCTATTTTGAAAAGGCGGATAGATTGTTGATGATGAAAAATGGCGAACTCAGCGAGCTGACCGGTTTGCAACGCGAAAAAGCCAGTCTAGATGCCATTAAAGTGATTGGCGAGCATTAAACAGTCGACATGGATTGCCCTAAAACTAGTTAAAGCGGATTAAATATAACAGCTCAGCAGACAAAGCCACCAAAGCCACGCTGTCTGCCTACGATATTACGCGCAAAAATGACAAGGTCACTGCCATCGACTGGACCAAACAAACCCAAACAGGTGAAACCACATCAAAAGGTTTTGAAATTTCTGCCGATCATCGTTTCAACGATTGGTTAAATGTGGGTGTCGGTTATGGTTATGTCGATGCCGAAATCACCAAGGATGAGTTTAACCCCCAGCTGGTTGGCAATACCCCGCAACAAATTGCCAAGCACAACGCCACACTGTGGGCAAGTATGAAACCCAACGCCAAAACCGCGGTGCAAGTGGGTGTGCGCCACATCGCTGGGATGCAGATTGATAGAGAAAACTCAGATACCTTACCAAGCGTCACCTTGGTCGATTTGGCTGGTAGTTATCAAATTAACCCCACGTTCAATGTGGGCTTGACTGTCAGTAACTTGTTTGACAAAACCTACGTGGGTAGTTGTTATGACCGCAATAATTGCTGGATGGGCGCAGAGCGACAAGCCAGTGTTAGCTTAACTGCGAAGTTTTAATCAGGTTCATAAATTTAAACAAAGGACTTGTTACCCCAAGTCCTTTCCTTACACCCTTTAACAAAAATTACATGCTATGCACCCAGAAAATCTGACTTTATTTGATGACCCAGAAATTGCCGACATCATCGATCACATCAACGAAGACCACAGCGATGATATGAAACACATGGCGTTAGGCTTGCTAAACTTAACCAAGGTTCAGCAAAAAACCTTAAAAAATGCGACCTTGCGCCAAATTTATCAACAAGGCTTGCTGTTGGATTTGCAATTTGCGCAAAACGAGCCGCACTTAGACAATCAGCTTTTGGCATTTAGTGAGCCGGCCCAAACCCTTGAAAAATTTAACGACCAATATGTCGCCTTATTGCAGCGCAGTGACCGCAAACAAGGTAAAAAAACCATTGACATCAAGCAGCGTCAATTTTGCCTGCAAAGCGTGGAAGCGGTTAGTCACCATATGTATCGTTTGACAGTGCAAACCGATAGCGATTTATCCGATTTACCTGCAGGTTATGCGTTTTTGTTTGATGTCAAACTGCCCGACACTGACCTAAAAAAACACCCCCGCCCCTACCGCTATTATACGCTTCGCAAGGCATGGCAAACTGTGAATGAAAACGGTGAAACGCAAAACCTTGCTTGGATAGATATCTATTGTCATGGAGAAAAAAACGGCGAAATCAGTCTTGGCGAAACTTGGGTAAAATCGTTAAAAACAGGCGATGTTTTTACCAGTGAGCGAGAATTCCCCGAAAAAATCGATCATCTCGGTGTTAATCAGTAAGCATCCGACCATCCCATCTACCACCATTCTAAAAAATACGAGATAGTGCCC
>OFDC01001377.1_pt1 | contig 13066 bp, 11 predicted proteins | sample 1520941 | NCBI WGS metagenome assembly OFDC01 (sample SAMEA94258168, study PRJEB24077) | hot springs metagenome | biome: Aquatic biome; feature: Water | place: India | collected 2012-12-06 | depth 5 m | reverse complement strand
CGCAACGTGCCCAAGATGCTGGCCGTCCTGCCCCCGGACGAGGCTGCGGACTGGCGCCGCCGGATCGAGGCCGAGGCCGCGCGGCTCGACGCCTGACCGCCCGCAACCCGCGCGGCCCTGCGGCGCTATGGCGAGACCGTCCGTCCCGCGCTAAGTTCCGTTCATGAACCGTTCTTCGACGCCGAAGCCCGCTGCGGCCAAGCCCGTCCATGTCCCTGATCCACGCCGTGCTCCAGGCGGCGAACCGCCCGATGGACGCCGCCGCCGTGTCGCGCGCCTTCAAGGGCGGCGGCAAGCGGATCGAACAGCGGGTGGTGCAGGCCCTGTCCACCCTGGTCCGCTACGGCTGGATCAACGCCCTGCCCGGTGGAACCTACGCCGCGCGCCGCGCGGCTTGACGGAGACCTGATCAATGCCTCGACTATGGATGGTGCGGCTCGGCAAGTTCGGCGAACAGGAGGCCCACGCCCTGGAAACCGGGGAACTGGTCACGGGATGGGAGTTGCCGGACCTGACGCCTGCCAACACGCGCGAGGCGGTGCTGTCCATCCTGCACCAGGCCCTGCCGGACGAACAGCCGGGCACGCTGCGGAACTGGGCCGCTCAGTTGAACCAGTTGAAGAACGTCGCCGTTGCAGGCGATCTGGTGGTGACGCCCTTGAAGACCACCGGCCGTCTCGCCGTCGGCAGGCTTCAGCCCGGCTATATCCACACCGAGGCCGGGGCGCCCGCCCGTCGTGTGGAATGGCTGCGCACGGACCTGCCCCGCGACGCTCTGAAACAGGATCTGCTGTATAGTCTCGGCGCGTCGCAGACGGTGTGCGAGATCAGCCGCAACGAAGCGCTGGCGCGCCTGCTCGCTGCGGTCGAGACCGGCGTGGACCCCGGCGCAGCCGCTCTGCCCTCAACCAAGCCGTCATCGACGCCGGAAACCGGGGCGGAGGAAGCCGCCGAAACGTCCGATATCGCGGACCTGGCCGAGTTGGCGCGCGACCAGATCGAGCGGCGCATATCCAGCCAGTTCGCAGGCCACGCCTTCACGCGCTTGATCGCCGCGCTTTTAGGAACTCAGGGATATCAAGTCGAGGTGTCGCCACCTGGGCCGGATCGAGGCATCGACATCGTCGCAGGCCAGGGCGCCCTCGGCCTGAGCGGCCCCAAGCTTGTCGTTCAAGTCAAGTCCGGCGGCATAGTGGTGGACCAGCCGACGCTTCAGGGACTGATCGGCTGCATCCATGACGTTCATGCCGATCATGGCCTTTTGGTCAGTTGGTCCGGCTTTAGTCCGCCAGTACGAAAACGTGTGAATGAGCTGTACTTCCGAGTGCGGCTTTGGGACCGCAAACAGATCGTTGACGCCCTGCTGACCCATTACGATGACCTTCCAGCCGACATACGCGCCGAACTGCCGCTGCGACGCATCTGGACCCTGGTTCCTGACATGACGGTATAATCGGCTTCGATCGCAAAAAGGGGCGGCGGACCGAAGTCCGCCGCCCCGTTCTTGTCGCGCTGACGTCGCCTTAGAAGGACTTGGTCAGGTTCACGAAGGCCGTGCGGCCCAGGTAGTCGTAGCCCGAGTACAGCGGGGCGTTGCCGACCCGGTTGTACACGCCCGCCGAGATGGTCGGGGGGTTTTCGTTGAACAGGTTGCGAACGCCCAGGGTGGCGGTCCAGCCGTCGGCCGAATACTGGACCGAGGCGTTGTGCAGCCAGTAGTCGTCCACCGCGAGGTCGTAGTCCGAGGTGACCGGATCTTCCTCATAGTAGGCGTAGCTGTCGGTGCCCTGGATCCATTCGACGCCATAGCGGACGCGCCATTGATCCCAAGCGTAGGAGACGTCGGCGGTGCCGGTGAACTCCGGATTGTTGACCATGCCGGTGTAGTCGACCAGCGGGTCTTCCTCGAACAGCTTGTTGGAGATCTCCGTGTACTGGGTGATCGCCAGGTTCAGCAGGGCCGTGCCGGGACCGACGTCCTTGCGATAGCGAACCGTATAGTCCAGCCCCTTCACATTGTCGGTGGCCAGGTTCACGTAGCTGTCCGAGACCGTCAGGCTGTTGTCCGCCGGATCACGCGACACCAGGCGGCAGAAGCCGGCGTCGGCGGCGAAGTCTTCCGGGTTGGAGTCGTAGCAGCGGGTCAGGATTTCGCCTGCGCCGGTGCGCGACACGCCGTTCTCGACCTCGATCTCATAGTAGTCGACGGCGAAGGCCAGGTCGCCCCAGCTTGAAGGCATCGGAGGACGCACGACCAGACCCAGGGTCATGTTGGTCGAGGTCTCGGCCGACAGGCCGGCCTCAGCGCCCCCTGCGGTGATCACCCGGACGCTGTTGGTGGACTGGAAGTCGCCGGCCAGGCCTTCGGAGGCGCAGTTGGCGACGCGGTTGGGGTTCACGCCCGGCGCGCCGTAGTCGTTGCAGCGGTCGATCGAGTTCGACTGGAAGCCGCTGGTGGCGCCGACGAACTGTTCGAACAGGGCCGGGGCCCGGTAGGAGGTGCCGTAGGTGCCGCGAACCGTGATCCAGTCGATCGGACGATAGACCAGGCCGACCTTGTAGGTCGTGTCGTCGCCGTAGGAGTCATAGTCGGTGTAACGGGCCGAACCGTTCAGGGTCAGCTCGCGAACGCCAGGCAGATCAACCAGCAGCGGGGCCTCGATCTCGCCGAAGACTTCCTTCACCGAATCCGAACCGCGGGTGATGGCCGAGGTCGAATAGTTGTAGGTGTTGCCCAGCTGGCTATCCAGGCCCGGGGTGTCGTCGATCTCGGACTCACGCCATTCGGCGCCGAAGAAGCCCATGACGCGGCCGGCGGGCAGGCTGAACAGCGGACCGTCGATGCCGATGCTGGCGACCTTCTCGATGAACTCGGTCGTGCCGGTCACCGGACGGAAGACATAGTCCTTCCAGTCCTGCGGCAGGACGCCGCCGATGGTCTGGGTCGTCAGGGCCGGAGCCGCGACACAGCCGGGGTTCGACGCCAGGGCGGCGCACTGGAAGCCGCCCGCGCCGTCGCTGACCACGTCCAGCGAGGCGATCAGATTGTCGGTCAGGAACTGTTCGCTGGTGTAGGTCGATTTGGACCGCGAATAGCTGACATAGGCGTCATAGCGCCATTCAGGCACGAAGAAGTCGCCCTTGATCCCGGCGACGTAGCGGCCGAAATCGACTTCCTGTTCGGAGTGATCGTTGCCGTAGCCGATGAAGGCGCGCACGCCGACGTCTTGGCCCTGGTTCAGCCCTTGGTCGCCAAAGGCGACGCTGCCCTGCAGATTGGCGGGGATCAGGGGGCTGCCGACGGCGTAGTCCAGCGCCAGCTGGCGGTAACCGGTTTGCGACGACTTGCGCTGATTGAACAGGGCCTCGCCGTAGATTTCAGCATTGCCCAGGGCGTTCAACTGATAGCCGGCTTCGCCGTACAGGGTGGTGATCTCGACCGGCGAGATCAGCGACTCGTTCAGCATCCGGTCTTCGAAGGTGTCGCGGACGTTCAGGTCGTTGCCCGGGCCGCCCACGCCTTCAAAGCCGACCAGACCGGTCGTGACGGCCGAGTTCGGACGCCAGCGGTTGAAGGTCGTGCCGGTCGCGCCCGGCGCCGCGACGCCGGTCGTAGCGCCCGTGGCGATCGTGTTGATCGTCACGCCGTTCGAGCCGGTCGTGGTGACCGGATAGCATTTCGACTGGCCGGTCAGCGGGTCGATATAGTCCTGGCCGTTGCGGAAGCCGTCGGTCTGGCAACGGGTGAACTCGCGGTCGCGCAGGGTCAGTTCGTCGCGCTCGTAGCGCTCGATCGAACCGGCGGCGCGCCAGCGATCGCCGCGAACGCCTGCGGTCAGCGACAGACGGGTCGAACCGCCCGCGCCATTGGCCTCCAGCGGCTCGTTGCGCTGTCCTTCAAAGACCAGGCCTTCGAAGTTCTGGCGGGTCTGGATATTGACCACCCCGGCTACGGCGTCGGAGCCGTAGACCGAAGAGGCGCCGTCGCGCAGGACTTCGACCCGGTCGATCATGGCGGTCGGCAGGACGTTCAGGTCAGCCGCGCCGACCGAACCGCGCGAACCGGCCGGCGAAACGCGACGGCCGTTCAGCAGCACCAGAGTCCGGCTCGGGCTCATGCCGCGCAGGCCGATGGTGTTGGCGCCGGGGCCGCCGTCGGTGACATAGCCGCCGTAGGCGTTGTTGATTTGGGACGTGCCGCCGGTGACGGCGGTGCTTTGCAGCGCCTCAGTGGTCGAGGCGAAGCCCTGCAGGGTCGCCTCTTCGCGCGTCACCACCTGGGTCGGCGAGGGCGCATTGTAGTTGTCGCGCCGGATGCGCGAGCCGATGACGACGATGTCCTCGACCTGGGCGGAGCCGTCCTGGGCCGCCGTTCCGTCCTGAACCACGGCGGCGTCCTGGGCCAAGGCGCCAGAAGCGGCCAAGACCGAGATAGAAGCGGCCAATCCCCCGACAATCGTCGAAGAAAGAAGAGTGTTTTTACGAGTACGCATACGCCCCATTCACAAACAGTATTGATACACTACTTAGATCGGTAGCCGGGTAACAAAGGTATATATCACCGATACATCAAATGTATCAGTTCTGTGACTCTGTTAAGGATCAGGAATACGGGCCGCAACCAAAAAGTCGCACAAACGTACGATTAGCGACGAAAAACCGGAAAACAGCAGCCACGTCGCGGCATATCGAAGCATGTTCTTTTCGCGTAGTGACGTTTTGTCGCCATTTTTTGGCCCGCATGCGCCACATTCCGGGCGCTACAAGCGCTCTTCGGCTCTCTGGCGCCCTTGAAGTCGCCGCACTAAGTTCTGTTCATGAACCGTTCTTCGACGCCGAAGCCCGCTGCGGCCAAGCCCGCCAAGCCCGTCTCCGCAAAGCCCGTCCATGTGCCCGATCCCGGCGTGCGGGAGGCGGCGGCCGCCTTCATTCGCGACACCGGGAAAATGCCGATGTTCGCCCCGGTGACGGGTCCGCGCCTGACGCCGGAGGAGCCGGTCGCCGCCCCGGCCGACTGGGTGCCGCACCGCCCCTCGCGCGAAGGCGCCAAGAAGGGCGGGCGCTTTCGGCTGGAGACGAAATACACCCCCGCCGGCGATCAGCCCGCCGCCATCGCCGAACTGGTGGCCCAGGCCGAGGCGGGCGACCGGGATCAGGTGCTGCTGGGCGTCACCGGCTCGGGCAAGACCTTCACCATGGCCAAGGTCATCGAACAGACCCAGCGCCCGGCCCTGATCCTGGCCCCCAACAAGACCCTGGCGGCCCAGCTCTATTCCGAGTTCAAGAGCTTCTTCCCGGACAACGCCGTCGAATATTTCGTCAGCTACTACGACTATTATCAGCCCGAGGCCTATGTCCCGCGCACCGACACCTATATCGAGAAGGACAGCTCGATAAACGAGCAGATCGACCGGATGCGGCACTCGGCGACGCGGGCGATACTGGAGCGGGATGATGTGATCGTGGTGGCCAGCGTCAGCTGCATCTACGGCATCGGCTCGGTCGAGACCTATACGGCCATGACCTTCACGCTGAAGGTGGGGGACCAGATCGACGAGGCGAAGCTGCGGGCCGACCTGATCGCGCTGCAGTACAAGCGCAACGACCTGAACTTCGAACGCGGCATGTTCAGGAAGCGCGGCGACGTGATCGAAATCTTCCCGGTCCACCTGGAGGACCGCGCCTGGCGCCTCAGCCTGTTCGGCGACGAGCTGGAGGCGATCCAGGAGTTCGACCCCCTGACCGGCAAGAAGACCGCCGAGCTGAACGAGATCACCGTCTACGCCGCCAGTCACTATGTGACGCCGCGCCCGACGCTGAACCAGGCCGTCAACGGCATCAAGGCCGAGCTGAAGGAGACGCTGGACTGGATGATCGAGAACGGCAAACTGCTGGAGGCCCAGCGGCTGGAGCAGCGCACCCGGTTCGATCTGGAGATGATGGAGGCCACCGGCAGCTGCGCCGGCATCGAGAACTATTCCCGCTGGCTGACCGGCCGCGCCCCCGGCGAGCCGCCGCCGACCTTCTTCGAATACATCCCCGACAACGCCCTGCTGTTCGTGGACGAGAGCCACGTCACCATCGGCCAGATCAACGGCATGTTCCGCGGCGACTATCGCCGCAAGTCCACCCTGGCCGAATACGGCTTCCGCCTGCCCTCCTGCATCGACAACCGCCCGCTGAAGTTCGAGGAATGGGACGCCATGCGCCCCCAGACCATCCACGTCTCGGCCACCCCCGGCCCGTGGGAGATGGAACGGGCCGGCGGCGTCTTCGTGGAGCAGGTCATCCGCCCCACCGGCCTGATCGACCCGCCGGTCGAAATCCGCCCCGTCTCGGGCGCCACGCGCAACCAGGTCGACGACGTCATCGACGAGGTCAAGGCCACCACCCGCGCCGGCTACCGCAGCCTGGTCACCACCCTGACCAAGAAGATGGCCGAGGACCTGACCGAATATATGCATGAACAGGGGATCCGCGTCCGCTACATGCACTCAGACGTCGACACGCTGGAGCGGATTGAAATCCTGCGCGACCTGCGTCTGGGCGCCTTCGACTGTCTGATCGGCATCAACCTGCTGCGCGAGGGGCTGGACATCCCCGAGTGCGGCCTGGTCGCCATCCTGGACGCGGACAAGGAGGGCTTCCTGCGCTCCGAGACCAGCCTGATCCAGACCATCGGCCGCGCCGCGCGCAACGTCGACGGCCGCGTCATCCTCTACGCCGACCGGATGACCGGCTCGATGGAGCGCGCCATCGCCGAGACCGACCGCCGCCGCGAACGCCAGATGGCCTATAACGCCGAACACGGCATCACGCCCGAAAGCGTCAAGCGCGACATCAAGGAAATCCTCGACAGCCCCTATGAGTCCCGCGAGATGGACCGCCTGACCCGCCCCGGCGTGGCCGAGGCCTCCAAACCCTTCGTCGGCTCCAACTTCCAGGCCGCGCTCAAGGACCTGGAAGGCCGCATGCGCGAAGCCGCCTCCAACCTGGAGTTCGAGGAGGCCGCCCGCCTGCGCGACGAGATCAAGCGCATGAAGCTGCTGGACCTGGAATTCGCCAACGAGGCCCTGACGGGGGCGGGCGAAGAGGTGGACCGGTCGGCGCCGAAGAAGTGGCGCGCGGAAGCGGCGGCGGAGAAGGCGGAGGCGTTTAGGAAGGGGCGGCTGTAGAAGTCACCGCTTCCTTCTCCCTTCCTGCTCCCTCAAGGGGAGACAATCGATGAAAGAAATCTGGAGTTTTCTCTTCACTACGCCGCAGCATCGATTGTCTGTACGAATGTATCAAGCCCTGGAGGGAAATCTGAACAGCTAGCGAAGTGGCCTATCGTCAGTTCTTTTCGTCGGACTTTTTCAACACGCTTGATGTCACTGAACAAATCAGTCTGACGCGCGTCAAACTCATCAGCTAATAAATCCAGCCATCTTCGGAAGAACATCAACGCAAACTTACCGCGAAAATTCTTCGCCGGATCTAGGGATCCGAATTGACATATAATATTTTTTATTTCGTCTTCAGAAATTTCTCGTATATAAGTTATTATACTACTTGGATCATTATTCGACGCAACTACCGCTCCTAACGATACCTGAGCTATATCAGATATTTTATCTGTAATTGTTTTATTTAGTTTTACGCCACACTTTCTAGCGATATATATTCTTATGTTTAGTTGCTTTGTAACTGAAAGAAATTCCGCGTAAACTCTTTCGAACTCAACGACAATTTTGCTGCGAACGTCAGGGCGCCCGTCGCAGTGGAACAAATCTATCAGCGTCTTGTCGAGGACGGCGGGTGAAACCAGGTAGTTTTCTAGCGAGTATCCTTCAGTAAGGAATACGCTTTTCGAAGCGGAGCTCCCCTTGAGCCCGTCGAAGTCGCGATCGATAAAGAAATATACCCCCGCTTCCAGTCCTGTTTGATCTCGTTCCAGGGCCGCTTTCAGGGCGAGGACTCCATCCTTGCCTCTGCAGATGAGCGGCTCGTAGACCAGTGACGACCTCAAGCGGCCAATCCACCTAGCGTAGATAATTTTATCATCAACGCCCTCAACTGCGAGAATCGGAACGCAAGGAAGGGCTGAGCGTAGGGAAATAAGTCGAGCTTTGAGTACGGCAGAAGAGTCCCTCGAGCGGGACAGTTTTTGGACACCCGCGTCAATTACCGCAACGTCACACAAGGTCGCCACCATCTTCAATGGCAATTTTATCTAGATTTACGCTCAGCTCTAGAGACCTAGCGTATGGCTCCAATGAGTTATCAAAAATGAATGGAGAGTGGGTAATCGCTATGGCTTGATCGCAACTTTCCGCGCTCAAAACATCAACTAGTATATCTCTTTGCCAGTCTATTGATAGAGACAATTCCGGCTCATCAATGAGAACTATCTTTTTTCCATCGTACAGAAATAGTTTTGCAAAAAGAGATATCATCTGCTTTTCGCCTGATGACAACGCCTCTAGAGGGATCGGCCGTCCACCCGGAACGCTCTCGACTAGAACGCTAAAATTCTGACGATCCAGTCGAAGAGCTTTGGCGTCAGTCCGAACTTCAGATCTCATGCCTTCTTTTTCGAGGCGCGTAGAAAGCTCCTCTGAGCCAAGGTACTTGTTGCAGCTTTGGATGAACGCTTCGATTGATCGCTCAATCGTGCGAGTTGTCGAGATCACCCCCTCAATTTTTCCTAGAAAATACTGTAGAAATTTTGAAGATTCTTCACTGGAGCCGCGCATGGCGATGACCTTAGAAAGGTCTGGTACTGCCGAAAGCTCGGGGAGAGCTGGTCCAAAATACGGACCTCTTCTAGACATTTGTCCAAGCCTACGAAAAAACAGCTCTAAGTCGTCCTCAGGAGGCTTCGGCGCTGCTGCTTGATCGCTACGATCAAACGTTCCATCAATCAGTTCTCGCATAATATCAGCGCTTATTCGAACATATCCTTCATTAGATATTCCCAACACCTGATTATTTAACTGCTCTAACCTGTCAGATATGTCGCCCAGCCCAAACTGTATATCGCTTGTATACAGGCTGTGGGGAGTAAGCTCAATCTTAGGGCGACGACGACGGAAGCTATAGTTGGATTCACCTTCATTGGGACGAAGCGCTAGCTCGACTCGCCTGTAGGTTGGAAGGTATACAATTTCATGCTCGCGCAGAGCTTCCGCCAGCGCAGCATCAATCTGGGCAATCCGACCACTCGCTTGGATAGTGTCAGCGTACAGTTCGTCACAGAGTTGCCTCACCCGTTTCGGGCTATGCCCCGCCGATTGCATTATCGAGCTGAAAATTTGCGAGTCTGGAAGCCCGCCTTTCGATGCCTTCGGCCACTCTTCCGTAATAAACCGGAACACAGCTGGTACTGGCTTATCGATCCTTCTAGCGAGCCTGAGCATCTCTTCGCTCGGAGGATGATCTATAAGTTCATCTAGGTCGGTACGAGTGAGGATCAACTCGTCTTCTACGCCTCTAATGCGGCAGTATATTTCGTCGAACTCAAGGTCTCTAAGTCGAAAATATTCCCGTCGGAGAAACGCATCTAATGCTGCGAGTAGCGTGGTTTTGCCGGTTCCGTTACCAGCGATAAGAATTGTCGCTGCAACGTCGGACGAAAGCGCAATCGAGCGATAGCCGTAGAGGCCTCGGATGCCGAATTTTTCTACAATTGACGCGGACGAGCCGACAGCTTCAACTGATTCCACTTTTTGGTCCCCTCATGATCGTACGAACCGTAGCGCCCGCGGGAATCTACGCCAAGAACTTCTCACTTCCGCTCCGGGCCGAGACTGGGACGTACAAGTTTCACCCTCAAGTCGTAATCAGACCTTCCCCGATTCTGTCAAAGAGCGAACGCCTCGCTGCCAACTTATGGCACGGACGATCCACGCCGAACCGCCCCCTCATCCGGCCCTGCGGGCCACCTTCTCCCGCAGGGGGAGAAGGAAGGAGACGGGGTTGCGTCCGGGTTTGGCGTAACGGGGGTTTAGGCCGTGGGGGCATGAGCCAGGGCATTCACCGCAAGATCCGATCCGACGCCGTCTGGGCCGAGGTGCGCAAGGCGTGGGAGGATGGGGAGACGGCGCGGTCGGTGGCGCGGCGGTATGATGTGGGGGTGCACGCCCTGTGGAAGCGGCGCGAGGCGGAGGGCTGGGCGCGGCCCGAGCCGAAGGCGGGGCCGGTGGAGCCGGCCGAGGGCTGGGGCGCCTATGTGCAGACGCGCCGCGACGCCTTCGAGGCGCGCCTGGCGGATGCGCGGGCGCTGGCCGAATGTCTGGTCGAGGCGATGAAGGACGAGCGGCTGATGCGGGCGCCGCACTGGCATATTCCGTGGCTGTATCGCTGGCGCGCCGACCATCTGGGGGCCGAGGCGGCGGCGCGGGACCGGGAACGGGCGGTGGAGATGGGGTATGTCTGGGCCGAGGCGTTCTGGGACGAGGACGGGGCGCTGAGGCCGCTTCACCGGCTGGATGCAGAGATGGCGCGTCTGCACCCGCAGGAGTGGCGCCGGGCGGTGGGCGTGCCGGAGGGGGTGGAGGTGGGACTCCTTCTTCCCTTGCGGGAGAAGGTGGGCGACCCTCGGGCTTGTCCCGAGGGGAGGTCGGATGAGGGGTTGCACCAGCCCTGACGGTCCACGCCGAACCGACCCCTCATCCGGCCCTGCGGGCTACCTTCTCCCAGAATGGGAAAGGTAGGGCGGGTAAGTGTGCAAGAACCTCTTGGTTTTCAAGTCGCTCGTCGACAAGGAATGACCGCTCGAAATGTCGTGCCACCTATGGTGCCACTTTCGGCAATACGGCTAAAAATCCTTAAACGACAAGATTTTAACTCTAGCACAAAGCGCGTCTCAGCGCGACCATCCGGTTGATCGTTTTGCCCTACTCAATCACCGGCATACCCTTGAAGATCGCCGGCGATGGTGGCGGGCCGTCGGTCCAGTGCCAGGTCTCGCGGGTGCGCATCAGCTCCTGGGTGACCTGGGCTGGGACGGCCGGGATGTCGACGGGCGTCGGGGCGTAGGTTCCTGACGGCGCCAGGTTCAGTCGGAACCGATGTGGGAAGCCGCCGAAGCGGACTTCGATCACCATGTCGCGGACCATGCCGTCCGGGATGACGATCTGCTCCGCCAGGATCGCGCCTCCATGAGCCGTGCCGGGGTCGATGGTCGTCGTCTCCAGCATGGTCCGGCCAAGGGTGGAGATGGTCTGGCGCAGACGCCGCTGGATGTGGTGGTGCGATGCCTGCAATTGTCCCGAGGCGCTGCGGTAGGCGATGTCATGGCGACGCGGATGATCCTCCATCTCCTGATGGGTCAGGAAGTACTCCACCGCCGCGTCGGCCCAGGCCAAGTTCATCTCGCGCTGGGCTGTCGTGCGCGCGCTGTGGCGCAGGTAGTCGAAGTCCTGGACGCTGTAGGGCTGCCCATCGAGATAGAGACGCACATCCTCCGAGCCGATGTTGATCGGATAGCCGGAGGTGTTGAAGGCGGCGATCGAGAAGTAGAACTTCTGAGTGTCGTTGTAGCGCACCGGCAGCAGCATGATCGCGCCTGATGGCCCGTTCGACACCATCAGGGCGTTGCCGCGCGAGAAGCGAACGCCCACGCCATGATCGGCTGTAGGAATCATACGCACTTCTGGCGGCGGCGTGGTGGCGCAGCCCGCCAGAGCGATCATGGCCGCGACGATCGCAGCCTTAGGAAACATCGACTTCATCCCCACGACCGCCCCCTCCGTCAGAACTGAACCGGCGTGCCGGCGATACGGCCGCAGAACTGGTTCCAGGCGCCTTCGAAGTAGGCGGCGTTCAGTTCCTCGCCGCCGTCGATCATGGCTGTGGCGTTCCCTGTCGTCCCAACGCCGGCTTCGAACCGCTGAAAGCCCGACATGCCGCCATAGGCGTTCCGGCCGTTCACCTCGCCGCAGAACATGGTCGAGCCGTTGGAGTGCTCGATGCGGCGTACATTCCGGAACTGGGCTGACGACGGATCGCGGAGTTTGTCCGTGACCGCCTGACGCGCGGCTGTGCGAATGCGCGTCGGCGTCCAGTTCACAGGCGGCGTGCGGGCGCGCTGCGCTTCGACGCAGGCTGCATAGGCGCCGCTGGCGATGTTCCGCATCCGCGCCATCACCGCGTTGGGACTGCCGGGCGGGTAGCCGCCATTCGTCGAGCAGGCGTCGGCTTGTGCAGATGCGGCGCCTCCGAACGCAATGACCGCAGTCAGAACCGAAATGGCGAAGACGATCTTCTTCATCAGAACCCTCCAGATTTAATCTGTAGGATATATCCCGTGGTTTAACGAGCGGTGAAGCTGTCGCTTGCCGCGATGAATGGACGGGCGCTGGTGGCGTGGAATCTCAAGAAGCTGCGGACGGAACGCGGCGTCTCGCAGGAGCGCTTGGCCGCTGACGCGGGCATAGATCGCGCGTATCTGAGCGAGATCGAGCGCCAGTTGGGCAATGCGTCGGTCGACCTGCTGGATCGACTCGCGGGCGTGCTGGGGGTGTCGGTTTCCGCGTTTTTCGTTCTGCCTGAGCAGGGAGAGACTGCGCCGCGATCTCTACCAAGCGGCCGTCACCCTAAGTCCTAAGGCTGCCTCTGACGCAAAGCGGCGCTTCGCAATGCCTGCTTGCAGGCTTTCAGCGTTGCCCCTGTTCCACACAAGCGGAGTCCTGAGAGACGTCAAGATTTCCGAGAACGATGTTTTCGTGCATGAGGAACGGTCAAGCTAGACCTGTCGAAAGCGAGTCGAGGGAATGAAGCGTAGTGTAACCGATGATGAGATTGGTCTCATCAGAGCCATGCTCGCACGCGACATGAAAAATCGCGACATTCAATTCTATTTCAACCGGCAGGATCGACCGGTAAATTCGGGCAGAATTACAGGGATTCGTCAGGGCAACTACGGTGCCGGTATTCCTGCTGCGAGCGACCAGACACTGGACGCTTTTCTAGCAAAATTCAAAGCTGGGCCGATTCAAGGGCAGGCGGGGCTGGCGGCTCCGCTTGCCGATGATGAGCGCGTTGATCTTCCCCCGTAAAAGTGGACGGGGTTAAGCCGCTTTGC
>OFDC01001376.1_pt1 | contig 13073 bp, 16 predicted proteins | sample 1520941 | NCBI WGS metagenome assembly OFDC01 (sample SAMEA94258168, study PRJEB24077) | hot springs metagenome | biome: Aquatic biome; feature: Water | place: India | collected 2012-12-06 | depth 5 m | reverse complement strand
TTCAGCTGCCGGACACGCGTCCGAGCAGCAGGAATTCCATCAGCGCCTTCTGCGCGTGCAGGCGGTTCTCGGCTTCGTCCCACACCACCGAGTGCGGGCCGTCGATCACGTCGGCCGACACTTCCTCGCCGCGGTGCGCCGGCAGGCAGTGCATGAACAGCGCGTCGGGCTGGGCCACCGACATCATGTCGGTGTCCACGCACCAGTCGGCGAAGGCCCGGCGACGCGCCTCGTTCTCGGCTTCGTACCCCATGCTCGTCCACACGTCGGTGGTCACCAGGTGCGCACCCCGGCAGGCGTCCATCGGGTCGGCGAAGGTCCGGTAGCAGCGGGTGTCGCGCACACCGGCCAGTTCGGGGTTCACCTCGTAGCCGGTGGGCGTGCTGACATGCACCGTGAAGCCGAGGATCTCCGCGGCCTGCAGCCAGGTGTTGGCCATGTTGTTGCCGTCGCCCACCCAGGCCACCGTCTTGCCGGCGATGCTGCCGCGGTGCTCGATGTAGGTGAACAGGTCGGCCAGGATCTGGCAGGGGTGGAACTCGTTGGTCAGGCCGTTGATGACCGGCACCCGCGAATGCGCGGCGAATCGCTCGATCTTGGACTGCTCGAACGTCCGGATCATCACCAGGTCGACCATGCGGCTGATGACGCGGGCGCTGTCCTCCACCGGCTCGGCGCGGCCGAGCTGGCTGTCGCCGGTGGTCAGGTGCACCACGCTGCCGCCCATCTGGTACATGCCGGCCTCGAAGCTCACGCGGGTGCGCGTGCTCGCCTTCTCGAAGATCATCGCCAGCGTGCGATCGACCAGCGGCTGGTACTTCTCGTAGTTCTTGAAGCGCTTCTTGATGACGGCCGTGCGCTCGAAGAGGTAGGCGTATTCCTCGGCGCGCAAGTCCTTGAACTGCAGGTAGTGCTTCATCAGGCTGGACCCCGGCTTCATGATTGCTGCGGCTGCGCGAGGAACTCCTTCACCAGCGGTGCCAATCGGGTCACCACTTGTGCGGCTTCGTCGCTGCTGAGGATCAGCGCGGGCACCAGGCGGATCACCTTGTCGGCCGTCACGCTGATCATCAACCCTGCCTCGGCCGCCCGCCCCAGCAGCTCGCCGCAGGGACGGTCCAGCTCGACGCCGATCATCAGGCCCTCGCCGCGGATGTCCACCACGCCCCCAATGCCGGCGAACTCGCGCTGCAACCCGGCCTTGAGCTCCGCACCGACCCGGGCGGCATTGGCCAGCAGCCCGTCTTCTTCCATGATGCGCAGCGTCTCGACCCCGGCGCGCATCGCCAGCGGGTTGCCGCCGAAGGTGGTGCCATGGTTGCCGGGCCCGAGGACGTTGGCCGCCTTCGGCCCGCACACGATGGCGCCCACCGGCACACCCGAGCCCAGGCCCTTGGCCAGCGGCATCACATCGGGAACGACGCCGGCCCACTGGTGCGCGAACCACTTGCCGGTGCGGCCGATGCCGCACTGCACCTCGTCGAGCATCAGCAGCCAGCCGCGCTCGTTGCACAGGCGGCGCACCGCCTGCAGGTATTCGGTGCGTGCCGGGTGGATGCCGCCTTCCCCCTGGATGGTCTCCATGAACACTGCCACCACGTTGGGCCGCGTGCGAGCGACTTCCTCGATGGCGGCGAGGTCGTTGAGCGGCACGCGCACGAAGCCCTCCACCAGCGGCTCGAAGCCGGCCTGCACCTTCTTGTTGCCCGTGGCGGACAGGGTGGCGATGGAGCGGCCGTGGAAGGCCTTCTCGTAGACGATCACCTCCGGGCGGTCGATGCCCTTGTCATGGCCGTACTTCCGGGCGATCTTCAGGGCGCCTTCGTTCGCCTCCAGGCCGCTGTTGCAGAAGAACACGTTCTGCAGGCCGGACAGTTCGCACAGCTTGGCGGCGAGCTGCTCCTGCAGCGGCACCTGGTAGTAGTTGGAGGTGTGGATGAGCTTGGCGACCTGGTCCTGCAGCGCGCTCACCAGCTTGGGGTGCGCATGACCGAGGGTGTTGACCGCAATGCCGGCGAGCGCGTCGAGGTACTGCCTGCCGTCGGTGTCCCACAGCCAGACGCCTCGGCCATGCGACAGCGCGATGGGCAGGCGGCCGTAGGTGTTCATCAGGTGAGGGGCGGGGGCGGTCATCGAGCGGCTCCAAACCGGGAAATGAAAAGGCCGGTGCGGTCGGCGCACCGGCCGGGGGAAGATGATTCTAAGGGTTGCAACCTAGGCCAAGGCCCCCGTCCCGCGGGCTGACGTCACTCTGACGGCCGCAGAGGGTGCCGGGTGCGGGACAGCGCGGTGCCCACACAAGGCACAATACGGAGTTCCCTTCGAAGCCGCCCCTCCTCGTCCTCGTCGTTCGCCAGCGTGTCGATCCCCATCAAGCCTCGTGAAGTGTTCATCCAGGGGATCACCCAGGACGGCCGCACCTTCCGGCCCAGCGATTGGGCCGAGCGCTTGGCCGGCGCGATGTCCAGCTTCCGGCCGGGCGGCGCCCAGGGCGGCATCGGCTCGCACATCGGCTACTCGCCCTATTGCGTGCCTCGCGTCATCAACGGCATCAAGTGCGTGATCGTCAACGAGGCGCTCAAGGACCTGGAGCCCATGGCCTGGGACTTCGTCATGAACTTCGCCCGCGACAACGACCTCCAGGTCTGTGAGGCCTGCCTGTTGCCGGACGGCACCTTCGGCCCGGGCGGCTCAGGGAGCTGAGACGCCTGAGTCGGCTGCCGCCACGTAAATGAAGTGGCCCGGAAATGCAAAAGGCCCGCGAATGCGGGCCTTTTTCACCTGGACAGGGAAAGCGTCTTAGGCAGCGGCGGAGGCGGCCAGCGCCTTGATCTTGGCGGACAGGCGGCTCTTGTGACGGGCGGCCTTGTTCTTGTGGAACATGCCCTTGTCGGCCACGGAGTCGATCACCGACTCGGCGGTCTTGAACAGCTCGGCAGCGGCGGCCTTGTCGCCAGCGACGACGGCCTTCTGCACGTTCTTGATGACGGTGCGAAAACGCGAACGCAGGGCGCTGTTGGCAGCGTTCAGCTTGACGTCCTGGCGGGCGCGCTTGCGACCCGACGCGATGCGGACGGTCTTCTTCTTGGCTTTGCTAGAGGTGGCCATGAGGGTGTGCTTCTGTCCAGGTGGAAAGCCCGCGAGTATAGCAGCGCCTCGTACTCCCCCACAAGGCGCGTGCGCCCATTCCTATAATCCGCCGCCTTTCGTCGCCCTCCGGCCCGCGAGTCGGTCCCGCTCCCGCATGAACCTCCTGAAGGCCGCCTCGACCGTCTCGCTGCTGACGCTCGCCTCCCGGATCACCGGCCTGCTGCGCGACGTGCTGGTGGCCTCCACCTTCGGCGCCAGTGCGCTCACCGACGCCTTCAACGTCGCCTTCCGCATCCCCAACCTGCTGCGGCGCATGTTCGCCGAAGGGGCGTTCTCGCAGGCCTTCGTGCCGCTGCTGGCCGCGGTGCGGGCCAAGGACGGCGACGAGGCCACCCATCGCCTCATCGACGCGGTGGCCACGGTGCTGTTCTGGGCGCTGGTGTTCACCTGCGTGCTGGGCGTGCTGGGTGCGCCGGTGCTGGTGTTCCTGCTGGGCGAGGGCCTGCGCGACAGCGGCGGTTTCGACCATGCGGTGCTGATGACGCGCTGGATGTTCCCCTACATCGGCTTCATGTCCCTGGTGGCGCTGTCCGCCGGCATCCTGAACACGTGGAAGCGCTTCGCAGTGCCGGCGGCCACGCCGGTGCTGCTGAACGTCGCCTTCATCGCCGCCACCGTCTACGGCGTGCCGCTGTTCCGGCGCTGGGGCATCGAGCCCATCTACGCGCTGGCTGCGGGGGTCATGCTCGGCGGGGTGCTGCAGCTGGCCATCCAGGTGCCGGCCCTCGCCAGGCTGGGCGCGCTGCCGCATATCCGCCTGTCCCCGCGGCGCATCCGCGATGCCTGGCACCACGAAGGCGTCCGTCACGTGCTGAAGATGATGCTGCCGGCCCTGCTCGGGGTCTCGGTGGCGCAGCTGTCGCTCATCATCAACACCCAGATCGCCACGCAGCTCGGCACCGGGCCGGTGTCATGGCTTTTCTACGCCGACCGACTGATGGAGTTCCCGACGGGACTGCTGGGGGTTGCCGTCGGCGTGGTGCTGACGCCCCAGCTGTCCGCGCGACGGGCCAGCGGTGACGCACAGGGCTATTCCGACCTGATGGACTGGGGGCTGCGCCTGGTGGTGCTGCTCACCGTGCCCTGTGCGCTGGCGCTGCTGGTGTTCCCGCAGCCGCTGATCGCCACCTTGTTCCATCGCGGGGCCTTCACCGCGGAGGATGTGCAGCAGACCGTGGTGGCTTTGCAGGGCTACGGGGCCGGCCTGGTCGGCCTGGTGGCGCTGAAGGTGCTGGCTCCGGGGTTTTACGCGCAGCAGGACATGCGCACGCCGGTCAAGGTCGCCATCGTCGTGCTGACGCTGACGCAGCTGATGAACCTGGTCTTCGTGCCGCTGCTCGGGCATGCGGGCCTGGCGCTGTCGATCGGCCTGGGTGCGATCGTCAATGCGACCTGGCTGCTGGTCGGCCTGCGCCGGCGCGGCAGCTACACCCCGGTGGCCGGCTGGTGGGGCTTCCTGCTGCGGGTGACGGTGGCCAGTGCCGCAATGGGCGCACTGCTGTGGTTCGCCGCGCGCCAGATCGACTGGCTCAGGCTGGGGGAGGGATGGCGGGCCTCCTCGATGGCCGGCGTCCTGCTGGCCGCGGCGGCCGTCTACTTCGGCACCCTCATGGCAACCGGGTTGAATCTGCGCCAGTTCGCCCGAAAGGGTTGAGTGCACGCGCCTACACTCGACCCATGGAGTTCGGGGCCGTCACGCCGCTGCAGTATTTCGCCAGTCTCGTCGCCGAGGACGAAGGGCTGGCCCTGACCGAGGCGGCCGTCGCGGTCGCCCAGGACGAGCACCCGGGACTGGATCCGCAGTCGGTGCTCGACGAGATCGACGAACTGGCCGAACGCCTGAAGCGCCGCCTCCCGGCCGATGCGATGCCGCTGCAGCGCCTGCGCCTGCTCAACCAGTACTTCTTCAACGAGCTGGGCTTCGGCGGCAACGTCAACGACTACTACGACCCCGGCAACAGCTTCCTGCATGTGGTGCTGCGCACCCGCCGCGGCATCCCCATCACGCTGGCCCTGCTGTACATGGAACTGGCGACGCAGGCCGGGCTCACCGCCAGCGGGGTGTCCTTTCCGGGGCATTTCCTTGTCAAGCTGCGACTGCCTCAGGGGGAGGTGGTGATCGATCCGTTCGACGGGCGGTCCCTGTCCCGCGAGGAGCTCGACGAGCGTCTGCTGCCCTACCGACGAGAGCAGGGACTGACCGGCGACCACGAGGTGCCGCTGGGGCTGTTCCTGCAGGCGGCAGGTGCACGGGAGATCCTGGCGCGGCTGCTGCGCAACCTCAAGGAGATCCACCGGTCGGCGCACGATTGGGCCCGCCTGCTGAAGGTGCAGCAGCGCCTGGTCGTGCTGCTGCCCGACAACGTGGAGGAGCGACGCGACCGGGGGTATGCCTATGCGGAGCTGGGTCAGCCGCTGCAGGCCGTCGACGACCTGGCCGAGTACCTGGCCGAGCGCCCGGATGCGACGGATGCCGAGGCGGTGCGATTGCGCATCGAGGAGCTCCAGGGGCGCGGACGTCGGCTGCATTGAGCGGCCTGGTGGCGGTTCGCCGCCAACTAGAATGGCCGACTTTTGCCTGCCGTGCCCCTGCCGGTGTGAAACAGATTCCCTTGGCCATCGGGCCTGAGCCTGCGCCCAGCTTCGAGAGCTTCCTCGGCGGCGCCAATGCCGCAGCGGTCGAGCACCTGCGCTCGTTGCAGAGCCTGCAGGCTCCCGTGTACCTCTGGGGCCCGTCGGGCAGTGGCAAGACGCACTTGCTGCATGCCCTGGCCGAGGAGCGCCAGCGCGCGGGCGAGCGGGTCGGCTGGCTGGATGCGCATTCCGCCGTGCCCTGGCCGCTGGACGAGGCCTGGTCGCTGGTGGTGCTGGACGAGTGCCAGGACTTCGACGCCGACCAGCAGCAGGCGGCCTTTGCGGTGTTCGTCGATGCCGTCTCGCGCGGTGTGCAAGTGGCGGCAGCCGGGCGATGCCCGCCGGTGGACCTGCCGGTGCGCGAGGACCTGCGAACGCGCCTGGGCTGGGGGCATGTGTTCGCGCTGCAGCCCCTGGGCGAGAGCGAGGCGCGCGCTGCCCTGCGGCGCGAGGCCGACCGCCGCGGCATCTTCCTGTCGGACGAGGTGATGGACTACCTGTTGACGCGTTTCGAACGCGACCTGAAGCACCTGATGCGGCTGCTGGACCGGCTGGACCGCTTCGCGCTCGCCGAGCACCGAGGCGTGACCGTGCCCCTGCTCAAGACCATGCTGGCAGAGGAGGGCGCCCAGTGAGCCGCCGACGCCTGACCCTGTTCGACCTGGACGGCACGCTGATCCCGACCGATTCGGACCACGCCTTCGGCGACTTCCTGGTTCGCATCGGCTGGGCTGACGCGGAGCACTTCAAGCGGCGCAACGACCACTTCTACCAGCAGTACCTCCAAGGCACCCTGGACCTGGACGCGTACATCGACTTCGCCACCTCGGTGTGGCGCCAGCGCCACCCGCAGGAAGCCCACGCGATGCGCGAGCGGTTCATGCGCGAGGAGATGGCGCCCTCGCTCACGCCCCAGGCCCTGGAGCTCGTCACGCGGCACCAGGAGGCCGGCGATCTCGTCGCCATCGTCACCGCCACGAACGAGTTCGTCACCCGCCCGATCGCCGATGCCTTCGGCGTGCGCCACCTGCTGGCGGTCAACCTGCACCGTGACGAGCACGGCCTCGTCACCGGCCGTGTGCATGGCGTCCCGACGTTCCGCGAGGGCAAGATCCAGCGCGTCGGCGACTGGCTGGCCGGGCTGGGACTGCACTGGGACGACTTCGAGCGCACCACCTTCTACAGCGATTCCACCAACGACCTGCCGCTGCTCGAACGGGTGAGCCACCCGGTCGCCACCAATCCCGGGCCGGGGCTCGAGCGCATTGCGCACGAGCGGGGCTGGCCCATCCTCCGACTCTTCGCATGATCAAGAAACTCATCGACAAGCTGCTGGGCAAGGGCGCCGAGGCCCCGGCCAAGGCGGCAGCCGAGGCCCCAGTTGCAGCCGTCCCCGCGCGCATCCCGCTGGGCCAGCGACGCGAGGTACCGGTGTCCGAGCACGGCATCGACCCGGCCTTGCTCGATGACAGGGCGGTGAAGGTCGTGCGCACTTTGCAGGACGCCGGCTACGAGGCCTTCATCGTCGGCGGCGCGGTGCGCGACCTGCTGGTCAACCGCCGGCCCAAGGATTTCGACGTCGCCACCAACGCCACGCCGGAGCAGGTCAAGGAGCTCTTCCGGCGCGCCTTCATCATCGGCCGGCGTTTTCGCATCGTTCACGTGGTGTTCGGCCGCGGCCGGGACCACGAGGTCATCGAGGTGTCCACCTTCCGTGCCTACCTCGATGCCGCCGCGGCTGACCAGGTCGAGGGCAACGAGAAGACCTCCAAGAGCGAGCTGGCCGGCAAGAGCCATGTGGTCGATGCCAGCGGCCGCGTGCTGCGCGACAACGTGTGGGGTCCGCAGATCGAGGATGCAGCGCGTCGCGACTTCACCGTCAACGCCATGTACTACGACCCGCAGACGCAGGTGGTGGTCGACTATCACGGCGGCATCGCCGACGCCAAGCAGCGGCTGCTGCGCATGATCGGCGACCCCGAGACCCGCTACCGCGAAGACCCGGTCCGCATCGTGCGGGTGGTCCGTTTCGCGGCCAAGCTCGGCTTCCAGATCGAGGAGAAGACCCGCGCGCCGATCCGTCGCATGGCGGCGCTGCTGGCCAACGTGCCGGCCTCGCGCATGTTCGACGAGATGATCAAGCTGCTGCAGACCGGGCATGCCCTGTCAAGCCTGGAGCAGCTGCGCGAGCACGGACTGCACAAGGTGTTCCCCATCATCGACCTGGTGCTGGACGAGGCGCACCGGCATGACGGCCGCGAGAAGTTCGTGCAGCTCGCGCTCGCCGACACCGACCGACGCGTGGACGAGGACCGCTCCGTCGCCCCGAGCTTCCTGCTGGCCTGCATGCTGTGGCACGACGTGCTGGATCGTTGGAACAAGTTCAAGGCCGCCGGCGAAGCGCCGTTCCCTGCGCTGCAACAGGCCATCGACGCGGTGTTCGACGCCCGCATCGGCGACATCTCGGGACGGGGCAAGCTGGCCGCCGACATGCGCGAGATCTGGATGATGCAGCCCCGCTTCGAGCGCCGCAGCGGCAACGGCCCCTACACCTTGGTGGAGCAGCCGCGCTTCCGCGCCGGCTTCGACTTCCTGCAGTTGCGTGCCGATGCGGGCGAGGCTCCTGGCGAACTGGCTGATTGGTGGGAGGATTTCGCCCTCGGAACGCCGGAGGAGCGCGAGGGCCTGCTCGCCGCCGCCAAGGAAAAGCCGTCGCCACGACGGGCACCCCGGGCGGCTGCCCCCGCTTCCGCTGCGGTGCCTGGGGCGGCGATGCCGTCGGGTGAAGGCGAGGCGGCTGCGCCTGCGAAGAAGCGCCGCCGGCGTCGCCGCAAGCCGGCGGGAGACCGTCCAGAGTCCAGCGGGGTGTCGGCAGCCAGTGGTGGCGAGGGCGCGTGAACGGAGTGTCCCGGCGCGCGTGGATCGGCCTTGGGGCCAACCTCGGGGACCCGGTCGCTACATTGCGCAGTGCCTTGCAAGGGCTGGTGCGTGAGCCAGGGTGCGAGCTGGTGCGCAGTTCCTCGCTGTACCGCAGCGCGCCGGTGGATGCCGAGGGCCCGGACTTCCTCAATGCGTGCGCTGAGCTGCGCACCACGCTGTCCCCTGCGGAACTGCTGACGGCGCTGCAGCGCATCGAATCCGGGCACGGACGTGAGCGCCCCTATCCGAACGCGCCACGCACGCTGGACCTGGACCTCCTCCTGGTCGACGACCTGGTCCTGTCCACGCCCTCGCTGGTGCTGCCGCACCCGCGCCTGCACGAACGCGCCTTCGTGCTCAGGCCGCTGGCCGAGATCGCCCCCGGACTGCAGGTGCCGGGGCACGGGCCGCTGGCGCCGTTGCTCGCGGCCACGGCCCAGCAGGACGTCGAGCGATGGGGGCCGTTGACGTGAATCTCGCCCTGCCGCTGCAGACCTTCGGGCTGCTCCTGCTGTCGAACGTCTTCATGACGCTCGCCTGGTACGGCCACCTGAAAAACCTGGCCGACCGCCCCTGGTACGTGGCGGCGTTGCTCAGCTGGGGCATCGCCTTGTTCGAGTACCTGCTGCAGGTGCCGGCCAACCGCATCGGATATGCCGGCGGCTACTCGTTGGCCCAACTCAAGATCGCACAGGAAGTCATCACCCTGGCGGTGTTCGTGCCGTTCTCGGTGTGGGTGATGCAGCAGCCGCTCAAGCTCGACTACCTGTGGGCCGGGCTGTGCCTGGTGGGTGCTGTTTACTTCATCTTTCGAAGCTGAAGTCGCATCTCGAAGTGCGGGAGCCGCGATTGCCGCATGCCGCCCACCTAGAATCCGCGCCGAACTTTTCGTGACACTTTGTTGACGCGCCGGGCCGGCCCCGCGCGTCCCAGGAGAATTCCATGCTTTTCGGCAAGCTGCTGCCGCGCGAGGGCAACTTCTTCGAGCTCTTCAACGAGCACGGCGCCAAGATCGTCGAGGGCTCGCGCGCCTTCATGCTGATGATCGAGAACTACGCGGACAACGCGCTGCGGGAGAAGTACGCCGCCGAGGTGGACGCGGCCGAGCGGCAGGCTGACAAGGTCACTGCCGAGGTCAACCGGCTGCTGCACAAGACCTTCATCACCCCCATCGACCGTGAGCAGATCCACGGCCTGATCAACGCGATGGACGACATCCTCGACCTCCTGCAGGACGCCAGCGAGACGATGTCGCTGTACGACGTGCAGGTGATGACCGAGGAAGTGCTGCGCCTGGGTGACCTGTCGGCCAAGTGCTGCGAGCGCGTGCAGCACGCGGTCTCGCTGCTGCCGCAGCTGAGCAAGCACGACGCCGCCCAGGCAGCGATCAAGACCTGCGAGGAGATCGACCGTCTGGAGAGCGACGCCGACCGCGTGATGCGCGCCGCGATGTCCAAGCTGTTCCGCGAGCAGGCCGACGTGCGCGAGCTCATCAAGCTCAAGGCGATCTACGAGCAGCTCGAGGAAATCTCCGACCGCTGCGAAGACGTGGCCAACCTGATCGAGGGCATCGTCCTCGAGAACTCCTGATGGCCATGGAAGCGGTACAGATCAGCTTCTGGGTCGTCGCCATGCTGGTGCTGCTGGCACTGGCCTTCGACTTCATGAACGGATTCCACGACGCGGCGAACTCCATCGCCACCGTGGTCTCCACCGGCGTGCTCAAGCCGCAGACGGCGGTGCTTTTCGCGGCGTTCTTCAACTTCATCGCCATCTTCATCTTCCAGCTGAAGGTAGCGGCCACGGTTGGCAAGGGCATCGTCGACCCCAGCGTCGTCGACCACCATGTGGTCTTCGGCGCGCTCATCGGGGCGATCAGCTGGAACCTCATCACCTGGTGGTTCGGCATCCCGTCGAGCTCCTCGCACGCCCTGATCGGCGGCATCGTCGGCGCGGTTGTGGCCAAGGCCGGCACCGGCCCGCTGGTGGCCGCGGGCGTGCTCAAGACGGTGCTGTTCATCTTCGTGTCGCCGACACTCGGCTTCCTGCTCGGCTCGCTGATGATGGTGCTCGTGGCCTGGTTGTTCCGGCGAACGTCGCCCTTGCGGGTGGACAACTGGTTCCGGCGATTGCAGCTGGTGTCGGCGGGGCTGTACTCGCTGGGCCACGGTGGCAACGATGCCCAGAAGACCATCGGCATCATCTGGATGCTGCTGATCGCGGCGGGCTACACGAGCGCCGCGGACAAGATGCCGCCCCTGTGGACCATCTGGTCCTGCTACATCGTCATTGCCCTGGGCACCATGTTCGGCGGCTGGCGCATCGTCAGAACCATGGGCCAGAAGATCACGAAGCTCAAGCCGGTGGGCGGCTTCTGCGCCGAGACGGGCGGGGCGATGACGCTGTTCATCGCCACCGGTCTGGGCATCCCGGTGTCCACCACCCACACCATCACTGGCGCCATCGTCGGCGTCGGCTCGGCTCAGCGCGCCTCGGCGGTGCGTTGGGGCGTGGCCGGCAACATCGTCTGGGCGTGGATCTTCACCATTCCCGCCAGTGCGATCGTTGCCGCGATCTTCTACTGGCTGAGCCTGTTGCTGTTCGCCTGATCTCCGGCCGTCGCGGCGGCCGGAGGATCGGTCATTGGCTGATCTTCCGCGCTTCTTCGATCTGCCATTCGAAGAAGCGCTGCGCGCTGAAGGCGATCGTCGCCATCAGCGAGCCGGCGCCGATCAGCAGTGCCGCGACCACGCCGAGCACCGGGGCCCATCGCGTGGGTTGCACCGGGCGCCCCGGGTTGTAGCGACTCGCCCAGCGCTCGTCCGGGGTCAGGCCATAGACGATCGCGTGCAGCATGCCCTGCGCCACCATCAGCCCCAGCAGCGGAATCAGGGCCCAGGAGAGGCGATCGTCCTGCCCGAATTCCTGAACTCGCTGCAGGCCGTACAGGCCCAGCGAGGTCGGCAGGCAATGCAGCCAACCCAGCACGTCGCCGAAGCCTCGCAGGTACAGCCGGTGCAGCCCGAGCGCGCCGCCCAGCACGGCCGCCCAGGTGGCCAAGGTCTTGGACTTGTAGGCGCCAGCCGCATTCATTCGCCATCCTCCGGCGCAGACTGGCGGTCGCCCCAGCCGAGCTCGCGCTGCATCAGCACCACGTCCAGCCAGCGGCCGAACTTCCAGCCTGCGGCCTTCAGCACCCCCGTGTGCTCGAAACCGAGGGCGCGGTGCACCCCGATCGAGCCTTCGTTGCCGGCGTCACCGATCACGGCAAGCATCTGCCGTGCGCCCAGAGCCTCGCAGCGACCGACCAGTTCGGCGAGCAGGGCTCGGCCCACACCTTGCCGCATGGCTTCGGGCGCCAGGTAGATGGAGTCCTCCAGGCAGAAGCGATACGCGCGCCGGGGCCGGAAGTGGTTGGCGTAGGCATAACCGAGGACCACCCCATCGCGCTCGGCCACCAGCCAGGGCAGGCCCTTGCCCAGCACGTCGGTCCGGCGGCGACCCATCTCGGCCAGGTCAGGCACTTCGAGTTCGAAGGTGCCGGTGCCGTGCAGCACGTTGTGGGCGTAGATCGCGGTGATGGCGGGCACGTCGGCGTCGGCCGAAGGTCTGATCAGGAGGGGGGTTGCGGTCATGGGTGCGAGCGCCGCTCGATGCGGCTTATAATGCGCGGTTTTCGACGCTGGTCGCGGGCGGGTGCCCCGGCGTATCTACGGCGGCGAAAAGACGGCGGATGTTAATCCGGCGTGATTCGGCTTCAAGCCCTTGCCGCTCGTGTCTCCGGCGGGGGCCGGCCTTGAAAGTCTTCAAGGAAATCAACATGGTCGTGATCCGACTGGCTCGTGGCGGCGCAAAGAAGCGCCCCTTCTACAACATCGTCGTCGCCGACTCCCGTGAGCGCCGTGACGGCCGCTTCATCGAGCGCGTGGGCTTCTACAACCCCATGGCCGCCGGCGGCGAGCAGCCGCTGCGCGTGGCGATGGACCGCCTGACCTACTGGAAGGGCGTGGGCGCCCAGCTGTCGCCCACCGTGGCCCGCCTGGTCGCCCAGGTCAAGGCCGAAACGCCGGCCGCCACCCCCGCTGCCTGAGGCAGCGGCCAAGCGCCAGCTCGATGAGCGTGTCGTCCCTGACCGTGCCGGGCTGGCCTGAGGATGCGGTCGAAGTCGGCCGCGTCATCGACGCCTGGGGCGTGAAGGGCTGGTTCAAGGTCCAGCCCTTTTCGTCCGAGCCCCAGGCGCTGATCGCGGCGCCGCAGTGGTTCCTGAAGCCGGCCGACGCGCCGGCTTCTGCGCTTCGGCCCTCGGTCTCGGCAACGGCCTCGCGTCCGCTGCCGGCGGTGCTGAGCGTGCACGGTGCCCGGCGCCATGG
>OFDC01001373.1_pt1 | contig 13094 bp, 11 predicted proteins | sample 1520941 | NCBI WGS metagenome assembly OFDC01 (sample SAMEA94258168, study PRJEB24077) | hot springs metagenome | biome: Aquatic biome; feature: Water | place: India | collected 2012-12-06 | depth 5 m | reverse complement strand
AGGGTCAAACTGCGCCCCCAGATGCTTGCCATCCCCACAGAACGCAACCTACGGTGCGCCCGCTCATCGGGGAGCGCCCTCCAAGCTGGAATGACCATGAAGAAGCTGTTCGCGTCCGCCGCCATCGCGGCTCTCCTCGCCGCCTCGCCGGCGCTGGCCGCCGCTCCCGCCAAGGCCGCGCCGCCGAAGGCTGCGGCCAAGGTGACGGGCGCGATGCCGTCGACCCTGCCGAGCATCGACATCCCGCACACGACCTTCAAGCTGTCGAACGGCCTGACCGTCATCGTCCACGAGGACCACAAGGCGCCGATCGTCGCGGTGAACATCTGGTACCACGTCGGCTCCAAGAACGAGCCGGTCGGCAAGACCGGCTTCGCGCACCTGTTCGAACACCTGATGTTCAACGGCTCGGAGCACTTCAACGACGACTGGTTCAAGGCGCTCGAGAAGCTGGGCGCCACTGACATGAACGGGACCACCAACGAGGACCGCACCAACTACTTCCAGAACGTGCCAACGGCGGCCCTGGACCAGGTGCTGTGGCTGGAAAGCGACCGGATGGGCTGGCTGGTCAACGCCATCGACAAGGCCAAGCTGGATGAGCAACGCGGCGTCGTCCAGAACGAGAAGCGCCAGGGTGAGAACCAGCCCTACGGTCAGGTCTGGGACATCATCACCGAGAGCACCTATCCCAAGGATCACCCGTACGGCCATTCGGTCATCGGCTCGATGGCCGATCTTGACGCCGCCTCGCTCGACGACGTGAAAACCTGGTTCAAGAACTACTATGGCCCGGCGAACGCGACGCTGGTCCTGGCCGGCGACATCACCGTCGCGGAAGCCAAGGCCAAGGCCGAGAAGTACTTTGGCGACATCCCGTCGGGCCCGCCGGTGACGCGCCAGAAGGAATGGATCGCCAAGCGCAGCGGCTCGCAACGCGCCGAGATGCAGGATCGGGTGCCGCAAACCCGCATCTACAAGGTATGGAACACGCCGGGCTTCGGCGCGGCTGACACTGACTATCTGGATCTGCTGGGCGAAGTGCTGGTCTCGGACAAGACCTCGCGCCTCTACAAGCGCCTGGTGTTCACCGACCAGACCGCGACCGCCGTCAGCGCGGGCGTCAGCCCCAGCGAGATCGGCGGCCAGTTCCTGGTCACCCTGACCGTCAAGCCGGGCGGTGATCCGGCGGCGGTCGAAAAGGCCTTCGAGGAAGAGTTCCAGCGCCTGCTCCGCGATGGTCCGACGCCCGAAGAAGTCGCCAAGGTCCGCACCAACAACCTCGCCAACGTCGTGCGGGGCGCCGAGCGGATCGGCGGCTTCGGCGGCAAATCCGATATTCTGGCCCAGAACCAGGTCTATCTGGGCGACGCCGGCGCCTATAAGCGCAGCCTCGACCGGGTGCGGGCGGCCAAGGCTTCGGATCTGGTCGCGGCCGGCCGCAAGTGGCTGAGCGACGGTGACTTCACCCTGACCGTCAGCCCTTTCCCCAACTACAAGGCCGCGACCGCCGGCGCCGACCGCAAGGCGATGCCCGAGGTCGGGGCCCCGAAGCCGCCGAGCTTCGTGAAGCTGCACCGGGGCGTGCTTTCGAACGGCCTCAAGGTCGTGCTGGCCGAGCGCCATGAGACGCCGCAGATCCAGCTGAGCCTGCTGTTCGACGCCGGTCAGGCCGCCGAGTCCGCCGGCAAGGCCGGCGTCTCCTCGCTGGCGGTCGGCATGATGACCGAGGGCACGACCCAACGCGACAACCTCACCCTGAGCCGTGAGCTCGCCCAACTGGGCGCGTCGGTGCGGACGAGCAACGGCCTCGACACCTCGACGGTCTCGCTGAACACGCTGACCACCACCCTCGATCCGGCCCTGGCGCTCTATGCCGACATCCTGCGCAACCCGGCCTACACGCCGGAGGACCTGACCCGTCGCAAGCGCCTGTCGATCGCCGGCATCCAGCAGGCCAAGCAGAACCCGAACGCCATGGCCTCGCGGATCCTGCCGGTGCTCGCCTACGGGCCTTCAAGCCCCTACGGCGTGCTGTCGACCGAGGCCAGCGTCGGCTCGATCACGCGCGAAGACCTGATCGCCTACCAGAAGGCGTGGCTGCAGCCGAAGGACGCCACCCTGATCATCGTCGGCGACACCACGCTGGAGCAGATCATGCCGAAGCTGGAAGCCCAGCTCGGCGGCTGGACCGGCGCCCAGGCCAAGACCAAGCCGCCGGTCGTCGCCTCGGCGGGCAAGGGCGCGGTCTATCTGATCGACAAGCCCGGCGCCCAGCAGTCGATGCTTATGGTCGGCAATCTCGTTGCGCCGCGCGACCCAAGCGATGAAGCCGCGATCGACGTGATGAACACCCTGTTCGGCGGCGACTTCGTCTCGCGCCTGAACATGAACCTGCGCGAGGACAAGCACTGGTCGTACGGCGCCCGCAGCCTGGTGACCGGCGCGCGCGGCACGCGTCTGTTCATGGCCCTCGCGCCGGTCCAGACCGACAAGACCGCCGAGTCGTTCGCCGAGGCCCGCAAGGAGCTTCTGGGGATCATCGGCGACAAGCCGATCACCGCCGCCGAACTGGCCAAGGCTCAGAACAGCCTGACCCTGTCCCTGCCCGGCTCGTGGGAAACCGCCGCCGGGGTCGGTGGTTCGATCTCGGAGGTGGTCAACTTCGGCCTGCCCGACAGCTATCCCGAGAACTATTCGAACTATGTTCGTTCGGTCACGCTCGACGCCGCCACGGCCGCAGCCAAGAAGGTGATCAAGCCCGACGAACTGATCTGGGTCGTGGTCGGCGATCGCGCCGCCGTCGAGCCCAAGCTCAAGGCCATGGGCGTCGAGCCGCGCATCATCGACGCCGACGGTAATCCGGCGAAGTAGCCGGGAGGCGCGGGCCCGCACGCGCGGGCCCGTCGCTGCGCGCACAGACGGGACGAAAAAACGGCCCGGGGTTTGCGCCCCGGGCCGTCAGCATTTGATCACCACGCGCCCGGCGGGCGCAGAGCAAGGACTTAGTCGTCGCGGTGGACGCGTTCGCGGCGCTCGTGGCGTTCCTGGGCCTCGACGCTCATGGTCGCCGTCGGGCGAGCTTCCAGTCGGGCCAGGCCGATCGGCTCGCCCGTCTCCTCGCAATAGCCATACGAGCCGTCCTCGACGCGGCGCAGGGCCTGGTCGATCTTGGAGATCAGCTTGCGTTGACGATCACGGGTACGAAGCTCAAGAGCTCGATCAGTTTCCGAGGACGCGCGATCGGCCAGATCGGCATGGTTCTCGGTTTCTTTCTGGAGATGGGAAACCGTCTCGCGAGATTCGCGGAGGATCTCTTCCTTCCAAGCCAGCAGCTTCTGCTTGAAATACTCAAGCTGCCGGTCGTTCATAAAAGGCTCGTCCTCGGAAGGACGATAGTCGGATTTCTCTACTAGAACTGTGGCCGTTTGCATTAACGCCTCACGCCCCAATGAACTCAGCCCTCGAAGGCCGGGTGCTTATACCAAAAGGTGAGCCACGTTCAATGAACCTCGCGTGAGCGGCGCGTTCAGGGGAACACTTTCGCTCGCGGGGACCGGAAGCGCGACGATGATGCAGACAAAACGCGCGAGCGAACCAAGCGTGGCGCGGAGATCGTGCGGCTCGGATCTCCGACCAAGTCATGCTACCCGGCCCTGACCTGCAGCTTGGCCAGTTCGACGGCGGCGCGGGTCTCGATCTCGTTGAGAATCCCCTCCAGGCGGGGGTCGTCGGTGGCGTCGCGCTGCTCGCGGATCGCGCGCGACAGGCGATCCAGGGCGCCGTGCGAGATCTCGCCATCGATCAGGGCGATGCGAACTTCGCCCAGGATATCCAGGATATTGTCGGCGCGGCGCACCGCCCGCTTGCGGCGCTCCAGCGGACCGCCGACCGGACCAGCCGCTTGCAGGGCGAGGAGCGCGTCGACCGATCCGACGCCCGTGAGCCCCCCGACCGAGGCCGTGCTGGCCGCGCCGCTAGCGGCGTTAACCGAAGGCAGGGAAAAACCCGACGATCCACCGGCCGGCTTGGCCCGCGACGCGCCGGTCGCCGAGACGCCCCCCGTGCTGGAAACCTTCATCCGACAGCTCCACAAGCCACGCGCGCGAGTCACTAGCCTCGCCACGCCAATCACTATCAGCCCCGGCGCTTGAAGTATGGTTAATGCCGGGCAGAATCTGCCGCGAGGCGCCTGCTATACGGCCGGTCAACACGGAATCCCTTGAGTCACAAGGGATTGGACACGCAGAGGAAAGTGGCCCGCTTCTGGCATGGGGCGGCGCGGGGACGTTTCCCCGCCACGGGATAGCCATGCCGCGTTCATTCTTTCGCACCGTTCTGACCGCCCTGGTCGCCGCGTCTTGCCTGGTGGGCGCGCCCGCCCTGGCCAAGTCGCGGATCAAGGACATTGTCGCCTTCGAGGGCGTCCGCGAGAACCAGTTGATCGGTTATGGCATCGTCGTTGGCCTAAACGGCACCGGCGATAGCCTGCGCAACGCGCCGATGACCAAGCAGAGCCTGGAGGCGATGCTCGAGCGGCAGGGCGTCAATGTCCGCGACAACAACCTGAACACCAAGAACACCGCTGCGGTCATGGTCACGGCCAACCTGCCGCCGTTCTCCGCCTCGGGGTCCAAGGTCGACGTCACTGTCTCGACCCTTGGCGACGCCAAAAGCCTGCTCGGCGGTACCCTGCTGGTCACCAGCCTGCAGGGCGCGGACGGTCAGACCTACGCGGTGGCGCAGGGCACGGTGCAGACCGGTTCGGTCTCGGCCGGCGGCGCCTCGGGCAGCTCGGTCACCAAGGGCGTGCCCACGGCCGGCCGCATCGCCGGCGGTGGCGTCATCGAGCGCGAGACCGGCTTCCAGATGGTCAATATGGACATCATGCGCCTGACGCTGCGCAATCCGGACTTCACCACCGCCCGACGCATCGCCGACGCCATCAACGCCAAGTTCCCCGGCTGCGCGCAGGCCCAGAACCCCACGATCATCGCCACCCGCCCTCCCCCCGGCATGGACATGATCAGCTTCATGACCAACATCGAGAACCTGACGGTCGAGCCCGACGGTCCCGCCAAGGTGGTGATCGACGAGGTGGCTGGCGTCATCGTCATGGGCGACGACGTGCGCATCAGCCAGGTCGCCATCGCCCAGGGCAACCTGACGATCACGGTCCAGGAGACCCCGGGCGTCAGCCAACCGGCCCCTTTCAGCCAGGGCCAGACCGCCGTGGTTCCGCAATCGACGGTCAATGTCGAGGAAGAGAAGGGCAAGAAGCTCCTCACCCTCGGCGGCGCCCCCTCGCTGAAGAGCCTGATCGGCGGCCTCAACGCGCTTGGCGTCACGCCGCGCGACATGATCTCGATCCTGCAGGCGGTGAAGGCTGCGGGCGCGCTGCAAGCCGATATCGAGGTGATGTGATGACCGTCCTATCCGCCCTGACCAGCACCCCACGTATCGACGCCGCCGCGACCACCGCCAAGCAACTGGTGATGTCGGTTGAGGAGAAGGCCAAGCGCGCCCGCATCGCCGAGACCGCCAAGAATTTCGAGGCCTCGTTCCTGTCGGTGATGACCCAGCAGATGTTCGAGGGCGTGAAGACCTCCGCGCCATTTGGCGGCGGCAACGGCGAGGCGATGTTCAAGTCGATCCTCACCGACGCGATGTCCAAGGAGATCGCCAAGGCCGGCGGCGTCGGCCTTGCCTCCTCAATCCAGCGCGAAATGCTGAAGCTTCAGGGCCTGAAGGAGTAAGTCATGGCCATCGCCGCCGTCGACGCCGATGATCGCGTCCACCAGCTGATCCTACTGACCGAGCGCCTGACCGACCTGATCGCCAAACAGGCCGTCGCGTTCGAGACCCACCGTCCGCATGACGCGGCCCAGCACGTCGAGGAGACCTCGAAGCTGGCCAACCTCTATCGTCACGAGTCGATGCGGGTTCGGGCCAATGTCGCCTTGGTCGAGAGCGCGCGCCTGGAGCTTCGCCAGCGCCTGATGCGCGCGACCGAGGCCTTTGACGCGGTCCTCGCCCGTCAGTCGCGCGCCGTGGAAGCCGCCAAGATCGTCACAGAGGGCCTGGTCCATGCGATCGCCCAGGAAGTCGCCAGCCAGCGCGCGGCGCCGGCCACCACCTATGGCGCCGGCGGCATGGTCAATGACCGCCCGCAACACGGCGCGGCGATCACGCTGAACCGCAAGGCCTAGAGCCCCGCAAGGAACGGGTGGAGGGCCAAGCGCGATTGACGGCATCCAGAGGCGTTCAATCGCTTCGGAGCCCATCCATGTCCTTCGTCATTTCCGGCCTGCCCGCCGAGAGCTTCGCGCCCCTATTCGCCCTGGACGACGAGGCCCTCGCCGCGCGCGGCGTCGTGCGCCGGACAGCCACAGCTAAACCCGGCTTTCCGTGTCGCATCGCTCTGCGAGACGCCGAGATCGGCGAAACCGTGCTGCTGCTGAACCACGCCCACCAGACCGCCGACACGCCGTATCGCTCGTCCTACGCCATCTATGTCAGCCAAAGCGCTGTCGCGGCCTGGACCGGCGAGAACACCCTCCCGCCCGCCATGTTCGGTCGACCGATCGCGCTTCGCGCCTTCGACGAAGCCGGGATGTTGCTGCGCGCCGAGATCGCTCGCGACGAGGCACTGCCCGCCGCCATCGAACGCCAGCTGGCGACGCCCGGAGCCGCTTACCTCCACGCCCATAACGCTGCGCACGGCTGCTTCGTAACCCGGATCGACCGCGGGGCTTGAGACCGGTTCAGGGCGCCAGTGTGAACACGCCCGCCCGCCGGGATGTGCCTTGAGGATCACCAAAGTCAGCCACCTGGTACTCCGCCACCACGACCAGTCTCTCGGCTGGCAGGAACAGGCGGCCGGGATCGCCGATCAGCACGGCGATCCCGACAGCCCGGCAGCGGTCAAGGAAGTTCATCACGCGTTTCGCCAGATCCTGGTCATAGAAGAGGTCCCCGACCAGGATCAGTTGAGCGTCAGGAACATCGCCCGTCGTCAGGTCGCCGAGGACCGTCTCGATCACGACGCCGTTGGCCTCGGCGTTGAGGCGCGTGGCCGCAAGCGCGTAGGGATCGACATCGGCCGCGCGCACCTCGCTTGCCCCCGCCAGCGCTGCAGCGATCGCCACGAGGCCCGATCCCGCGCCGAGATCCAGAACCCGTCGTGCGGCCACAATGTCGGGGTGGTCGAGGACATGTCGAGCCACGGCGAGGCCGCCACCCCAAGGTCGCGCCCAATAGGGTGAGCCAAAATCCGGATCAGCCTCGGCCAGCCGCATCAGCCCGCTGCGAGGCGTCGCACAATGCAGGCGCACCTCGGATATCCCCGGGGTCGGCTTCAGCGGCAGGCGTTCGCGAATAAAGGCGTCTAAGTCCAAGCCCGGGACTAAGAGCTAGTCCCGCCCGCCGATCAACCGCTTCTTGCGGCGATGCAGGCTGGCGGCGGCCACGATCAGGACCAAGGGAACGAGGCCCGACAACAAAAGCTCGGCGGCGCCGGGCCAGCCGTGGAGCCAAGGCTTGAGCAGATAGCCCAGCAGACCCAGGACATAGTAGCCAACCGCAAAGATCGACAGACCCTCGACGAGCCCCTGCAGCTTGGTCTGCAGCTGCAGGCTGGCGTCCATGCCGCGCAGGGTTTCCTGGTTCTGGCGGTCCTGGACCAGGCCGAGCTTGGTGCGCAGGAGGTCGCCGCTGCGCGCGATCCGCAGAGACAGGTCATCCAGCCTCCGATCGGCCGCCTCGCGGGTCCGCATCGCCGGCAGCAGGCGGCGGGCGATGAACTCGCTCATGGTCGAGTGGCCGGGTACGCGGCGCTCGCGCAGCGCCTCAAGGCGATCCAGCGTCAGCCGGTGATACGACTCGGTCGCGCCACGCCGAAACTGGTTCTTCGCCGCCCGAAGCTCGACCTCGGCCGAGAGGGCCAAGAGCTGATCCAGCACCGCCTGACTGTCCTCGCCCATCGCCAAACCGCTGGTGATCGCCGCCAGCCGGGCCTCGGCGCCGTCCAGCCAGGCCAGCAGTTCGCGCGCGGGCGGAAAGCCGATCAGGGCCAGCTTTCGATAGTTGCCGATCTCCAGCAGGGTCTGGACCAGCCGCGACACCTCGTCGTGAGCCAGGCCGTGGTTGGCGACGTGGATGCGACCGGTCCCGCCCTCGCGCAGGCGGAAGTCGCTCCAGATCCGCGCCGAGCCGTCGAAGACCTCGCACGACACGCAGCGATGCAGGTCGATATGGCGCCCAAGCGCCGCCTCGTCGGGCGAAGCCATCCCCGGGGCGGAGACCGAGATCTCGACGCCGCGAAAAACTTCGCCAGGCGCGCCATAGAGCCAAAAGAAGATCTCCGACGGCTGAGCATCGAACCCCAGCGAGTCACCCAGGGGCCCGTAGGCGAACCACGTCCAGGTCGAGAACTCCTGATGCCGCTCCCAGAGCCAGCCGCCCCCCTCGTCGGCCACCAGGACCCGACCGAGCGCTGGATCTTGGCCTGGCGCCACCAGGGCAACAAACGCGGCTTCGTCGACGCGCTCGGGGGCGTCCACCAGGAACACCCACTGGCGCAGCCGGACCGGCGCGCGGTCGAGTGGTAACGCCCTCAGATGCATCAGCTCGCTCAGCGCCACCCTCAGCGGATGGTCTCGACCGCCGTCCATATCGTCCTCGCCGTGTGCCGTGGATCATTGAGTCTGGCCCAATGTTACCGGTCACATAGACTTAGCCCAATATCGCCCGCGTCGTCACGCCTTTTGAGCGCGATCCGCCGCTCGACACCGATCGCTTCCAGAAAATCCTCGTCGTGACTGACGACCAAAAGCGCGCCGTCATAGGCCGACAGGGCGGTCTCGATGGCCTCGATCGAGGCCAGGTCCAGATGATTGGTCGGTTCGTCCAGGATCAACAACTGGGGCGGCGTCGCGGCGCAGAGCACGCAGGCCAGGGCCGCCCGCAGGCGCTCGCCCCCGCTCAAGGTCCCCGCCAGCCGATGCGCTGCGGTGTTGCGAAACAGGAACCGCGCAAGGCTCGCATGCGCCTCATTGAGCCCCGCGCTCGGGTTCAGGCGCTGGAAGTTCTCCAGGATCGTCTGGTCGTCCCGCAAAAGGGCGGCGCGCTGGTCGAGCAGCGCGAACGGCGCGCCCAGCCGCACCGAACCGTGCTTCGGCGTCAGCGCGCCGGTAATCAAACGGATGAGCGTGGTCTTGCCCGCGCCGTTCGGACCGCTCAGCGCCACGCGCTCAGGACCCGTGATCTGCAAGGAAAAAGCGTCGATGCCAGGCTCGCCGCCCGGCCAGGCGAAGACGACATCGTCCAGCGCCAGCACCGTCCGTCCTTCGGGCAGACCGCTGGAGGGCAGCGTGAAACCCAACGCTCTGGCCCGCTCCACGCGCGCCTCGGCCGACGCCTTGACGGCCTGCGCTTGGGCGGCCAGCTTCTCGGCGAGCTTGCCTTCCTTGCCCCCGCTGTTCTCGGCCCGCTCGGCCATGGCGCCGAGCAGGATCTTCGGCGTCCCGCCCCGGTCAGCGAAGCGGCGACCGGCGGCGTCGCGACGCGCCTTGCGCTCGCGGGCGACCTGAGCCTCCCGAGCGACGCGCCTCACCTCGCGCTCAGCGTGGTCGAGATCGCGCTGGGCCGCCTCGGCCTCCCGCGCCTTACGCTCGACGTAGAGGTCATAGCCGCCGCCATAGGACCGCGCGCCCAGCGATGAGAGCTCGACGATCCGGTCCATGTCGCGCAGCAGGGCGCGATCGTGGCTGACGACCACCGCCCCGCCCCGCCAGCGGGCCAGCAGTCGAGCAACCACCCTGCGCGCCTCGGCGTCGAGATTGTTTGTGGGCTCGTCCAACAGCAGAACGTCGGGCGCGGCGATCAGCAGCCGCGCGAGGCCGGCGCGCGTCGCCTGACCGCCCGACAGGGACGACGCCGCACGCTCTACGTCCAGATCTGTCAGACCGACATCATCCAAGGTCTGATCCAACCTCGCCGGTAAGGTCCAGTCGGCGTCGGACAGGTCGCCGTCATCGGCCGCGCCACGTTCAATACGCGACAAGCGATCCCAGGCCGCGCCGACGCCGAGCAGATCCACCACTCGGATCTGGCTGGAAAGGTCGGGCGTCTGTTCCAGGACCCCAACTGCGCCGGTCCTGGCGATGGTTCCGGATCTTGGCGCCCGCGCGCCGCCGATCAACGCCAGCAAGGTGCTCTTGCCCGCGCCGTTACGCCCCACCAGGCCGATACGCTCGGCCCCAATGGTCAGGTTCAGATTTTCGAAGAGAAGCCGGCCGTCAGGCGTGGCGGCGGAAACAGAATCCAGGATGACGAAGGACATGCGAACCCACGGCCAGGGAAACGGGAAGGACGAAGCGGTCTTCCGGCTTGCTGATCATGGGGGCCTCCATCGGATAGGAAGGCGTGGTCTCTACGCTTGCGAACAGCGTTCGGCAAGCTGGGCCGTTGTCGGTCTAGTTGGGCGTCATGGTGTTCAGGACGTAGATCAGAGATCCGATCCCGCCCACAAACACCAGCATGTCGATGACGATCGAGCGCGGCTTGGGAGCCTTCAGCGCGTCAAACGCCTCGTGCTTGGCTTCCTGCTTTCCGCTTTCGGCGGCCTTCTTGGCCATGAGCGTTCTTCCCTAGACGCCGGGCCTCACCCGAGCGTGACCGAAGAAGCATGATCAGCCTAAAGATGACGCTTCCAAACAGGGTTTAGGGATTGCGAACGGACGCGCTTCAGGTGCGTGCTGCTGACACTTTCTGTCAGCAGGCGGAGCGGCTCACGCGCGCGACATTTGTTCGCATCTTGTTCTTGTGTTAATCCGCGCACTGAGCCCTACATATAGCCGCTGCGCCGCGACCGATCTCGCGGTCCAACGTTCCGGACATCATGGCTGAGCAACTGAATTTCATCCGCGTTCGCGGCGCCCGTGAGCACAATCTGAAAGACGTCAGCGTCGACATCCCGCGCGGCGAGCTGGTCGTGCTGACCGGTCTGTCGGGCTCGGGCAAGTCGTCCCTGGCCTTCGACACGATCTACGCCGAGGGCCAGCGCCGCTATGTGGAGAGCCTTTCGGCCTACGCCCGCCAGTTCCTGGAGCTGATGAGCAAGCCCGACGTCGATCTGATCGAAGGCCTCTCACCCGCGATCTCGATCGAGCAGAAGACCACCTCGCGCAATCCGCGCTCGACCGTCGGCACGGTGACCGAAATCCACGACTACATGCGCCTGCTGTGGGCGCGGGTCGGGGTCCCCTACTCGCCCGCCACCGGCCTGCCGATCGAGAGCCAGACTATCAGCCAGATGGTCGACAAGATCACCGCCCTGCCCGAAGGCACGCGGCTCTATCTGCTGGCCCCCGTCGTCCGCGACCGCAAGGGCGAGTACAAGAAGGAGATCGCCGAGTGGCAGAAGGCCGGCTTCCAGCGCCTGAAGATCGACGGGCAGTACTACCCGATCGAGGACGCCCCGGTTCTCGATAAGAAGTTCAAGCACGACATCGACGTCGTCGTGGACCGCGTGGTGACCAAGCCCGACATGGAGCAGCGCCTGGCCGACTCCATCGAGCAGGCCCTGCGTCTGGCCGACGGCCTGGCGGTCGCCGAATTCGCCACGCTGGAGGAAGGCGAGACCGAGCCCAAGCGCATTCTGTTCTCCGAGCGCTTCGCCTGCCCGGTCAGCGGTTTCACGATCGCCGAGATCGAGCCGCGCCTGTTCTCGTTCAACAATCCGGCGGGCGCCTGCCCGGTCTGCGACGGCCTGGGCGCGAAGCTCGCCTTCGACGCCGATCTCGTCATCCCCGACAAGGACCGCACCCTGCACGGCGGCGCGGTCGCGCCGTGGGCCAAGGGCCCCTCGCCGCTCTACACCCAGACCCTGCAGGCCCTGGCGCGGCACTACGGCTTCTCGATGGACGAGCCGTGGCACAAGCTGTCGGCAGACGCCCGCGATGTGGTGCTGAACGGTTCCAAGGGCCAGAAGATCAAGTTCGTCTATGACGACAACGCCCGGAAGTACGAGGTCGAAAAGCCCTTCGAGGGCGTCCTGCCGAACCTCGAGCGTCGCTGGCGCGAGACCGACTCGAGCTGGGTGCGCGAGGAGCTGGGCCGCTTCCAGTCCGACACCCCCTGCGAGACCTGCCACGGCAAGCGCCTGAAACCCGAGGCCTTGGCGGTGAAGGTGTCCGGCAAGGACATCGCTGAGGTCTCGATGATGGCGATCCGACCCGCCCGGGACTGGTTCAGCGGCCTGGAAGACCAGCTGACCGCCAAACAGATGGAGATCGCCCGGCGGATCCTGAAGGAGATCAACGACCGCCTGCGGTTCCTCGTCGACGTGGGCTTGGACTATCTGAACATGTCGCGCGGCTCGGGCACGCTGTCGGGCGGCGAGAGCCAGCGCATCCGCCTGGCCAGCCAGATCGGCTCGGGCTTGACCGGGGTCCTCTACGTGCTGGACGAGCCGTCGATCGGCCTGCACCAGCGCGACAACACCCGCCTGCTGACCTCGCTGCAGGGCCTGCGCGACCTCGGCAACTCGGTGCTGGTCGTCGAGCACGACGAGGAAGCCATCCTCACGGCCGACTATGTGATCGACATGGGCCCGGCCGCCGGCGTCCACGGCGGCGAGATCGTCGCGCAAGGCAAGCCGGCCGAGATCATGGCCAATCCCAAGAGCCTGACAGGCCAGTACCTGACCGGCGCCCGCGAGATCGAGGTCCCTGAACAGCGCAGGCCGTTCAGCAAGAAAAAGATGCTGCGCGTCGTCGGCGCCACCGGCAACAACCTCAAGGGCGTCACCGCCGAAATCCCGGTCGGGACCTTTACCTGCATCACCGGCGTGTCGGGCGGCGGCAAGTCGACCTTCACGATCGAGACCTTGTACAAGGCCGCCGCGCGCCGCCTGAACAACGCCAGCGACGCCCCCGCCCCGCACGAGCGGATCGAAGGCCTGGAGCACTTCGACAAGGTCATCGACATCGACCAGTCGCCGATCGGCCGCACCCCGCGCTCGAACCCGGCCACCTACACCGGCGCCTTCGGCCCGATCCGCGACTGGTACGCCGGCCTGCCGGAGTCCAAGG
>OFDC01001371.1_pt1 | contig 13102 bp, 15 predicted proteins | sample 1520941 | NCBI WGS metagenome assembly OFDC01 (sample SAMEA94258168, study PRJEB24077) | hot springs metagenome | biome: Aquatic biome; feature: Water | place: India | collected 2012-12-06 | depth 5 m | reverse complement strand
GCGGCAAGGTCGTCGCGCGCGAGACGATCGCGGCAATGCGCAAGGACGTCACGGCGAAATGCTATGGCGGCGACATCACCCGCAAGAAGAAGCTGCTGGAAAAGCAGAAGGAAGGCAAGAAGCGGATGCGCGAATATGGCAGCGTCCAGATTCCGCAGGAAGCCTTCATCGCCGCCCTGCGCATGGGCGACGAGAATTAAGCATCATCCATCGGGGTGGAGGCCATCGGGCTTCCACCCCGATTTGCTATTGTCTGCCGGCGCAGTCGCGCTTCAACCCTTGCTGTCGGCCGCCCGCTTATAGCCGTCGAGCTGCTCCACCAGCACCTTGTCGACGACCGGCGCGATCGGCACCGGCTGCGACGCCGACCAGACGGTCTACGACTTCGGCGGCTTCGCCCAGCGCTACTACGAGATGACGTACGCGACCCCCGACGCCTCCGCGCTCGCGAGCCGGGTCGCCGCGTCGATGCCCCGCACCGAGCCGGTCCACCAGCACGTCTCCCGCGGCCTGGACCACGGCGCGTGGGTGCCGCTGCGGATCATGTACCCCGAGGCCGACATCCCGGTCCTGCAGATGTCGATGCCCACCCACGACCCGGGCCGCCTCATGGAGATCGGACGCCGCCTCCGCCCGCTGCGCGACGAGGGCGTCCTCATCGTCGGCTCCGGCTTCCTCACTCACGGACTGCCCTTCCTGAAGGAGTTCCGGATCGAGGCCGAGGCGCCGGGCTGGTCGCGGGACTTCGATGCGTGGGCCGGCGAGGCGCTCGCCCGCGGGGACGTGGACGAGCTGGCGTCGTACCGGGACAAGGCGCCGGGCATGCCCTTTGCCCACCCCACCGTGGAGCACTACAGCCCGCTGTTCGTCACCCTCGGCGCAGCGACCGACGCGAGCGCGCCCGGCGAGCAGGTCATCGACGGCTTCTGGATGGGGCTGTCGAAGAGGTCCCTGCAAGTCGCCTGAGCCGGGCGACCTCCGCCTCCAGCTCCAGCACCTTGGCGATCCCGACCAGGTTGAGCCCCTCGGCCAGCAGGTCGCGGATCCGGTGCAGCGTCTCGATGTCGGCGCGACTGTAGAGCCGCGTGCCTCCGGAGCTCCGCGCCGGCGAGAGCAGACCTCGCCGCTCGTAGACGCGCAGGTTCTGGACCTGCATCGAGGTCATGTCTGCGGCCACCGAGATGGCGAACACCCCACGGGCGCGCTCCTGTGCATCTCTCCGGACTTGATTCACGACAACAGATTACCTATAACAGTGAGTACAGATCCAGACACCGCCCGGCCAGCCCGGCCGGCGCATCCCGAAGGAGGAGATGTCATGTTGCTGCGCACCACCGATCCGTTCCGCGACTTCGACCGACTGGCCAGCCAGCTCCTGGGCGCCGGGGCGGGCACCACCAACCGCCCGGCCGTGATGCCGATGGACGCCTGGCGCCAGGGCGACCAGTTCGTGCTCGAGTTCGACCTGCCGGGCGTCAGCCGCGAGAGCATCGACATCGACGTCGAGCGCAACGTCCTCACCATCCGCGCCGAGCGGGTCGCCGGCAACGGCGACTGGCAGCGGCTCGCGTCCGAACGGACGCACGGCCAGTTCTCCCGCCAGCTGGTCCTGGGCGACAACCTCGACCTCGAGCGGATCGAGGCCGCCTACGACCACGGCGTGCTGCGGCTCGCCATCCCGGTCGCCGAGCGGGCCAAGCCGCGCAAGGTCCAGGTCACCGGCTCAGAGGCCCCCAACCGCGAGGCGATCGAGGCCTGACCCGAGTACGACGAACGGCCGGCGTCACGCACGCCGGCCGTTCGTGTGCTCAGGAGCTCAGCGCCCCAGGCGCCGCATCAGCTTGAGCGACTGCAGCATCTGCTTGACGTAGGCGTTGTAGTCCTGGCCCGGCCGCGCGCCCATCACCTGCTTCTTGAGCACCGCGACGTTCTTGGCGTCGGTGTACTTCAGCAGGCCCTGGTCACCGTGGCGGGCGCCGACGCCGGAGCTCTTGACGCCGCCCGAGGGCGAGCCCTTCGAGGCGTAGGCCGTCGCGAGCGCGTCGTTGATGTTGACGTTGCCGGACTCGATCCGCGCCGCCACCGCCTCGGCGCGGGCGATGTCGCCGCTCCACACCGACGCGTTGAGGCCGTAGTCGGTGTCGTTGGCGAGGTGGATCGCCTCGTCGACGGTGCGGTAGGGGTAGAGCCCGACGACCGGCCCGAAGGTCTCGGTGCGCCCGGCCAGCATGTCCTTGGTGACGCCCTCGAGCACCGTCGGCTCGAAGAAGGCCGGGCCGATGTCGGGCCGCGCCCGGCCGCCGACCAGCACCTTCGCGCCCTTCGCGACGGCGTCCTCGACGTGCGAGGCGACCCGGTCCCGGTGGTCGGGGCTCACCAGGGAGCCGACCTCCGGGCCGAAGTCGTAGGTCGCGCCGATGACCAGGCCCTCGGCCCGCTTCACGAGCGCCGAGCGGAGCTCGTCGTACCGGCTCTCGGGGAGGTAGATCCGCTCGATGTGCATGCAGATCTGGCCGGTGTTGCCGAAGGCGCCGAAGATCGTGGACTCGACCCACTCGTCCACGTCCACGTCGTCGAGCACGATCATGGGGTTCTTGCCACCGAGCTCGAGGCAGCAGCCGATCAGGTTGCGTCCGGCGCGCTCGCCGATCACCCGCCCGGTGGCCGTGGAGCCGGTGAACATGACGTAGTTGGCGTTGTCGATGAGCGTCGGCCCGATGTCGGGGCCCTCGCCGCAGACGACCTGGAAGAGACCCTTCGGCAGGCCGGCCTCCTCGAGGAGCGAGATGCCGTAGAGCGGTGAGAGGGCGGTCTTGTTGTCGGGCTTGACCACGACGGCGTTGCCCGCGATCAGCGCCGGGATGGCGTCGGAGAGACCCGTGGCGAACGGGAAGTTCCACGGCGCGATGATCCCGACCACGCCCTTGGGCACGCGCACCTCGGTCGAGCCGGAGATGATCGGCACCGGACCGGCGTGCCGGGCCGGCTTGAGCAGCTTCTCGGCGCGACGGATGTAGTAGCTCATCACCATCGGGGGGTCGCAGGACTCCTCGATCGCCATCCGCCGGTTCTTGCCGCTCTCGACCTGGATCAGGTCCGCGATCGTGTGGGCGTTGTCGACCAGCAGGGTGTGGGCGCGCTTGAAGACCTCGACCCGCTTCGCGACCGGCCACTGGGCCCACAGCGCCTGGGCGGCACGGGCCTCCTCGAAGGCGGCCTCGATGTCCTCCGGCGTCGACTGGGGCAGCTCGACCAGCACCTCACCGGTGTAGACCTCGGTCAGCTTCCAGGTGGCGCCACCGCGACCGGGCACGCGCGCGACGAGGCGCTCCAGCAGCTCGTCGGTGACGGAGGCCGGGCGGCTCGTCGTACCTGACGCCGTGGTCACCAGCTCGCTCCGCCCAGGATGATCTCGGCGGCCTTCTCGCCGATCATGTAGCAGGGCGCGTTGGTGTTGCCGCCGGTGATGGACGGCATGATCGAGGCGTCCGCGACACGGAGGCCCTCGATGCCGCGCACCTTGAGATCGGGACCGACCACCGCGCGCTCGTCGACGCCCATCCGGCAGGTGCCCACGCCGTGGTAGACCGAGGTGGAGCGCTCGCGCAGGGCGTGCCGCAGCTCCGGACCGTTGGGGATGTCGGGGCCGGGGTGGATCTCGGCCTTCACGCCGCCGCCGAAGGCCGCGGAGGCCATGATCTCGCGGATCATCTCGGTACCCTCGGCGAGCACCTCGACATCGGCCGGGTCGGTGAAGAAGCCGTAGTCGATGAGCGGCGCGGCCGTCGGGTCGGACGACGCGAGACGCAGCGTGCCGCGGCTCTTCGGGTAGATCAGGGTCGAGAACACGGTGAGCCCCGGGCGGGGGTCCGGCATGTGCCGGATCGGCTCGTCCTGGTTGGGGCTGGGGTAGGTCCACGGCAGGGCGTGCAGCTGCAGGTCCGGGGCGACGGTCGCCGCCGAGGTCCGGACGAAGCCGACGGACTCGAACACCGAGTGGTCGAGGAAGGAGCCGCCGAAGGTGAGGTCGCGCGCCATGCCCTTGAAGAAGGTCCAGGGGTTGCCGCGGAAGGTCACGCTCGGGACGTGGAACGACATCGGGTGGAAGAGGTGGTCGTGCAGGTTGTCGCCCACCGGCAGGTCGGCCACGCAGTCGATGCCGACGGAGGCCAGGTGGTCGGCGTGGCCGATGCCGGAGAGCATCAGCAGCTGGGGCGAGTTCGCGAAGCCTGCCGAGACGATGACCTCCTTGCCGGCCTTGATGAAGCGCCGGGTGCCTCCCGACCTCTTGTCCTGGTCGATGACCTCGACACCGGTGGCCCGGCCGTTCTTGATCACGATCTTCGCGACGTGGACCTCGGTCTGGAACTCGAGGGTGCGCGGCGCGAGGTGGTGCACGTAGCCGCGGGTGGAGGAGTAGCGCAGGCCGTCGGCGGCGTTCTGCTGCATCCGCGCGATGCCCTCCTGCTCCGCGGCGTTGTAGTCGTCGAGGATCTTCACGCCGAGGGTGTCGGCGGTCGCCTGGATGAACTGCAGGGTGGCTTCCTGCGGGGTCTTGTTGCGGGTGATCTTGATCGGCCCGCCCGCGCCGCGGAACTCGTTCTCGCCGTCCTCGAAGTCCTCGTAGCGCTTGAACGCCTTGTTGACCTCGTCGGCGCTCCAGCCGGTGTTGCCTTCGGCCGCCCAGGAGTCGTAGTTGGCGCGGTTGCCGCGGACGTAGACCATGCCGTTGACCGAGGACGACCCGCCGCCGACCTTGCCGCGGGGGGCCGGCATGCGACGTCCGTCGAGACCCGGCTGCGGCACCGAGCGGTAGCCCCAGTCGAAGAGGCGCTCGAGCTTGGGCTCGGAGTGCATCGGGCCGATCATGCCGGGCTTCTTGGTGAAGTAGCCGTGCATGCCCTTGTCGTCGTTCTTGCCCGCCTCGAGCAGGATCACGCTCGCGCCCGACTGGGCGAGCCGTCCCGCGACGATCGCGCCGGAGCTCCCGGATCCGACCACCACGTAGTCGGCCTCGTTGCTGTGCTGCTGGCGCTTCGCCATGGGGGCATCCATCCTTCGACATGTGACCGGGGTCATGCTGGTGACGGCTAACTGTAACGCGTTCTAGTTTGTTCACGAAAGTGTTTCACCTCGACCGCGACGGAGCGCCGATGCGCTCGAGAGCCTCGGCGCTACGGTCGAGGAGTGACCGACTACCAGCGCATCTTCGTGGCGACCACACAGGCGGACGGCACCGATGTCGCGGCCGTACGCCGGCGGTTGAGCGCGAAGGCGATCGTGCTGGCGGCACCGACGGCCGAGGCCAAGCGGGTGGTGGCGAGGCTGGGGTGCGACGTCGTACCGGAGCTGGTGCTGGCGCCGGTGCCCCACCCCGGTGTCGACCGCGGACACCGGATCGACGAGGTCGTGCGACGCCACGCGGTCGCCGACCGCTTCCGTGACGTCGTCGTCGTGGCCGACCCTGCGACCGTCGTCCTGCTGCTCCGGGTGCTGGCACCGGAGCAGCTGCCGACGGGCGGTCCGGTCACCGAGGTCGGACTGCCCCGCGAGGCGCGACCCGTGCCGGTGCGCGCGGCCCTCGCCGGCGGGGTAGCCCTGGCCCTGCTCGTGCTGGCGCTCTCGCCGGTGCTGCCGATCTGGCAGGTGCCGGCCCTCGGTCTCGTCCCGGGCCTCGCGCTGCTCCTGCTGCCACGGCTCCGTCACGTCGGCTACGCCCTGCTGATCGCCCTGGGCGTGGCACTGGTGATGTCGCTGATGGTGATCGCCGGCTCCAACCGATTCCCCACCCAGTGAGCGTCGCCCCGCCTTTGCACGAGCGCAGTGAGCGCGCGAGGCTGGTCGCGTGCGCATCCTCTCCATCCAGTCCTCGGTCGCCTACGGCCACGTCGGCAACTCGGCGGCGGTCTTCCCCCTCCAGCGCCTCGGTCACGAGGTGTGGCCGGTGTTCACGGTCCACTTCTCCAACCACACCGGGTACGGCGCCTGGCGCGGGCCGCTGCTCGATCCCACCGACGTGCGGGAGGTGATCGCCGGGATCGAGGACCGCGGTGTGCTGCCGACCTGTGACGCCGTGCTGTCCGGCTACCAGGGCTCCCCCGCCGTGGCCGAGGTGATCGTCGACGCGGTCCGCCGGGTCAAGGCGGCGAACCCCGCGGCGACGTACACCTGCGACCCGGTGATGGGCAACGCGAAGTCCGGCTGCTTCGTGAACCCCGCGATCCCGCCGATCATCCGCGAGCAGGTGGTCCCGGTAGCCGACCTGCTCACGCCCAACCAGTTCGAGCTCGGCTTCCTCACCGGGCACGACGACCTCAGCGGCCCCTCCCCGATCGAGGCCGTCCTCTCCGCGGCCGACGAGGTGCGGGCCATGGGCCCCTCGACCGTCCTGGTCACCTCCGTCGAGCGCCAGGACGCCCCGGACGACGTGATCGAGATGGTGGCCGTCACCGGCGAGGGCGCCTGGATCGTCCAGACCCCGCGCCTGCCGATGAAGGCCAACGGGTCCGGCGACATCACCGCCGCCCTCTTCACCGCCCACCTCCACGAGACCGGCTCCCCCGCGACCGCCCTCAGCAGGACCGTCGCCTCCGTGTACGACGTGCTCGCCGCGACCCTGGAGTCGGGCGAGCGGGAGCTGCGGCTGATCGCCGCGCAGGAGGCGATCGCCCACCCGCAGGAGCGGTTCGAGGTGCGGCAGCTGCGCTGACTAGGATGGCGCGGGCGCCCAGCGGTGGGCGCGCGCCGGTGTAGCTCAGTTGGTAGAGCGTCTTACTTGTAATAAGAGGGTCGCGGGTTCGATTCCTGTCACCGGCTCCGAAGGGGCGGCGCACCATCCGTTCTTGCTGCTCCGGGCCCCGACCCGGACAAATATGGATGGGAGCCGCACAGCTCAGCCGGGCACGGGCACCGGGACGCGCGGGCGCGGCTTGCGCCTCGTCACGAGCACCCCGACGACGCAGAGCAGGCCGCCGACGAAGGCCAAGGCGGGCGGGACCTCGTCGAGCAGGAGCCACGCCATCACGGTGGCGATCGCCGGCACGAGGAAGGTCGTCAGCGACTGCTTGCCGGCGTCGGTGTAGCGCAGCGCGAAGGCCCAGGTGCTGAACGCGACGGCGGTCGGGAAGACGCCCAGGTAGGCGATCAGCCAGAGGGTCTCGGCACTGCCGTGCCGGACGACGTCGGCGAGGTCGCCGACCCACGGCAGGCAGACGACCGCGCCGATCCAACAGGCGTAGCAGGTCACCTCCAGCCCGGAGAGCCGACGCAGCAGCACCTTCTGGCACACCACCCCGATCGCGTACGTCGCCGCGGCGAGCAGCGCCAGCAGGACACCGTCGAGGTCGGAGCCCCCGTCGCCCTGCATCGCGCTGCCGATCACCACGACGCCGGCGAACGCGATGGCCATCCCGAGCAGCAGCCACCCGGTCAGCCGCTCGCCGAGGAAGAGCGCGGCGAGCAGGGCGATCAGGATCGGGCCGACCTGGACGACCATCGCCGCGGTCGCGGCGTCGATGCGGCGCTCGCTGTCGTTGAGGGCGAGGTTGTAGATGCCGAACCACGCGACCCCGCAGACCGCCATCAGGAGCAGCTCGTTGCGGGTGAAGCGGCTCCGCGGCGCCCGGACCAGCAGCGCGGAGAGCACGACGGCAGCGATCAGCAGCCGACCCAAGGACAGGGCGCCGGGCGTGACCTCGTGCCCGAGGTGGCGGATCGCGACGAAGGCGGAGGCCCAGAAGACGAGCGTGACGCCGATCGCGGCCACCGGCTTCCAGGTCGGCGGCGCAGGATCGGCGGGGGTCTCCGGAGCGGCGGCCTGTTCGGGGGGAGTCGAGGTCACCCCACCGAATGTAGGGGGCCGAGGCGTCCGGCGGCACCGGGTTTCCCGCCGACCTGCGTGGAGATCCCGCCGTACCCGATGAGTGTCGGTCCGCTGACTAGTCTCAGGTGCGTGGACCTCCCCGTCATGCCGCCCCTCCAGCCGATGCTCGCGAAGTCGGTGTCCGGCGTGCCCGACCCCGCCCAGATGGCGAAGCTCGACCCCCAGGGGCTCAGCTTCGAGCCGAAGTGGGACGGCTTCCGCTGCATCGTCTTCCGCGACGGCGACGAGGTGGAGCTCGCCAGCCGCAACACCAAGCCGCTGACCCGCTACTTCCCCGAGCTGGTGGACGCGATCCGGGCCGAGCTGCCGGAGCGTTGCGTGCTCGACGGCGAGATCTTCGTCGCCCAGCAGGGCGACGACGGCAAGGGGCGGCTGCAGTTCGAGGTGCTGCAGGAGCGCATCCACCCCGCCGCCTCTCGGATCACGATGCTCTCGGACAAGACGCCGGCCGACTTCGTCGCCTTCGACCTGCTCGCGCTCGACGACGAGTCGTACCTCGACCGCCCCTTCGCGGAGCGGCGGGCCGCGCTCGAGCAGGCGCTGGGCCACCTCTCGTCGGAGCCGGCCGGGGAGGGCCGCTGCCACCTGACCCGCACGAGCACCGACCCGGCCGTCGCCGAGGAGTGGTTCCACCAGTTCGAGGGCGCGGGGCTCGACGGCGTCATCGCGAAGCCGCTGAGCGCGCCGTACTCCCCCAACGCCCGCACCATGCTCAAGATCAAGCACGAACGCACCGCCGACGTCGTCCTCGCCGGCTACCGCGAGCACAAGACGAGCACACCCGAGAACCCCCTCATCGGCAGCCTCCTGCTCGGCCTGTACGCCGACGGCGAGCTGCAGCACATCGGGGTGAGCGCCAGCTTCACCGCGAAGCGCCGGGCCGAGCTGTGGCAGGAGCTGCAGCCGCTGGTCTGCCCGATCGAGGAGCACCCTTGGGGGCGATGGAAGGAGTTCCTCGTCGCCAACCCCGGCCGCCAGCCCGGCACGCAGAGCCGGTGGAGCCAGGGCAAGGACCTCTCCTTCACCCCGCTGCGCCCGGAGCGCGTCATCGAGGTCAAGTACGACGCCATGGAGGGCACCCGCTTCCGGCACACCGCACACTTCAAGCGGTGGCGCGAGGACCGCGACCCCGAGTCCTGCGGCTACGAGCAGCTCGACCAGCCGGTGCGCTACGACCTGGCCGAGGTCCTCGGCGGCTGAGCGGTCTCGACCCGCTGGGAGGGTGCGGGCAGGATGGAGCCATGAGCACCGAGCCCGCCCCCACCGAAGAGCCGTACGACGTCGTCCTGCTCGTCGAGCAGGCGCTGACCCCCTCCGACGCCGCCCAGGTCCGGGCCCTGCACGTCGAGCTCGACGACGACCCGACCATCGAGGTGGTCTACCACGTGCTGATGCCGATGGCCGACGCCGCCGCGGCCGTCGAGGCGTCGCTCGGGGTGATCGGCGGCGCCGACCTCATCGCCCCGCCCATGACGCCCTCGCCCGACGAGATCGACCGCCTGCGCGAGGAGTACCGCGAGCAGGCGGACCGCGACCTGGCCACCACCCGGGAGGCGCTGACCGCCGCCGGCGCGAAGGTCGGCGAGGCGGTCGTCGTGACCGAGTCCCCCGTCGACGCGCTGACCGCGAAGGTCAAGGAGACCGACGGTCGCGAGGCGATCATCCTCACCCGCCCGCACGTGGTCGCCGAGTTCTTCCACGTCGACTGGACCTCCCGCGCGCGCCGCAAACTCGGCGTCCCGGTGCTGCACCTGCTGGAGCACGACGTCACGTAACGGCGGCCCCAGCCCGATCGTTGAGCAGTCATGTCGGCCCCGTACACCCTCGACGTCCGTCTCTTCGAGGCGCTCGCGAGCACAGGCCTGTCGGCCGCCGAGCGGGACCGCCTCGTCGACCTCTGCGAGAGCGTCGTCGCGATGGCGGCCGACATCCGACTGCCGCACCCGGGCCGCACCGCCCGCTGCGCGGCGCACCTGCTGGTCGGCGGCAGCGTGCCGGGACTGGATCCGCGGGTGCGCAGCGACCTCGCCCGCCTCTGCGAGGTGGCGGTCGTCCGAGGGCTGTGAGGGCCGAGCCGTAGGCTCCCGGGGCCCTCAGCCCTCGATCCGGTTGCCCTGCTCGTCCCAGTGCTCGGCGACCTTCTTGCTGGGCTGCACGCGAGGCGGCTCGCCCGGCATCTTGGGGTAGTCGGGCGGGAAGTTGAGCTCGCCGGCGCCGTCCGCGACCTGCTGCTCCCACAGGTCCAGCAGTGGCTGCAGGGAGAACGACTCGTCGTCGATGCCGGCCCACGGGTCGCCGTCGGCGATGCGGTCCGGGACGGTGAACAGGTTGAACGTCCGCGGGTCGGTGACGCCGGCCAGCTCCTCCCAGGTCATCGGTGTCGAGACGGGAGCGCCCGGCTGGGGCCGCAGGGAGTACGCCGACGCGATGGTCCGGTCGCGGTTGTTCTGGTTGTAGTCGACGAAGATCCGCTCACCCCGCTCCTCCTTCCACCACGCGGTGGTGACCTGCTCGTCGCGGCGCTCCAGCTCGCGTCCGAACGCGATGGCGGCGTGCCGCACGTCGGTGAACTCCCACTGCGGGTCGATCCGCACGTAGATGTGCACGCCCCGGTTGCCCGAGGTCTTGGGATGGCCGCGCAGGCCGAGCTCCTCGAGCAGCTCGCGGGCGACGCCCGCCACGCGGACCGCATCGCCGAAGGTCGTGCCGGGCTGGGGGTCGAGGTCGATCCGCAGCTCGTCGGGGTGGTCGACGTCGGCACGCCGCACCGGCCAGGGGTGGAAGGTGAGGGCGCCCATCTGGGCGCACCAGACCGGGACGGCGATCTCGGTCGGGCAGATCTCCTCGGCCGTGCGACCCGAGGGGAAGGTGATCTCCACGGACTCGAGGTAGTCGGGAGCGCCCTTCGGCACCCGCTTCTGGTAGAACGCCTCGGCGTCGTTGTCGCGCGGGCCGGTCGCCAACCGGAAGCCCTCCCGGACTCCCGAGGGCCACCGCTCCAGCGCGGTGGGTCGCTCGCGCAGGGCCCGCATCAGCCCGTCGCCGACCGCGACGACGTACTCGGCGACCATCAGCTTCGTCACCTCGGGGGTGCGCTCGGTGGCCTCGTAGATCACCCGGTCCGGGCTGGAGACCCGCACCTCCCGCTCGCCTGCCTGCACCATCGCCGCGGTGGTCTTCGCCATGCGCCGAGCCTACGGGCCGTCAGGCGGTCCCGGACTCCTCCGCTGCCTTCGGCTCCAGCGTGAGCGAGATCGAGTTGATGCAGTAGCGATCGCCGGTGGGCGTGCCGTAGCCGTCGGGGAAGACGTGGCCCAGGTGCGAGCCGCAGTTGGCGCAGCGCACCTCGGTGCGCTTCATGCCGTGCGAGGTGTCGTCGATGTACTCGATCGTGTCGCTGATCGGCTGGTAGAAGCTCGGCCACCCGCAGCCCGAGTGGAACTTCGTGTCGGACTCGAAGAGCGTGGCCTGGCAGGCCTTGCAGCGGTAGACACCCGTGGTCTCGGTGTCGGTGTACTCACCGGTGAACGCCCGCTCGGTGCCGGCCTTGCGCAGCACCTGGTACTCCTCGGGAGTCAGCTCGGCGCGCCACTCCTCGTCCGTCTTGTCGACCTTGTATCCCATGACCCGAGCCTACTCAGCGGGCGATGCGGACGGCACGGGTCAGGTGGCGCGGGTCAGGCGGCGACGCCGTCGACCGGCAGCCCGGCCGTGCGCCACGCCGCGAAGCCGCCGGCCACGTCGGTGGCGCGGTGGATCCCGATGCTCTGCAGGGCGTCGGCCGCCAGCGAGGAGGTGTAGCCCTCCTGGCAGAGCACGATCACGCGGGCGTCGTACGACGCCTCGGGGATCCGGGCGTCGCTGCGCGGGTCGAAGCGCCACTCCAGCACGTTGCGCTCGATGACGAGCACCGGCAGCCACGAGGCGACCTCGCCCTCGGCGGCGCGCTGGGCGGCCGGCCGGATGTCGACGATGACCGCCCCGTCGCCCGCGACGAGCTCCTGGAAGGCGGCGCGCGGCGTGATCCGCTCGAGCCGGGACCGAGCGTCGGCCAGCAGGGCGTCCACGCCGTCGTACCGCGGGGTCTCGGGCCTCACCTGGACGAGCGTAGCCACCGCGCTCACCAGTCCTGCCCGGCCGACTCGACGCCGAGGACCTCGAGCCGGTCGCCACGGAAGCGGAAGCGGGTCATCGAGGAGAGCCGCGGCGAGTACGCGTGCAGCGACAGCGCCGGGAGGTCGGAGTCGTTGCGGACGTCGTGCGCGTAGCCCGCGCCGAAGGCCTTCGCGTCATCGGGCTCGAGGTCGACCAGTTGCAGGCCCCCGTCGAAGGTGTGCTCGGTCAAGGAGCCCTGCAGCACAGTGAACGCACCCGAGGACGGGCCGTGGTCGTGCCAGTCGGTCGCCGCGCCGGGCGGCCAGGAGATCAGCCAGACCTCGTACTCCTCGGCGGCGTGCACGCGCAGCCAGGAGCGCTCGGGGTGGTCGGGGTCGAGCAGGTAGTGGAGGTCGGGGTCCTCGGCGTAGGAGCGCAGGACCTCGAGCAGGGGCAGGACGGTGAGCTGGGACATCGGGACATCTCTCGGTACGGCGCGCGGCAGTGGCGCGCAGGGCTGCTGGATCGGGGCGAGGAGGATCAACAGCAGCGACAGCACCGGCGCGCGTCACGCAGGATGACGGCGGCAGCGGCGAGACCGGACATGTCTCAATAGTGCATTAACTCGATAAACTTTGCAAGCGAAGGGCGGGCGCCCTGTCCGAACGCCCTGCCCGGACGTCAGGGCAGGCGCGTGACCAGCTCGGCCCACTCCACCCGGCGGCCGGTGTAGAACGGCACCTCCTCGCGCACGTGGCGGCGCGTCTCGGAGCCGCGCAGGTGACGCATCAGGTCGACGATCCGGGTCAGGTCGTCGGCCTCGAAGGCCAGCATCCACTCGTAGTCCCCCAGCGCGAAGCTCGGCACCGTGTTGGCCCGCACGTCGGGGTAGTCGCGTGCCATCTGCCCGTGCTCGGCCAGCAGGCGGCGACGCTCGCCGTCCTCGAGGAGGTACCACTCGTAGGAGCGGATGAAGGGGTAGACCGCGACGTAGTCGTGCGTGCGCTCGTCGGCCAGGAAGGCCGGCAGGTGGCTGCGGTTGAACTCCGCCGGGCGGTGCAGCGCCATCTGCGACCACACCGGCGCCAGGCGCGCGCCGAAGGAGGTCCGGCGCAGCCGGTGGTA
>OFDC01001370.1_pt1 | contig 13102 bp, 11 predicted proteins | sample 1520941 | NCBI WGS metagenome assembly OFDC01 (sample SAMEA94258168, study PRJEB24077) | hot springs metagenome | biome: Aquatic biome; feature: Water | place: India | collected 2012-12-06 | depth 5 m | reverse complement strand
AGCTTCTTCCCGCGGAAGGACCTCTACTGCAAGGTCGGTGACCCCGTCGTGGCTGCGGCGGACGGTCGCGTTGTGTACGCTGGCTCCGGCCTGCGCGGCTATGGCAACCTGGTGATCGTCAAGCACAACAACACCTACTTGACGGCCTACGCCCACAATCAGACGCTCCTGGTCAAGGAAGAGCAGGCCGTCAAGCGGGGGCAGAAGATCGCCGAGATGGGCAGCAGCGACGCGGAGCGGGTGCAGTTGCATTTCGAAATCCGGCGCCAAGGCAAGCCCATCGATCCCACCCGGCTGCTGCCACCACGTTGATCGCGCCAGCTGGCGCAGGAGGGGGCTCCCATGGAATCAAGTTCCGAAGAGTCGAGCGCTGCGCCAGGACACGAAGGTCCTCCCCGGACGGACGAGACGGAAGACCCGCGCCCGCTGCTGGCCGCCGAGCCGGACGCGGCCAACACGCTGCAGACCTACCTGCGGGAGATCCGGCGCGCGCCCTTGCTGACCCCCGAGGAGGAGTACGCCACGGCGGTGCGCGCCCGCGCCGGCGACTTCCAGGCGCGGCAGGACATGATCGAGCGCAACCTGCGGCTGGTGGTCAGCATCGCCAAGCACTACCTCGGGCGCGGACTGCCCATGACGGACCTCATTGAGGAGGGCAACCTGGGCCTGATGCACGCCATCGGCAAGTTCGAGCCCGAACGCGGGTTCCGCTTCTCCACCTACGCCTCTTGGTGGATACGGCAGAACATCGAGCGGGCCATCGTGCAGCAGGTGCGCACCGTCCGCCTGCCCGTGCACGTCATGCGCGAGCTTGCGCAACTGCAGCGCGCCCGCCGCGCCCTGGAGACACGCGCCGCGGCCAACGGCCGAAGCCAGGCGTCGGTGCGGGTGGAGGACCTGGCCGAAGCGCTCGGCAAACCGGTGCAGGAAGTGACGGAGCTGCTGCGCCATGCCGAGCAAACGGCGTCCCTGGACGCGCCACTGGAGCGTGATTCGGTGGATGGCGGCGAGTCGGTGCTCGACACCGTGGCCGATGAGCACGCCAGCGACCCGTGGGGCATCACCCTCGATCATGAGGTCAATCGGCTGGTCGAGCGCAGCCTCGGCGAACTGAGCGAGCGGGAGCGCGAGATCCTGACCGGGCGCTACGGGCTGCATGACCGCGAGCCGGAAACCCTGGAGACCCTGGCCGCCCGCCTCGGCCTCACGCGCGAGCGCGTGCGTCAGATCCAGCAGGAAGCCTTGATCAAGCTGAAGCGTGGCATGGCGCGTCACGGCATCGGACGCGACTCCGTGTTCTGACGGACGTCAGGCGCAGCGGCGGGCGGCGACAATGCCCGCATGACCTGGCCCGTGCTCGTCTTCGACATCGAATCCATTCCCGACGCGGCCGGCCTGCGTCTTCTGCGCGCAGACGGCCCCGAGGTGCCGGACGCGGAGGTGGTGGCTCGCGAGCTCGCCGAGCGCGCGGAGGCCGGCAAGAGCGACTTCCTGCCGCACCACCTGCAGCGCATCCTGGTGATCTCCTGCGTGTTCCGCAATGCCGAAGGGCTGCGGGTGCACTCCTTCGTCGACCGCGAGCCCGAGGGCGTCAGCCAGGAGGGGCGCATCATCCAGGCGTTCTACAACAGCATCGAGAAGCACGTGCCGCAGCTGGTCAGCTGGAACGGCGGGGGCTTCGACCTGCCGGTGCTGCACTACCGCGGATTGCGCCACGGCGTCGTCGCCAACAAGTACTGGGATCTGGGCGAGGACGACCGCGAGTTCAAGTGGAACAACTACATCGGCCGCTACCACATGCGGCACCTGGATCTGATGGATCTCCTCGCGATGTACCAGCCGCGCGCCAGTGCGCCGCTGGACGCCATGGCGAAGCTTTGCGGTTTCCCGGGCAAGCTCGGCATGGACGGCAGCGCCGTGTACGGCGCCTACCAGCAAGGGCAACTCGAGGACATCCGCCGGTACTGCGAGACCGACGTGATGAACACCTACCTGCTGTACTGCCGCTTCCAGAAGATGCGCGGCGGCCTCATCGAGACGGAGTACGAACGCGAGATCGCCTTCGTGAAGGAGACCTTGGGCGCGATCGACGAGCCGCACTGGCAGGAGTACCTGGCGGCCTGGCCCTGAGCAGGCGTCGAGTCCCCGGGATAATCGCGGGATGACGGAACAGAGTGAATGGCTGCAGGTCGAGTCGCTCGACCTGGAGGCCCAAGGCGTCGCGCACCGCGCGGACGGCAAGGTGGTGTTCATCGAGGGCGCGCTGCCCGGCGAGCTGGTGAAGGTCCAGGTGCAGCGGCGCAAGAACCAGTGGGAGCAGGGCACGCTGACCGCGCTGCGGCGTGAGAGCAGCCAGCGGGTGCAAGGGCGCTGCCCGCACTTCGGCCTGCATGCCGGCGCCTGCGGCGGCTGCAAGATGCAGCATCTGCAGCCCACGGCGCAGGTGGCGATCAAGCAGCGTGTGCTGGAGGACAACCTCTGGCACCTGGGCAAGGTGCGGGCCGAAACCCTCCTGCGACCCATCGAAGGTCCCGCCTGGGGCTACCGCTACCGGGCGCGCTTCTCGGTGCGGCATGTGGCGAAGAAGGGCACGGTGCTCGTCGGCTTTCACGAGCGCAAGTCGCGCTATGTCGCCGACATCCGCGAGTGCCATGTCGTGCCCAGGCACGTCAGCGACCTGCTGCTGCCGTTGCGCGAACTCATCGGGTCGATGGAGCAGCGCGACCGGCTGCCTCAAATCGAACTGGCGATCGGCGAGACGGTCACCGCGTTGGTGCTGCGTCACCTGGAGCCGCTCAGCGGCGAGGACCTGGTTCGGCTGCGGCGTTTCGCCCAGCGTTACGGGGTGCAATGGTGGCTGCAGCCGAAGGGCCCCGACACGGTGCACCGGCTGGACGCCGAGGGGCCCGAGCTGGCCTACACGCTGCCGGAGTTCGGCATCACCATGCCGTTCAAGCCCACCGACTTCACGCAGGTCAACCACGACATCAACACCGTGCTGGTCGGCCGCGCCATCCGCCTGCTCGACCCCCGGCCACAGGAGCGGGTCATCGACTGGTTCTGCGGCCTGGGCAACTTCACGCTGCCGCTGGCCATCCGTGCCCGGGAGGTCATGGGCATCGAAGGCAGCGAGGCGCTGGTCGCGCGCTCGCGCGAGAACGCGCAGCGCAACGGGCTGGCCGGACGGACCGCCTTCGTGGCGCGAAACCTCTTCGAGATCACGCCAGCGGAACTGACCGGTTACGGCCGGGCGGACAAGTGGCTGGTCGATCCGCCCCGCGAAGGCGCCTTCGCGCTGGCCAAGGCGCTGGCCGACCTTCACCAGGGCGAGTCCAAGGCACCGGATGCCTGGCAGTTCCCCTCGCGCATCGTCTACGTCAGCTGCAACCCCGCCACGCTGGCGCGCGACGCCGGGCTGCTGGTGCACCAGGCGGGCTACCGCTGCACCGCCGCGGGCGCGGTCAACATGTTCCCCCACACCGCGCATGTGGAGAGCATGGCGGTCTTCGAGAGGGCATGAGCCGGCCAGTGCGGACTGCCAAAGAACAAAGGGCCCCGAGGGGCCCTTTGTCGTGGAGGCTGGTGGCGGTCAGTCGCGGTCGCCGCCGAAGATGCCGAGGATGCTCAGCAGGGACTGGAAGACGTTGAACAGGTCCAGGTAGATGGCCAGCGTCGCCGTGATGTAGTTCGTCTCGCCGCCGTCGATCACCCGCTTCACGTCGACCAGGATGAAGGCGGAGAAGATGCCCAGCATCAGCACCAGCAGCGTCAGCATCAGCGCCGAGGACTGCAGGAAGAAGTTGGCGAGGAAGGCGAAGAACAGGATGAAGGCGCCCACGGTCAGGAACTTCGTCAGGCCGCTGAGATCGCGCTTGACCACGGTGGCCAGCGTCGCCATCACCAGGAAGATGCCGGCCGTGCCGCCGAAGGCCGTCATGATGAGCGACGAGCCATTGCGGAAGCCCAGGATGGTCGCCAGCAGGCGCGACAGCATCAGCCCCATGAAGAACGTGAAGGCCAGCAGCACGGCGACGCCGGTGGACGAGTGCTTGGTCTTCTCGATGGCGAACATCAGGCCGAAGGCGCCGACCAGGAACACCACGAGGCTGAGGCCTGGGCCCATGGCGGCCATGATGCCGGTGCTCACGCCGACCCAGGCGCCCAGCACGGTGGGCACCATGGACAGCGCCAGCAGCCAGTAGGTGTTGCGCAGCACGCGATTGCGCTGCGACGCGAGGGCGGTGCCGCCGGCAGTGCCGTAAGCGGGTTGCAGGTGGTCGTTCATGCGTCCTCCGGAATGACAGGCTGGGTCAGGGGCTCTGACCCGCGTCGGCGGATTCTAGTTCCCCCCAACGGAAGGACCGCCTCAGGCTATCGTCTCAACAGAAGCAGGCATCCGCTGACGATCAGCAAGGCGCAGGCCCAGGTCGTCGTCGCCGGCACTTCGTCGAACAGCAGGTAGCCGATGGCACTCGCCCAGACGAAACCGGTGTACTCCAACGGCGCGACCCGACTGGCCTCCAGGTGCGTGAACGCGAAGGTCAGCGCAAGTAGACCGACGGTGGCAAACATGCCGGCCAGCACCACGGGGCCCAGGTCGGCAAGGTGCAACGGGCGCCAGGTGAGGGCCGCGGGCACGGCCAGAAGCGCCGCCGGCAGCAGGTTCTGCACGAGCAGGATCGTCCAGAGGGAGTCCTGCCGTGCCTGCCGCCGGGCCAGGACCAGGACCCCTGAGAACGCCACGGCGGAGAGCAGGAGCGACGCGACGCCTGTCAGCCGGTCGGCGTTGGCGGCCCCCAGGCCTGAGCCAAGTTCGGGCCCGATGGCAATCAGCACGCCGGTGAGACCGAACGCGAGAGCGGCCCACACCCAGCGCGAGGGGCGCTCGCCCAGCAGCAGCATCGCCAGCAGCGAGGTGAAGATCGGCGCGAGGTAGGAGATGGCCACGCTCTGCGCGAGCGGTAGGATGCTCAGGCCGTGGAAATAGGTGGCCAAGGACAGCAGCAACAGCAGGCTGCGCAGGCCGTGCAGGCGCCACGCCCGGCCCCGTGGCAGTGCCGAGCGAGCCCGGCACCATAGCAGCACGGCGAAGACCGAGCCACTGGCAAAGCGCAGAAAGCTCAACTGCAAGGCGTCGTACCGCGGCGTCATGAACTTGATCGTCGAGTCCATGCTGATGAAGCTCGCGGTGGCCACCGCAGCCGCCAGCAGCGGCAGCCGCGGGTCGGCGAGGCGGGGAAGCGGCCCGCATGACGGTGGCGATGAGGGGGCGGGCATCCGGCGCAGTCTATCCAGGCGGCAGTCTTCGATGTCTGCGCAGACGCTCGATGGCCCCAGTCAAACTGGGTGGAAACCCGAGGCCGGGTTATACTCCCGCGGTTTACCTGCCAACACCGCCGCCTAGCGAAACCGTCGTCGTTTCCACCGGACTCGTGCTCGAAGAGCGGGGCTGGGCGCGCACCCATCGGAGATACCCGTGCTGCCCGTTCTGCCTCCCGCATTGCTCGCACTCGCAGACGGCACGGTCTTTCAAGGCACGTCGATCGGCGCCCCCGGTCACACGGTCGGCGAGGTGGTGTTCAACACCTCCCTCACCGGCTACCAGGAAATCCTCACCGACCCCAGCTATGCCCAGCAGATCGTCACGCTGACGTATCCGCACATCGGCAACTACGGGGTGAACGAGGAAGACGTCGAAGCCTCGAAGGTCCATGCCGCCGGCCTGATCATCAAGGACCTGCCCGTCCTCGCGTCGAACTTCCGCCAGACGCTGACGCTCTCGCAGTACCTCGAGCGCGAAGGCACCGTGGCCATCGCCGGCATCGACACCCGTCGACTGACCCGCGTCCTGCGCAGCCGCGGCGCCCAGAACGGCTGCATCGTCACCTTCCCGGCTGGCCACACGCTGAGCCCGGCTGACGTCGACGCTGCCATCGGCCGTGCCAAGGACGCCCCGGACATGGCGGGCCTGGACCTCGCCAAGGTCGTGTCCACCAAGGCACCCTACGAGTGGACCGAGACGGAATGGGCGCTGGGCGACGGCTACGGCCGCCTGCAGGATCCCAAGTTCCACGTCGTGGCCTACGACTACGGCGTCAAGCGCAACATCCTTCGGATGCTGGCGCAGCGCGGCTGCCGGGTGACGGTGCTGCCCGCACAGACGCCCGCCGCGGAATTGCTCAAGCACCGCCCTGACGGCATCTTCCTGGCGAACGGGCCCGGGGATCCGGCTGCCTGCGACTACGCCATCGAGGCCAGCCGCGAACTGATCGAGACCGGCATTCCCACCTTCGGCATCTGCCTGGGCCACCAGATCATGGCCCTGGCCTCCGGTGCCCGCACCTACAAGATGAAGTTCGGCCACCACGGCGCCAACCATCCGGTGAAGGACCTCGATAGCGGCCGCGTGAGCATCACCAGCCAGAACCACGGCTTCGCGGTCGACGAGAAGACCCTGCCGGCCCACCTGCGCGCCACCCACGTGAGCCTGTTCGACGGCACGCTGCAGGGCCTGGCGCGCACCGACAAGCCAGCCTTCTGCTTCCAGGGCCACCCCGAAGCTTCCCCCGGACCCCATGACATCGGCTACCTGTTCGACCGCTTCGTGTCGCTGATGGCGGAGAAGACGAATGCCTAAGCGCAACGACCTCAAGAGCATCCTGATCATCGGCGCCGGGCCCATCATCATCGGCCAGGCCTGCGAGTTCGACTATTCCGGCGCCCAGGCCTGCAAGGCACTGCGCGAGGAGGGCTACAAGGTCATCCTCGTCAACAGCAACCCGGCGACCATCATGACCGACCCGGAGATGGCCGATGTGACCTACATCGAGCCCATCACCTGGCAGGTCGTCGAAAAGATCATCGCCAAGGAGCGGCCCGATGCCATCCTGCCGACGATGGGCGGACAGACCGCGCTGAACTGCGCGCTGGACCTTCACCGCCACGGCGTGCTCGACAAGTACGGCGTCGAGATGATCGGCGCCAACGAGCACGCCATCGAGAAGGCCGAGGACCGCCAGAAGTTCAAGGAGGCCATGACATCCATCGGGCTGGACTCCGCCAAGAGCGGCATCGCCCATTCGCTGGAGGAAGCCTGGGCGGTGCAGAAGCGCATCCAGGCCGAGATCGGCGGCTCCGGCTTCCCGATGGTCATCCGTCCCAGCTTCACCCTGGGCGGTACGGGCGGCGGCATCGCCTACAACCCGGAGGAGTTCGAGGAGATCTGCAAGCGCGGCCTCGACCTGTCGCCGACCAAGGAGCTGCTGATCGAGGAGTCGCTGATCGGCTGGAAGGAGTACGAGATGGAAGTCGTCCGCGACCGCGCGGACAACTGCATCATCGTGTGCTCCATCGAGAACCTCGACCCCATGGGCATCCACACCGGTGACTCCATCACCGTGGCGCCCTCGCAGACGCTGACCGACAAGGAGTACCAGCTGCTGCGCAACGCCTCCATCGCCATCCTGCGCGAGATCGGCGTGGACACGGGCGGCTCCAACGTGCAGTTTTCGATCAATCCGAACACCGGCCGGATGATCGTCATCGAGATGAACCCGCGCGTGTCGCGGTCCTCGGCGCTGGCCTCCAAGGCCACCGGCTTCCCGATCGCCAAGGTGGCGGCCAAGCTGGCGGTGGGCTACATGCTCGACGAACTGAAGAACGACATCACCGGTGGTGCCACCCCGGCGAGCTTCGAGCCCAGCATCGACTACGTGGTCACCAAGATTCCGCGCTTCGCCTTCGAGAAGTTCCGCGAAGCCGATCCGCACCTGACGACGCAGATGAAGTCAGTCGGCGAGGTGATGGCCATGGGCCGCACCTTCCAGGAGAGCTTCCAGAAGGCCCTGCGCGGCCTGGAGACCGGCATCGACGGTCTGACGGAGCGTTCCACCGACCGTGACGAGATCGTCGAGCAGATCGGCAACCCGGGCCCCGAACGGATCCTCTTCGTGGGCGATGCCTTCCGCATCGGCATGAGCATCGACGAGGTCTTCGAGGAGACGGCAATCGATCCGTGGTTCCTGTCGCAGATCGAGCAGATCGTGCAGGACGAGCGCGCGCTGTCCGGCCGCAGCCTTTCCAGCCTGAGCAAGGAGGAGCTGCGCTACCTCAAGCAGAAGGGCTTCTCGGACAAGCGCCTGGCCAAGCTGCTCGGCACGAACCAGCACGAAGTGCGTGCGGCTCGCCATGCCATGGGCGTGCGGCCGGTCTACAAGCGTGTGGACACCTGCGCGGCCGAGTTCGAGACCCGCACTGCCTACATGTACTCCACGTACGACGAGGAGTGCGAGGCCGAGCCCACGAACAACCGCAAGATCATGGTGCTCGGCGGTGGTCCGAACCGCATCGGGCAGGGCATCGAGTTCGACTACTGCTGCGTCCATGCCGCCCTCGCCATGCGCGAGGACGGTTACGAGACCATCATGGTCAACTGCAACCCCGAGACGGTGTCCACCGACTACGACACCTCCGACCGCCTGTACTTCGAGCCGGTGACGCTGGAGGACGTGCTCGAGATCGTCGACAAGGAAAAGCCCGTCGGCGTGATCGTGCAGTACGGCGGCCAGACGCCGCTGAAGCTGGCGCTCGACCTCGAGCGCGCCGGCGTGCCCATCATCGGCACCAGCCCCGACAGCATCGACATCGCCGAGGACCGCGAGCGCTTCCAGCAACTGCTGCACACCCTGGGCCTGAAGCAGCCGCCCAACCGCACGGCGAGGACCGAGGAGCAGGCGCTGACCCTGGCGCAGGAGATCGGCTATCCGCTGGTCGTGCGGCCGAGCTACGTGCTGGGCGGCCGGGCCATGGAGATCGTGCACGGCGACAAGGACCTCGAGCGCTACATGCGCGAGGCGGTCCGGGTGAGCGAGAAGTCTCCGGTGCTGCTGGACCGCTTCCTCGACGATGCCATCGAGGTCGACGTCGACTGCATCAGCGACGGCGCCGACGTGATGATCGGCGGCATCATGGAGCACATCGAGCAGGCGGGGGTGCACTCCGGCGACTCCGCCTGCTCGCTGCCGCCGTACTCGCTGCCGACTTCACTCCAGGACGAATTGCGGCGTCAGACCGCGCTGATGGCCAAGGCCCTCAAGGTGGTGGGGCTGATGAACGTGCAGTTCGCCATCCAGGGCGATGGCGACGAGGCCGTCGTCTACGTGCTGGAAGTGAACCCGCGTGCCTCGCGCACCGTGCCATACGTCAGCAAGGCGACGGGCCAGCCGCTGGCCAAGATCGCCGCGCGCTGCATGGCCGGTCAGAAGCTGTCGGCGCAGAAGGACAAGCGCGGCCGCGCGCCGCGCGAGGTGATCCCGCCGTACTTCAGCGTCAAGGAGGCGGTGTTCCCCTTCAACAAGTTCCCGGGCGTCGATCCGGTCCTGGGCCCCGAGATGCGCTCCACCGGCGAGGTGATGGGGGTGGGCCGCAGCTTCGGCGAGGCCATGCTCAAGAGCCAGCTCGGCGCCGGCTCCAAGCTGCCGAGCCAGGGCACGGTGGTCATCACGGTGAAGAACCGGGACAAGGCGCGCGCGGTCAAGGTGGCCGGCGACCTGTACAACCTCGGCTTCCAACTGGCGGCCACCAAGGGGACGGCGGCGGCGATCGCCGAGGCCGAGCTGCCGGTGCGGGTGGTCAACAAGGTCAAGGACGGGCGCCCGCACATCGCGGACATGGTCAAGGCCGGCGAGGTGCAGCTGGTGTTCACCACCGTCGACGAGACCCGCACGGCGATCGCGGATTCGCGCTACATCCGCACCGCCGCCCTGGCCAACCGGGTGACCTACTACACGACCATGGCCGGCTGCGAGGCTGCCACGGAGGCGCTGAAGCACCTGGAGGCGGTGACTGTGGTTTCCCTGCAGGAACTGCACGCGGAACTGAACTAAACTGCCGCCCATTCGCCCGCCCGGGATGGTCCGGGCGGTCACCGAAACGCGCCTTGCAGGCGCGTTTTGCTTTTGATTTTCACGAGAACGACCATGGCCACGATTCCCCTGACCAAGCGCGGCGCCGAGAAGCTGAAGGAAGAACTGCACCGTCTGAAGACGGTCGAGCGTCATGCGGTGATCCAGGCGATCGCCGAGGCACGTGCGCAGGGCGACCTGTCCGAGAACGCCGAGTACGACGCCGCCAAGGACAAGCAAGGTTTCATCGAGGGACGCATCCTCGAGCTGGAAGGCAAGCTCGCCGCCGCGCAAGTGATCGATCCCGCGCAGCTCGATGCCGGCGGGAGGGTGGTGTTCGGCGCCACCGTCGACCTGGAGGAAGAGGAAAGCGGCGCCGAGGTCACCTACCAGATCGTGGGGGACGACGAGGCCGACCTGAAGCAAGGGCTCGTCTCGATCAGTTCCCCGATCGCCCGGGCGCTCATCGGCAAGGAGGCCGGCGACGTGGCGGAAGTGATGGCGCCGGGTGGCGTCAAGCGCTACGAGATCGTCGAAGTCCGCTACGCGTGATCATGCTGCGCGAGCGCGTGCGGGTGCTGCTGCCGGCGGTGTGGGCCGGCGTGCTGCTGTGCATCGCATTGATCGCCACACCGGCGCCATTCGCCACCCTGTCCACCGGGGAGGCGGGCAGGGTGGTCGGCCACATCTTCCTGCGGGAGGCCTACCTGGCCCTGGTGCTTGGGGTGGCGGCGCTGCTGCTGGAACGCGAGGCCGCCCAGCGAGCATCCGCGCGAGGTGAAGCCTCCGTCTTCAGCACGGACGTGCTGCTGGCGCTGGGCACGCTGTTTTGCACCGTCGCGGGGTATTTCGCGCTGCAGCCGATGATGGCGTCAGCGCGGACGGGGCAGGGCCCCGCCAGCTTCGCCGTGCTGCACGGCGTTTCATTGGGATTCTTCGGGGTGAAGATCCTGCTCGTGGCGACCCTGGCGTGGCGGCGCGCAGGCGCCGTCGTTCGCCGCGCCGGCGCCTAGGGCGCCCGCTTCTTGACGCTGGTGCCCACGCGCTTCTTTGCGCGCTTGATGGTGCCCCCGGCCGTCACGCGCTGGTTGCCCAGCACCTTCACCTTCTTCACCTGCGGCCGGTGATTGCCGCTCTTGGAGAACTTGACGATCTTGACGACCTTGGGTGCCCGTCCCCGGGCGTCCTCTTCGGCGTCCTTGGGCTTGCCGGCGATGGGGCGCCACAGCACCAGCAGCTTCCCGATGTGCTGGACGGGTGCCGCACCGAGTTGGTCGGCCAGCTGCTCCAGGAGGGCGCCGCGCTCCTCGCGGTCGTCCGAGAAGACGCGGATCTTGATGAGGCCGTGGGCCTTGAGGGCGGCGTCGGCTTCCTTGGTCACGGCGGGCGTCAGGCCCTCCGCGCCGATGTGGACCACCGGCGCGAGGTGATGCGCGGCGGCCTTGTGGACCTTGCGCTCGGCAGGGGTCAGTTCAATGGCAGGCATGGGTGCGATTATCGTTGGGGACGGCACTGGCCGTCGAACAAGACATGAAGATCAAGACGAAAAGCAAGAAGGTCAACAAGGCCTGGTTGGCCGACCACATCAACGATCCCTACGTGAAGCTCGCCCAGCGGGAAGGCTATCGCGCGCGCGCAGCCTACAAGCTCAAGGAGATCGACGAGGCCCTGAAGCTCATCAGGCCGGGGCAGGTGGTGGTCGACCTGGGGGCCGCTCCCGGTGCGTGGAGCCAGTATCTGCGCCGCAAGTTCGCGCCGAAGGAGGCGGGGACGGGCGGCGCCGCGGTGGGGGAACTGCACGGGAGGATCATCGCCCTGGACCTGCTGCCCTTCGAACCCATCGAAGGCGTGCAGTTCATCCAGGGGGATTTCCGCGAGGACGCCGTGGCGGCCGAGTTGGCCCAGGCGCTGCAGGGACAGCCCGTGGACGTGGTGGTATCCGACATGGCGCCCAACCTTTCCGGGGTCGAGAGTTCCGATTCGGCCCGCATCGCGCACCTGGTGGAACTGGCAGTGGAATTCTCGAATCAACACTTGCGGCCTGACGGCGCCCTGGTGTGCAAGGTGTTCCATGGCAGCGGCTACAGCCAGCTGGTGGAATTGTTCAAGCGCAACTTCCGGGTGGTGAAGCCGATCAAGCCCAAGGCCTCCCGGGACAAGTCAGCGGAGACTTTCCTGGTCGGGCTGGGATTGAAAAACCGATGAAATCGGAAAATTGGCCCGTCGAGCAGCGGTAATTTGCAATCACTTCCATTGCCGTGGCCTATCCGAATTCCGGCGGGCATGGTCCTTGATCCGCATAGAATCGACCACATCTACCGTGGCAGCGTGCGTCGCAGGCCGGGAAGTCTCCCTCGGCGACGTCCGCTGTGTTGTCTAGTTTGAGAAGGAGCCGCGGTGAACAATCAATGGTTCTCCAAAGTCGCTGTCTGGCTGGTGATCGCGCTCGTGCTGTTCACCGTGTTCAAGCAGTTCGACCGTGGGGCGACGCAGGGGGCCCAGATCGGGTACTCCGAATTCCTGGACGAGGTCCAGGCCAAGCGCATCAAGTCGGTGACCTTGCAGGAAGGCCCCGGCGGCACCGAGATCATCGCCACGACCACCGATGACAAGCGTCTGCGCGCCACCGCCACCTACCTCGACCGCGGCCTGGTGGGGGACCTGCGCGACAACGGCGTCAAGTTCGACGTCAAGCCGCGCGAGGAGCCGTCCGTCCTGCTGAACCTGCTGCTCAGCTGGGGTCCGATGCTGCTGCTCATCGGGGTCTGGATCTACTTCATGCGCCAGATGCAAGGCGGCGGCAAGGGCGGCGCCTTCAGCTTCGGCAAGAGTCGCGCGCGCATGCTCGACGAGAGCAACAACTCGATCACCTTCGCCGACGTCGCTGGCTGCGACGAGGCCAAGGAAGAGGTGAAGGAACTCGTCGACTTCCTGAAGGACCCGCAGAAGTTCCAGAAGCTGGGCGGGCGCATCCCCCGTGGCGTGCTCATGGTGGGCCCTCCGGGCACGGGCAAGACGCTGCTGGCCAAGGCCATCGCCGGCGAGGCGAAGGTGCCGTTCTTCTCGATCTCCGGCTCCGACTTCGTCGAGATGTTCGTCGGCGTGGGCGCGGCGCGCGTGCGCGACATGTTCGAGCAGGCCAAGAAGAGCGCGCCCTGCATCATCTTCGTTGACGAAATCGACGCCGTGGGCCGCCACCG
>OFDC01001366.1_pt1 | contig 13166 bp, 15 predicted proteins | sample 1520941 | NCBI WGS metagenome assembly OFDC01 (sample SAMEA94258168, study PRJEB24077) | hot springs metagenome | biome: Aquatic biome; feature: Water | place: India | collected 2012-12-06 | depth 5 m | reverse complement strand
CAGGATATTGCCCGGACGGATGTCCACGCCGCTGATCTTCATGATGGAAAGAGCCTTACCGTGAGTAGGGAAGCGCGGCCCTTAGCGGTTCAGGCCTAAAGCTTCAAGCGCGATTGCCCAACGCGGCCGCCACGTGCTAGCGCAGGGGCATGAAGCGCATGGTTGTTTTCGCAGTCGGAGTTCTCGGTCTTGCCGGCGTTGCCCAAGCGGTGCCGGGTGGCAGGCTCATGGTCCTGCCCAAGGGCGGCTGGACTTGCGAAGTGCCGGGCGATGCTGCGGTGATGCCGGTCGTGAAGCCTGAACTGGGGTTCGAAACGATCCCGGATTCGAGCTACATCGCGCCAGATGGCTCACGCGGGACCTATCTGCGCCTGGCAGACAAGCTGACGATGACGAGCGGCGTGTTCGCCGGCCGCCGGTTCCAGATGGACGGCGAGGAAATCATGCGAGAACTGGCGACGGACGACAAGCCGTTGAACCTGCGTTGCGTCCACGCCGGGCCGGTCAACCTTTCGGCCTCAGGCTAATCCTACCGCGCTGTCACGGCGCATGCGCCAGTAGGCGTAGGCGATGATACCGCCGAACGCGATCACACCAAACGGCAGCGCCGCCGGGAAATCCTCGACCACGGCCAAGGCATCCGGATTGTCGGTCGCCGCGACGATTGCGGCGTAGGCAATGTTGAACAGGCTATCGCCGACGATCAGGCCGGTGGCGGTAAGGACTCCCATGCGCTCGGCAAATTCGGGCGCGGACTGACGCGCGGCCCAGCCATTGTAAAGGTGGCCGAGGACCGCGCCGACGATGACCATGATCGTTACCGAAGTTGGCAAATACATGCCCATGCCGACGGCAAGCGGCGGGAGCGAGCGGTTGCCGTTACGCTTCAGGATCTCGTCGACGAAGATAACGCCCACGCCGATCGCTGCGCCGAGACCGACGAGGTTCCAATCGAGATTGCCGCCCAGTACGCCTTGGGCAATAGCGGAGATCAACGAGGCCTGCGGGGCCGAAAGCGCGTTCTCGCCTGCGCCGGGCGCTCCTTGGAAGCCGAAAGTGGAGTTGAGCAAGTCGAGGATCGGCGGGATCACTAGCGCGCCGAACAGCACACCCAGGACGAGAGCGACCTGCTGACGCCACGGCGTTGCCCCGACGAGCTGGCCGGTCTTGAGGTCCTGCAGGTTGTCATTCGAGATCGTTGCGACGCCGAACACGATGGCGGTGACGAACAGTGCGAAGGCGACGAGCGCCTTGGTGTCGTCCTCGCCCAGCCCGCGCCCGAACAGCCCGAGCAGAAGGAGCGAGATGCCGAGCGCGGCGAGGATGCCGACGCCGGAAATCGGACTGTTGGATGCACCGATCAGGCCGGCCATGTAGCCGCAGACTGATGCGATGATGATGCCGGCGACAAGGACATAGACCACCGACGCGACCAGCGACAGGCCAAGAGCGCCAGCAACCGGGCCTCCGGTAGCAAAGTCTGCCAGCAGCAAGGCGATCGGGATCATCGCCGCAAGTATGGTGCCGCCGACGATGCCGATGGGAATGTCACGCTCGCTCAGGTCGAGGCTGTCCATCCCGGCTCCGCTGCGGGCGCGATTGGCGGCGATGGCTGCCGTGACGCCCCTCACGATCGGGCCGATCACCCGGAGCAGGGTCCAGATCGCCGCGACGCCGATCGTGCCCGCGCCGATGAAGCGGATCTTCTGGCGGAACACGGTGCCAACGAAATCGGCAAGCTCGGTGCCGGCTGGCACTCCGCCTGCAGTAAGTTGTGGGAGCAGGATGCCGAAACTGATGACGATGCCGACGAGCATGGCGATACCCACAGCGAGGCCGACAAGATGACCAACGCCGACGAGTGCAAGCGACAGTCCCCCAGTCAACATCGAACCGCCGGTGCCGACCTTGAACGCGCCGCCCACTTCCTCGACCGCCAGCTTCATCTTGGCGAGCAAGGGGTAGAGCGCAGCGAGAAGGGCGCCCGCGGTTACGGCAGCAAGGCCCTTCCGGTTCTCTTCCGCACCACCAACCCCTGCCCCAACCTTGAGAACTTCAGCAGCGGCGACACCTTCGGGATAGGGAAGTTCGGAGCCGGTCACCAGAGCGCGACGCAGCGGCACGGAATACATCACGCCAAGGATACCGCCGACGGCAATGACCGCGACCGACTCCCAGTAAGGGAAGTCCGCCCACCATCCGACCATGACGAGACCGGGAAGCACGAACACGATTGCAGACAGCGTGCCTGCCGAGCTCGCGATCGTCTGGACAATGTTGTTTTCCTGGATCGTCGCGCCCGAAAACGCGCGCAGAACAGCCATCGAGATCACAGCCGCAGGGATCGAAGTCGCGAACGTCAGGCCGATGCGCAAGCCAAGGTAGACGTTGGCGGCCGTGAACACGATCGTCAGGATCGCACCCAGCACCACGCCACGAAGTGTCAGTTCCCTTGGGGCCATGCCGCTCATTTCTGCTCCATCCGGTGTAACCGGTGGACTGTCTTGCACGACGAAGCACGCATGGGAAGCGGCATCAGCTTACAAACGAAACCTTCGTCGCGCCCGTTACCATCTGCGCAAGCCGCGCTGCGTCCCAGTTGGTCAGGCGCACGCAGCCATGGCTTTCGGCGCGTCCAATGGTCTGTGGCTCGGGCGTCCCATGGATGCCGTAGTGTTCCTTGGAAAGGTCGATCCACACCACACCGACCGGGCCATTCGGGCCGGGCGGAAGGAGATGTTCGCCCTTGCTGTCGGGCACGTCCCAGAACAGGCTGGCGTCATAGGAGAACTCGGGGTTGTAGGATTTTCCGTTGATCTTCCAGTCGCCGAGCGGCAGCGGATCGTGGGATGATCCGGTGGTGACGGTGAAGACGGCCACCAGCTTCTCGGACTTGTCGTAAGCTTCGAGGATTCCCTTGGACTTGCTGACGACGATGCGGGCCGCTTCGGGCTGGGCGTCGCTTACACCCAGGTTCGCCAGTGTCGAGAGCCAGCCCTTGTTGTCGACCTTGTCTGGATCGATCCGGTCGCCGCCAATATTGGGCACGCGAAGCTGCATTCCGGCGCGATATGCTTCGACCGGGGGCGTGTCGGCTGTTGGCGGATTGCGGGTCTGCCGTTCCTCCATGGCGGCTGCTCGCGCTGCGGCAACTTGTGCCAGAGAGGGGTTCAATCCGCGCAGAACCTCGGGCGTAGTATGAAAGCGCTCGGCAAGCTTCTCCTCCAGCGAGGTGTAGCCCATTGCCGGAAGCTTGGCCTGCTGCGCCGGGTCTTTCGGCAGCGGTTCGTAGTGGCCTGCTGCAAACTCTTCGGGAATCGTGACGACGCGTGTTGCGGCAATGTTCGACCAGCGCGACAGCGCCTTCATCGTCACATCGTCAAACTTGCCGGTAACGGGCAGGCCGTTGGCCTTCTGGAAGCCGCTCACGGCATTCGTGGTTGATAGGCCGGTCTTGCCGTCGATGATGCCGGCAGAGAACCCGAGCCGTTCCAACACCACTTGCGCCTGCATCACCGGGCGCGCCGCGTCTTCCTGCTGAGGCGGCTGCCCCGGCGCAGGATCATTTGACGCCATCGGCACCGTGAACGCGGGCGCGCTTGCCACGGTCTCGCTCGGGGTTGGCTCAGGCTTGTTCGAATTGCAGGCGCTGATGCCTGCTACGCCGAGAATAAGGAAAGACGATGCGACTAGATTGAAACGGGACATTGGCGCTCCGGAGACATTGCCTCTCCAGAACCCCCTGCCCTCGCCGCCGGTTCCGTCAGGAGTCCTCGTTCAGTCGCGGATTTGCGCGGATTGCGTCAAAGAAGGCCGCCACATTGGTCGCCTCGTCGCCACTCCACACGGCATTGCTGACGGCCAGAAAGTCGGCGCCGGCCTGGATGAGCGGCGCGCAGTTCTGCGGCGTGATGCCCCCGATCGCAACGCAGGGCAGTTCGAAGATCGACTGCCACCATTCAAGCAGGTCCAGCCCCGCGACGTGCTTGGTGTCCTTGGTGCTGGACGGGAAGAATGCGCCGAACGCAACGTAGTCGGCCCCCGCCTCGCCTGCATCCATGGCGAGGTGGCGGCTGTCATGACAGGTAACGCCGATCTGCGCGTTGCGGCCAAGACGGTCACGCGCGTCCTTAACGTCGCCATCGTCCTGCCCGAGGTGCACGCCATCGGCGCCAAGGCGCCTGGCCAGGCTGATCGAATCGTTGACGATGAAGGCGACCTCGCGGTCCGCGCAGATGCGCTGGAGCGGTTCGGCAAGACGCGCAGCCTCGTGCTCGTCCACGCCCTTCACCCGGAACTGGAATGCTGCCACGGGCCCTGCATCGAGCGCGCGGGCGAGCCGTTCGGGAAAGGTGCCTGCAACATCGAGCGGCGAGATCAGGTAGAGTTCGGAGGAAAGCTTTGCCATGCCGGGCGCCTTATCGGTAAGCCGCCGCCGCTGCAACTTCGGTTCCGGAACGGTTCATCCGGCGAGAGCATTGTCGAGGGATGACCAAAGCCTTCCTTGCCCTCATCCCAGCGGTTGCTCTTGCCGCTTGTGCAACAACCACGAAACCCGAACGCACTGATGGCCACGCGATGGTTGGCCAGACAACGCTTGTCGGTGCTGACAAGGTGCGTGTCGATTCGCTGATTGAAGACAGCCGCTGCCCGATGAATGCGCGCTGCGTGTGGGCCGGTCGCGTGATTGTCGAGGCAACGCTGCAACGCGGCGGCATGTTCGAGACCAGACGTTTCACGCTGGGTGAGCCGAGTGAAGGTATCATGCTCGATAGAGTCGAGCCCGGCCGCCTTGCCGGCAAGAAACTCAAGCCGTCGGACTACCTGTTCCACTTCAGCGTCGCGCAATAACCCCGCACAATAAAACACCCCGCCCCGGCTGTGCCGGTGACGGGGTGGCCTTTCCGTCCTCTCAAACGGGGATCAGGCGGCGACGAGAGTCTTCTGCGTCGAACCCGTGTAGATTTCGTCGATTGCCGCGGCCAGCGAGGCATCGAATTCCGCATCGGTCATCTGGTGACGCAGGTCTTCGAGCAGGGCGCGGCTGAAGCTGGCGATGATGCCGGTATTCTTGGCCAGCTCGACGCAAGCCTCGGGACGCTTGTAGCCACCCGACAGGGCGACGACACGCAGAACCTTCGGATGGTTGACCAGCGGGTCAAACGTGCACGGCACGATCGGCAGCGAAAGCTTGAGCATGACCTGCACACCGTCTGCCAGCGCGTCGAGGTTCTTGAGGATTTCCTCGAGCAGGATCGCGTCGCACTCGGCGCGGGTCTCGCTCTTGATGTTCACTTCGGGCTCGATGATCGGCATCATGCCGTGGCTGAGGACCTGCTTGCCAACTTCGAACTGCTGCGCAACCACGGCAGCGATGCCTTCACGGTTGGCCGAGTTGATGACCGAGCGTTCCTTGGTGCCATAGACGCCCATCGCCTTCGAACGGACCAGCAGCTCGTCCAGCGTCGGCATCGGCTTCATCAGCTGAACGCCATTGGCTTCGTCTTCCAGACCCTTGTCGATCTTGATGAAGGGGACCACGCCCTTCTCGATCAGCGCCTGTGGGACAGGCTTGCCATCAACCGTGCCATCCATCGTACGCTCGAACAGGATGGCGCCGATGACCTTTTCGCCGGAGAATGCATCCGAACGGATGATGCGGGCGCGCATCTCGTGGATCAGGCCGAACATTTCCTCTTCGGAGGCCCACGCACCCTCTTCGATGCCATAGCCCTTGAGAGCCTTCGGCGTCGAACCGCCCGACTGGTCAAGTGCGGCAATGAAGCCGTTGCCGGAGGCCATCTTCGCGGTCATTTCGGTCGTGTTCATCAGCGGGTCCTGTTCTGCGCAGAAACGGCGGAATTCCGTCTCCGCATACTTATGCGTAATGGCGCTTTTGAAAGACGCTCCCGAAATTCGAAGAGCGTCTGAAAGGGCGCATACCTATGCGGATATGCGCCATAAAGGAGCGCGTGCCGCAGTGCAACACGCGCTCCTGAATTTTTTAGCCTTCGAGGGCTGCCACGCCCGGCAGTTCCTTGCCTTCCATCCATTCGAGGAAGGCCCCGCCCGCCGTCGAAATGTAGGTGAAATCGGCAGCAACGCCCGCGTGGTTGAGCGCGGCGACAGTGTCGCCACCGCCCGCCACCGAAACCAGCGAACCTTCCTTGGTCAGAGCAGCGGCCGTCTTTGCCAGGGCGACCGTGGCCGCATCGAACGGTTCGGTCTCGAAAGCACCCATCGGGCCGTTCCACACCAAGGTACGGCAGGTCTTCAGCGCATCGCCCAAAGCTTCGACCGCTGCTGGCCCCACGTCGAGGATCATCTCGTCCTCGGCGACCTCATGGACGTTGCAGGTGCGCAAGCTGGGCGGATTGGCTGCAAATTCCTTGGACACGACCACATCGTAAGGCAGGTGCACGGTGCAGCCAGCCTTATCGGCATTGTCGAGGATTTCCTCGGCGGTTGCCTTGAGATCATGCTCGCACAGAGACTTGCCAACGTTGACGCCACGCGCTGCCAGGAACGTGTTGGCCATGCCGCCACCGATGATCAGGTGATCGACCTTTGTCACAAGATGCTTTAGCACGTCGAGCTTGGTCGAGACCTTTGCGCCGCCGACAACCGCCGCGACCGGACGTTCCGGCTCGCCCAGAGCCTTCTGCAAGGCCTTGAGTTCGGCCTCCATCGCGCGGCCAGCGAAGGCTGGCAGCACATGGGCGAGACCCTCGGTCGACGCATGTGCGCGGTGGGCGGCCGAGAAGGCGTCGTTGACGTAGATATCGCCGAGGCTGGCGAAGCGCTCGATCACGGCCGGATCGTTCTTTTCCTCGCCGCCAAAGAAGCGGGTGTTTTCGAGCACCGCGATGGCGCCCGGTGCCAACGCCGCAACCGCAGCCTTGTCGCCTTCCCAGTCAATATAACTGACGGGACGGCCGAGCACGTGCGAGAGCGGTGCAGCGAGCTTCTTCAGCGAGAACTCTTCCGAAGGCTGCCCCTTGGGACGGCCGAAATGGGCCAGAACCAGAACCTTGGCCCCCTTGTCCGACAGTTCGTTCAGCGTCGCGACGGTAGCACGTAGGCGGGTGTCATCGGAAACGGCGCCGTCGGCCATCGGCACGTTGAGGTCTTCGCGCACGAGCACGGTCTTGCCGGTCAGGTCGCCGATATCGTCCAGAGTCTTGAAGCTCATTCCTCGATCCTCACTTCGTCGCCGATCGCGATTTCGCCATCGGTCAGCACCCGGCCGAGCACCCCGCCGCGCCAGTCTGGCATCAGCGCGAGTTTCAGGCCGGGCAGGATTTGGTCCATGCGGCTGCACGGGTCGCATTCGCAGGTGGTCTCGATCCGCAGGCTCTTGCCGATGGCGATGATCTTGCCCGCCTCTCGCGGGAGACGGATGCCATGAACCAGCAGGTTCGCGCGGCGCACGTGCCAAGGGAGCAGCTGGTCAGCGGAAAGCTTGAGATCGGCGAGCGCCGCATCCCAACTTTCGGCTTCGATCAGCGAGATCTGCCTGCGTCCGGATTTGCCAGGGCGAATTGCCCCGCGCAGGTCACCTCGAACGCCAAGTTCGCGTGTGACCGAAACGTGGTCGAGCGTCTCGATAGGCCCGCGCGGCCGATCATGCCGTGCAATGCCTCCGAGACGCCCGCTCACTTCAGCGTACCTTAGAGAAACTTCGCCATCGCGCCCGCAGTGTCGAGCATGCGGTTGGAGAAGCCCCACTCGTTGTCGTACCACGACAGGACGCGGACCAGCTTGCCCTCGAGCACGGCGGTCTCGAGGCTGTCGATGGTCGACGAATGCGGGTCGTGGTTGAAGTCGATCGAGACCAGCGGCTCTTCGGTGTAGCCGAGCACGCCCTTCAGCGCGCCTTCGGCCGCAGCCTTGAGCAGGCCGTTGACTTCTTCAACGGTCGTATCGCGCTTCGGCGTGAAGGTCAGGTCGACGACCGAGACGTTCGGGGTCGGCACGCGGATCGACGATCCATCGAGCTTGCCCTTGAGGTCGGGCAGAACTTCCCCGACGGCAACGGCAGCGCCGGTGCTGGTCGGAATCATGTTCATCGCAGCGGCGCGGGCGCGGCGCGGATCCTTGTGGATCTGGTCAAGGATCTTCTGGTCGTTGGTGTACGAGTGGATCGTGGTCATCAGGCCACGCTCGATCCCGATCGATTCATGCAAGACCTTGGCCATCGGCGCGAGGCAATTGGTGGTGCATGAAGCGTTCGAGACGATCAGGTGATCACCCGTCAGCTTGTCGTGGTTCACGCCGAAGACGACAGTGAGATCGACACCCTTGGCCGGAGCCGAGATGAGCACGCGCTTGGCGCCTGCATCGAGGTGCTTCTGGCCGCCCGCACGGTCGGTAAAGAAGCCGGTGCATTCCAGCGCAATGTCGATGCCATTGGCGGCGTGCGGCAGGTTGGCCGGATCCTTTTCGGCCGTTACCTGGATGCGCTTGCCGTCAACGATCAGGTCATTGCCATCGACCGAAACTTCGCCCGCGAATGCGCCGTGGACGCTGTCACGCTTGAACAGCAGGGCATTGGCCTTCGCATCGGCGAGGTCGTTGATCGAGACCAGCTCAAGGCCGCAATCGGGCCGTTCGAGGATGGCGCGGGCAACATTGCGCCCGATGCGTCCGAAACCGTTGATTGCAACCTTGATCGCCATGTCAGGTATCTCCTGTTTGAATTACGAAACCCGCGAGAGGATCTGCGGGACAATCTTTTCGGCGGTGAGGCCGAAGTGATCATAAAGGGCGTCGATCGGAGCCGATGCGCCGAACGTGTCGATGCCGATCGAAAGGCCATCGCCGACATACTTCTGCCAGCCCAGGGTGACGCCAGCCTCGATCGAGACCTTGAGCGCGTCTGCTGGCAGCAGGTCTGCCTTGTAGGCCGCGTCCTGCTCGTCGAACAGTTCCCAGCACGGAACCGAGACGACGTCGGCGCCAAGGCCCTTCTCTTCAAGCGCTGCAGCGACCTTCATCGCCACTTCCACTTCGGAGCCGGTTGCCAGAAGCACGACCTTGCGGGCCGAGGACGACGCGACGAGACGGTAGGCGCCCCTGGCGCTCTTCATCTCGGCGTCGAAACGGACTGGTGGCAGGTTCTGGCGAGTGAGCGCGAGGACCGACGGACGGTCCTTGTTGGCCAGGGCGAGCGCCCAGGCTTCCGCTGTTTCGATGGCGTCGGCCGGGCGGAACACCAGCAGGTTCGGGATCATGCGCAGGGACATGACATGCTCGACCGGCTGATGGGTCGGGCCGTCTTCGCCAAGGCCGATCGAATCGTGGGTGAACACGTAGATCGCACGGACATGCTGCAGGGCCGACATGCGCACCGCGTTGCGGCAATAGTCGGAGAACACCAGGAAGGTGCCACCGTAGGGGATGATCCCGCCGTGCAGCGCCATGCCATTCATCGCGGCGGCCATGCCGAATTCGCGGATGCCGTAGTAGACATACCGCCCGTCATAGCTTTCCGGCGTGAACGGGGCGGTCGACTTGGTCTTGGTGTTGTTCGAACCGGTAAGGTCGGCCGAACCACCGACCATCTCAGGCACGTTGGCGGTGAACGCTTCCAGTGCCATTTCGCTCGACTTGCGGGTCGCAACCTTGGGCGGCGTGGCGATCAGCGACTGGATGTAGGCATCGAAACCGGTTTCGGCAGGAAGGTCGCCATCCATGCGGCGAGCGAGTTCGGCAGCCTGCGGGTTGGCAGCGGCGCGCTTTTCCCACTCGGCGCGAGCGGCCTTGCCGGCTTCCGAAGACGAGCGCCAGTTGGCGAGAATGTCGGCCGGGATTTCGAACGGAGCCGAAGTCCAGCCCAGATATTCGCGCGCAGCGGCGATTTCGTCAGCGCCAAGCGGCGCGCCATGGACGTTGTGGCCACCCTGTTTGTTGGGCGCGCCCTTGCCGATCACCGTGCGGCAGGCGACCAGCGACGGACGCGGATCGGCCTTGGCCTCGGCCAGAGCGCGAGCGATATCGGCAAAGTCATGACCGTCGCACGACGTCACGTGCCAGCCCGACGCGGTGTAGCGGCCGAGAATGTCCTCGGTGGTCGAAAGCGAGGTATCGCCGTCGATGGTGATCTTGTTGTCGTCCCACAGGACGTTGAGGCGACCGAGCTTGAGCGTTCCGGCAAGGCCCACCGCTTCATGGTTGATGCCTTCCATCAGGCACCCGTCGCCGGCGACAACCCAGGTGTGGTGATCGACCAGGTCGTCACCGAACTGCGCGTTGAGGTGACGCTCGGCCATGGCGAAGCCGACGGCCATGGCAAGGCCCTGACCCAGCGGGCCGGTGGTGCATTCCACGCCCGGGATCAGGAAGTTCTCCGGGTGACCGGCGCAGACGCTGTCGATCTGGCGGAACTTGCGGATGTCTTCCATCGTCGGGCTTTCGTAGCCCGTCAGGTGAAGCAACGCATAGATCAGCATCGAGCCGTGGCCGGCCGACAGGATGAATCGATCACGGTCGGACCACTTGGGCGCCGCAGGATCGTGCTTCAGGAACTGCGTCCACAGCACCGTTGCCACGTCGGCCATGCCCATGGGCATGCCGGGGTGACCGGAATTGGCTGCCTGAACCGCGTCCATGGCAAGCGCACGGATCGCGTTGGCCATGGGAGCCAGCGCGGTGGAATCGCGTGTCATGCTGAAAAAGCCCTTCCCTGCGAGCGGCCGAACGGCTGTGGCCGCATGAATCCGGTGATTCGGAGCGGGGTCTCTTTGGTCACCATGGGGCCGAGGGTCAAGGCTGGCGCGGCGGCTTCTTTATTGCAGGTGCACAATATGAGCTTCTGCGCTTGACTTTCCCCGGCGCAGACGTGCCACGGTGTTGCGCGCCCTTGCGATTGTGCTAGCGTGCCATGCCATGGCGACGGAAGCACTCTGCGCCGCTCTGGACCGGCTTGAGCAGGCGCTCGCGCGGGTCGAAGGAGCGGTCGCGCAACAGGGAACCCCAGGGGCTGCAGCGGGCGAAGAGCTGGCGCTGCTCAAGGTCCGTCATCGGCGCCTGAAAGACACGGTCGCCCAGGAATTGCGCCAGCTCGATCTGCTGCTGGCAGGCCTGCCGAAATGAGCCTCCGAACATGAGCCCCCTTGGCATGAGCCCCTTGGCATGAGCAACGTCAGCCTTCCGATCGGCGGCCGCAACTTTGCCGTCTCCTGCGCCGATGGCGAGGAAGCCCACATCGAGATGCTTGGTCGCATGGTCGACGAGCGCGCCCGCAAGATTGGCGGCCAGCAAAGCGAGACGCGGATGCTGCTGTTCGCGGCATTGATGATGGCAGACGAGTTGCACGAAGCGCACAAGGTTGCCCCTGCCCCTGATGCAGCACCGGTAATCGCGCCCGCTCCTGCGCAGATTGATAGTGCTGAAATTGATCCTGCCTTGGTCGATCGCGTCAACGCACTGGCAGAACGCATCGAAAAACTCGCTGCCGCCCTTGAGCAAGGGCCGGTCAGCGCCTAACTAGGCCGTGACGGGATCTGCCCGGCACGAGCCGCATGAACATCCCTGAGGCTATAAGCAATCCAAGGGGGCTGCCCCTGCCTGGGACCCTGGTCCCGGGTAAGCGGTCCCCACCTGACGTCGAGGCGTCAGAGGATTTTCCGAGCAACCGACCCATGGTGGGCCCGTCACCCCCTTCACTTTCCTGATTCCGGAGCACCTCGTGGAAGCCAAGAATGCGCTGCGCACCGAATTGAGAGCGCGGCGCAATGCCCACGTCGCAGCGCTCGATCCCCGGGTGAAGGCACTGATGTTCCGCCGCCCGCCCTCGCCGGTTCTGGCGATGATCCCTGAAGGTGCGACCGTCGGGCTCTATCTCGCCGGCCCGGCAGAGGCTACGGCCACCGCCTATGCACAGGTCCTGCATGAGGCAGGGCACAAGATAGCACTGCCGTGGTTTGTCGACCGCTCATCGCCGATGGTATTTCGCGAATGGGCATCACCGTGGGTGGATGAACTGCTCAGGCCCGGCCCTTGGAAGGGCATCGTGCAGCCGGCACCAGAGGCCGCCGAGGTCGTGCCTGAGGTGCTGTTCGTTCCCCTCGTCGGTTTCAGCGCCGATGGCGCGCGTCTCGGCCAGGGTGGCGGTCATTACGACCGCTGGCTCGAGGCGCATCCATGTACCCTGCCGATCGGCCTGGCCTGGGACTGCCAGCTTGTCGAGCACCTGCCCCGTGAGGCGCATGACGCCCCGCTGCATGCCGTGGTAACCCCGACACGAATCTACGGTCCCTGGGAGCGCTGAGGGTGAAGGAAGATTACAAGCCGACCTGGCGCAAACCGATTGGTATTCTTGGTCTGGTCGTGGGGCTGGTCATCTATGCGCTGGGCGTCGCAGCATTATCCGGCGTCATCGGACAATGGCATGTCCTGCTGCAAGCTGTAGCCTATGTCGTGCTCGGGACGATCTGGCTCCTCCCGCTGCGACGCTTCCTGATCTGGATGGAAACTGGCCGCTGGGGCTGAGCGCTAACGGTATTGGACAGCCCCGTCTAATCGCTTACCCTTTTGCCCAAAGCAAAGGGGAGAGTGCGATGCCTGGTCCAATTGAAACCGTCGAAACCTTCTGCGCGATGTGGGAGCAGCCCGGCGGATTTGCCGCCTCGATCCGCGAGTACTTCACCGAGCAGACCGATTACGAGAACGTGGGCATGACCCATACCATCGGCATTGAGCAGGGCCTTGCACTGGTTGCGGGGTTCGAGAACGACATGGGGATTGCACGCATCAAGGTCGACATGCTGGCGATTGCCGCCAATGGTGACACGGTCCTGACGGAACGGGTGGATCACATGATCAACGCCGCTGGCGAGACTTTCGTGTCATTGCGGCTGATGGGCATCTTCGAACTGAAGGATGGCAAGATCGCAAAGTGGCGGGATTACTTCGACACCGCACCGTTCAAAGGATGACGTTGCCCTGAACGCGAAAGGGCGCCCTGTGGCGCCCTTTGCATTGCATCTGACGTGGCGCGAGTGACGGGGCTCGAACCCGCGACCTCCGGCGTGACAGGCCGGCACTCTAACCAACTGAGCTACACCCGCGTAACGTCAAAAGGTGTGCCGCGAAGACACTTTCCCAAGTGGTGGCGCGAGTGACGGGGCTCGAACCCGCGACCTCCGGCGTGACAGGCCGGCACT
>OFDC01001364.1_pt1 | contig 13191 bp, 16 predicted proteins | sample 1520941 | NCBI WGS metagenome assembly OFDC01 (sample SAMEA94258168, study PRJEB24077) | hot springs metagenome | biome: Aquatic biome; feature: Water | place: India | collected 2012-12-06 | depth 5 m | reverse complement strand
GTCGGTCACCGACAGGCCGTGCGGCTCGATGATCTCGCTCTTCACAAAACCGCCCGGATGGGCCGCCTCGGCGAGCTGATGTGATGTGCGAGCAGCCATCGGACAGCTCCTTTCGAATCCCTGTCCGATGCTACATGCCGGGGAATCGGATCGTCAACCGTCGCTTGACACTTGACATATTGTCGTCCACCGCCTCCCGGCTGACCTCTGAGGCTCAAACTTGCAATGTCCGGTAAAAACCCGTACATTAGTAGTAGAGAGTGAGGTTCACCATGCCCCCATCAACCACCCGCACCACGCGGCTTGAGGCCCGGATTTCCCCGGAGGCGCTGGCGGTTGTCCGCCGCGCTGCCGAGCTTCAGGGCCGCTCTTTAAGCGACTTCGTCGTATCGGCCGCGCAGGAAGCGGCGCAGCGCACGATTGAGGATGCGCAAGTGCTCAGGCTGGCGGTCGAGGATCAGCAGGCGCTCGCCGCGTCCATCCTTAACCCGCCAGAGCCGAACGACGCCCTGCACCGGGCTGCCGCCGCTCATCGCCGCTTGATCATTTCAGCCTAGCGTGCCGCCCTCTTTTCGCATCGAGGCGCTGACCGCTTCCCATGACCGCCACGGCTTCTCCTGCGGGGTAGAGGCGCTGGATGGCTACCTTGCCCGGCAGGCCGGCCAGGACATGCGCCGCCGCGTGTCCAACTGCTTTGTCGCCCTGCCTGAGGGCGGCGCTGCCATCGCTGGCTACTACACGCTCGCCGCAGCCAGCATCCCCGTCCAAGAGCTGCCCCAGGAACAAACCCGCCGTCTGCCCCGCTACCCGGTGCTGCCGGCGGTGCTGATCGGCAGGCTCGCTGTCGACCATCGGTTCAAGGGTCAGCAGCTCGGGGCGGCGTTGCTATTCGACGCCATCCTGCGCGCGCTCCGGGCGGAGCCGGCGGTGCTCACAGTGATCGTCGTTGCCAAGGATGAGACGGCGGCGGCGTTCTACCGGCATCATGGGTTTCAGGCATTCAGCGCGCGTCCGCAGACCCTGTTCCTTCCCATCGATACAGCGGCGCGCCTGCTGCAAGCGGGCTCTGATTGACGCGCGGCCTGGCGCGACAGAATCCAGCCTTCGTAAATATGAAAAATAACCCGCTCCCTGCCGAGCAACCGGCCGACCGGCACCCGCCGGGCGGCCGCCGCGCGAAAGACCTCGCGCTCGCGGCCCAGCGGTCGGTAGTACGGCGGCTCCGGGCGGGTCGGGGCGTTCACGTCGACGCCTGCGCGGGGCGCAGCTCCTCGGGCTCGGGCTCGTCGCTGCGCGCGCCGAGGACCTCGCCCTTCGGCCAGCCTCCCTTGATGAACAGGTAGACATACGCGCCGACGCCCAGGGTGAACAGCGAGGCGGCGAGGATGAGCCCGATGAAGTGCACCTCGAGCTCGCGCTGAACGACGAGGAAGTCGGTGCCCACGCGTCGCTCCAGGTAGACTTGGGTGACTCCGGCGACGGCGAAGGCGAGGGTCATGAAGACCATGCCGATGTTGCTGGTCCAGAAGGCGAAGTGCGCGAGGGGGTGGTCGTGCAGGCGCCGCCCCGTGAGGGAGGGCATCGCATAGGCGATGACCGCGAGGACGATCATGGCGTAGGCGCCCCAGAATGCCATGTGGCCGTGCATCGCGGTGACCAGCGTGCCGTGGGTGTAGCGGTTGACGCTCGGGAGGGTGTGGGCGAAGCCGAGAAAGCCCGCGCCCACGAAGCTCATGACGGAGCACCCCACGGTCCACGAGAGCGCGACGCGGTTGGGGTGGTTGCGGCCGCCCCTGCGCGCCATGGTCACGCCGTAGATCGCCATGCCGAGGAAGGCGAGGGGCTCGGCGGCGGAGAACACACCGCCCACGACCTTCCAGTACCCGGGGGTGCCGATGAAGTAATAGTGGTGCCCCGTGCCGAGGATGCCCGAGAGGAAGGTGAGCCCCACGATCACGTAGAGCCACTTCTCGATGACCTCGCGGTCGACGCCGGTGAGCTTGATCAAGAGGTACGAGAGGATCGCGCCCATGATGAGCTCCCACACGCCCTCGACCCAGAGGTGCACCACCCACCAGCGCCAGTACGAGTCCACGGTCTGGTTGGGCGTCGGGATCATCCCCGGGAGGTAGAGCAGCGCGGCGGCGAGCAGGCCGAAGAACAGCACGATGCTCGTCGTGGTGAAGCGTCGGCCGCGCCAGATGGTGACGCCGATGTTGTAGATGAACATCAGCACGTCGATGACCACGAGGAAGTCCAGCGGGCGCGGGATCTCGAGGAACTTTCGGCCCTCCCACCAGTTGAAGTGAAAGCCGATGATGGACGTGACGCCCGTCGCGACCAGCGCGCCGAGCTGCACGTACGCGAGGGTGGGGCTCTCCAGCTCCCGGTCGGCCTCCTCGGGGATGATGTAGTAGGCCGCCCCCATGAAGCCGCAGAGCAGCCACATGACCAGGAGGTTGGTGTGGGTCGCGCGGGCGGCGTGGAAGGGGATCACGGCGTGCAGCCCGTCCCACCCCGCGTGGGCGAAGCCCATGATGAAGCCGTAGACGAGCTGCAGCGAGAACAGCAGCATGCAGGTGGCGAAGAACCACCAGGCGACGCGTTGCGAGGCGTACTTCACGGCCTGACCTCCGGGCGGAGCTGAGAGAGAAAGGGGACGAGCTCGCGGACCTGCGCGTCGCTCAGCGGCAGCCGCGGCATGCGGGTGCCGGGGCGCACGGCGTTGGGGTCGCGCAGCCAGCGCTCGAGGTACGCGGCGTCGAAGCGCGCGCCCACGGTGTCGAGGGCCGGGCCGGTCTGCCCGCCCTGCCCGCCGAGCGCGTGGCACACCACGCAGAGCTGATTGAACACCTGCGGGCGGTTGTCGCTGCGGGCGACGGCGCCGCCCGCGGGGAGCGCCACCGGGGCGAGGGTGGGGCGCGGGGGGAAGCCCTGCGTGTCGACGTTGCCGATCCAGCGGAGGAAGGCCACGAGGTCTTCGATCTGCTGGGGATTGAAGTGGTAGTTCTGCATCCGGCGCTGGCCCGGGTACATCGCCTCGGGGTCGCGCAGCATCGAGCGGATGAAGTCCGGGCCCCGCCGATCGTAGACCCGCGTGAGCTCTGGGGCGTAGTAGGCGCCCTCCCCCAGGATCGTGTGGCAGCCCATGCAGTTGCTGCTGTCCCAGAGGTCCTTGCCGCGGGCGACCGCGGGGGTGATCTCGGCCGCGCGGGTGAGCCCCGGCAGGCGCTGGAAGGTGTCGACCGTGAGCCCGATGAAGGCGAGGCCGCAGACCAGCGTGCCCGCCAGGAAGAAGGTACGCGCCGCGGACTTGGTCAGCACCGCGCCACCTCCAGCCGCCGCCCTCCCGATGCGCCCGCGCTCGAGGTCCCCTGTCTCCGCCTCCTGGGGCGCGAAGGCCCACCGTTCAATGGATTCATAAATCCGTTGATTTTGCAACCTTGATGCCACGTGGGCGAGCACGGGCGCCGCCCCCCGCGGCCGACGGAGGCTCCGCAGCGCTGTCGCGAGGCGAATCTGATGCGCGCACGCGGTGCAGCGCGGCGGGGCATCGGGCGGCGCGGCGCACCCATGGGTCGACCGTGGCGCGCGGTGTCAGGAGACTTACAAGTCGTATTTCGTGGCGACTGCGTGGGCCCCGACGCCGCGGGGCGCGCCCCGCAGGTCAACCGCCGACCATGGCGTCATCGGGGTGATAGATGTCGGCCATGCTGCACACCCTCGGCCGCAGCGCCGACGCCGACGACCTCCCCGGGCTGTTGCTCGCTTGCCACCGACGCATCCGGGCGTTCAGCGCCCTCGCGGTGACCCTCGCGACGAGCGCCGACGTGGCGGCGGAGCAGCGGGAGGAGACCTGCGAAAGGCTGGTGCGGTACTTCTCTGAGGCGCTGCCGCTGCATGTCCGCGATGAGGAGGAGACCGTGGCGCCGCGGCTGCGCGGGCGATCCCCTGCGCTCGACGAGGCCCTGCGGAGAATGGCCGAAGAGCACGGCGGGCACGAGGCTCCGCTGGGCGTGCTGCTGCGGGGATGGGCCGCGCTCCGTGCGCGCGCTGACGACGCCGCCCTGCGGCTCTCGCTGGTCGACCCCTCGATGGACCTGCGCGACACCTTCGAGGCCCACCTGCGCGACGAGGAGACCCTGGTCTTTCCACACCTCGCCGCGCTCTCACGGGCCGAGCGCGACGAGTCGGTGCGGGAGCTGCGCGCGCGGCGGTCAGCCGTGCTCTAGCGCGACGGCGAGCGGGAAGAGCAGCTCGGTCTCCAGATGGATGTGTCGGTGCAGGTCCAGCGTGAGCTCCCGCAGGGCTTCGTACAGGGTGCGCCAGGTGTTGCAGGCGTCGGCGGGCGCGACGTAGCCCATCGTGCGCGCCTCGATCTCCCGCAGGATCTTCCCCGCGTCCTCGTGCTCGCGGTTCATCATCTGCACCGGGTTGCGGACCGTGCCGAAGGGCGGCGGCGACACTGGCGCTCCCACGCGACGTCGTTGGTGCATCGCGAGGATGTAGGGGAAGAGCACCCGCTCCTCCTTCATGAGGTGAGGCAGCAGATCATCCTTGAGCGCTGTGACGGCGCCGGCGAGGGGGAGCAGCTCGGGGTGGGTCTTTCCGTGCGCCGCGACGACCTTGCCCATGAGCATCTCGGTGCGGTCCAGCGCCTTGCGGGTGTAGGGGTGGTGGGTCTCCAGCAGGTGAGTGATGATCGCCGCGGCGTCTCGCCGGGACCAGTCGACGAAGGCCGCGTCCCGCTTCGCCGCGGCCGCCGCCAGCCGCTGGACCACCTCGTCGGTGGGGAGGCCCAGGTCGGCGCAGGCCTCCGCGAGCCGCCGCGCCCCGCGGCAGCAATAATCGATGTGGAGGTCTTCAAAGACCTCGGCCGCGCGGGGGACCCTGGCGACGATCTCGCCGACCGTCTCGTGTGCGTTGATCTCCATGTGCTCCTCCGTCAGAACCGGTACGAGGCGATGAGCGCGGGCGACACCGCGACGCTCAACCGCTGCACGAACATCACGGGCGCCTGCACCGCGGCGGCCAGCGCCCACCCGTTGCCCAGGGGGAAGGTGACCCCGAGCCCCGTGAACCAGCCCGCGTCGAACTGGTCCTTGCCCGCGGAGCGGGCCGCGAGGAGCACCCCGGTGCCGACGAAGAAGCGCCCGTAGGTGAACACCACCCAGGGGATCGCGCCGTAGAGCGACAGCGCCGACTCGTTGGGCCCGAGGCCGCTCAGCGTCTCGACGAACTGCAGCGTGAGCTGCAGGCGCACGTTGGGGTGCACCCAGCGCCCGACGCCGAGCTGCTGCAGGAGGATGAAGCGGTCGGCCGGGGTGATCCACCGCGAGGGCTGGGTCGAGGTCTCGCCCAACCAGGTGAAGGCGTTCACCGCGAGGTTGGCGTGCACGAACCAGTTCCGCGGGCGCGGGGGCGCGGGCTGGAGGAGCGACGGCGCCGCCTCCTGCGCGAACGCCGCCGTGCCGCCGAGGGTCAGGGTCAGTGCGAGGAGTGCCGAGGACGCGAGCCGTGAGCGCTGCATGTGTGTGCCGTTCCCTTCGACCGCAGGAGAGAGCACGCGCTGCGCCAGTCGGGTTGTTCAGTGGATCTCGATGTCGCTTGATTTGGCGACGCGCCGGGTGCGCGCACGCCGCGCGCGGGGCGTCACCCCTGCGGGTTGAACCGCACGACGCGCCACCCCTCGGGCGCGCGCATGACGGTGTCGATCCACGCCTGGCCGCGGTAGCGGTAGCTCACCTGCATCGCCCGCGCGGTGCCGTCGCGCAGGGCGGCGACGGCGTCGGGGAGCGTGCCGGGGGCGGAGTGTCCGGGCGTCACCTTCACCCGCACGTCGATGCCCTCGGCGAGGGCCGATAGGTCGGTGAGCAGCGCGTCGAGCCCGGCGTCGTCGAGCAGGCCGTCGTCGAGGTCGGGGAGCGGCGCATCGCTCACGGCGCAACGCCCGGGCGCAGGTCGAGCGCGGCCGAGGGGGCGTGGCACTGCACGCAGCTCTCCCGCCACGGATGGCTCGCGCGGAGGCCCGTGGCGAGGGGAGAGTGGCACCCGTCGCAGCGCCCGCGCATCTGCGTGGTGTGCGGGATCGTCGGGGGCGCGCCCGGCCAGGCGCGCTCGCCGCGCCCGGGGGAGGGTCGACCGACGAAGGTGTTCCCCTCCGACAGCGCGCCCGGGATCTCGGCGCCGGGCATGGGCCGCTCCGTCACCACGTGGCACTGCGTGCACGAGGTCACGTAGGGGTGCGGCATCACCGTGGCGACGCGGGCGCGCAGTCGCAGGCCCTCGGCGTGGCACGTCATGCAGTTCGGCAGGTCACGCTGCGCCACCGCGTGGGGGATCGTGGGCGGCGCGCCGTCGTAGGCCCGGCGTGTGCCGCGCTCGGCCACGGTCATCGCCCGCGCGGCCGGGTCGAAGGGCACAGGCGCGAGGGGGTCGGGTCGGTCGCCCTGCAACGCGCGAAAGGCCACGGCGTGCCGCGCGCGGTTCGGGGTGCGGCGGTCGTAGGCGAGCTGCGCCTGCGTGGGCGCCGGGGAGAGCTCGCCCGCGGGGGGAGCCTCGGGCGCGCGGTAGGCGCGCACGGGCGGCGGGGGCTTCGCGAGGTTCGCCACGAGCCCGAGGGTCGCGGCGCCGACGGCGCAGGCCGCGAGCACGTGGAGGGAGCGGTCGGAGGAGGGCATCTCAGCCTCCCGGGCGGCGCAGGATCTTCACCGCGCATTTCTTGTAGTCGGGCTGCTTCGAGAAGGGGTCGTGGGCCTCGAGGGTGACCTTGTTGATGAGCAATCGCTCGTCGAAGAAGGGCACGAACACGCTGCCCGACGGCGGCGCACCGCGGCCCTCGATCCACACGGGGATCTCGATGCGCCCGCGGCGGCTCTGCACGATCACCACCTCACCGTCGCGCACCCCGAGGCGCTCGGCGTCGTCGCGGTTCATCTCCAGGTACGACTGCGGCATCGCCCGGCGGAGCTGCGGCACGCGCATGGTCATCGTGCCCGTGTGCCAGTGCTCCAGCACCCGCCCGGTGCAGAGCCAGAAGGGGTACTCCGCGTCGGGCGACTCGGGCGGAGGCTCGTAGGGCTGGAACCACACCTGCGCCCGGTCGTCGCGGGTGGTGGAGTGATAGAACTGCACCCGCTTGCCGCGGCCCACGTAGGGGTCGCTGCCCTCGACGAAGCGCCAGCGCGTCTCCTGCCACTGCCCCGCGGGGGTGCGCACCACCGGCCAGCGCATTCCCCGGGCGCGCACGTACTCGCCATAGGGCGCGAGGTCCTTGTGCTTCTGCCGGGTGAAGGGGCGGTAGCGCTCGAAGAGCGCTTCATCGACGTTGATGTCGTAATAGCGCGCCCAGTCCCAGATGGGCACCTCGGCGCCCTGGGGGTTGGTCGCGCGGAAGAGGAACTGCCCGTCCTTGTCGCGCATCCCGGGGTGGCCGAGGTCGTAGAGCTTGCGCGCCACGGCGATGAGCTGCCACGCGTCGTCGCGCGCCTGCCCGGGGGGCGCCACCATCTTGAACCACTGCTGGGTGCGGCGCTCCGAGTTGCCGGTCATCCCGTTCTTCTCGACCCACATCGCCGAGGGGAGGATGAGGTCGGCCTGGCGCGTGGTCTCCGTGGGGTACACGTCGGAGACGATGAGGAACTTGTCGGCGAGGCTCCGCGACGGGGTGAAGAGCGCGTCGACGTTGGGCAGCGACTGCGCGGGGTTGCTCACCTGCACCCAGAGCGTGGTGATGTCACCGCCCTGCGCCGTGGCGGTCGAGAAGCGGCGGAACATCTCCACGGTGTGATACCCAGGCCGCGGGTTGATGCGCCCTGCGGGGAGGTTCCAGAACTCCTCGGCCTTCTCCCGTGCGTGCGCGTCGGCGACGGGCGTACCCCCCGGGAGGGCGTGGGCGAGGGTGCCCACCTCGCGCACGGTGCCGCACGCGCTGGGCTGCCCCGTGAGGCTCTGCGGGCCATCTCCGGGTTTGCCCCAGTGGCCGCTGAGCAGGTGCACGGCGTGAACGAGCTGGTTGATCGCCGTGCCGCGGGTGTGCTGGTTCATCCCCATGCACCACAGCGAGACGATCTTCTTGGAGCGATCCGCGAAGAGCCGCCCGAGCATCTCGATCTGCGCCGCGGGCACGCCCGAGATCTCCTGCACCCGCGCGGGGGTGTACGTCGCGAGCTCGCGGCGAAAGTCCTCGAAGGTGATCGCCCGGCCGTTGAGCGCGGGAGGCCCCGAGGTGGTCGCCGCCCGAAACGCGCAGTGCGCCTCGACGAAGGCCCGGTCGAAGGTGCTGTCGCGCAAGAGGACGTGCAGGATCCCGTTGGCGATGGCCAGGTCGGTGTTGGGCTTGAACTCCAGGTAGTGATCCGCGAAGCCCGTGGTGCGGGTGCGGCGCGTACCGATGTCGATGAGGGTGACCCGCTGCCCCCGGGCGCGGCGGTCGATGAGCCGCGAGAAGAGCACCGGGTGCATCTCCGCGGGGTTGTTGCCCCAGAGGATCACCGCGTCGGCGACGTCGAGGTCGTCGAAGCAGCTCGCGGGCTCGTCGACGCCGTAGACCGAGTTGAAGCCCGTGACCGCGCTCGCCATGCAGAGCCGCGCGTTGGCGTCGAGGTGGTTGCTCCCGAGGCCCGCCTTCACCAGCGTGCTCGCCGCGAAGCCCTCGGGGATCGTCGATTGACCCGAGATGTAGAGCCCGAAGCGCGTCGGCGCGTCCATGATGCGCCGCGCGATGGTGTCGATGGCCTGCTCCCAGGTGATGGGCACGTGCCGGCCGTTCACCTTCAACATCGGCTGCGTGAGGCGGTCGCGGCCGTAGAGCGCGAGGCCCACGTGGTAGCCCTTCACGCAGAGCAGTCCCCGGTTCACGGCGGCCTGGGCGTCGCCCTGAATGGCGACGACGCGCCCCCCGCGCACGCCGACCTGCACGTGACACCCGGTGCCGCAGAAGCGACAGGGGGCCTTCTGCCAACGGATGTCGCCGTCGGTTGAGGGAGGCGACGCGGGCGCCTGCCCGAGCGCGAGTCGCTGCGCGGCCAGGGTGGCGGCGCTCATCGCGCTCGCCTTGAGGAACGATCTACGGTCCATGGCCAGATGCCTCCGGGGTGGGGCGGCGGAGCCTGCGGGCGGGTACGTCGAAGGCGTCGACGTCTTCGGTGTTGAGGCACACCAGGGCCACCGCTGTGACCCCCTCGGTGCCCTGAATGTCTGCCCACAGCGCGTCTTGCGCGGGCAGGGCGTCGGCCTCGGTGACGGCGGGCACGGTGGCGCCCACGACCTCGCCCAGGGTGAGCCCAGGGAGCGCCGCGAGCGCGCGCAACGCGTCGCCTCGCAGGGAGGGGTCTTCGGTGAGGGAGAGCAGGAGTCCGGCGACCGGCATCACGTCACCTCCGGCTTGTCGTCGTGCAGGGTGAAGCGCCCCTGCATCGACGCGGCGGCGATGCGGAGGGCGACGGTGAGCACCATGATCCCGAGGGCCCAGACGCCCCAGGTGACGCGCCACTCGTTGCCGCTGGCGGCGTAGGGGACGATCTCGTGCAGGGTGCTGGGGATGAACCCGGGGACGATGAGCCCCATGCCCTTCTCGATCCACACGCCCACGAAGGTGCCGACGAGGGCGGCGTTGAGCACCGCCCGACGTCGGTTCAGCGCGGGGGTGAGAAAGACCGCGGCGGCGGAGATGTTCAGCGCGATGGCGGTCCAGATCCAGGGGACGAGCTCGCGGTGGCCGTGGAGACCGAAGAAGAGGTAGCGCGCCGAGGCCGTGTGCGAGCCGCCCGTGTAGAGCTCGGTGAAGAGCTCGGAGCCGAGCATGAAGAGGTTCACCAGCGAGGTGACCTTCACGATGGAGAGCAGCCGCAGGATCGCCCCCTCGGGCACGGTCATGCCGAGGAGGCGCCGCGCCGCCTGGAGCGTGAGGATGATGAACGCGGGCCCGGTGATGAACGCCGAGGCGAGGAAGCGCGGGGCGAGCAGCGCGCTGTTCCAGAAGGGCCTGCCGCCGAGGCCCGCGTAAAGGAACGCGGTGACGGTGTGCACGCTGAAGGCCCACCCGATGCTGAGCAGCACGAAGGGCACGTACCACCGGGGGTTGGGGCGCCGCCCCACGAAGCGGCTGTAGATCAGGTAGCCGCAGACGTGGAGGTTCAGCAGCAGGTAGCCGTTGAGCACCAGCATGTCCCACGTGAGCACGCTGCGCGGAAAGTTCAGGCGGCCGATGCCCGGGAGCATGTGCCAGACGCGGTCGGGGCGGCCGAGGTCCACGAGAATGAACCCGATGGCCATCACGATGGACGCCACCGCGAGCAGCTCGCCCACGATGACCACGTCGTGCATGTCGTCTTCGTGGAAGAGGTACGCGGGGATCACCATCATTACGCCCCCCGCGGCGAGGCCCACGACGAAGGTGAAGTTGGCGATGTAGAGCCCCCACGACACGTGGTCGCTGAGCCCGGTGGAGGCCATGCCCCCGGCGACCTGGTGCGCCCAGGCGTTCACCCCCACGAGGGCGACGGCGCTGAGCACGGTCATCCACGCGTAGAAGCGCCACGAGCCGTCGAGGCTGTGCCACAGCGCCCGCGCCAGGAAGCGGGGGTAGGCCACGGAGTGCTGGACCCCGGTGTCGGTTGAGCTCACGTCGCCCTCACTCGTCGAAGAAGTAGAAGAAGCGTGGCCTGGTCCCGAGCTCTTCTTTCAGCACGAAGACCCTCTTGTTGCGCAGCACCCAGCGCACCTCGGAGTTCTCGTCGAGCACGTTGCCGAAGACCCGGGCGCCGGTGGGGCAGGCCTCGAGGCACGCGGGCATGCGCCCCTCGCGGGTGCGGTGCAGGCAGAAGGTGCACTTCTCCATCACCCCCTGCGGGCGGATGCGGTTGGAGAGGTAGGACTGGTTCGGGTTGACCTCGCCCGCTGGGATGGTCGGCGCGCGCCAGTTGAAGCGCCGGGCGTGGTAGGGGCACGCGGCCTCGCAGTACCTGCAGCCGATGCACCAGTCGTAGTCCACCACCACGATGCCGTCGCGCTCCTGCCAGGTGGCCTCCACCGGGCACACGCGCACGCAGGGCGGGTTCTCGCACTGCTGGCACTGCACGGGCATGTAGAACTTCCCCGGCGCGGGGACCGGGTGGTCGTAGGAGGCGTCGCCCTGCTCCATGTCCATGGAGCCGTTGGTCATCTCCAGCACGCGGATGTAGCTGTTGTGCGACGCGCGGTCGTGGTTGTTCTCGACGTGGCAGGCCTCGACGCAGCGGCGGCACCCGATGCAGACCGAGAGGTTGAGCGCGTAGACGAACTGCACGTCCTCGTCGGGGCGGATGTCACGGATGGTGACCTCGGCGCCGTACCGACGAAGGGTGTCGGCTTCAAGGCGTCGCAGCGTGGCCTCGAGCTCCGCGGGCGTGAGCTCCTTGTAATGCTTCTGCAGAAAGCCCTCGCGGGTCATCCCCTCGCGGAACTCTTCGAGGGGCTTGAGGGCCCGCGCGAGCACGCCCGCGCCGAGGGTGGCCCCGAGGACCTTCAGCGCCACGCGGCGGTTGACGGGTGCTTCGCTCACGGGTGCGCTCCGGGGAGGGTGTCGCGCGGCGGCGGCGCGGGGAGGAACTGCCCCCACGCGGGGCTGTGGGGGTCGTGGCAGTCGACGCAGTGGTTACGCTCGCGGGGGCCGCGCGAGAGGTCCCAGTGCCCGCGCATGCCGCCGTGGGAGCCGTGGTCATAGTCTCGCGCCTGCGGGCCGTGGCACTGGCGGCAGAGCTGCACGGCCTCGGTCATGGGCAGCACCTCGCCTGTCGCGAGCCGGAGCCCGTCGTAGCGAGAGGGCTCGTGGCACGAGCGGCAGGCGAGGGCGCCGTGGGCGAAGCGCAGGCCGGCGTGGGGGCCGCCCAGGTCCTCGGCGCGGGTGGGGAGGGGCGGCGGGGCGTCGCGAAAGAGGTCGTGGCAGGTCGCGCAGGGGACACCTACCAGACCAGCATCTCCACTGTTCACGGAGAGGCTGTGGAGCGAGCGCGGGCGGTGGATGCGCGTCGCGAAGGCCGCGTCACGTCGACCGGTTGACGCATCGCTGGCAGTGTGGGCAGGTGATTCGCACGCCGCGAGGAGCAGCGGGAGGGTGAGCGCGAGGGCGGCGCGGGCGAGGGTCACAGCAACCCGGGGCGGTGCAGGGTTCGCGCCATCCCCCGCGCTCAATGGATTTATAGAGCTCCTGAGACGTCGGCCCTTGGCGTCTCGGGGGTAGCGCACGCCGTGCGCGGTCCCGTGCGCGGGGTGGGCACGCGGTGCGTAAGGCCGAGGTGGAGTGGGAGCCGCGGGGGTGTCAGACTTGCGACGGGTATGGACTGAGGGCTATAGCCGCCGATCACTCCATGTATGTGACGCAGTCCTCGGAATACGCGTTTCGCGCCATGGCCTGCCTGGCGGGGCTGGAGCCTGGCGCGGCGCTGAGCGCGCAGGAGATCGCGGGCGCGGTGGGCGCGCCGGCGCATTTTCTCTCCAAGGTGCTGCGCAAGCTGGTTCTCGCAGGGCTGGTGTCGTCGCAGAAGGGGCACGGCGGGGGCTTCGCGCTGGCGCGTCCGGCGTCGGTGATTCGCTTCGTCGACATCATGGAGGCCATGGGCGTCGAGCGCGACGACCACTGCGCCTTCGGGTGGGCGCGCTGCAACCGGCAGCGGCCCTGCCCGATGCATGACGCCTGGGTCGACCTCAAGGACCGCTGCCGCACCTGGGCCGAGTCGCACCACCTCTCCGACATCCGCCCGCAGGAGCTCGACCCCACCGGGCTGCCGAAGCTCCCGCCGCGCCGCACGTTGCCCGTGGTCGGGGGCCCTCCGCGCCGCGGACGTCGGCCGGCGAGCTGATCGCCGCGCCAGAGCCCGCGCGCTCGGCTACGATCCGCGCACGATGCCCTTTCAGATCGGCGGCGACGAGGTGGTGCACGAGGGGCGATGGATCCGCCTGCTGCGCAGGGAGATCCGCACGCCCGACGGCGCGCTGCACCACTGGGAGATGGTCGAGCGCCGCACCCACGGCCCCATCGTGGCCGTGGTCGCGCTCACCGAAGACGACCACCTGCTGCTGCTGCGGACCTACCGCGTGCCCGCGCGGTCGTGGATGCTCGAGGGAGGATAAGGACTCCAACGCGGTGCGACGTTCGCGCATCTCGGAGCTCCAATCTTCGGCCTCATGAGCCGCCCTCGAAGTAGACGAAAC
>OFDC01001363.1_pt1 | contig 13194 bp, 9 predicted proteins | sample 1520941 | NCBI WGS metagenome assembly OFDC01 (sample SAMEA94258168, study PRJEB24077) | hot springs metagenome | biome: Aquatic biome; feature: Water | place: India | collected 2012-12-06 | depth 5 m | reverse complement strand
TGGCGGTTTTTGCCTCCAGCCGTGGCGCTGTGGAATTTGTCCACGCCGCCTAGGCGTCTATCGCCAGATCGGCCAGCATCTGGTGCAGGCGACGAAGGATCGCCGGATCACCGGGCGCGCCGTCCAGCGCTTCCTCGGCAAGGTCGATCAGGCCTTCGGCATGAAAGCTTGCCGCAAGGCCTTTCAACCGCAAGGCTGCAACGTGCCAGTTCCCATCGCAGCGAGCGCGGCCGAGCAGATCCACCTGCCGTTCGGCACTTTCGATGAATGCCGCACGCAACTCGCGCACGAGTTCGGGATCGTGCCCGGCAGCAGCGGCAAGGTTCGCATCAAGGGAGGCGCCTTCGTAGGCCATATGAAACCGCTACGGGCCGAAGCGTTAAGGCGGGGTTTATGGATGGATCGAAATCGTGATATGACAGCGTCATGAACGGGGGAAGACGGATCATTCCGATCGATGGCGCCAATGAGGACGCCGGTGAGGCAAGCATGGCCGGGCCAACTGCGCCTGAGGATGCCGAGCTGGCATATATGCCTCCAGCTTTCCTTGAGAAAGCATCGGCAAGCGACTGGGATAGCGCAGAAATCCCTGCACTCAAGAAATCCTGGCCAGCGCTTGTGCTGGCTGGCGGTGCGATTGCTGGTTGGACGGCATTCTTCGTTTGGGTTGTGATCCTTGCTCAGCCAACGCCCGCGTCTGCAGAGCAATGGGCATGGTGGTTGACGCAATGGAGCGTGCCCGTCCTGCTGGTGCTTGTTCTGCTGCTCGTAGTCATGCGTACAAGCCGGCGGGAAGCGGCCCGCTTCGCCGATGCGGCACGCCTGCTGTCGAACGAATCGGCTTACCTTGAGCGGCGCCTTGTTTCGATCAACACCGAACTGGCGCTCGCCCGCGACTTCATGGCCGCGCAAGGCCTCGATCTTGAATCGTTGGGCAGGGTTGCGGTCGATCGGCTTTCGGGCAGTGCCTCGCAGCTGGATGGGCTGATCAGCCGGAACGGCACGCAGATCGACAGGATCGCCGAAGTTTCGGCAGCCGCGCTCGACAACATGGAGAAGCTTCGGGGGCAATTGCCGGTCATTGCCAATGCCGCCAAGGACGTGACCAACAACATCGGCAATGCCGGACGCACCGCGCATCTGCAGCTTGAAGAGCTGGTCTCGGGCTTTCAGCGCCTCAACGAGTTCGGCCTTGCCAGTGAACGGCAGGTCGTGTCGTTTCGTGACCGGGTCGACAGCGCGCTGGAGGGATTTGCCAAGGCTTCCGAAGACCTCGGCCTTCTGGCCGAAAATCGCTTTGATGCCCTGACGCAGCGCAGCGTCGATCAGGCGACAATGGCTGCCGAGGCGGAACAAGCTGCCCTTGCGGCTTGGCGGGAGCGCAGCGATGCCCATGCGGCATCCCTCAAGGAAACTCTCGTCCAACTCGGCGAGGCGCACGAGGGACTTATCGCGGACTCGGCGGGACGCCTGGCACGCTTTGAGGAGGCCGCGCGTTCGCTCACGGCAATGCTCGAAATCCAGGGCCGCGATCTTGACGAACAACTGGCGCGCAGGCGCGCCTCTGCCGAAGCTGGCGCCGCGGAACAGCGCGCGGCTCTCGAAAACCGTCTTGCCGAAATCGACGAGGCCGTTGCCGAGCGTCGCTCTGCGATGGAGCGCGCCGCCGCTTCAGCCGCCGAAGGTTTGGCGTCAAAGCTGGCCGAGCTTGATCAGGCGATCGAGGCGCAGCGCAGCACGCAAATTGTCGAGGCTGAGAAGCTTGCTTCCAGATGTGAGGAAATCGGAAGCAAGGTCAGTGCCTTCTCCGAAGTCCTTCGCAACTCTGGCGAACAAGGCGCACAGACAGCGTCGCAGGTTGACAAGGCAATGGCCGATCTCACCGCGCGACTGGGTGAAATGCGCCACGCGCTTTCCGGCACGGACCTGCAGATCGGCGAATTGACCGATTCTGCTGTGCGGCTTCTCGAGCTGATCCAGGCCGGTGGCGACCACACACGCACCCAGATTCCGGAAGCTCTGCGCAGTACTGAAGCCGGGCTGAAGGGTCTGGAGGATCGCGTGTTCACCTTGCGCGATACCTTGCGCGAAGCAGGCGATGGCGGGCGCAGCCTTGCCGAGACGGTTGGTTCTGCTCGCAGTGAAGTTTCGAGCACGATCAAGGAATTGCAGAAGGCGCAAAAGACCCTGTCCGAGCAGGCGGCAGAGCGTGAGCAGCAACTTTCTGCTCTGCGCGACGTGCTGGCCGGGATGCGCGCCGAAAGCGATGCACTGTCACAGGATATCGAAAGCCGACTGTCAGGAGCAATTGGCGGCTTGAACGAGGCTGCAACCAAGGCTGGTGAAGACCTGCGCGTCAGCACTGCGGGTGAAATCGAAAGCCTCGCCGAACGGCTTGGCGAACAGAGCAGTGCCGCGATTGCGCGGGTGCTTCAAGGGCGCGCGGCCGAACTTGTGGGGCGTCTTGAGGAAGCCATCGATGCCGCAGCGGCAGCAAGTCGCGACACCGCAATCCAGATGCGTGACCAGTTGGCGAAGGTCGATGAACTGGCCGGCAATCTTGAGGCGCGGGTCGATCGCGTTCGCGAGAAGGCAGAGGAGAAGGTCGATAACGACTTTGCCCGTCGCGCGGCCCTGATCACGGAATCGCTGAACTCGTCCGCCATCGACATTGCCAAGGCGCTGTCGACGGATGTTTCGGAAACCGCTTGGGCATCGTACTTGCGCGGGGACCGCGGCATCTTCACCCGCCGCGCCGTGTCGCTGCTGGAAAGTGCCGAGGCCAAGGCGGTACAGGCGCATTACGAAGCTGAGAGCGAGTTCCGCGAGCATGTGAACCGCTACATCCACGATTTCGAATCCATGCTGCGCCAGTTGCTTTCGACCCGTGACGGTAACGCTCTGGGCGTTACGTTGCTCTCGTCCGACATGGGCAAGCTCTATGTCGCACTGGCGCAGGGGATCGAGCGCCTGCGTACCTGAGCTTGAGGCCTAATGAAAATCGCGTGACTTGGGGATGATCCTCACGTCACGCGGGTGTGTCCGGGCACCGGCACCTGCGCGTTCGGGGATCGGCCTGTTGCACTCGTCCGCCCGCGCAATCGGCGGCATGAGCCGGTCGGCATCGGACAGCGCATCCAGGCTCGCGCTGGCATCGGTCAGGTGCATGGCGATGACATGGATGACCTCGTCGTCGTATTCGACACGCCCGCGCACCTCCATCAGCCGTGCGCCCATGATGATCTTGCGCTGCTTCTCCATCAGGTCGGGCCAGATCACCAGATTGACCACGCCAGTCTCGTCCTCGAGCGTGATGAAACAGACACCCTTGGCGCTGCCGGGGCGCTGACGCACCAGCACCACGCCGGCAACCTGCACCGTGGCGCGATACTTGTGGCTCCTGAGGTCCGCCGCCCGGACAAAGCCGCGTTCGCCCAGCATCGGCCGCAAAAACGCCAGCGGATGGGCCTTCAGCGACAGGCGATGCGTCTGATAATCGGCCACGACCTCCTCCGACAGCGGCATCATCGGCAGGACGGCACGACTGCGCTCCTCGCCTTCCGAGCGTGACGTCATGGCGGCAAACAGCGGCAGCTCCTTGGGCGCGACAAGGCTGCGGGCATCCCACAGCGCCTGCCTGCGCGAGAGACCAAGCGAGCCGAGCGCATCGGCTGCGGCAAGCCGCTCGACCAGTGCCGGAGACAGCCCTGCCCGTTCCTTCAGGCTGGCGGCATCGGTAAAGACACCACCCTCGCCTCTCGCCGCAACAAGCATGGCGGCCGCATGTTCGGGAAAGCCATCGATCTGCCTGAGGCCAAGCCGGAGCGCGCCTCCGCCCTGCTCCAGCGTGCAATCCCAGTCCGAATGGTTCACATCGACCGGCAGCACCGGCACGCCGTGCCGCGCCGCATCGCCGACGATCTGCGCAGGGGCATAGAAGCCCATCGGCTGCGAATTGAGCAAGGCGCAGGCGAAAGCCGCCGGATAGTGGCACTTCAGCCATGACGAGACATAGACGAGGTGGGCGAAGCTGGCGGCATGGCTTTCGGGAAAGCCGTATTCGCCGAAACCCTTGATCTGGTTGAAACAGCGTTCGGCGAAATCCGGATCGTAGCCGCGCTTGACCATGCGGCCGACCATCATGTCCTCAAGTTCGTGCACCATCCCGCGGGAGCGGAACGTGGCCATGGCCTTGCGCAGGCGATTGGCTTCGAGGCTGGAAAACCGCGCCGCATCGAGCGCGATCTTCATCGCCTGCTCCTGAAAGATCGGCACGCCCAGCGTGCGGTTGAGGATCGAGCTCAGCTCATCGGCGGGGCCATGTTCGGGTCCGGGCGCAGGGATCTCTACCCTCTCCTCACCCCGCCTGCGCTTGAGATAGGGGTGGACCATATCACCCTGGATCGGGCCGGGACGCACGATGGCGACCTGAATCACCAGATCGTAGAACTGGCGGGGGCGCAGGCGCGGCAGCATGTTCATCTGCGCGCGGCTTTCCACCTGGAACACGCCGAGAGAATCGCCCTTGCACAGCATGTCGTAGACCGCCGGGTCCTCGCGCGGGACCGTGGCCAGCGTCAGGTCGCGGCCGTGGTGCGCGCCCAGCAGATCAAGGCACTTGCGGATGCAGGTGAGCATTCCGAGCGCCAGCACATCGACCTTGAGGATGCCGAGCGCGTCGATGTCATCCTTGTCCCATTCGATGAAACTGCGATCGGCCATCGCGCCATTGCCGATCGGCACGGTTTCGGTCAGCGGCCCTTGAGTGAGAATGAAACCGCCAACGTGCTGGGAAAGATGGCGCGGCATTCCAATCATTTGCTGGGCAATTGCGATAACACGCCTGAGGTAAGGATCGGTGCCGTCCAACCCGCTTTCGTTGACGTTCTTCTCCCCCACCTCGGTGCCCCAACTACCCCAGACGGTGCGAGCGAGCGCGCCGGTCACGTCTTCGGACAGGCCCATGGCCTTGCCCACTTCGCGGATCGCCATGCGCGGGCGGTAGTGGATGACCGTGGCGCAAAGCCCTGCACGGGCACGGCCAAAACGGCGGTAGATATACTGGATGACCTCCTCACGCCGTTCATGCTCGAAGTCGACGTCGATGTCGGGCGGCTCCTTGCGCTCCTCCGAGATGAAGCGATCGAACAGCAGCGCGTGCTTGGCGGGATCAACGGCGGTTATCCCGAGGCAAAAGCAGACCGCGGAATTGGCAGCTGAGCCACGCCCTTGGCACAGGATCGGAGGATCGCAATTACGTGCGAAATCAACAATATCCTTGATGGTCAGGAAGTAGGTTGCAAGGTTCAGCTTGCCGATCAGGTCGAGTTCCCGGCGCAGAGTATCGGCAACGCTCTCCGGCACGCCATCCGGATAGCGCCCCCGTGCACCTTCCCACGTCTGCATTTCGAGCCAGGATTGCGGATCGTGGCCTTCGGGGCAGATTTCTTCAGGGTATTCGTAGCTTAGCTCCTTGAGGCTGAACTGACAGGAGTCCGCCACTTCGCGCGTGGCACTGATTGCCTGGGGCCAGCGTTCGAACAGACGGACCATCTCTTCAGGGGATTTCAGATGCCGTTCGGCATTGGGTTCGAGCAAATGCCCGGCCTTGGCCACGGTGGTCTTGTGACGGATTGCCGTCATCACGTCCTGAAGCGGACGGCGGTCTGGCGTGGCGTAGAGCACTTCGTTGGTAGCCAGCAGGCCAAGGCCATTGCTCCGAGCTAGACCGTTCAGCCGTTCGATCCGGGCAATGTCATCGCCGACGTAAAGGTAGCTCGCGGCCAGATGGCGCATGGTCGGCAGGCTGTGGACAAGCTTGGGGAGAAGCTCGGGAAAAGGCAGGGAAAGGCTGTTCGTAATCGGTGGAAGAACTGGGGATTCCCCACTTGGAAAAGCAAAGACATTGCTTTCGCTTTCCGCCGTAAACATCTGATCCAGATCAGCTGGGGGAACGAGGATCAGGTGAATGCCCTCGGCATGGGCAGCCAGCATGGGTAAATCGATCTCACAGATGCCCTTGGCCTGCCACTCTCCAGTGAGCGTGCGCATTCGCCCAGCCGAAATGAGGCGGCACAGCCTACCGTACGCGGCGCGGTCCTGCGGATAGGCCAGAAAGGCCAGGCCCTCGACGGTTTCGATCCTGCAGCCGATAACGGGACGCATGCCCGCCCCATCGGCTTCGGTGTGCAGACGTACAATACCGGCCAGGGTGTTGGCATCGGCAATGCCCAGCGCATCGTAGCCCAGTTCGCGTGCCGTCCTGACCAGATCCTGGGCGTCCGAGGCACCGCGCAGGAACGAGAAGCAGGTTGCCAGCCCCAGTTCGACAAAGGCCGCCGGTGACGGTAGCGACCCTTCGAATGGCGCGACATGGCGCCGCGGCGGCGTCAGCGCAGGTTCGGGCATCAGACTGCGCCAGAAAGTTCCGAAAGTCTATCCGCTACCCGGCGTAAATCATTCGCAAACTTGGCTTCTTCCTCGGCGCGACCGTGATCTTGCAGACGCAGCAGATAGCTGGGATGCGTGGTGATCCACAGCTCGCTGCCATCGTCGAGCAAATGTGGCTCGCCCCGCACCTTTTGCACGCTGACCGTCTTGCCCAGAAGGCTGCGTGCCGCGCTTGCGCCCAAGGCGAGGATGAGCCGGGGCTGGACCAGCGCGCGTTCGCCATCAAGCCACCAGCGGCAGATATCAATTTCCTTGGCGGTGGGATTCTGGTGGAGACGGCGCTTGCCACGGGGAACGAACTTGAAGTGCTTGACCGCGTTGGTCACGTAGGTGCGTTCGTCCGAAATACCCGCTTCTTCGAGATGCGAGCGCAGCAAGCGACCGGCCGGGCCGACGAACGGACGGCCCTGCTCCTCCTCGGTATCGCCCGGCTGCTCGCCCACGATCATCAAGGCGGCGGATGCAGGCCCTTCGCCCATGACGGCACGGGTACCGTTGCAGCCGATCTCGCAACGGCGGCAGCCGAGGATTGCCTCGTCAATCGCGCCAAGGCTTTGCGGCCGTTCGCCGAAGTCCTGTTCGCCCGCCTTCACCATCTGCGCCTCGCGTGCCTGTGCGCCTGCGATCAACTCGGGGATGAGCGCCGCTTCGGGCATGTTCTTCCAGTACTTGCGGGGCATTTCCTTGAGCATGGCCCCGACCTTCAAACGCGCGGGATTGAAGATCGACGCATAATACTTGCGCCACAGCGCCTCGACCGGATCGCCCGAAGGAGCATCTGCACGGGTGGCCGGCGGGCCTTCCTGCAGCGCCTCGCCATCCCAATGCAGGGTCCCGCGCGGGGTGAGAATCGACCAGCGCATGGTGGTGAAGCGACGCACGAAGAACCCGGCGTTGGCGCGCAGGATATGGTGCTCGGGCTCGAACCAGGCGACGTAGTGCTCGCCTTCTTCGTTCTCCACGCTGCGAAAGCGGACGAAAGCGCGCATCTTGTGAATGTCCCGCCGGACCTGCCGGGCGAGGTCTTCCATGGCGCGTACGTCGGGATCGGCCTTGTCCTCCATCAGGCGGGGGCGTGACTGCAGGCGCCACAACGTGCGATAGAGCAATGAAAAGCGCGTAGAATCAGAATGAAGGATCACGCTTTGTGCAAGCTGCAAGAAGTCTCGCGAAACGCGGGGCTGTGGGGCATCGTCAGGCGGCGATGGCAGGCGGCGGTCACCATGAGCGAACAGGTCCGCGCCCTGATCGGCAGGGGATTCCCAGGTGCCCCGGTCTGGCGGCACATCGGCGCGGACCATGCGGCGCGCGGCATCACGCCACCCCTCGAAATCGTCCGGCGCGGCAAGCTGGATGCGGAACGCTTCGGCCAGGCGCATGTCACGGAACGGCTTCATGCGAAGAGTTCCATCTGGGTGGGCTTGACGGCGGGGGCCAGAAGGCTTTGCAGATCGGCCCGGTCGGTCAGGAGCACAGGGCGCCAGTCCTCGGTGACGATGAACGGGCGCACCTTGGCAACAGAGACGGTCAGTTTGCCAACGTCGGCCAGGCGCAGGCGGCGTTGGCGGCGGGCGGCGACCAGGGCGTTGACGGCCTTCACCCCCAGCCCCGGCACGCGCAACAGCTTTTCGCGCGGGGCACGGTTGACGTCGACCGGAAAGTCCCCGCGAAAGCGCAGGGCCCAGGCGAGCTTGGGGTCGATATCGAGCGGGAGCATGCCATCGTTGCCGGTTGCCTGCTGCACCTCGTGCGGGGCAAAGCCATAGAAGCGCATCAGCCAGTCGGACTGGTAGAGCCGATGTTCGCGCATCAAGGGCGGACGCTTCAGCGGCAGGACCGCGCTGGCATCGGGGATCGGGCTGAAGGCTGAGTAATAGACGCGGCGCAGGCGAAAGCGGTCGTAAAGCGTGCTGGCGCGACCGACGATATCGGCATCGGTCGCAGCATCGGCGCCGACGATCATCTGGGTGGACTGGCCGGCAGGAGCAAACTTCGGCGCATGGCGGAAGCGTTTGCGGGCATCCTTGGCCTCGACAATAGCTTCTTTCAGCGACCCCATCGCTCCTTCGATCTGCGGCGCGGACTTGTCGGGCGCAAGGCGAGTGAGGCCGGCCACCGTGGGCAATTCGACGTTGATCGAGACGCGATCGGCATAGAGCCCGGCCTGGGCAACCAGTTCGGGATCAGCCTCGGGGATTGTCTTGAGGTGGATGTACCCCCGAAAATCGTGTTCTTCCCGCAGGATACGGGCGACTTCTATCAACTGCTCCATGGTGTGGCTGGAACTTTTGACGATGCCGGAGGAGAGGAACAGCCCCTCGATATAGTTTCGGCGGTAGAACGACAGCGTCAGGTCCACCACTTCCTGCGGAGTAAAGCGCGCGCGGCGGGTGTTCGAGCTCTTGCGGTTCACGCAGTAGTGGCAATCGAACACACAGTGGTTGGTCAGCAGGATCTTGAGCAGCGAGATGCAGCGACCATCAGGCGCATAGGCATGACAGATGCCCATGCCCTCGGTCGACCCGATGCCGCGCCCTGGTCCATTTGGCCCGCCCTTGCTGTTGCGCTTGGTAGTACCCGACGAAGCGCAGGAGGCATCGTACTTGGCAGCATCGGCCAGGATTTCGAGGCGTTCGAGAACGGTAAGTTGCGGCATTCGTTCCTTATATGTTCTTTCGGCATCCTGCGCCAGCCCGTACCTGTGGACAGGCCGAGGGAAGGAACGCGAAACGGGACGAGCCGTTCAGGCACCACACGGGCGGGGCCTGAGGAGACAATTTGATGCCGATGATCGAGACCCGTGACGGGACCCGCCTTTATGCCAAGTCGTGGGGCGATGGCCCGCCGGTGGTGCTGATCCATGGCTGGCCGCTTTCCGGCGACAGCTGGGACCCGGTGAGCAATGCGCTGGCCGATGCGGGCTTCCGCGCAATTGCCTATGACCGGCGCGGGTTCGGACGTTCGGACCAGCCTTCGGGCGGCTATGATTACGATACCTTTGCCGACGATCTGGCTGACGTCATGGCGGCAATGGGTGCGAGCGATAACGTGGCTTTGGTCGGCTTCTCGATGGGCGGCGGCGAGATCGCGCGCTACATGTCGCGCCATGGCGGTCGCGGGGTTTCGCGGGTGGCGCTGGTGTCCTCGGTCGTACCCTACATGCTCAAGACCGATGGCAATCCAGACGGCGTGCCGCAATCGACGTTCGATGAAATGACCGATGGCATGCTGGAGGACCGGGCCAGGTTCTTCACCGGCTTCTTCCGCGATTTCTATGGCGTGGGGATGCTGAGCAGGCCGGTGAGCGACGAGACGCTGAAGCTGTCTTGGGCAACAGCGATGCAGGCGGGCCTGAGGCCGACGCTGCTTTCGGCGAAGGCTTTTGCCACTACCGATTTCCGTGGGGACCTGCCCTCGTTCCGCGTGCCGACTTTGGTAATCCACGGCACCTCCGATGCGACTGTGCCGATCGAGGCAACCGGGCGCGCCGTTGCCAGGGCCGTGCCGCACGCAACGCTGATCGAGTACGATGGCGAGCCGCACGGGGTCTTCGCAACGCAGACCGAGCGGCTGACCAAGGACCTGCTCGATTTTGTCTCGGGCCGTCCCGCCGAAACGATGCCGCAGGAAGTGATCGACACGCTGACCGCACAGACCATCGTGGCGCCATCGATCTGATGCTTCAGGCAAAGAGCCCCTGGATGAACCATTCAGGGGCTCCACCGCGCCCGTCCCCGATCACGCCGTGGCGGTAGATCCAGTAGCGGCGACCGGTCTCGTCCTCGATCCGGTAATAATCGCGAAGGCGCACGGTGGAGCGTTCGCGCCACCATTCCGGAGCAATGCGCTCTGGCCCTTCGGCTCGGGCGACCTTGTGCAACTGTCCGCGCCATTGGAACTGGCGTGGCAGGCCGTCCGGGGTTTCATAGATGACCGCAACAGACTCCGGTTTATCCAGGAGTTTCAGTGGTCTGTGATGGAACCGCAATTCTTCCTGTGAAGAGGGCATATCCGCCAGCGGTGGCTGCCAGCGTTGGGCGCGTTCGGGCAGATGACTGGCGTGAGCGACCGGACGCTGTACCGCTTCTGGCCCAAGGCGCACGGTCAGGCGATCGATACAGGCGGCCAGACTGGTACCATGACGCTCGGCCGCGGCGTCGAGATCGGCCTGCGACAGGTGCAAGGGTTCCGCCCACGGCACGCGCAGGCGCACAAGTTCTATGCCGAACCCCGCATCGAGATCATCGAGCCGTGCGGCGAAGAGACGGCAGATATGGGCCGGATCGCGGGAGGCGGCAGCCATCTCGAGCCGCCTCACAATCACCTCGCCATCGACCTTCCACATCCCCAGCTCAAGGCGACGTGCCCCCTGCCCCAGCCCTTCGAGCAGGCGCGCCATGTCGGCGGCGAGGTCCTCGACCACGCGATCGAGAAGGGTGCGGTGGCGGATCGGCTCCATCAGTCGGCGCTGGACCAGCGGGGCAGGCACGCCCACGACGGGCAGCAGCGGTTCAGGCCGCAGGCCGAAGATCTGGTCGAGCCGCAGCAGCGGATTGGCGGCGGCCGAGCGATGATTACGGAAGCGGCGCGCCAGGTTCTCGCGCGTCAGCCCTTCGATCTGGCCCAATCGCTTGAGGCCGAGGCGGCGCAGCAGCAGGATCACATCGGCGTCGAGACGCAGCGCGGCGACGGGGAGATCGGCGAGAAAGGTGCGCGGGTCCGCTTCCGCAGGCTGGACTGCAGCTGTCGGTCCATGGCGGGCGAGTGCCCAGGCCGCGCCTGCCGTGGGTGCAAGCGCAGCGCGTGCCGTCAAGCCACGCTTGTTCAGCAGGGCCAGCGCATCAGCGATCAGGGCTTGCTCGCCGCCGAACAGGTGCGCCACGCCGCTGGTATCCACCAGCAGTCCATCGGGTGGATCGAGCGCGCACCAAGGGCCCCAGCGTTGTGCCCACAGGGCAAGGTTCTCAAGGAACGCAAGGTCGCCCGCAGCATCGGCAGGGCGCACGGCGAGCGCGGGGCAGAGCGTACGCGCATCGGTGAGGCGCATCGACGGCGCAGCCCCCGCCGCGCGGGCCGCAGCGTTGGCGGCGACAATGCGCGGGCCGTGGGCGGTGTCCTCGATCAGCGCGAGCGGGGCGGCGTCGAGCCCTTCCCCGTACTTCAGGCCTTCAACCAGTCGCCAGCGATCGATCGCCAGATCCGTGCACCAGATCGCCATGATCCGGCGTCCGGGATTCTGGGAGAGCAGGTTCGGCGACGAGGAGAGCGTCGTCATCGCGCAAGGTCCATTGTCCGGGGTGGAAGGTATGGGCGCGAAACAGATCGGCCCGCCAGGTGGCCGTGCCCGGGGCGTGGGCATTCCAGCGCGGCCGGGGTGAAGGTGCGGGTCCCACCTCCCAGCGCATGCGCGCCGCGCCGAGATCGCGCCGGGCATCGAGCCGCACGAGCCACAACGGCACGCCGTGCTTTTCTGCAGCAAGGCTGAGACGGCGCGAGGCGGTGAAATCGAGCGCGCGAGGATTGCCGCCGATCTCGCCCATCACGAAAGCCATGTCACGACAGCGCAATCCCTCTTCCAGCGCGAACAGCGCATCTTCGGGCGTGGCGGCGGCAACGTGGATGAGGCGATGGCGCAAGTCGGCTGGCAGGCCTGGCAAGTAAGGCCGGCCGGAAAGACGCAGTGCCGCCTTGTCCTGCACCCATAGGAACGGGCGGCGATCGGGCAATTCTGCGACTTGCTGCTGGCGCAAGGCATCGCGGGCCAGCGCCAGCGCCATTCCCGCTCCGCAGGCGTCGCGCGCAGGTGCGAACAACTCGGCATGAGCGCAATCGAGGGCCAGCCCCGGCTGCCAGCGGGGCGTGCGGGCGGAGGTGCCGATACCGCGCGCAAGGCCTGGAGCCAAGGCGACAGGATCACGGATAGGGGCGTGTTCGATCATGCGATTCGTTCCTTTGTTCTTATTATGTTCCATTTCAGGGAACGCGCAATCCGTCTGTCGTTTCCCTTATGTGCACAGCCTTGGGGAAAAACCTGGGGGGAACTTCACCCGCTCCGTCCCGTTCATCAGGCAACTGCCGACAAGCAAAGGACATTCGAGCAATGAAGTACGATCAGGGCAATCCCGAAGAGCTACGCGAAAAATTCTGGAAGGCGATGTCTTCATCGCCCTACGTCATGCTCCAGCTCGACAATGATCCGGATTCGGCCGCGCCGATGACCGCGCAGCTCGACAAGGACGCCAACAGCGCGATCTGGTTCTTCACCAGCCGTGACAACCGCTTTGCCAAGATGGGCGGAGCCACCGCGACGTTCTCTTCCAAGGGGCACGATGTGTTTGCCCGCTTCCATGGCGTGCTGGTCGAGGAAACCGATCGCGCGGTGCTGGAAGAGCACTGGAACAACTTCGTGGAAGCCTGGTTTCCGGGCGGGCCGGATTCGCCCAACCTGCTGTTCCTGCGCATGAACCTCGGCGATGCCTCGATCTGGGCGGGTGAACTCGGCCTGATCGGCACGGCCAAGATGGCGCTGGGTATGGACGTCACCAACGACGTCAAGGGCGGCTACACCGACACCAAGCTGTAAGCACTATCACCCGCCAACCAAACGAAAAGGGCCGCCCCGAAAGGAGCGGCCCTTCTTATTCAACCCTTGCAACCGATCAGCTGATCGGCGGCACCGGCTGCGGCGGCGCGTCAGCGTCTTCCTCATGCACTTCCACGAGGCCGCGGCCGACATGGCTCTTG
>OFDC01001362.1_pt1 | contig 13217 bp, 9 predicted proteins | sample 1520941 | NCBI WGS metagenome assembly OFDC01 (sample SAMEA94258168, study PRJEB24077) | hot springs metagenome | biome: Aquatic biome; feature: Water | place: India | collected 2012-12-06 | depth 5 m | reverse complement strand
GCACGCTCGGTGGTTCGGCCAGCAATCTGGGCACCGCCTTCGACCCGGAAGGCATCGTGATCAACCCGCTGAACGGCCACCTGCTGGTGTCCGACGAATACGGCCCGTCGCTGTATGAATTTGATCGCTCTGGCACGATGATCCGCGCCTTCAACACGCCGCAGGCGCTGCGCCCGGCGCTGACGGCCGGCGGCTACAACTATGACGGCGACGGCAATGTCGGCCGCCGTACCAACCGCGGCTTCGAAGGCCTCGCGATCTCGCCGGACGGCCAATACACCTTCGCCATGCTGCAAAGCGCGATGGTGGACGAGGGCGGCGCCAACGGCGTCTACAACCGCATCGTCAAGTTCGACAACGCGAGCGGCGAAGCCGTCGCCCAGTACGCCTACCGGATGGAAACCGCCGCGCAGGGCCGTGGCATCTCTGCACTGGTGGCGATCAACGAGCACGAATTCATGGTGCTGGAGCGCAACAACCGCGGCCTCGGCGCCGACGCCACCTTCGCCGGCGCCGCCGGCAACAAGAACGTCTACCTGATCGACCTCGCCGGCGCGACCGACGTGACCGGCATAGACCTCGACGCACCCGGCGCCAGCTTCACCGCCGTCAGCAAGAACCCGACGCCCTTCATCGACCTCGCTGCCGACAATCTGCCCGCAACCGGCGGCGTGTCACCCGAGAAGTGGGAAGGCCTGGCCATCGGCCCGCAACTCGACGATGGCTCGTGGCTCATCGTCGCCGGCAACGACAATGACTATTCGGTCACCCAGAACGGCAGCGCGGTGCAGTTCGACGTGCTGTTCAACCCGCTCACGCAACAGCGCATCCAGTGCCCGCTGGGCTCGACCGAAGGTTGCACGCTGCACGCCAGCACCACGCCCTACAGCGGCAGCACCGACGGTTTCGAACTGATTCCGGGCGTGCTGCACGCCTACCGCGCCAGCCCGGCCGAACTCGCCGGCTACACCGCCCCAGTACCCGAGCCCACCACCTGGGTCATGCTGGGCGCGGGTCTGGCGTTGATCGGCGCTGTTGCACGCCGCCGGGTCGGGTGACCCTTTCGCGCATCCGCGCAGGCTTCCGGTCGGGCGGATGCGCGAAGCATCTCGTGGGAGCGGTCTTCTGACCGCGACTCGGCCGTCGATCAGACGCCGCCGCCTGTCCAACCGCTGCACTCGCGTCCAGAGGACCGTTCCGGCTCCGGCAACCGCACTCAGCAGAGACCCAAGCCGACCCACCGCAGGACGTTATCCCGGTCCCGGAAGGTCGCACCGCATGAGTTTATATATTGCTGACCCGTGACTCCTCGCCGGGGCAGCGCAAGCAAGCATCAGTCACTTCCCTGCAACCGTGACGTAGTACTCTGACGTCTGGTTGCACTGCAGCATGCGTTCAGGCTATTTTCGAGGCTGTCACATTTTGTGAGAAGGTCGTCGCGACGCCATGCGGGCTGTCGGTCACAATCGCAGTCCCCCCGCAGACACCGAGGCTCAGGTTCCATGAAGAAATCTCTCGTACCGGCTTTTCTCGCCGCTGCACTGATGGTGGTCGCTGCAGGCGTCGCATATGCACTCACTCCCCGCACTTACATGGCGGAACAGGGCAGTTCGGTCGTCTACGAACAGATCATCCCCAAGAGGTTCGGTGAGTGGGTTGAAGCGCCCGCATACGCTAATCAGGTCGTCAATCCGCAGCAGCAAGCTCAACTCGAGCAGCTCTACTCGCAAATCGTCGCGCGAACCTTTATCCACCAACCGAGTGGCCGCCGAATCATGCTCTCCATCGCCTACGGACGGGACCAGTCGCGCGAGAACCAGGTGCACAAGCCTGAGGTTTGCTACCCGGCGCAGGGCTTTCAGATCAAGAAGATCTACAAGGATGAGGTGAGCGGAGCCTCGAGCCACATTCCGGTCATGCGCTTGCATACCTTCCACGGGCAGCGTCAGGAGCCGGTGAGCTACTGGATCAGGGTGGGCGACAAGCTTGTTCGCGGCGCTATCGAACAGAACATCGCGCGTGTCGGTTTCGGGCTTGAGGGGGTAATTCCGGATGGTTTGCTGTTCCGGATATCCGAGGTAAGCGCTGATCCGGAATCGTCCTTTCAACTTCAGGATCGCTTTGTAGTCGATCTACTTGACTCGCTTGACACTCCACAGAGAGTGGCCTTGGTGGGCGTACCGCAATGAACCTTTGGGGGCGACGGCTTAAGCAGCCAGCGTTGCGACAATGAAGCGCGGATTCCTTGCGCTTCTTGTTTCACTTATCGCCCGTATTGGGTCGAGCATGCTGCTTTTCGTACTGATCGCACGGGAATGGGGAGCGTTGCGATTCGGCGAGTTCATGTACCTGTTTTCAATCGCCGCGGTGCTTGTCCTGGTTTGCGAGTTCGGCTTCACGCAGCAGATTCTCAGAGACATTGGACGCAGTCCCGATTCAGCTGGTGAACAGATGAGGGCTTTTCTTGGGGCTAAAATATGGCTCACGCTCCTGGACTTAATTTTCGTTGTTCTTTTTTTCTTGTTTTCCGGATTGAACCTGGCGTCCGGAGTGCTGCTGGGGCTCCTCTTTGTTGCCGCCGCGTTGGTCTCATATTCCGATTTCTTGTTCGCCTGTTATCGTGCTCTGGGGCGGTATGAGTGGGAAACAATTGTTACTGTGCAAGGCAATGTTCTATATTTCATCGCAGGGGCGCTTGCTCTATATCTTTCGGAGTCGGCGATTCTATTGGCATTTGCATTGGTTCTCGCGCGCGTCTTGCAACTATGTCTCACCGCAAGGCGGTTTTATCATCTTATTGATACGCCCGTTCGACCGAATCTCGATCCGCGATCAGCGATGACCGTAATACGTCGAAGCTTGCCCTTCGGGGCAGATGTTGCCGCCGCTGCAATTTATGTGAACGCAGACGCGCTAATAATCACTCACGTACTCGGATATACGGCAAATGGTGTGTATCAAGCCGCTGCTCGATTTTATCAAGGGGCATGCCAACTTCCGCCCATTTTTGCTAGCCTCTTTCTTCCACGCATGGCGCGGGATCAGGGGGATGTCAAGCAGTTTTCTGCTCACATGAAGATGCTCTACGGAGTGATGATCGTTGCGGGCGTGTTTCTGTTAGCGGCCTTTTTTTTAATGCCTTATGGCATCACGTACATCTATAACGATCCGAGTCTGGCAGCGGCAGCTGCGTTATTTCCTTGGTTCGGCCTGCTCTTGTGCATACGCTTCATTGCAGCTGCGCAGGGTATATCGGTGACTGTGATGAACGGTCAGACGGTTCGTGTTCTTCTCACTTGCATTTCGCTATTCGTGATGGTGTTTCTAGCCGTGCCATTACTGGAATTCTTTGGTGCGAGAGGCGTTATTCTCGCGAGTATTGTCGCCTACCTTTTCTTGTCCTGTAGTTTCTGGTATTGGACGCGCAGAAAAGGTGTGTTACCGCCGCGCTTTCTTGCCTCTGCGCATCTTGGTTTTCTTGGCATCGCCGCAGCATATGCCTCTTATACGCACTGATCGATGACATCCTCAACTTCTCCCCTGACCATTGCACTCCTGTGGCATTCAACCAGTTCGGATAACCTTGGTGTCGGTGCTCTAACTCTTGCGCAGTTTGAACTGCTGTCTCGTGCTGCAGATTCCTGCGGCCGAAAGGTTCGCTTTTTTATAATAGGCACAAAGGGAAATACGCCTTATGAGATCACGGACTACGCCGTCTCAGGTAACGCAGAGTTTGCGCTGCGTGCATTCAAGAGAGGTGACTTCTCAGCAATCCGAATGCTTCGTGGCGCCGATATCGTATTCGATATCGGCGAAGGCGACAGTTTTGCAGACATCTATGGTCTAAAGCGGTTGTCGATTCAGGTTTTTGCCAAGTTGCTTGCAAGAATCTTGGGCAAACCTCTGATAATGAGCCCACAAACCATCGGTCCGTTCCGCAGCCCCCTCGGCAGAATGCTTGGTTGCTTTGGGCTTATGCTTGCATCCAGAGTCTATGCGCGTGATGGGCTCTCTCTAGAATGCGTTAGCGAACTCGGATTTGCCTCTCGTTGCCATGAGGTAATAGACGTTGCATTCGCGTTGCCGTACAAGCGTTCAAATGCCGATTCGTCGGTCATTCGCATCGGGATCAACGTGTCCGGCCTTCTTTATAGTGGAGGATATGACGGACGGAACAGATTGGGGTTGTCAGTTGACTACCCACGCCTCATGGAAGACTGTTGCCAGTATTTTCTTGAGAAAAATGGTGCCGAAGTTTATCTGGTTCCCCACGTTATTTCCGATGCCATTCCGGTCGAGAACGATGTTTGGGCTTGCGAACGATTGAAGGCGAAGTTTCCAGAGCTCAGGATTGCCCCTCGATTTGCAAGCCCGCGTGAGGCGAAATCATTCATAAGTGGAATGGATTTCTTTACGGGGGCTCGGATGCATGCGTGTATTGCGGCCTATTCGTCGGGTGTTCCCGTTGTTCCCATGGCCTACAGCCGAAAGTTTCAAGGTCTATTCGGCGCCCTTGGCTATGGTAGTAGGGTAATCGACTGCTTGGCTTCGAACAACGAGGATGCAATGAAAGCACTAGAGCTGGCCTTCGAGGATAGAGCTCTGCTTGCTGGTGAGGTTGCGGCGGGAAATAGACTTGCCAAAGAGAAAGTTGATATTTACGTCAATGAAGTGTCTATGGTGCTGGATGGAATCTCCCAGATTTGAAGATCGTCCGGTGCGCGCCGCTGTGGGTGGTGCAGCTTTGGAATGATGGCAAGAGAATATAATGAGAGTGGCGAATGGCTTCTGAATCAAATGTGCAGGCATCTGTCGTGGCAAAGAGTATGGTTAGACGCTTTTTGCCGCAGCCGGTGGCTGAAGTATTGAAGTGGATCAAACGGATCGCGCTGCTTCTCGCGAACTGTTCATACGACTTCTGGCGGTATGTGAAATTCTCGTCAGCAGTATTTCGTGGTGATTCTGAGGAAAAGCTTAGGGCTTTAATCACGATTCATTACCATAGTATAGAGAAAGGGCTCTCGCTGAAGAATCCTCGTCCTGGATTCGGAGTTTCGGCTATTAAGACGCTATTGGAACATATTTCTCTCTATGTTTTACGATATGGGCCCGCGCCACATCTGAGTGTGCCAATAAACGCACTGAGTGCGTATGTGGACTATAACAGGAGCAAGGGCAGTATTAATGAAAGCCTTGAACGAAGCGTGCGTGAGCTTGCTGCAACATATCGGGCCGCCCTTGGAGAAATTCCGTCTGGCGGTGGTGCCGTGCGAAGAACAAGAGAAGAAATACTTCGAGCGGTCGAAGGGGTCGGTGCGGATTTTTTTAATATGCGTTACAGCGTTCGAAACTATGCGCCCGACGATGTGCCTATCGCGCTGATCGAGGAGGCTGTACGGCGCGCCCAGAAGGCCCCTGCGGTGTGCAATCGGCAGTCCGGTCGCGCCTGGGTAGTGAGTGATCCTGCGACGATTGCCCGCGTCCTCGAAATACAAGGTGGTGCTCGCGGTTTTGCTGAAGGTGTGAACAAGGTTATCGTCGTAACCTCTGATCTGTGTAACTTCCAATCTCCAGGCGAACGCTACCAGTCGTGGATTGATGGAGGTCTATTTGCAATGTCGCTGATCTACGCATTGCATTCTTTGGGGCTCGGTAGTTGCTGCTTGAACTGGAGTATGGAGTACACACGAGATATTCAGCTGAAGAAGTTTCTTGGAATTGGGCAGTCGGAGACCATCATCATGCTTGTTGCAGTGGGGAATCTCCCCGATGAGTTGATGGTTGCGGAATCATGCAGAAAATCAATTGGTGAGGCTGCGGTGTTCTTGTGAGCCCTGTCGAACTTTCTTCTAATGCCTTTTGTCGGTGCGGAACTGAGAGGGGTTTGATGTATATCAACAATAGCATTTGGCTTGGGCTCGGCAAGGAAGGTGTCTTAAAGATTATCGGAGCTTTGTTTTTTTTCGCGTTGCTGTTGTTGGCCGGCGCAGCGATGGCGATTATTCCTGTGAATATTCTCGCCGCGCTGTTTGCACTTCCAGTGGTTATGGTGGCAACGATTGCGTTCCCGCTTGTTTCGGTTGTACTGGCTATTTTTGTTACATTTGGTGCGATCCCGTCCGGTTTCTTGCCTCAAGTTCCCTTGGCGGGGGGGACTGTTCGAGCAAGTGAGCTCTTTCTTGCTGGAATTGGTGTTGTCTTTTTAATGCATGTTGTTGCCACCAAAGGGCAGTTCGTTAAATCAATAAGGTCGTCTTACACGCCGGTTTTTCTTTTTCTTTTTATTCTGGTTGTTGTTTCAAGTGTGTTGGCTGTGGGGTATTTTAGAACGCCTCTAAAGTACTATCTCTACGAACTGCGTGTTTGTTTGTACTGGTTCACCTTTCCTTTGCTTCTTTACGCTATTCGTGATGAGCGTGGTTTGAGGCGGTTGCTTGTCTCTCTTGTGCTTGTTGGGGCTATTATTGCGATTGGTGTTGTTGTTCAATTCTTAACCGGAAAGGTTTTCCTTGAGGCTGGGAAGGTCGAGTCATTGAATATGTTTGGTTCATCCTATTCTGATGTGCGGCGTAGCTTTGCAGGAGGGGGGATATATTTTATTCTTTTTGCGCTAAACCTTGTTATCTGTCTTTGGGCCTACAAAAAGCAAAATATTTTTCTTTCTTTTCTCCTTGCGCTTTTGATGGTTTTCGCGGTCATAGTCACCTTCGGGAGAGGTGTCTGGGCGGCTGAAGCGGTTGCTTTTCTAATGATTCTGCTTCTTGTTGCTACTTTGCCGCGTGTTAAATTAGTTGTTTCCTCTGTAATTGCATTGGTTGTGCTGCTTTCCACGCTTTACATATTTTCCCCGAGTGTGCTTGAGGCTGTCGTGGATCGTGCAACTTCTGTTGGGCGGGAAATTGAATCAGGGGAGTCTTATGATTGGCGCAGAACGGAGAACTCTTACGCTTACTCAAAAATTGCATCAAATCCTGCGATAGGTGTTGCGCTTGGAGGTGTTTATCAGCCTCACAGAAATAGGTTTATGTCGCCGGAGCAGGTGCGAATGATTCATAATGGCTACTTGTATCTGGTTCTCAAGTTTGGCGTTCTAGGTCTCGTTGTTCCCATTTTGTTTGCGGTTGTGAGTATTAAGAAATTTGTTCTCATGCGTCGTAGGGGTTTTAAAAACGATTATGCAGAGCCGGTTTTGATTGCGGTGATGGGGACCCTTCTTGTCCCATACCTAACGTCATTTACTCAACCGGAGTGGATGTATCACACTGGTGTTGCCTTTTTCTCATGTGCCTTTGTTTGCATAGTTCTTATTGAACGATACTGGGTAAATGGCGAAGGCTCTGGAGGGGTTCTAACGAAGTGATGGATGCTCGAGTCTTGATTGTTCTTGTTAACTGGAGACGGGCACTGGATACACTTGCTTGCCTTGACTCACTTTGCATCAATTGTTCGTCTCAGTTCGTTGTTTCTATTTGTGATAATGCCTCCGCGGATGATTCTGACCTTGTAATAAGGGAAAGGTTGTCTAAATTGGGGGCTGAGGTTTTGCAGCCCTCTGAGGAGGGTTTCTCTGCGAATATTTTTGAGTACTTTGATCCTAACGGCGTGCTGCGTGCTGTATTTGTTCAGAACTCATTAAATTTGGGGTTTGCGGCTGGAAATAATCTGGCGTATCGGGCTGCTACGCGGAATCGACGTTACGATTACACATGGTTTCTTAACAACGATACAGAGATCGAGTCGGGGTGTGTGCAGGCCTTGATGGCGCGGATGGATACCGATTCATCAATCGGTATTTGCGGAACAACGTTGGTTTATGCGCATGATCGAAAGACTGTTCAGGCGCTTGGGGGCGCTCGATATACTCCATGGGTGGGATTGCTTCATGAAGTTGGGAACGGGACGACTTGGCCACAAATAGTCGATGAGGTTTCAATTGAGCGATCGCTTGACTACATATCGGGTGCCTCAATGTTTGTCAGCGATGCATTTCTGCAGGAAGTGGGGCTGATGTCGGATGACTACTTTCTCTATTTCGAAGAACTCGATTGGGCGCAGCGAGCGCAGCGAGCGGGGTTTCGGCTTGCGTATGTGAGCAACGCGGTTGTCTATCATAAAGAGGGGTCTGCTCTCGGCTCCGGTAAAAGCCAGAAGCGCAGTGCACTTGCTGAGTTTTATGCCCTGCGCAACCGACTCCGTGTGACGCTCAAGTTTTTTCCTTATGCATTTCCGACAGTCTACATCGTGGCCTGGCTGCAAGTTGCGCGACGCTTCATGCAGGGGCATTTTTCGCGTGCTCGCATGATGGCGGCTGTACTTTGCGGATTGAGGAGGGAGGCGCCGTGATTTATCGCTCGCTGCGTTCCGTAGTTGCATGCTTTGTTTTTTTGACTGCTGGTCAACTGTGGGCATGTCAGCAACAGAGCGACTCGAGGTCATCTGAGGTTCGCGCGCGCCCGCAAAGCGTCGCAGAGGCGGAGGTTTTGCGGTGTCAGACGGCCGGGTTCAGCGCGATTTCGCTCTCGGGTGAGGTCAGTTCTTCGCTCGTTCGTTCCCGCGCCTATCTTTCGATTCGTTTCTTTGGCCCGACCGGTAAGGTTCTTTGGACGTTCAAGGGACGACCGCTACTCGGACAGTTCAACGGTCTTTCGGTAAACGAGGTCATTCCGGTTCCGGTCGGGGCGATGGAGTTTTCGGTCGCCGTGGTTGCGGAGAGCGGGCAACCCGACGCAACGGGCATTGCAAGTATTCGTTCAATTGCGGTTGAGCGAGGCATTGTCGCCGAACTGCAACCCGAAGGGTCGCATGTCGCAGGGGCGGGGGAGCCTACAGCTTGGTCCGTGAAGAGTGCGTCCGGGAGCCCTGAGATTCAGGTGGAGTTTGTGGCGCGGAGCATTGAAGGTGAGGTGGTGCACCTTTATCGCGATACATTGCCATCTGGAGGAGGCCGACTTCTTATACAAACCGGAACCTTCTCGCCAGGTTATTACGCAATCAGCGCAAATTTGACGAGTGACGGATATGCTCCGCGCTCGGTGCGCTCAGCGCTTGCGGTATTCAGTGAGGCCATGCCTCCACAAGTCGATTCGCGGCTGGGCGTTGATGCCGCGTTGAGTTGGTATGGCGGTGACGACGACGATTTGCAGCGGGCCGCCCGCATGATGCGCCACGCAGGGCTAGGCAGCCTCCGTGATCGATTGAGTTGGAGCCGCGTAAATTCGAAGTCGGGGCGCTTCGAGTGGGGGCGCTATCAGACCGTTGCTCGGATCTTTCACGATGCGGGTTTTGAACTGACTACGGCATTTCATGATGCGCCTGCATGGACGCGCGGGGGGGACAAGCATGGCGCGTCTCCCGATCGAAAGCCGCCTCTTGATGCAGAAGCTGCATACGCGTTCGGCAGCGGATTTGCTCGGGATATGGGGCCTTACGTTCGAGTCATCGAATACTGGAATGAGCAGAACAGCAATTTCTTCGTAGGATATCCTTATCAGTACGTCAATGGTCTGAAGGCTTTCGCTGCTGGGGTTCGTGACACGGATTCGAGCGTGGCCGTCTTGTTGGGCGCTGCAGCGGGGCAACCAGGCAGATTTTTTCAAGAAATCTACAAGAACAATGCTGCCGCATTTATAGATGGTCGCAACCAGCACTACTATGGCCAGCCAGAGGGCCTTGCGAAGTTCCTCGATACACATGCGAGGCCCGCAGAGATCAGTGCAGGGGCCGACACGCTTCCGTCATGGCTGACAGAGATCGGGATGTCTTTGCGCCCGGATTCAAGTGGAAGTTTTACCGACGCTGAGAGTGCACAGGCCTCTTACCTCGTAAAGGCATATGTTGAAGGTCTCGCGACCGGACACGAGCGCGTCTTCTTCTTCTTTTTACGCGAACTGCTTGAGGCCGATTTCCATACTTGGGGAATCTTGCGCCAGGATTTTTCACCGCTGCCCGCATATGTCGCGCTTGGGGCGTTTGCACGCCACATTGCAGGTGCGGAGTTGGTGGCTGTCAGTCGCCGTGACGGTTCGACCGTGGCCTATTTCCGCGCGAAGCAACAAGGGCAATTTAGGGCGGTTGCCTGGGGCTCGGGCGCGATCCAACTGAACGTTGGGCGCCACGGTGCGGTTAAGGATATCTACGGTCGACATGTCAATAGTACTCACCTCTCGAGCGTTCCTCTACTGATCGAAAACGTGGATCGGGTTTCCGGTGATGTGGCGACGGTGAGCCGTACGGTCGTTGCGCGTGAGCGGCCCTCTTTGCGTATGAACGTTGATGTGCAGGTGGCTGGGCGATCTGTTGGCCTACCAGATGGAAATCGAATTGCAGTCGATGTGGCAGATCGTCAGGAAGTCGTCCTCCACGGCGCAATTTTTTCGGCCAACGGCAATGCGCCGAATGTGCGATGTATCGGCAGCCGCGGAGTAGTTGCAGCGTCGGAGTCGACTCTCGCGCGCGCCTCTTCGGAAAAGGGGCGGTTCGATTACGAGTGTCGATACATGGCAGCTTTGTCCAACATTGGCGAGGGTTCTGCTTCCGTTCAGGCGACTGCTGGAGCGGGCGTTGATCGTGTGAGTGTTGCCTTGCGTACAAATGCAGCGATGCATGCGGGTGCTTCGCGAAACCTGTCGGGCCTCGGCATGTGCGCGTCGTGGTTGCCTCGCGCATCATCCAACGTGTCTTTGAAGATCAGTAGCTCGCAGGTGGCCGCCACAGCCTGCCCCAGTGGAAAGTTCAGGAGCGAGGTGCGGCATGACGGTGAGACGTGGGTATTCCCTGCGTCGCCGCTGAAGACAGGGCTTGATGGCTATGTTGGCGCCATCTTTGATGTCGGCCATCTGAAGGGAACTGCTTTTCCCCCGCGTCCTTTGCTGCTTCAACTTGTCGAGCAGGGGGGCGGCATCTGGCTCGTTGAACTGACACGGCGCAGCTCGGAGGAGGGCGACAGCTACACAGGGCTTTTCAGTTTGGCTAAGCAAGCTCCGTGGCGGCCGGATCCGGATGGCAAGCTTGACCTCTCAAGGGTGAAGGAGTGGATGTTTGGTTGGGGGGGCTACGGCGGTCAGAAGGGGCAAGTACACGGTTTTGTTGTGCGATCGATCGATCTAATTGCAGACCCTGCAACCCACTGAAGACTTTGATGATCTGTATCTACGCATGACTAGACTGGTAATGAATCTTTCTATGCTCGGCCCGCAGCCGACCGGGCTGGGTGTCTATTCCGAACGGTGTGCCTACTCCCTCGCTGAGCGCTTTCAGCTCGATCTGATAGCAGGTCACGGATCGCTGCCCGATGCGCCGGTGTGTGTGCGAGCACCGGATTCAGTTGCAATCGGGTCCGGCAAGGGCGCTGCGATCCGCCGCCAGTTGTGGATGCGGCGACTTCGCTTCGATGCCGATACGCTCGTGTATTCGCCCACGCATCACGGCTTGCCTATGCAGGATGGGCAGATCATCACGGTGCACGACCTGATCTGTCTGCGTTTTCCGGCTCAGCACCGCCCACAGTATCTGTTCTTTCGCTTTGGCCTCCCGAGACTGCTCAGGAAGTGCAGGGCGGTATTCACGGTGTCGGAAACGACACGCCAGGATATCGCTGAGACTTATGGCTTTCCCGAAGACCGGATATTCGTGGTGCCGAATGGGGTGGACCGCTCTCTCTTTCTGGAGCAGCGTGGCTCGGCCATTGAGCGCCCATATCTGTTGATGGTTGGTGCCCGTTACCCGCACAAGAATATCGATGAGGTGCTTGAACGGCACGTGCATTGGGCTGACCGTTACGAGTTGCGGATCACCTCATGCTCCGGCGATTACCGGAAGTCGCTGGAGCGCAAGGTTCAGGCGCTGGGGCTCGCGGGACGCGTTCACTTTCTCGATTACGTCACGCGCGAACAGCTGATCGGGCTGTATCAGCGCAGTGCTGCGCTGCTTTATCCGTCGAAATGGGAAGGTTTCGGAATCCCGCCACTGGAAGCCTTGGCCTGCGGTGTGCCGGTGATTGCTTCCGACATTCCGGTGCATCGCGAGGTGCTGGGCGAGGCCGGCATATTCGTCCGCCTTGGTGATGATGCCAGTTGGGGGGAAGGGCTGGCGCAGCTGGATAAGCCGGAACGAATCTTGCAGATCAAGGAAGCAGCCGGTCATATGCTGGAAAGATGGTCGTGGGAACATTCTGCTGAAGCCCTGCAGGCAAGCCTTCTGGCGGTGGAGCCTTCGTTGGCGAATCGTCTTAAAGAGCACACGTCTGGTGCGCAGAAGGCTTGTGCATGACCCAACGAGAGGAGTTTTCAATGCACGCCGGGCGCGTCAATCCGGTCATCGTCAATTACCGCACGCCCGACCTGGTGCTGAAGTGCGTGTCGTCCATTCTTGCTCATGGAGTGGCTGCCGCGGAGGACATCATCGTTGTCGAGAACGCGTCGCCGGATGACTCTGCCATGCGTCTGCGGGAATCGCTGCCATCGCGTGTCCAATTGGTGGTCGCCGAGCGCAACGCAGGTTTCTCGTCTGGCATCAATATCGGCCTTCAGCATGTCAGCCGTGAGTTCGTGCTGGTGTTGAACCCGGATACTTACTTCGTCGATACCAGTATCGAGCGCGCGCTTGCTCTGCTCGATGAAGCGCGTGATGTCGGTTTGGTCGGACTTGACCTCATCTACCCCGACGGCGAGCGGCAGTATTCGGCGCGTCGTTTCTACAGCGTGCTGGACATCGTTGGGCGGCGACTTCCGATCGGCAAGTACTGGCCTGTCCGTCAGCGCGTGGATCGACACATGATGAAGTCGGACTGGCGCTCGGGCGAGCCATTCCCTGCCGAGTGGGTAATGGGTACCGGCTTTGTCATCCGCAGGGAATTGTTCCAGCGTCTGGATGGAATGGATGAGGCCTATTTCCTCTACATGGAGGATGTGGATCTCTGCGCGCGGGTCTGGGAAGCTGGCTACAAAGTGATGTGTGTTCCGGGCGCTCGACTGGTGCATGACCATCAGCGATCGAGCGCTCAGAACCCTCTGGGCCGCACTGGGCGCATGCACCTCAAGAGCCTGGAGATCTTCCGCCGGAAGTATCGCCTCCCTCTCCTTGTGCCACCCGGAGTTCATGGCCTGAAACGCTGACTCGGCGGCAGCTCCTCTTTCGTATTCTTCTTTGCAGGAAGCCTCCATGCCCATCCTGGTAACCGGCGGTGCCGGCTTCATCGGCAGCAACTTCGTTCTCGACTG
>OFDC01001361.1_pt1 | contig 13218 bp, 13 predicted proteins | sample 1520941 | NCBI WGS metagenome assembly OFDC01 (sample SAMEA94258168, study PRJEB24077) | hot springs metagenome | biome: Aquatic biome; feature: Water | place: India | collected 2012-12-06 | depth 5 m | reverse complement strand
ACCTCCCGCCAGGTGCCCGGCGTGACGCGCGGCTCGCTCACTGCGGGCGCCGTGCCTGCTCGACCGACGGGAGGACCCGGTTGGCGCCGTAGTTGAACGCCCTCATCGCGAGGGCGTAGCCGGGCGGGAAGTAGCGCTGGAGCCAGTGCACGAGCCGGATGTCGGCCGAGGTGTAGACCCAGTAGCGGTTGCGCAGCGCGCCGCGCCAGATCGCCTCCGCCGCCTGCTCGGGCGAGACCGCGCGCTTCTGGAAGTGACGGCGGGCGCGCACGAACGACTTGCTGTGCTGGTCGATGCCCGCGATCCGGATCGTCTCCACCAGGCCGGTGTCGACGCCCCCCGGGCAGACCAGGCTCACCCCGATCCGGTGCTTGCGCAGGTCGTAGCGCAGGACCTCGGACACACCGCGCAGGCCGAACTTCGTCGCGCTGTAGGCGGCGTGCCAGGGCATCGCGATGATCCCCGCAGCGGAGGAGACGTTGACCAGCTGGCCGCCGCGACCGCCGTCGATCATCGGCGGCACGAACTCCTCGATGACGTGGATCGGGCCCATCAGGTTCACGTCCACCAGCCGGCGCCAGTGCTCCGGCTCGAGGCTGCGCACGGTGCCCCACACCGCGATCCCCGCGACGTTGAGGACGACGTCCATCGGCCCGGAGTGCTCGGTCACCAGGCGGGCCAGGCGGCGTACCTGCTCGTGGTCGGAGACGTCGGCGGTCTCGGCGGTGGCGACCTGGCCGCCGCGCTCGCGGATCCCCGCGGCGACGGCAGCGAGCCCCTCTGCCTGCAGGTCGGTCAGGTGCAGGACGGCGCCTCGTTCGGCGGCGATCTCGGCCACGGCGCGGCCGATGCCGCTGGCGGCACCGGTGACGAGCACCTGCTTGCCCGCCAGGTCACGCACGGGGGGTCGGAACCACATGTACCTCTCCTCGGTCGCTCACAACAACGGACGCAGCGGCGCGAGGACCGCCTCGGTGAACTTGCGGTGCATGTCACGCGCCTCCCACTCCCCGCTGGTCAGCTCCAGGCAGTGGGACTGGTCCACCTCGAAGATCGCCTCGAGCTCCTGGGCGAAGCCCTCGTCGATGATCTCGACGTTGATCTCGAAGTTCCCCTGGAGGCTGAGCCGGTCGATGTTGGCGGTGCCGACCGTGGCCCACGTGCCGTCGACGGTGGCCGTCTTGGCGTGGACCATCGCGTCGCGGTAGCGCAGGATCCGCACCCCGGAGTCGAGGAGCTGGGTGAAGTACCCGCGGGAGATCCAGTCGGCGACGATGTGGTTCGACTTCAGCGGCAGCAGGAGCCGGACGTCGACCCCGCGGCGGGCGGCGGACTTGACCGCGTCGATGAAGTCCTCGTCGGGCAGGAAGTACGCCTGGGTCATCCAGACGTTGCGGCTCGCCCGGTTGATCGCCTCGATGTACATCGCGCGGATCGGGAACATCCACAGCCGGGGCACGTTGCGCTGCACGCGCACGTGCGGCTCCCAGGTGGACGCCGTCTCCAGGAGCAGCGGGCGCTCCGAGCCGCGGATCCGGCGGCGGCGGTTGAGGTTCCAGAAGTCCGCGAACGCCCGCTTCAGGTCCCAGACGGCCGGTCCGGTGATCCGGACGTGGGTGTCGCGCCACTCGGTCTCGTAGGCCGAGCCGATGTTGTAGCCGCCGATGAAGCCCATCCTGTCGTCGACCACCAGGATCTTGCGGTGGTCACGGCCGTAGCGGCGCAGGTCGAAGAAGCGCCAGCCGGCGGAGTACACCGGGTAGCGCAGGACCTTGACGCTCGCCGGGAAGCGCTGGAAGGCGGGCGAGACCACGAGGTTCGCGAAGGCGTCGTAGATGCAGTAGACCTCGACACCGCGCTCGGCCGCAGCGATCAGCGCCTGCTTGAAGCGCTCACCGGTCGCGTCACCCTTCCAGATGTAGGTCTCGAACAGGATCTGCCGCTCGGCGCCGTCGATCGCGGCGATCATGTCGTCGTACAGGTCCCGGCCGTAGGTGTACGTCGTGACCTCCCCGTCGCCGATCGTGACCGTCTGCGGCGGCCGGGTCGGGAACGGCTTCGGCCGCTTGCCCCGGCGACGGTAGGAGTCCACCAGGGACATGGCGATCGCCACCACGAACGGGACGCCGACCGACGCCAGCAGGACCCGGCGCAGGGCCGTCCTCAGCCCCGCCAGCAGGTCTCCGTCACGATGGGCCACGCGCGTCAATCTAGGGCACTAGGGGTCGACCGAGCTGAGGAAGGTCAAGGTGTCGACCAGCCACTCGCCACCGACCAGCGTCATGGTGAGCCGGATGCTCGACTGCTCGACGCTCACCTTGCCGTCCTGGTCGGTGATCGCCTGGTCGACGACGGCGAGCACCTCGACCTGCGTGCGGTCCACGACGCGGCCCGCCGACTCGGTCACCTGACCGCGCGCGGAGGTCTTGCTGAGGACGATGGTCCGCTGCAGGTCGGCGACCCGCTCGCGGAACTGCTCGCGGACCTTCTCGTCCTGCAGCTCCTCGACCCAGTCGAAGTCGTGCTCGCCCTCCTTGTAGGAGTACGTCGTCACCTCGGCCACGAAGGCGGAGGCAGCCTCGATGGCGTCCTTGTTGGCCTGCTTCTCGGCGTCGAGGGTGCTGGCCTGCTCGCGGGCCTCCCGCGCGGCGTCGTCACGGTCGTTGTTCTCCATGACCAGCCAGCCGCAGGTGGCGAGCGCCACGACCAGGGCCGCGACGAGGGCCAGGACGACGTTGTCGGGTCCCTTCCGGTCCTTGGCCGTCATCGGACGGGACCCGGCGCGCTCGCGGCGCCGCGCTGCAACGTCGCGAACGACGAGGCGCAGCGGCCGTTGCGCTGGAGGGCTCGGCGCTCGTTCGCCTTCGGGTCGAGCCGGCGCACGCCGTAGTCGTCGCACCGCGGGTCCTGCAACCTGTCGGGAATGATCTGGATCCTCAGCTCTCCGCCACGCACCTTGTCGAGCACGGACTGCAGACCCGGCGAGTAGTTCTGGAGCAGGGCACGCAGGTGTGGCTCGTAGGACTGGAAGATATCGGTGAAGCTCACGCCGGTCGCCAGGAACCCCGGCAGCACGGCGTCGGCGTCCTCGACGAGCTCGACCAGGTCGCGCAGCTGGCCGGGCGTGCGCTTGAGGACCCGGCGCAGCTCCGGGTCGTACTCACGGAGGAACCGCGCGAACTGCTTCGAGGAGCGGGCGAGCTGGCGCAGCGAGTCGGCGTTGTCGGTCGCGATCGAGAGCACCGAGCCGGAGCTGCTGATCACGCGGTCGGTCTCGGGCCAGACCTCGTCGAGCGTCTCCAGGAGAGCCGTGCCCTGGTCGAGGATCTGGCCGAGGTCCTCCCCCGTGCCACGCAGGCCGGTGCTCAGCTCGCCGAGCAGGATCCGCAGCTTGTCGTCGTCGATCTGGCTCAGCAGCTTGCTGACGGCGACGACCGTCGAGCTCAGGCTCTTGGGCAGGTCCGTCGACTCGGCGGGTACGACGTCGCCGGTCGCCAGGAAGGGTCCCCCGGCCGACTCGGGCTGGAAGTCGAGGTACTGCTCGCCGACCGGCGAGAGACTGCGCACCTTGACCTGGGAGCTCCGCGGGATCTCGGCGCCCGACGTGATCGCGATCGTCGCCAGCACCCCGCCCTCGGCCGGCACGATCTCGCGGACCTTGCCGACCTTGACGCCGCGATAGGTGACGGCCGAGCCCTCGAACAGGCCGCCGGTCTGCGCGAGCTCGACCTTCACCTCCACCGGCCGCGAGGTCAGCGGCTGGTCGAGCACCGCCGCGAAGATGTAGGCCACGGCGACGATGAGCACCACGATGATGCCGGCGAGGCTCAGGTGGAGACGGTTGCCCAGGATCTTCCGCATGTCAGCGTCCCCCTCCGGACGGCGCACCGAGCAGGCTGCCGAGCCCGACGGGGCCGGACGTGTCGGCGGCGCCCCGCGAGGTCGTCGCCGCAGGACGGCCGAGGAGACCGCCCAGCCCGAGTCCGTCGAGGACGCCACCCAGGCCCGGCGCGTTCGGGTCGAGGCCGAGCAGCTTGAGGATGCCGCCGAGGGTGCCCTGGACGAGGCCGCCGGCGTCCAGACCGTCGAGGTGCAACTCCAGGCTGATGTTGAGGTAGTCGGTGGCGACCACCTCGTCGGCGGCGCTCGCCGCTCGGATCACGGCCCGGAGCGACTCGTCGAACGTCCCGCGGTTCTTCGCGAACTCCGCGAGCACCGGCTCGATCTCCTTGAGCAGCGTCAGCAGCTGGTCGCGGGTCGCGTTCACCGTGCGGTTGGCGGCGCCCGAGAACCGCTCGACCTCGGCCAGGAGCTCGGTCAGCTGCGGTGTCCGCTCGCGCAGGACCTTCGCCGCCGGCCGGATCTCCTTCACGGCCCGGTTGATGGTGTCCTCCCGCGAGGAGAGCGTCTTCGACAACGAGCTCAACGAGGTGAGCACGCCGTCGATGCTCCTCGTGGTCGCGTTGGCCTCGGTGAGGAAGACCGTGGCCCGGTCGAGCAGGGCTCGGTAGTCGCCCTCGTTGCCGTTGAGCGCCGTGTTGAGCTCCTCGGTGACCGTCTGCAGCTGCGCGAGACCGCCGCCGTTGATCAGCAGCGACGCCTGCGCGAGGGCGTCCTCGACGGTGGGCGCGGTCTCGGTGTCCTCGAGCTCCAGCCGCGCGCCGTCGCCGAGCACCTCGCCGGTGGCGGGGTTCGTCACGTCGACGAAGAGCTCGCCCAGGGGCGTGGTGTAGCGCAGACGGGCCTGCGCGCCGTCGCGGAGGCCGGCGTCGGCCTTGAGGGTCAGCGTCGCCTCGGCCGTGAAGTCGTCGACGGTGATCTCCTTGACCTTGCCCATGTCGACGCCGTTGACCTTCACCGGCGCGCCCTGGGCGAGGTTGAGCGCCTCGGTGAACTCCGCCTTCACCTCGATGGTGTCACCGGAGACGCCCGTGCCCGGCACCGGCAGGTCGCGCATGGTGGTGCTGCACCCGGAGAGGGTGACCAGGACGAGCCCGAGGGCCCCGGCGGCAGCGCGCATCGTCGTCCCCCTCATAGTCCGGGCTGCGTTCCGTCGAGGATGCTGCACAGGTTCAGCGGCAGCTGGTCGCAGACGGACTTCAGCACGCCGCCGAGCGGGTCCAGGATGAGCGGGTCGATCCGCACGGGCAGGCGGTCCCCCGGCACCATCCGCAGGTTCTCCAGCGCCACCGGCATCACCCGGAGGATCTCGGCGAGCTGGTCCTGCTTGGTCAGCAGCGTCCTCATCAGGTCGGTCGATCCGTCCAGGGTGTCGACGATGGACTGCCTGTTGTCGACGGCGAACTCGGCGACGGTCGTGACCGCGGTGTCGAGCGAGCGGAGCGTCTGCCGGAAGTTCTCCCGCTCGTCGGCCAGCAGCCGCGACGCCCGGGAGACCTGCTGGATGAAGGTCCGCGCGGTGGACTCGTTGCGGGAGATCGTCGTGAGCAGCACGTCGAGCGACCGCAACGTCGCCGCGACGTTCTCACGCTGGCTCGCGATGCCGTCGACACCGTCGGCGAGCGAGTGGATCGTCTGGTTGAGCAGCGGCCCCCGCCCCTCGAGGGCGCGTGTGCCCGCGTCGATGAACCGTTGGACCGCCCTCGTCGTCTCCTTGTTGCCGCCGATGCCGGTGGCGAACTCGTTGAGCGAGTCGAGCACCTGGTCGAAGTCGACCGGGGTCCGTGTGCGGTCGACGCCGATGGTGGCCCCGTCGGCCATCTTCGCCCCGCCCTTGTAGACCGGCGTGAGCTCGATGTAGCGGTCGGTCGCCACCGACCGGGCCACCACCGCTGCGCCGGCGTCGGCCGGGACGGCCTGGTCCGCGTCGATCTCCATGGTGACCAGGACGCTGTCGCCCTCGGGCTCGATCGAGGTGATCTCACCGACGGTCACGCCCAGGATGCCGACGTCGTTGCCCACGAAGAGACCGGCGGAGTCGGCCAGGTGGGCCTTGACGGTCATCTTGTCCTGACCGCCGACGGCGCTGCACCCGGAGCCGGCCGTCACCGCGGCCACGGCCGCCAGCGCGCCGAGCGTGCGCAGGATCCTGTCGGGCCTCATGAGCACGCTCCCCGCAGCTTGCAGTCGAAGTCGTCGCCGGGGATGGCCGGCGCGTTGAGGAACAGCGGCAGGAAGGGGCCGCTCCCGGTGGCGTTCGCGACGTACCGGATGGCCGGGGCGAAGACCTCCAGCAGGTGCGTCAGCTGCTTGTCCTGGCTGTTGAGGGAGTCCAGGACGGCGTCGATGTCCTTCAACGCCGGCTCGAGCTTGCCGTTGGTGGACCTCACCACCGCGGTGAGGGACTTCGACAGGTCCGTGGTCTCGACGAGCAGGCGGTGGATCGCCTCCCGGCGAGCGGTGATCTCGGCGACGACCAGGTTGGTCTGGCGCATCAGGCCCACGATGTCCATGCTGCTGTCGGAGAGCTGGTCGGTCACCTTGCGGGTGGCGGTCAGCAGGTCGCCGATCTGGCCGGAGCGTCGCGCGACGACCTCCGAGAGCCGGGCGACGCCCTTCAGCGCCGGGCCGATCTCCTGCTCGCTCGCGCCGAGCGTCCCCGCCACCGCGGTGAGGGCCTGGGCGAGGAGCTCCGGGTCGAGCTCCTCGAGCGCCTTGGTTCCCTCCTCGATGACGTCCTGCAGGTTGTAGGGGACATCGGTGCGATCGATCGGGATCCGGTCGTCGGCGAGTGCGCCGGATCCCCGGGGGTCGACCTCGAGGTAGTGGCTGCCGAGCAGGGTCGCCACCTTCACCGTCGCCGTGGTCCGATCCCCCAGGTCGATGTCGCCGTCGAGGGCGAAGGTCACCAGGACGTGATCGTCCTGCAGCTCGATCCCGGTGACCTTGCCCGAGTTGACGCCGTGGACCTGGACGTCCTCGCCGGTCCGGAGCCCGGCGGTGTGCTCGAGCACGGCCGTGTAGGTCCTCGTGCCGAAGTTGGTGACGCTCAGCACCAGGACCCCGACGCCGATCAGGCCGATGACGACGAGGGTGATGATCCCGACCCGCAGCGGGTCGCGCTCGTTCATGGGCTTCACCGGCACACCTGCCGCCACGGTCCGTTGTCGCCGGCCGGGTTGATCCCCCGGCTGTCGGCTCCGATCGCGATGGAGAGCGAGCAGACGTAGACGTTGAGGGCGCTCTCGTACGACGTCGTCCGGCCCAGCGCCTCGAAGATCCGGCCGAAGGCCGGGATGGCCTTCTCCAGGTTCCCGCGCGACCTCTCGAACATGTCCGCGACGGTGACCAGCTGGTCGGTCGACCGCACCAGGGGCACCTTGACCTCCTTGAGCAGGGAGCTGGTCGCGCCGACGAGGCGGCTGACGCCGTCGATCGACGCGCCGATGGACTTGCGGTCGCGGGCCAGACCGGTCATCAGGGCACGGAGCTCGCCGATGGTGGCGCTGAGCTCGTCGTCCTGGCCGGCGAGGTTCTCGAGCACCGGCTGCAGGTTGGTCATCACCTGGCCGATCACCTCGTCCCGGTCGGCCAGGAAGTTGGTGAGCCGGCCGGTCTGGCGCAGGAGCTGCTCGACCGTGCCGCCCTCGCCCTGCAGGACCTTCACCAGGGAGGTCGCCAGGGTGTTGACGTCGCCGGGCTGCAGCACCCGGAACAGCGGGCGGAAGCCGTTGAGCAGGCCCGTGAGGTCGAAGCCCGGGTCGGTGCGGTCCACCGGGATCCTGTCGCCGTCCTCGATCTCGGCTCCGCGGTCGGGCCCCTGCACCAGTCCGATGTAGCGCTGGCCGAGCAGGTTCTGGTAGCGCATGACGAGCTTCGTGGTGTCGAGGAGCGGCTGGTCCTCGACGACCGTGAGCGTGACGTCGGCGCCTTCCGCGGTGACCGCGATGTCCTCGACCTTGCCGACCCGGACCCCCGCGGCCTTGACGTCGTCGCCGATGCGCAGCCCGCTCACGTCGGCGAACTCAGCGGTGTACTCCACCGTGTCGCCGTTGACGCCGTTCTGCATGGTGTTGACGAGGAGGATCATCAGGAGCGCGCTCGCGAGGGCGAAGGCCGCGAACTTGGCCGCGATCGTCCGGAGCCCGGTCATCGGTCGTCTCCCAGGGACGCGAAGCCGGCGTCGCTGCTCCCCGACGGGCGGAAGCGGGGGCGCTGGCTGCTGGTGTAGTACGGCGGCGGGGACAGACGCAGGGTCCCGTCGGTCTGCACGAAGCCCTCCTTGACGGTGGCGGGGAGCGTGCGGCCGAGGGCGATGTTGATGGCCAGGGCGTCGGTGATGCCCGCCTTGCGGTTGTCGTGCACCGCGTCGAGCAGCACCGCCGAGCCGTCGATGAAGCGCACCAGGTCAAGCTGGTTCTCGTCGAGGAAGACCCGGGCGGTCCGGGCGAGGGTGGTGCCGCCGCTGAGCAGCGCCGTCAGGGATGCCTGCTGGGTGACGATCGTGTTCATCGTGACCAGTACGTCGTCGGTGGCGTCGAGCAGGTCGGGGGCGATCTCGTCGAGGAGCCGGGTGGTCGAGGCGAGGGCCTCGAGGTCCGCCCGGACCTGCGGCATGCGGGGGTTGAGCCGGTCGAGGTAGGAGTTGAGCGTCCGGACCGTGTCGCCGATCTGGTTGCCTCGCCCGTCGAGCGCCTCGGCCGCGGAGCCGATGGCGGACGCGAGCTCCGCCGGCCCGAGGGCCTTCACGAGCCGGTCGATGTCGTCGAGGGCCTGCTGCAGCTCGAGGGTCGCCTGGGTCTCGTCGGCCCTGATCCGCGCACCGGCCTCGAGCCTGCCCGAGGCCCGGCCGTGCACGACGAGGTCCACGAAGGTCGTCCCGAAGACCGTGGCCGGCAGGATCCGCGCGACGACGTTGGCGGGCACCTCCTCGATGTCGTCCTCGGACATCACCAGGTCGATGCTGACGCCGCCGCCCGACTCGGCCGTCCGGATCCCGCCCACCTCGCCGACGATCACGCCGTTCATCTTCACGTCGGATCCGGCCCGCAGCGCGCCGCCGGCGTTGGCGACCTCGGCGGTCACGTGCGGCGCGGAGCCGAAGGTGCCGTTGGACCGCAGCGTGATGAACGCCCCGATCACGGCGAGCGCGACCAGCGTGATCAGCCCGCGGCGCGCGAGCTGGGCTCGGGTCATCTCCTGTGCCATGCGCTCACCTCACCCCGAGATCCGGAAGCCCGGGTCGCCGCCCCAGAACACCAGGGTGAGGACCATGTCGAGGATGACGATGGACACGATGCTCGCGCGGATGCCCGTGCCGGTGGCCTCACCGACCGCCTGCGGGCCGCCGGCGACCTTCATGCCGTACCAGCAGTGGATCAGCGCGACCGTCAGCGCGAAGATCAGGATCTTGACGATGGAGAAGAGGATGTCGCGGCCCTGGATGAAGGTCGAGAAGTAGTGGTCGTACTGGCCGGGTGACTGCCCGAACAGGATGACGACCGAGGCCTGGGAGGCGACATAGCTGCCGATCAGGCCGATGAGGTAGAGCGGCAGGATCGCGACCATGCAGGCGATCACCCGCGTGGTGACGACGAAGCGCATCGCGCTCACCGCCATCACCTCGAGCGCGTCGATCTCCTCGTGGATCTTCATCGAGCCGATCTGGGCGGTGAACCGGCAGCCCACCTGGGCGCCGAGGGCGAGGGCGGCGATCAGCGGCGCCAGCTCACGGGTGTTGACGCTGGCGGAGATGAAGCCCGTCAGCGGCGCCAGCCCGACGATCTCGAGACCGTTGAAGCCCTCGATGCCGATCGAGGTGCCCGCAGCCACCGAGAGCAGCACCATCACGCCCACCGTGCCGCCGCCGACCAGGATCGCGCCGCTGCCCCAGGCGATGTCCTTGATCTGGCGCAGGACCTCCTTGGGGTACATCGCGACCGTCGCCGGCACCTCGCGGCACACCTTCATCGCGAAGGTGACGAAGTCGCCCAGGACGGCGAGGTTGCGCATCACCGCGTCCGCGCCGCCCACCAGGACGTCGGAGAACCGGGCCCCGACGCTGCGACCGAGCTTGACCTCGGACATCAGGCGCCCCCGGGGAAGAGCATGACGTAGGCCTGCGTCAGCCCGACGTTGATCACCGCGAGCAGGATCACGCTGAGGACGACGGCCTGGTTGACCGCATCGGCGACGCCCTTGGGTCCGCCGCGGGCGCTCAGTCCCTTGTGGGCGGCCACGATGGTGGCGACGAACCCGAAGATGAAGGCCTTGACCTCGGCCAGCACGAGGTCCGCCGGCTGCGCGAGACCGACGAAGGAGTCGAGGTAGGTGCCGGAGGAGATCTGGCCCCCGCCCACGACGATCATGAAGGCCGTGGTCATCGCCGTCATCGCGACGACCACCGTCAGCAGGACCGAGACCAGCAGCGCAGCGAGGATGCGCGGCGCCACGAGGCGCTGGACCGGCGAGATGCCCATCACCTTGAGCGCGTCGATCTCCTCCCGCACGGTGCGCGCACCGAGGTCGGAGCAGATGGCCGAGCCGACGGCGCCGGCGATCATCAGCGAGGTGACCAGAGGTGCGCCCTGGCGGAGCACCCCGATGCCGTTGACCGCGCCGATGAACGACTGGGCGCCGATCTGGTTGGCCGCCGCGCCGATCTGCACCGAGGTGATGACGCCGAACGGGATGGAGACCAGGATCGTCGGCAGGAGCGAGACCCGGGTCATGAACCAGCACTGCAGCAGGAACTCGCTCCACGAGAAGCGCCGGGCCACGATGTCGGAGAAGCCCCACTGGATCGACTCCACGGCGAGGGTGACCAGCTCGCCGGTCGTCACGACACCCGCTCGGAAGCGGCCGGTGAGGCCGCCGAGCGCCGAGCGTCCGCTCGCGACGGCACTCAGCCTCACCGTGGTCATGCGCTCACCCGTCGTCCGGCTCGTGGTCCAGGAGCTCAGCGCACCGAGAGGGAGCCGGCGGCTGACTGTTGCTCGGTGTAACAGATATCACGCGAAGAGGTCACGTGTCCTGAGGTGCTCGCGCGGTGACATCCGTGCGCCGTGTCGCGGACGGCGGAGTCCGGCCGCCGCGAGCAGGAACGGCACCCGGCCACGGTGCCCGCGCCACGGCTCGAGGTACGACGCCAGGCGGGCGTCGTCGAACAGCTCGCCCTCCAGGGCCCAGCCGACGTCCTTGGCCACGTGGTAGTCGCCGAAGGAGACGGCGTCGGGATCGCCGAGAGCGCGCTGACGCACCTCGGCACTGGTCCACACGCCGATGCCGGGAAGGCTGCGGAGCCGACGCTCGGCCTCCACCCCCGCCTCCGCACCGGACACCGCACGGGTCATCGTGGCGATGCGCTCGAGCGCGTCCGCGTGGCGGGCGGCGGTCACCACCGCACGTGAGCGCGCGGGGTCGACGTGGAGCCTCAGCCACTCCCACGACGGGATGGATCGCAGGGTCTGCGCGTCGGGCGGCACCATCAGCCGCACGGTCGGTCCCGGCCCGGGCGCCGGCTCGCCGTGGCGTCGTACCAGGGCCCGGAAGCCGGCGAAGGCCTCCTGCCCGGTCACCTTCTGCTCGATGATCGAGGGCACGATCGCCTCGAGGACCCGGTCGGTGCGCCCCAGCCGCAGGTGGGGATGGTGGCGCCGGGCCTCGGCGACGACGGGGTGCCGTGGCTCGAAGCCGGTCCAGTCGTCGTCCTCGCCGAGCAGGGCGGGCAGCTGGTCCAGGGCCCACTCGCTGCCGGGTCCCCAGGCACGGGCGTGGACCGTGCCGCTGCCGTCCTGCGGCGCGACCTGCAGGGTCACCGGTCCCTCGGGCGTGCGGCTGGCGCGCCAGTGCCGGCCCTCGATGTCAAGGCGGTGCGTCGGGTCCCCGGCGCCGCGTCGCTGCTGACGCAGCACGGCTCGCACCGGCACCGGCCGGTCGGGCCGCCAGGCGCGGACTCCGTCCGGGGAGGTCATCGGACCACTCTAGGACCGTCGGCTGCACTAGGCTCTGTCGTGCCGATACGAATCTCTTTCACCACCTTCACGCTCCCGGAGGGCAGTTGACCATCGACACGACGCGCAGCCGGCGCGGTCGCCTCGACCAGGAGGCCGTGCTGCAGGCGGCCGAGGCGCTCGTCGACCGCGATGGCTACGACGCCCTCACGATGACCTCCCTCGCCGCCGAGCTCGAGGCCCGGGTCTCCTCGCTCTACAACCACGTGGCCAACCTCGAGGACCTGCGCGCGCTCGTCCAGGTCCGCGCCATGCGCATGCTCGGCGAGCACGTCCGCGCCGCCGCCATGGGTCACGCCGGGCTCGACGGCCTCCGCGCGCTGAGCCGCGAGCTCCGGCTCTTCGCCCGCACCCACCCGCAGCGCTACGCCGCCCTGACCCGTCCGCCCATCGACCGCCAGGGCTTCTACGCCGCCGCCCTCGAGGCGATCGAGGCCCTCGCCGTCATGGTGCGCTCCGCCGGACTGCCCGAGGAGCGGCTGCTGAAGACGGCGATGGCCCTCTTCGCCTCGCTGCACGGGTTCGTGTCGCTGGAGGTCGCGGGCTACTTCGGCGACCTCTCCGGCACCAACGCCGAGCTGCTCGACCTCGACGAGGTCTACGAGCAGGTCATCGAGGGCGCGGTCAGCGCCGCCGTCCGCGAAGCGGCGCACTGACGCGAGGAGGTCCGCCGTGCTCCTGCGCGAACTGGTCGACGTCTCGGCCGCCGTCGGCGCGACCCGCTCCCGCAAGGAGAAGATCCGGCTGCTCGCCGACCTGCTCCTGGCCGTCGAGCCGGACCAGCGCACGCTCGCCGCGCACTACCTGAGCGGGCGCCTGCTGCAGCGCCGGACCGGCCTGGGCTGGCGCAGCCTCAAGGCCCTGCCGCCCGCCGCGGAGCAAGCCACGCTGCAGCTGCCCGAGGTCGACGCCGCCTTCGAGCGGCTCGACCCTGACCGAGACGGGCTGATCGCGATTGCGTCCGTCCCATCGGGTTCCGACAGGCAGGCCCAGACTTTGGCCGAAGCGGACCGCAATCGCGACGGGAACCTGAGCCGGGAGGAATCGCTCGCAGCCATTGCGAAGGCGCGGCCAACTCGGGAGCGGCCGCAATTCAACTTCGCCGAGTGGGATATAGACGGTGACGGCGTTGCGTGGCCTGCCGAATTGGCGGCGCGCTATCATCCGGACCAATCTGACGCGAAACGGGAAGCGGGGCGCAAGCACCGGTTCGATCGACTTTTCGTGCTCGACGCGGACGGCAACGAGATGCCCGAGGGCATCCTCGACGCACTGGTCACCTCGCTCGCCGGCATGCACGGGATCG